>Ga0207865_100729_pt1 | contig 31796 bp, 28 predicted proteins | sample HigsolmetaAR204D_FD_184836 | JGI IMG/M metagenome (GOLD analysis project Ga0207865, IMG submission 184836) | Ionic liquid and high solid enriched microbial communities from the Joint BioEnergy Institute, USA - AR20-4-D (SPAdes) (version 2) ...
GAAAAGCCCGATCTGCCTACGGCTCAGTTATGGTATACGGCGCCGGACTACTATTGGAACAGCGGCATTTTCGTCTGGAGGGCATCAGTCATCCGCGATTTGATCGGCGAGCATATGCCGCATCTGGCGGAGGGGCTGCGCAAGATCGGGCAGGCGCTCGGCACGGATCGAGAATCGGAAGTGCTCCGCGCCGAATACGGCCGGCTCGAGAAGCAATCGATCGATGTCGGCGTCCTGGAGAAGGCGCGGCAGCTGTACATGCTGCCGGTGTCGTTCGGCTGGGACGATCTGGGGAGCTGGTCGGCGCTGGCGAGAATTACCGAACCGGACGCGAACGGCAATATCGTTGTCGGGCGCCATCGGCTGGTGGATACGCATAACTGCATCGTGTACAGCGACAGACAGTCTGTTGCCGCCATCGGGCTGGACAATTTGATCATCGCCGTGACGGATGGAGTCATTATGATTAGTCCCAAAGACAGAGAACAGGAGATCAGGACATTCAGTCTGAAATCCGAGGAGGGTCAATAATGAAGAAAATCTTGATTACCGGAGTGACGGGATTCGCGGGAAGCCACTTGGCGGAATGGCTTCTGCTCAATCACCCGGATGCGGAGGTGTATGGAACGTACCGGCTCCGAAGCCGGATGGAGCATATCGAGGGAATAAAGGACCGCCTTCGCCTGGTGGAGTGCGAGCTGAGGGACGCCCAATCCGTGAACGAGATGATTCGGACGATTCGGCCTGATTACATTTTTCATCTGGCCGCCCAAAGCTTCGTGCCCACGTCCTGGAATTCGCCGGCCGATACGCTGATCGTCAATCAGATCGGGCAGTTGAATCTGTTCGAAGCGCTTCGCAAATACGACGTCGACGCCACGGTGCAGATCGCCTGTTCCAGCGAGGAATACGGCCATGTGCTCCCCGGCGAGGTGCCGATCCGCGAAGACAATCCGCTGCGTCCGCTCAGTCCGTATGCGGTCAGCAAGGTCGGGCAAGATTACTTGGCTTACCAGTATTATCAAAGCTACGGCCTGAAAACGATACGAACCCGCACGTTCAACCATACGGGGCCGCGCCGGGGAGAAGCGTTCGTGACCTCCAACTTCGCGAAGCAAATCGCCGAGGTGGAGAAAGGGATTCGGCCACCTGTCATCCATGTGGGCAATCTGAAGGCGAAGCGGGATTTCACCGATGTCCGCGATGTGGTGCGGGCGTATTGGCTGGCCGTGGAGCAGGGCGTTCCGGGCGAAGTATACAACATTGCGTCAGGCTCGGCTTATACGATCGAGGATGTGCTGGCGAAGCTGCTTCAGAAGAGCACGGTGCAGATTCGCGTTCAGACCGATCCGAGCCGGATGCGGCCGTCGGATGTGGAAATATTGCTGGGGGATTATGAGAAATTCCATCGGCAGACAGGGTGGCGCCCCGTCATCCCGTTCGACCAGACGCTGCAGGATTTGCTCGACTATTGGCGCGCGCGCATCTAGGGGACGCCCTGTTATGAGCAAGGTGATGCTGGTCAATCATCACACCGATCCGGAGATGGTGACAGGCGCGGAGAAGGTGCTGCTGGCTGCCGGGCTGTCGTGCCTGGAGCAGCGCATGGAGGTCGTCTGGGTCAGCCCGCAGCCGGGATTGTCCTGTGATCGGGCTGCCCGGACGGGGATGGAAGTGCACATCGCCGAGTATCCGGTGCTGTGGAATTTCGTGCACGATCCTTCCCGGCTGGATGAGGATTGCCGCGCTTTCGAGCAGGCCGCCCCGGGCAGCCCGCTCAGCCGGCTCGTCTGCGCGCAGCGGCCTGATTGGATCGTCGCGGGCAGCGCGATCAACCTGATGCCGGCGATCGTTGCCCGGCAACAGGGTGTCCCGCTGTGCTGGTACATTCAAGAGATCATGCCCGGCCATCCCGGACTAAGCCCGCTGCTTATGCGGATACGTCAATACGCCGACCGCATTCTCGCGCCCTCCGAGGCGGTTCGCCGCTCGCTCGCCGCCTGCGGGATGAGCCCGGATTCGGTTCAGGTGCTGCCTTACGGCACGGACATTCCGCCTGCCGAAGCGATTCGCCGGCACCGGCGATCGCTTCGGCTCTGCTTCGGGTGGACGGAAGAGCATGTCGCGGTCGGCTGGTTCGGCTCGGTTTACCGGGGGAAAGGGCTGCTGGAGCTGCTGCAGGCATCCGCTTATTTTCGTCACAGGGGGAAGATCGCCATCGTTGCCGCCGGCAACGCGGTCGAAGCGGATTACTTGCAGCAGTGTCTGGACGAAGCCCGGCGCATCGCGCCTGTCGAGTGGCGCTATCTGGGAGCGCTGCCGAATATCGAGCCGCTGCTGGCGGCGGTCGATCTGGTGGCGATTCCCAGCCTCGTCGCGGATGCGTCTCCCAATATCGCGCTCGAGGCGATGGCTTGCGGCCGCTGCGTCGTCGCCTATGCGTCGGGGGGCCTGCCGGAGATCGTGGCCCATGGAGATACGGGCTATCTCGTTCCGAACGGGGACGCTGCCGCGCTCGGACGCACAATAGCGGAGCTTGCGGAGCATGACGGCAAGCGGGAGAAGGCCGGAAGGAAGGGGCGGAGGCACGCTATTTCGCGTTTTGGCCTGTCCCGTTTCAAGGCCGATTTTGTCGCTATGCTCCATAGCGGCGCGGAAAGGGGGGAACAGCAGCCATGAAGGTGGTCATTTTGGCAGGAGGCTTCGGCACCCGCATCAGCGAGGAATCGCATTTGAAGCCGAAGCCGATGATCGAGATCGGAGACAAGCCGATGCTCTGGCATATTATGAAGCTGTATTCGCATTACGGCTATCACGAGTTCATCATTTGCCTCGGCTATAAAGGCTACAGCATCAAGGATTATTTCGCCAACTATTTTTTGCACGAATCCGATGTCACCTTCGATTTCGGCAACCTGAATCAAACGATCATCCATCACCATTCGGCGGAGCCCTGGAAGGTCACCCTAGTGGATACGGGGCTCGATACGATGACGGGGGGCCGCGTGAAGCGGATCAAGCCTTACATCGGCGCCGAGCGGTTCATGCTGACGTATGGCGACGGGCTGTCGGACATCGACATCGGGGAACTGGTCCGTTACCACGAGCGCCACGGCAAGCTCGCCACGCTGCTCGCTGCGCAGCCCGCAGGTCGTTTCGGAGCGCTGAAGATCGGCGGCAGCGGCAGCGTCGAGCAGTTTCAGGAGAAGCCGGCAGGCGACGGCGGCTGGGTGAACGGCGGATTTTTTGTGATGGAGCCGGGCGTATTCGATTATCTCGAAGGCGACGCGACGGTGCTGGAGCGGGAGCCGCTGGAGCGGCTGGCTGCCGGCGGGCAGCTCATGGCTTACAAATGGCAGGGCTTCTGGCATCCGATGGACACGTTGCGGGATAAAAAGTATTTGGATCAGCTGTGGAGGTCGGGAACGCCTCCCTGGAAAAAATGGTAGCAGCGGGGTGCATCCTATGAAAATTGTTATCGCTCATCAAACGATTATCGACGGCGACGCGATCGGACATGACATCCAGGGGATGTATCATGCCTTGAAGCGAGGCGGATACGAGGTTTATATCTACGGCGAATACAATTATCTCGATCCGTCGGAATACCGTCATGCGACGCTGGATCAGCTTATTTCGCTCGTGCTGGACAGCGGCAATCTGTTCATTTACCATCACAGCAACTATTGGCAGCGGGGCGAGAAGCTGCTGGACATCGCCGATTGCAAGGTCGTGATTCGCTATCACAATATTACGCCTTCCCGCTTCTTCAAGCCGTACAGCGACCATTATTACAGCATCCTGCAGCAAGCGGAAAAACAGACCGACAGGCTCGTCAAGCGAAAGGATTTCCTCTGGCTGGGCGATTCGCAGTATAACTGCCGGGAAGTCGTGGCGAAAGGCGTCGCTCCGTCGCGTTCGGTCGTGGTTCCCCCGTTTCACAATATCGAGCGGATGGAGCGGGTCGCCCCCGACCATGAGACGCTGGAAAAGCTGCTTGACGGGGATCGGATCAACGTCCTGTTTATTAGCCGGATGGCTCCGAACAAGGGACACAAGGCGATTGTTCAAACCGCTGCCGCGTATAAGCGGATGTTCGGCAGCCGGGTGCGCTTCTGGGTTGTAGGGGACACGGACAAGCAGCTGAAGCGCTACAATACGGAAATGAGCCTGTGGATCAAAAAATACGGTCTGCAGGAGCTTATTGTACTGACCGGCAAAGTGTCCTGTCCGAGTCTGAAGGCATATTTTATGGGCAGCCGCGTTTTTTTGTGTCTCAGCGAGCACGAGGGGTTCGGCGTTCCTCTCATCGAGGCGCAGTATTACCGGTTGCCGGTCGTCGCCTGCGACGCAACGGCGATCAAAGAGACACTCGGCGACAATCAGCTCATTTTCGACCGGTTCGACGAAGAGCTTGTCGCCTCCGCCATTCATGCCGTTGCAACGCATGAGCAGCTGGCCTGCAGCCTTGCGGATCAAGGCTGGAGCAATTATCAATCGCGATTTGCGCCGAAGGTGCTCGAGAAGCGCTTTTTGGAGCTCATCCAATCCTTGCAAAACGGCAGGTGACGCATAAATGAGAGTGGCGATTGCGACGGTGCAGGTGCCTTTTATCCGGGGAGGCGCGGAGATTTTGGCGGAAAATTTGAAGCATCAGCTCATCGTTCGCGGGCATGAGGCGGAGATCGTGACGATGCCGTTCAAGTGGTACCCCGCCCGGACGATCTTGAACTGCATCCGGGCAGCGCGGCTGATCGATTTGACGGAAGTGAACGGACTGCCCGTCGATCGGGTCATATGCCTAAAATTCCCTATCTACTACACGAAGCACGACAACAAAGTGCTCTGGCTGCTGCATCAGCATCGCCAGGCTTACGAGCTGTTCGGCACGGAATACGGCGATTTGGATAAAATGGAGCGGGGAGAGCAGGTGCGCAGGACGATCGTCCGCTGCGACAACCGCTATCTCCCGGAGCATCGGAGTTTGTACACGATCTCGACGACGGTGTCGGACCGGCTGCGCAAATACAACGGAATTTCGTCGGTGCCCTTATACCATCCTCCCAGCGGATATGAGAAGCTGCGCTGCGCCGATTTCGGCGACTACGTGTTTATGCCGGGAAGGTTCGATCGATTGAAGCGGCAGCATCTGCTTGTGGAAGCCGCGCGGTATACGAAGACGCCCGTTCGCATTGTGATCGCGGGACAGGGAGACCCCCGCTACGGCGGCATGCTCCGCTCGATAATCGACACCTACGGGCTGCAGGACAAAGTCAAGCTGCTTGGCTATATTAGCGAAGACGCGAAGGCGGAATATTATGCGAACGCGCTTTGCGTATATTACGGTCCGTTCCAGGAGGATTACGGATATGTGACGCTGGAGGCCTTCTTCTCCGGCAAGCCGGTGATTACGCATCCCGATTCCTGCGGGCCGCTGGAGTTTGTCGGGCACGGCCATAACGGCTGCGTCGTCGACCCCGATCCCCGGGCGATCGCCGAGGCGCTGGACCGGCTCTATGAGGACAGGGCGCTTGCAGAGCAGCTGGGAGAGCAGGGAGGGAAATTAATGAAGGATCTTCATATCGATTGGGATCATGCAATTGCGAGGTTGTTGCAATGAAGCTTGCTTATTTCAGCCCATTGAGCCCGCAGCGCAGCGGCATATCCGATTACTCCGAGCAGCTGCTCCGATTCCTCGTTCGGGAATGCGAGGTGGATGTTTGGGTTCACGGATACGAGCCGGCGAGCCCTGAGATTAGGCGAAGCTGCCGCGTGATCGATTATTCCGATCGTGAGACGCTCGTCCGGCTGAGCGAATACGATGCGATCATTTATAACTTGGGCAACAATCCCGGCTACCATGCCGCGATTTACGACGTGCTGCTGCAGTACCCCGGCGTTGTCATCCTGCACGATTTCGTGCTGTTTTATTTGCTTGCGGGATATTGTCTCGATGTGAAAAACAGCAAGGAGCTTTTTCTGGAAGAGATGCGATATAACGGCGGAGAGGAAGGATATGAGGAAGGCTTGCGCATTTTGGCGGACACGCTGCCGCCCCTGCAATACCGAACTCCCCAGAATCACCCTTTGAACAGAAGGGCAATCGAAACGGCGAAAGGAATACTCGTACATTCGGAGTATACGAAACGAATGGTCATGGATGTGAAGCCGGACGCCCGGTGCATGAGCATTCATTTTGCCCGGCAAGTCGACACGCGGCGCGTCAAACCGATCGCTCAGCAAATCCGCGGCAAATACGGGCTGGAGGAGGGCGAGACGATGCTCGCTTCCTTCGGCTATATTACGCCTAACAAGCGCATTCACCAGGTGCTCTATGCGCTGTCCGAGCTGCGGAACGATTACAAATTCAAATATTTCATCGTCGGCGACTGGGATTATACGCGGCGTCTGGTCGACGAGCTGCAGCTGGGCCGTCATGTCATTTTTACCGGCTACGCCCCGAGAAGCGAGTTCGATAAGCTGCTGATTAGCGCCGATGTCGTCATTAATTTGCGATATCCTTATATGGGAGAGACATCCGCCGCGCTGGTTCGGGCAATGGCGGCCGGCAAGCCTTGTCTCGTATCGGACATCGGCTGGTTTTCGGAGCTGCCGGGCGATACGGTGATCAAAATTAAGGTCGACGAGGAAGAGATCGGCTCCATTAAGCAGGCGCTGCAAGCTTTAATGGATGACAGCCGATACCGCAAGCGGCTGGCTGGGAAAGCTCGGCGATATGCGCGGGCTGCCTTCGACGGGGAGCGGATTGCCCGGCAAATCGTTCAATTTGTGAAGGATGCGTACAAGGAGGGAGAAAATGAAGCTGATGCCTCCTCCTGACGGCGTGCATGAGACGGCCAAGGAATGGTTCGAACAGTCCGGCGCGGGCAGCGGCGGCGATTATCAGGAAGTTTATCCGGCCGAGACCGTTTGCCCGCCGCAGCCGAAAGGGCCCTTTGCCTTCCGTTGGCCTGCGGAGTTCCGGTATCGCCCGGCTTACGTTGCCGTGATGCCCGAAGGCCGCATTTGGGGTGGGGCGCCGATGCATTCGGAGGTGTGGTCGGGGGAAGTCGTCACGCCTGATAACAAGCTGCTCAAGGACGCAGGCTTTCCCGAGTGGTGGAACCTTCCGGTCCGCTCCCCGCTGCCTCCGGTTGCCGACTTCGAGGAAACGTTGGCCGTCCTCGTCTCCCCGCTGCAGTACAACTACTATCATTGGCTCATCGATATATTGCCGCGCCTGCATTTGCTGGAGGAGAGCGGCCTGTTGATTGATAAGTACGTCTTCGGCATCCTTCCCCTTCGCTACCAGCTCGATACGCTGTCTATGCTAGGCATCCCGGAGAGCCGAATCGTTCAAATCGGCGATAATCAGTTCCACTGCCGCGCCGCCAAGCTGGTCGTTCCCGCTCTGCCTGCGAGGCTCGGCATCTGCCCGAAATGGGCCTGCGATTATGTACGCAGCCGGCTGCTGCCAGCGCACTTGCCGAAAAGCGGCGAGTACGCGCGCATTTATATAAGCCGGGACGATTCCCCCAAGCGGAAGGTGATTAACGAGGACGAAGTACTGCAGGTGCTGGGGGCGAAGGGGTTTAAAAAAGTGGTGCTCGGTCCGCTGCCTTTCGAGGAGCAGGTCCGCATCTTCCATTCCGCGGAATGGGTCGTGTCCCCGCATGGCGCGGGATTGGCCAATCTGGTCTTCTGCGGCCCGGGGACGAAGGTCGTCGAGCTGCTTGCGCGGAACTCGGCGACGAGCACTCATTTTTGGATACTCAGCCATCATATGCGGCTGGATTACTACAACCTGGCCTGCGACGCGCAGTATCCGCCCAAGGAAGCGCCGCAGTTGGACGATATCGTGGTCGATATCGCCAAGCTGCTGCAGACGCTGGATTGTGCAGGACAGCCGCCGACGGACTTCGTCGAATGATCAGGATAGCATTGCGAGGTGATAGATGATGATCGACAGGCAATTTTGGCAAGGAAAACGTGTATTTGTGACCGGGCATACCGGATTTAAGGGCTCTTGGCTCAGCTTATGGCTCCATTCGTTAGGCGCCGTGCTGACAGGTTATTCGCTTGCTCCGCCGACCCGCCCCAGTCTGTTTGAGGCCGGCCGGGTGGGGGGCTGTACGCGAACCGTTACAGGGGACGTTCGGCAGCTCGAACGCCTTGTGCGGACGATGGACGATGCAGACCCGGACATCGTGATCCATATGGCTGCCCAACCGCTGGTCAGAACGGGCTACCGGATGCCGGTTCAGACGTACGAAACGAATGTCATGGGGACAGTCCACCTGCTCGAAGCAGTGCGGATCGTTGCCAACGGGAAGCGGCGAGTCAAGGCCGTCGTCAATGTGACGACCGACAAATGCTACGAGAACCAGGAATGGCCATGGGGGTACAGGGAGAACGATACGCTGGGCGGGCACGATCCGTATTCCAGCAGCAAGGCATGCTCTGAGCTGATTACAGACTGTTACCGCAGCTCCTATTTTCCCCCGGCGGCACATGCCTCCCACGGCGTCGCCGTCGCCTCGGCAAGAGCGGGCAATGTGATCGGGGGCGGCGACTGGTCGGCGGACCGTCTCCTCCCCGATTGCTTTCGCGCGCTAGTAAGCGGCGAGCCCATCGAGCTCCGCAATCCCGGGGCTACCAGGCCGTGGCAGCATGTGCTGGAGCCGCTCGCCGGATATTTGCTGCTGGCGCAGCGGCTGTACGAGGAAGGCCCCGCGTATTCGGGCGGCTGGAATTTCGGTCCCGACGATCAGGACGTCCAGCCGGTCGAAAGCGTCGTGCGCAAGGTGTGCGACCTGTGGGGGACCGACGCCGCTTACTCCATTCAGCCAGGGGAGCATCCGCACGAAGCGCATGCGCTCAAGCTGGACTGCTCCAAGGCGAAAAGCGGACTCGACTGGTCCCCAAGGTGGCGCTTGGATCAGGCGATCCGCAAGACGGTAGAGTGGATGAAGGCGTATCAAAACGGCCAAGACGCCAGAGAGCTATGTCTGACGCAAATTGCGGAATACGATGCGTGAACGATATATTGAACAGGCGATTTAATGTCTCGCTGCTTCTTGAAACAATGAATGGCGCGCACAGCCGACCACTGTGCGCGCCATTCATTGCCGGTTATTGCTTGCCGAGGAAACCGTCCTTGAAGATGTCCGTTAAATGGTCAAGCGAAATCGGATCGCTGTAGCTGGATGATTCCGTATCGATCTCAATGACGCGGTTGTTTTTGACCGCCGGAATGCTTTTCCAGACCTCGCTGTTCATAAATTCGTTTGTGCCTGTCGCGCTTCTGCTAAGGACAATGAAATCGCCGGCGTACTCGGGCATGACTTCCTGCGAAAGCGTGTAGTAGCCCGGGCCAAGCGCATCCTGCTTGACTTTCTCCGGCATGGCCAAGCCCATAGCCTGATATAGAATCTCGGTGCCGCGCGCCCAATTGTTGCCAAGCACGTAAAAGTCCTTGGGGCCCGCTTCGAACACGGTCACGGTCACGTCGTCGCCGAATTTGGCTTTAATCTCCTTGCCGATCGCTTCGGTACGCTGTTTGAAATCGTCGATCCACTGTTGGGCTTCCGCTTCCTTGTTCAGCAGCTTGCCGATCTCCCGCTGCTGCGCAAGATAGTCAAGTTTGCCCCACGTGTACACGACAGTTGGGGCGATTTTGCCGAGCTCTTCGAGATTCTTCATGTGCGCGCCGGCGATAATCAGGTCGGGGTTTTGCGCCATAACGCTCTCCAGATCGGTCTCCGAGACGACGGCCACCCCTTTCAGTTTATCTGAGAAAAGACGGTTCCCCATCGTCCACTGGTCAACGCCGCCCAGCGTGCCGCCCAGCGAGAGCACGTTCGGCGCATGGGCCAAGGCGACAATTCTCTGGGGGGTGGCCGGAATTTTTATAGGGCCTGTCTCGGATTCGTAAGTGCGCATACCGGATGTCTCGTTAGCGGACGGCTGCGGCGTATTTGCCCCTTGAGAGGTGGAAGGGCCCGCAGAATTGCCGCACGCGCTCACAATGACAGCCAGTAGAAGCAGTGCGATGCTCATGAAGGATGGTTTGATGTTCATGCTTACACATGTCCTCCTATCGGGCAATGCGAATTAATGATAATGATTATCATTTTTAATACGAATTTCATTCTAGTAGATTCGTTTCTGGATGTCAATCCCACTGATTGTCGTTGTGTCGTTGTGCTGTGGAGATAGTTCTAGGGGAGGTTATGACGAATAGGGCATTCCCAAGAGTGGTTATGGGCGACAGCGCCTCTCGACGGCTCTTTTGAACAAAACCTTCCATTTTTATGTCGAATCGTGTATGATGAAGAACGGAGAGAGACGTGAGTCAATAGAACTAGATGCAGTGCCATCATGGGACAAGGAGAAGTTTCGGTTGAAAAGAAAAATAGGGCTTTTGACGATTATTGCGGGAATCGCGGTGCTTGTTTTGGCAAATGCCGCATTCGCAAGGGAATATCTTTTTCCCAAAGACTATTACATAAGCATGTGCTCGGAGGATCCAGACGATCAAGTGTGCTTCGACTTTTGCGAGGATTTTCCTGACGAAGTGATCTGCAGCGGGGAAGCGGAGGCGCCGGAGGAGGGCGAACAGGCGCCGCAAGAAAGGATATCCGAATCGAAAAGCATCGCAGCGGCGTTCAATCCGATTCATATCAAGGTTAACGGAGAAGAGTTTGCCTCCAACCATATCGTTCACGAGGGCACGACCTACTTGCCCATTCGGGCCTTGGCCGAGCTGCTCGAGCTGGACGTCCAATACTACGAAGCAACCCAGACGGCCTACATCGGGATGCTTCCGGCGGGGGAAGTTCCGGATGAAGTAGTGGAATCGTGGCTAAACGCGCCGCAGGAGATCGCCCAAGCAGAACCGCCTCTCGCGCCCGAGACCAAGACCATCGACGTTCTGACGAACCTAATTACGGTCAAGGTTCATGCGATGGAGCTCGCTGACAGCAACTTTCTCTACGATGGCACAACATATGTACCTATGAGGGCGGCCTGCGAGATCCTTGAGCTTCCTGTTCATTATTACGATGCGACGCAAACGGCGTACATCGGAAACGTACCTGCCGGCGAAGTGCCGGTTGAAGTACATAATGAGTGGTTTCCCGAACAGTAGTAAAAAAGCAGGGCCTGTCCTGAAAATTTGGCGGTGATCCGCCGGCAAAATTTCAGCGGGCCGCAGGCGAAGACCGATAGTATGTCTTCTTTTCTATCCGGCTGTATTAGAATAGCCATAATGATGAAAGGCCGTAACGCTGTGAGCGTTACGGCCCGCACAACAGCCCGCTTTAAGAGCGGTTGGGCTAACAAGGTAACATGGAGTAGACCGGACCTGTGCTAGGGGCCGGTCTATTTCCGTTGTTCATGGATAGCGACGATGATTTGATTAGCTTCCACGGAATACGTCACCTCCGGCCTCTTTCACATTGTAACGGACACGTAAGCCGTTAATGTGCTGAAAAGAGGCCGTTTTCATTTTTAACGGACAGGAGTGCAGTTAATGGCTCGGAAAAGGCTGGATACATGCCTATTAATGCTAAATAAGCTCTGCTGTGTCCGTTGCCTGTTAAAAAACGTTGATTTTACCGGAATAAGGGCGGTGGCGTCCGTTAAGATCGGCTTTTGCAGTCTTCGTCTTTACACGTTATTTCCGGGATCGACTACGCTACATATACACTCCGACACTCCCGAAATTGCCGCTTCGCTGGCCCGAACGTTCGCATTTTTCCAGAGCAGCTGGTTGCATGGGCGGCGATAAGGCTGGTTTGGAAAGACATGGGCCCCAGAGGATGCGCAGCCCGCGCTGGATGCCAGCGCCGCTCCGGGCCCCAGTCGATGCGCAGCCCGCCGAGCCGGATGCCTCCGAAGCCTTGGTCACGGCGGGGGAGCGACCGTCTTCCGGTAATCCGTCGGCGACATCCCGACCTTCTGCTTGAACTTTCGGAAAAAATAATTGGCGTCGGCAAAGCCGCAGCGGGCGGCGATTTCCGAAGCGGTCAGCCGGGTTTCGCGCAGCAGCCTTCGGGCTTCGTCGATCCGGAGCCGGTTCAGGCGGTCGTTGAAATATTCCCCCGTCTCCGCTTTGAACAGCCGGCCCAAGTAAATACTGCTGGCATGGAGATGGTCGGCCACCGTCTGGAGCGACAAATCCTCGCGAAAATGCTCCTCCACATACCGCTCGGCTTCGATCGTCAGCTTGTTCTTCGTTTCCGTCGGCCGTTCGCCGCCGCAGGCTGCCTCCAGGAGACGATTGACGGCTTGCCGGATGGCCGGAACGGAAGTCGCCGCGAAGATGCCCGACAGCAGCTCTTCCGGCAGGCGCGGCCGCGCCGTGTCGCCATGCCGCTCCCGGATCGCCTGCTTGGCGGTGGCGATCCATTCGGATGCGGCATATTTCGCCGCCGCCAGCGGATCGGACTGCCCGAGCGCCCACTGAAAGTCGCCTTCGAGCGCTTGCTCCCAAAGCGCTCTGGCGCCGCTCAGCAGAGCGGGAACGAGGCGCTCGTGCTCGGCCAGCGCTGCGGCGGGGGAGTTGCTCAGCGCGGCGCGGCGGTCGGCGCAGTGAACGCCGCCCGTCTGTTCCATCCCGTCCAGCAGCCGGACTGCGTCGCGGTAGGATGCGTGGACGAGCGGGAGCCGGTTCACCGGCTTGCCGAGCGCGCAGTGCCAGGGCGTCTTCAGCATGGATGCGCATTGCTCCGCATTCGCCCGCAGCCAGGCGAGGTTGTCGTCGGCAAATGCATCGGCGCTGCCCGCCTCGCCGAACAGCAGGCAGACGACCTGCTGCTCGCCGTTGAGAAAGGCCACGCCGCGTCTATGCTCCGACAGCAGCTCGTCCATGACGTTGAAGATCGCGAACGAGCGGTAATTCCGTTCCGCTTCCGACGGCTCGGGCTCCGCCGCATCCTTCCAGCCGATGACGGCGGCCTGGAACAGCCGGGTCCGGCCGACTCCGATTTTAAGAAAATCGAGCTTCTCGCGCAGCTGCTCCTCTCCGATCCGGTTCTCCACCCAGCGGTTCAGCACGTTGTTGCGCAGCAGCTGGAACGTCTCCCGCCGGACCTGTTCCTCCAGCCACCGGTGTTCGATCTGCGCCACGCACGATTTGGCGATTTCCTCCAGCTCTTCGGCCTCGACCGGCTTGAGCAAATAATCCTCCACCTGATATTTCATCGCCTGCCGGACATAGGCGTAATCGTCGTACCCGCTCAGGACGATGATGTGGGTATGCCAGCCCCTTTCCCGGATCCGCTCGATCAGCTCCAGTCCGTCGCCTTCGGCCATCCGAATGTCGGTGAGCACGATTTGCGGCGCCGTCCGCTCGAAGATAGCGAGCGCTTCGTGCCCGCCGCCGGCCTCGGCGATAATTTCGATCCCGAGATTCTCCCAGTCGATCAATTGCGTGAGCCCGGCGCGGATATGGGCGTCGTCATCGACGATCAGCATTTTCGGCATATTCTCCGCCTCCTTTGTCGTATGCATCCCGGGGCAGCTTCATCAGCAGGGCGAAGCCGTCCTCCGGCCGAGTCGGCTTGATGCGCAGGCCGAACGGCTCCCCGTACAGGGAACGAATGCGCTCATGCACGTTTTTGAGCCCGAGATGCTCCTGGCCGAACAACTGCTTCGCCTGCAGCTTTTCGTTCAGCTTCAATTGCTCCTCGCGCGAGATGCCTTTGCCGTTATTGGCAATCTCGATCCACTGCGCGTCCTCATTCAGCCGGATGCGAACAAGAATGACCGGGTGCTCCGCCTTCTCCAGCTCCCCGTGGAGAATCGCGTTTTCGACGATCGGCTGAAGGCTGAATTTGGGCATCGTGCATTCATAGAGATCGGCCTCGCTTTCCGCTTCCAGTTCGATCTGTTTCGGCTTGCCCATCATGAGCAGGTCCAAATAATACCGGGTATAGCGGAGCTCCTCCTCCACCGGAATTTCCTCGCAATCCGACTTGAGCAGCCACCGGTACAGCCGCCCGAGCGTAAACAGTTTATCGGCCATATCCGGCTGCCGGTTGACGACCGCCTGCATGCGCAGCGATTCCAGCGTGTTGTACAGAAAATGCGGATTGATCTGCATCTTGAGCGCCAAATATTCGGCATGGCTCCGCTGCGCATCGGCGATATATACGCGATTGATATAATCCTGAAGCTCCCGCGTCATCCGGTTGAAGCGGTGGATCAAATCGCTGATTTCGTCGTCGCCGGACGTCTCGAGCGGTTCGACGAACGGATTCGCCTGCATTCGCTTGAAATGCTGGGTCATCGACCGCAGACGGCGGGTGACGAAGCCCAATATATAACGGATCATGAACACGCAGGCGGCCCAAATGCCGAGCAGCAGGGCGACGAGCAGCCAGGAGATTTGCGCCAGCTCCGCCTGTATATTCTTCGTGTCGGCCATGCCGGTTACCTCAAGCCCGTACTCCGGCAAAAATGATACCGCTTGCAGAAAGCCGCTGCCTTCCCGGCCGGTCTCGTCGGGTCCGCTGTCGAGCAGCGTGCGGCCGTTTTGGCGGATGACGACGCGGCTGTCATCGTCCTGCTCGGGCCGGAAGCGGCCGATCAGCGTATTGGAATCGACCCCCATCATGAAATAGCCTTGCACATTATCGTTGCGGATATCCGAAAAGTCGAACAGCGGGTTGATGAAATAAACGACCGGTCGCCGGATATTATGGTACAGCCCGTCCGCTCGCACGATAAACGGATACGTGTAGGTGCGGGGAAGCGAATCGAACAGTCCTTCGAGATCGAAGCCGGGGTCGAGCTTGGCCGACGGATAACGGCTTTTGTGGAACGCGCCGCCGTCCGCCTTGCGGTACATGACGACCGACATCGCGAACGGATTGCGCTCCAGCATATACGACTGCTGGCCTGTCATATATTTCCGCTCTTCGATAAGGTCCCGTTCGGTTGCCGGCACGCGCTCCGGCAGAAAATAGGTGTACATGCCCGGCGTGTTGCTGTTGAGCGGATAGAACGATACCGCCTCGCGCTTGAACTGGGCGATCATGTTCGCCAGCTCGTCCCGGAGATTGCCGGTGCGCGCCTCCAGCAGCTCCTGTTCCCGATTCTCCAGCAGGGCATAGAACCGGTTATAGGTGACGAGCCCGATCAGCACGAACACCAGCAGCAGCAAAATGCCGATGCCGGCCGTCAATTTGCGGAAAACGAAGCGGCCGAGCAGATTGCGGTACCATCTCGCGATCAACGAAAAGCCCTCCTTTGTTCCCGTGGCGGTAAATTCGTTTAATCCGTCCAGAGAATCGCAAGTTATTCCTGTAGTGCAGGCTTTCAGGATCACTATATACTAGGAGTGCGGAAAAACACAACCATCGATTGCAAAGGGGGATACGCATTTGACACGCAAGAGAGCATACCGGGCGGCTTTGTCGGCAGCCCTGATTTCCGCCCTGCTGTTTGCCGCTGCTTGCGGCGGAGGGTCCAAAGGAGGAGCCGGCAGCGAAGGGAACGGCGCGGCGGGCGACCGGGTGGAAATTTCGTTTCTTTCGCTCATAACGACCAATTTGACCGAGGAATTCTGGGATAAGTGGATCGCCGATTTCGAGAAGAAAAATCCGGACATTAAGGTAAAGCGCATTCAAGCGCCGTCGCTGGAAGGATTGAACGACAACTATGCCAAAACGCTGCTCGCTTCCGGCGATTTTCCGGACGTGCTGAGCAATATTTCTTATCAGGATTTTGCCAAGGCGGGCGCCTTGATGGAAATTCCGATCGATGACGACATCAAGAAAATCAAGGATTACGAATCTTTGCTGCTGGACGGCAAGCTGTACACGCTGCAAGCTTATTTGCAGCCGCATACGCAAATTTTCTACAACAAGGATTTGTTCGCCAAGGCGGGCATCGATAAGCTCCCGCGGACATGGGACGAGCTGGAAGCGGCAGCGGAGAAGCTGAAGCAGGCCGGCATTACGCCGATGCTGACCGCCGGCGACTGGATGACGACGCTTACGTTCTCGATCCTGACCGGTCCGGAGATTTTCGGCAAAAACCCGAATTGGTACGCGGACAAAAACGCCGGCAAAGTGAGCTACCAGGATGAAAACTGGCGGGAAGTGGCCGGCCGGTACCAGCAGTTCGCGGCCAAAGGCTACTTCAACAAAGGAGCGCTGAGCATCGGCTACGAGCAGGTGGAGCAGGAGTTTCTGAACGGCAACGGCGCGATGTATCCGATGGGCTCATGGTTTACGGCGGCGTACGAGGCGGCTGATCCGGATTTCGAAGCCGGCGTGTTCGCGGCGCCGACGCTGGACGGGAAGAAGACGTACATGTCCGGCTCGCGCGGGACGAGCTTTGCCGTATCGAACACGACGGATCAGCCGGAAGCCGCGCTGCGCTTCGCCAAATATCTCGTGCTCGACCCGGATTTTCATAAAGCGTTCGCGGCCAGCGACGGGATGTTTTCCGGTCTCGTCGACCCGATCAACAACGAGTTCACGCCGCTGCAGCAGGAAATCGCCGATCTGCTGGAGGAAGCGGGAACGATGTCGGGCTACGAGACGCAGCGCGCGGGAGATTTTCCGGTCAACGGACTCGGCAACCAACTGGCCAAAGTCGGACAAGGCCTGCTGCTCGAAGGGTCCGACGTGAACAAAGAATTGGCCGGCCTCGACGATTATTGGGGCAAAAACAAGTAACCGGCATGGAGCGAAGATCAAGCTGAACCGAATACGGGGCGTCTGCCGATAAGCGATACCGCGCCCCGTTTCGAATCTGCAAGCGGGGGTGGAACAGGAATGAAACAGGAAGGTTGGGTCAGAGGACTGCTGTTCGCTCCGGGATTTCTTGTTTACGTTGTTTTCATGCTGATTCCAATCGGCATGTGCGTCTATTACAGCCTGCACAATTGGGACGGCCTGAGCCCGGACTATCGTTTCGTCGGCTTCGGCAATTTCGCCGCCGCTCTCTCCGACGGCGACTTTCACCGCGCGCTGCGCATTACGGCCTTGATTACCGTCGTCGGCACCGCGGCCATCAACGCGCTCGGGCTGCTGTTCGCCGTGCTGCTTAACAAGCCCGGGCGGATGACGAATTTTTACCGCTCCGTCTTTTTCTTCCCGCTCTTGCTGAGCGCCGTCGTCGTCGGCTTCCTGTGGAAGGCGATCTTGAATTACAACGGCGTGCTGAACAACGTGCTGGAGCGGCTCGGGCTGGAGCGGATCGAAATATTCGGCGTGCCGGGAACGGCGATCGCCACCATTACGATTTTGATCGTCTGGCAAAATATCGGCGGCGTCATCGTCCTGTACCTGGCCGGTCTGCAGGGCATTCCGAAGGACTTGTACGAAGCGGCGAAAATCGACGGCGCGGACAGACTCGGCACCTTCCGCAACGTGACGTTCCCGATGCTGGCGCCGAGCGTAACGATGTGCATGATCTTCATCTTCACCACGTTGGCAAGGGAATACGACCGGATCGCCGTCCTGACGAACGGGGGGCCGAGCGGGGCGACGGAGACGGCCGCGTTCAACATCGTCCGTCTCGGCATCAACACGAACCGGTTCAGCTACGCCGCCGCGCTCGCGGTCGTGCTGATGGCGCTCGTCGCCCTCGTATCCGTCGTGATGACGCTCTATTTGCGGCGCAGAGAGGAGCGGATACTATGAGCGATGCCGCGCTGAATCGGATTCGTCACGCGTTTCTGTTTATCTTGTGCCTGATTATGCTCGTGCCGTTCTATATTGCGGTGGTCAATGCATTCAAGCCGAAGGAAGCGATTGTCGCCAATCCGATGGGCATTCCGCTGGCCGACTTGACGCTGAGCAATTTCGCCAAGGTGGCGGTAACGCCGACCTTCAATATTTTCCAGGCTTACGGCACGACCGCAATCATTACGGCCGCCTCCATTGTGTGCCTCGTCTGTCTCGGCTCCATGATGTCTTACGTCATGGCCCGCACGAAGCATCCGCTGATGACGGGGGCGTACCTGCTGCTGCTCGGCGGCATGATGATTCCGCCGCAGGTCGTGCTCATTCCGATCATCAAGCTGCTGAGGGCGCTCGGGCTGATGTTCACGGAGACGGGGCTGGTGCTGTACAATACCGGCTGGTATATCCCGTTTACGGCCTTTATCTTTACCGGCTTCATCCGCACGATTTCCAAGGAGCTGGACGAATCGGCGATGATGGAAGGCGCGAACGTCTTCCGCATTTTTTGGCAGATCATCTTCCCGATATTGAAGCCGCCGACCGCTTCGGTCGTCATCTTCCTGTTCCTGTTCGTCTGGAACGATTTTTTGAATCCGCTCGTGCTGCTCGGCTCGACCAAAGGCTATACGGTCACGACCGGCATCTATCTGGCCATCGGCCAATACAGCACCAATTGGGACGAAATTTTCGCGCTCGTGCTGCTCGCCTCGCTGCCGGTGCTGCTTGTGTTTTTGTTCATGCAGCGGTACTTTGTGTCGGGGTTGGCGGACGGCGCGGTGAAGGGATAGCTTGATCGAAAGGATGGAATATCGATGGGAAAAACGATGATGAACGCGCTGGTTTACGAGAATCCGCGCGAGATGAATATAAGAGGCGTGCCGATTCCGGAGCCCGGGGCGGACGATGTGCTGATCCGCGTCGAAGCGGCCGGTATCTGCGGCTCCGAGCTGAGCGGCTACCTCGGCCACAATTCGCTGCGCAAGCCTCCGCTCATTATGGGGCATGAATTCGCGGGCACGATTGCGGCTGCGGGCGAACGAGCCGATGGCTTCCGGCCCGGCGAGCGGGTGACGGTTAACCCGCTGCTCTCCTGCCGGACCTGCGAGCGCTGCCGCGAAGGCTGCCCCCAGCTGTGCGGGCAGCGGCGGATCGTCGGGGCGCATGTGCCCGGCGCGTTCGCGGAGTACGTCTGCGTGCCGGCCGCCAGCGTGCTCCGGCTGCCGGAAGCCGTCTCGTTTGACGCCGGCGCCCTTGCCGAACCGCTCGCTTGCGCGGTTCATGCCGTCCGGCTGGCCGGACTCGATCCGGCCGACCGGATGCTGATTTACGGCGGGGGACCGATCGGCCTGCTCGTGCTGCAGGCGGCCCGCCGGTTCGGGCTGCGGGACGTTGCGCTCATGGAGCTGAATCCGGACCGCCGCCGCATCGCGGCGTCGCTCGGTGCGGCCGTCGCCGGCAGCGAAGCGGAGGTGCGCGGTCTGATGCCTGCGGAAGGGTTCGACGTCGTCCTCGACGCCGTCGGCGTTGCGGCGACCCGGCGGGACAGCGCGCTGCTCGCCCGGCCGGGAGGGCGGGTCGTCTTCTCCGGTCTGCACGAGGCGGAAAGCGCGGTGCCGGTCAATGTCGTCATCCGCAGCGAGCTTATCCTGCGCGGCGCCTTCTGTTATGACGACGCCGATTTCGATACAGCGCTCGATTGGCTCGCCGACGGCACCGCCGGACTTGACGGCTGGATACAGCATTCGCCGCTGCAGGAAGGAAAGTCCTGCTTCGAGAAGCTGCTGAACGATCCGGGCCCCGTAGCCAAAATATTGCTGACGATTTCATAAATGCGCGAGCGGACTGAGGCTCATCCTACCGCTTGCGATTTCATAGGGAGGTCCGAACATTGTTAACGAAGCCATTACACGGCGTCATACCGATTCTGCCCGCGCCGTTCACCGCGGACGGCTCGGATATTGACTACCGCAGCCTGCGGCGGGTGATCGACGCGGTGATCGAAGAAGGCGTTCACGGGGTTGCGCTGCTCGGCGTGGCGAGCGAGTTTTATAAAATCGCCGACGACGAACGGAGTCTCATGATCGAGACGACGGTGGAGCATACCGCCGGCAGAGTGCCCGTCATCGCCAACATTACGCGCCACTCGACGGAGCTGGCGGTGAAGGACGCGAAGCATGCGGAAGCGGCCGGCGCCGACGCGGTCATGGTGGTGCCGCCCTCCTTCATCGCGCCATCAAACGCGGCGATCGTAGAGCATATCGAAGCCGTGGCCGGCGCTGTGGACCTGCCGGTCATCATCCAGTACGCTCCGAACGTGACCGGCGTCGGCATTCCGGTGGAGACGTTCCTGGAGGTCGAGCGCCGAACCGGCGGCCGGATGTATATCAAAGCCGAATCCGTTCCGCCGGGCCCGATGATCTCCGCGATCGTCGAACAGACCGGGGGCCGAATGGGCGTTTTCATCGGCAACGGCGGCGTGCAGACGTACGACGCCCTGGAACGCGGGGCTGTCGGCCTCATGCCCGGGGCCGCCATGCTGCGGCCGTATCTGGACATTTACGAAGCGTTCGCGCGCGGCGAGAAGGATGCGGCGTTCCGCCGGTTCAACGACCTGCTGCCGATTTTGAACCATACGACGCAGTCCGCCGAGCTGTTCGTCCGGTTCGAAAAAGCGATTCTGAAAGCGCGAGGCGTCATCGCCAGCGATGTGTGCCGCAAGCCGAATGCCATTGCCGACGCCGGACTGATGCAGATGCTGTGGAAGTACGGCAAATACGCGGAGGAGCGGCTTGGCATCAAGCTGTGGCCGTAGGCGGAAGGGGAGAGCGCGAAATGCGGGTAGACGGCATCGTGCGCATCGGATTTGCCGGATGCGGCGGCGTGGCGGATTTGCATGCCGCCGCCGTGATGCGCTGCAAAGCGGCTCGGCTGGCGGCCGTGTCCGATCTGAACGGGGAGCTGGCGGCGGACAAAGCGCGGGGCTGGGGCGCGCGCGCCGTATCTTTCGAGGAGCTGTGCGCCGCCGATGATATCGACGCCATCTATATATTGACCCCGATGGAAACGCATGTCGAACTGGCCGCACAGGCGATGGAAAGCGGCAAGCATGTGCTGGTGGAGAAGCCCGTCAGCCTCGATACGGAAGGGATCCGGCGGCTGATCCGGCTGGCGCGGGAGCGGGGCGTGAGCTGCGTCCCGGGTCACAGCTACCTGTACTTACCGGAGCTGGCCCGCATGAAGCGGCTTCTCGGCGAAGGGAAGATCGGCCGGCCCCTAACCATGTTCATGAGCGAAATCTACCGGATGCCGGACGAGCTTGTGCGGCGGTATCACGGTCCTTCGATCGAGGTGCTCTGCCACCAGCTTTATCTGATGATCGCCTGGCTCGGCGTTCCGAAGCGGCTTCATGCGTTCGGCGCCGCGGTCCGGCGGGAGCTGTTCCCGGACGGAGACGAGCAGTTGTCCGTCAATGCGGAATTCGAGGGGGGCGCGCTCGCGCACCTGCACGTCTCCTGGGCCGGGCACGACGAGACGAGCGATCCCTGGACGTTCAAGGTGAAGCTGCTCGGCACCGAAGGCGGGATGCATTTTTCGCGCCGCGATCAAGTAAATGGCGGCCTGGAGGAGCAGCGGGACTATCCGCTATATCTGGAGATGTTCGAGCAGGAAACGGATTATTTCGTCCGGCGATGCCTGTTGGAGGGCTTACCCGCGCTGTCCACGATGGAGGATGCGCTTCTTGCGATGCAGTTGGCAGAAGCGGTTCGCCGCTCGTTCCGGAACGGCACGGTGGAGACGATCGAAATCGAATGAAAGACGGTGAAAAGGCGATGAGCGTTTTGAAAATCACGAATATTGAAACGATCCGTCTGTCCTATCGCTACAGCGAAGAGGAACGCTGGCAATGTCCGGGATGGACGACGCTGCAGCGGAACGCCACGCTCGTGCGCGTTTGGACGGACAAGGGCATTCACGGCATCGGCGAGGTGAGCGAAGATTCCTGCATCCCCCAATCGGTCGGTTCCATCATCGATGAGCATTTCAAGGAAATGCTGGTGGGAGAGAACCCGTTCGACATCGAAAAGCTGTGGCGCAAAATGTTTGTTCGCTCCCTTCATTGGGGCCGCAAGGGGGGAGCGATCAAAATTATAAGCGGCATCGAAATCGCCTTGTGGGATATCGTCGGCAAGGCGCTCAACCGGCCGGTCTATGAGCTCCTCGGCGGCGTATGCCACAACCGCGTGCGCGTATACGCGAGCGCAGGTATGAGCAATGGGGAAGAGGAACTGATCGGCGAGATGCTGAGCTACAAGGAACAGGGCTATACCGCGCTGAAAATGCGGATCGGCGCCAATCCGCGAGCGGATGTGGAGAAGGTGAGGCGGGTCCGGGACGCGATCGGCCGCGATATCGACTTGATGGCTGACGCCGGGATGAGCTACGTGGATGCCGCATGGGATTTCAATACGGCGCTCCGCGTCGCCCGGGGGCTGGAGCCGGCCGATCTGTTCTGGCTGGAAGAGCCGCTGATCAACGACGATATCGACGGATACGCCCGTCTTGCGGCGGAGGTTGATATTCCGATCGCCGCCGGGGAGAACGAATACACGAAATACGGCTTCAAGGAGCTGATTTCGCGGCGCGCGGTCGATATCGTCCAGCCGGATGCGACCCGCAGCGGCGGCATCATGGAGTGCAAGAAGATCGCCGCCATTGCCGACGCCTTCCAGATGCGCATGGCTCCCCATATTTTTACGTCGGGAGTATCGCTCATGGCCAATCTTCATTTGATCGTTTCCTCGCCGAACGCAATCATTATGGAATACGATCGCACGATCAATCCGCTGCGCGACGAGCTGCTGATCGAGCCGCTCGCCTACAAGGACGGTTTCATTACGTATCCGAAAGGGATTCCGGGGCTTGGCGTTCGCCTCACGGACGAGATCATCGAGAAATTCCGATTCATTCCGGGCGAAATTTTGGAGAAAGCTCCGTTCGCGTGCGATCATGCGTATTGACGCGCACCAGCATTTCTGGAATGTCGGCAGGCTGCATTATCCGGTGCTGGATCCGAATGTATTCGGCGCATGGCACCGCAACGTCGAGCCCCCCGAGCTGGAGCCGCTGCTGAAGGAGCGGGACATCGCAGGGACCGTCGTCGTGCAGGCGAAGAATGGGCTCGACGAAACGGAATATTTGCTGGAGCTGTCAGACCGCCACGACTGGATCAAGGGCGTCGTCGGCTGGGTCGATTTGACGGATCGGACATTGGCGGTTCGCCAGCTAAAGCGGCTGGAGAAGCATGCGAAATTCAAGGGAGTCCGCCATCTGTTCATGAGTCCGCAGGAGCGGGACTGGCTCATCCGGCCGGAAACGATCGCAGGGCTGAAGGCGCTGGCCGAAGCCGGCAAAACGTTCGACGTCAGCGCGGAGTTTCCGCATCATCTGCGCCATGTGCCCGAGGTGGCGAGGCAGGTGCCGGATTTGCGCATCGTGATCGATCATTTGGCCAAGCCGCCCGCGGACGGAGAAGGGCTGGAGCGATGGGAGGCGGATCTGGCGCGCGCCTCGTTATGGCCGAACGTCTGCGCCAAAGTGTCGGGCCTCGACCCTCATTCGCCGCACCTGCGCGCGATCGTCGACACCGCGTTTCGCCTGTTCGGAGCCGAGCGGCTCATGTTTGGAAGCGACTGGCCCGTCGCCTGCCTGGGCGGCTCGTATGAAGACGTGTGGCAGGCGGTGAACGACGCCGTATCCGGCCGGACGGAACGAGAGAAGGAGGCGCTGTTCGGCGGAACGGCCGAGCGGTTTTACCGTTTGGCGCCGTAGCGGCGATGGGGTGCGCCGCCGTTCTCATACGGAGGGCCGTGGTGTCCGTAAGAAATATTGCCGTGGGAATCAGACTAGGCTTTAGCATAACAAGGAGTGAAGACGATGAAACTGCTGGCTATCGCGGGGAATGGGACGTATCGGTTGGGAGCGCTGCTGGATGACCGCCGAATCGTCGACGTAAAGGCGGCACTCGGCGTTCATCCGGAGGACGGCATCGCAGCCGAGCCGATGTCTTTCATCCGGTCCGGAACGGCCGGGCGGATGGCGCTGGAACGCTATTTGGAGCGGTTGAGACAGGAAGACGGCTCGGCGTTCGTCATCGAGGAAGGCGCCATCGATTGGGGACCGTGCGTCCCCGCTCCGGGCAAAATCATATGCACCGGATTGAACTACCGCAAGCATGCGGACGAGTCGAAGCTGCCCTATCCGGAGGTGCCGCTGCTGTTCAATAAATTCAACAATGCGCTGGCCGCGCATGGCGACGACATTCGTCTGCCCGAAGGCTCGGACGAGGTCGATTACGAGGCGGAGCTTGGCATCGTGATCGGCAGCCGCGCCGCTAATGTCGACGTGTCCTCCGCGCTCGGCTGCGTTCTCGGGTACTGCGCCGTCAACGACGTTTCGGCCCGGGATTGGCAGATGCGGACGTCGCAATGGATGCTCGGCAAAACGTTCGACGGGTTTTGTCCCGCCGGCCCTTACCTCGTCACCGCCGACGAAATCGGCGATCCGCAGCAGCTGCAAATCATGACGCGGGTGAACGGGGAGCTGCGCCAGCATTCAAGCACGCGGGACATGATCTTCACCTGTGCGGAAATTATCAGCTATATCTCCCGGCATATGACGCTCGAGCCGGGCGATCTCATCCTGACAGGGACGCCTGAAGGGGTCGCGTTCGGCATGCCGCCGGAGCAGCGCGCCTATTTGCGGCCCGGCGACGTTGTCACGGTCGAGATCGAAGGGCTGGGGGCGCTGACGAACCGGTTTGTGTAACCCATTCGGAAAAAGCCTGCATATTTGCAGGCTTTTTCGCTGAAGCGGCCAATAACGCTAGCGACATAAAGAGGCACTACCTAAAATCAAGGCACACCACTCATTTGCCCGTGTACGCGTCCGGCATGTTCTTTTTCGTTTCTGATCTTTTTGCTTTCGATTCAGGAAGGGAAGAGCAGCTGCCGACGTACAAGCCCCATGCAACGGATTACCACCGTTCATCCGTGAACACAAACTGCCCGAACTGCGGCACATTCAAGATGTCATCTTTGCTCACGGGATTTCCGGCGGTATCGTATATATATTTGTAGAAATCGAGGTGAGCCAGTACGTTTTCCGTTAAAGTTCGCGGATCGCCGGACATACTCCCTCCCGCGTCTTGCAACGAAGCCGAGCGGAGATGCTCGCTCAGAAACAATGGATGAAACGATAAGTACAGCGTCGGACGATAGCTTTTCAGGTAGGAGTACATCGCCGGGATCAGTACGTATTCCCCCGCTTCGATATCGATCTTGACGAAGTTGACGTCGTGCATGCCGTGCTCCGCCAGCAATTCCTCTATGGTGGCCGCTCTGATGTCGCAATACTCGTCCGACAATGTGGAGAGCAAGCTTGACTGGGAATTGCCAAAGTCGTCCCTCTTGTACAATCGTGTCGTCCCCGACGCAGCAGAGACAGCGGCATGAATGCACGTCACCTTCGGCTGGATGCCGGGGTTTAACGATACATTTTCCTGCAGCTCCTGAAAAGCGACGGGATCAGGCTCGGCGGCAAACACATGCTTCGCTCTTTGAGCGCCGTACAGCACGGTCGGACCGATCCAGGCGCCGATATCGAGATAAGGGCGCTGCGGATGAAGAAACTGGTCGAAGATGGTAAAGGTATCCTCCTCCCAGGAGTTTTTAAGCATTTCGTGCCACACCCACACGCTCCAACGGTTTTTTGGCTTCACTCTAAATTGGACTCCGTTTTTATGAATCACCATCTCGTTCAAGCTCATGTTTGTTCATCTCCTTTAGCGGATGCCGGCATGTGCCAGCAAGCGCAGCAGCTTGGCGGGATCGACCCGAATGTTTCTCGTCCAGATGTGCCAATCCAAATGCACCTTCGGCAAATCGGGCAGCTGCGCGTTCTCTTCCTCGCAAATCATATGATAATATTTCAAGTCGGCGTATTGGCTGAATTTCCAGAAATCGGTCGAGACGAAAGAGCGGTTGGAAAATTCCATCACCTTCGTTCCCGGGCGGCAGAACACGACATTGGCCAGTCCGGCGCCAAGCGGAGCGACAATAACCTGGGCCGAGGCGAAGAGCCTCATTTTTTCCATGAAGGACAACGGTCCGAGCACGACCTTGCGGAAGCCGAGGGGGCCGAGCGCCTGCATCACCTCGTCCTCGTTCGATACATGCCGGTATGCCGAATCTTCCCGGCTGACGTAAATTCGCTCGTACCCGGCCATCGGAGCGATATTCTGGCTGTCCCGGAATGATCGGCGCAAAAAATCGAACACCCATCCCGGATACCCGAGCCGGTTCGGAATAGAAGCGACGACCAGCTTTTTTGCCTCCAAATGAAACGTATCGCTGGTAAAGACGATCTGACTTTCCGGTATGCCGAGCATCCTCAGCGTCTCCAACTGGTACGGATGGGCCAGTCCGCCGTTCACGATATACTTGTCGATGGCGATGCCGCTCATCTGCAGCAAATGAAGGCGGGGCAAAATATCGAATAACCAGTGTGCATAATTGTTGTAGGAAATCCAGGCCAGCGTCGCCACCGTTTCCTCGCTGCGGACAACAGGGGGCAGCTCCACAACGTGGAATACCTCGTTGCTCTCCGGCGGCCTGGCATCCGATACGTCCCACAACAGCTTGTTGTCGGGACTAATTACGCTTCCGTTCAGCCCCCACACCCGCCCGTTCGGAACAATGGCGACGAAGGCTTGGCGAACATAGAACTCTCCCTGCCACTGGGGCGGATCGATGCCTTCAGGCTCCGCGAGCAGGACTGTTTCATCCTCATAGAGCGGTATCAGCAAGCCCCGTTCCGGGGAGGCGCCGGCTGCGGATTCTTTGACCCATTCTCCGGTTTGGAGATAGTATCCGTCGGGAGGCAGCCGTTTCTTCTTGGAATCGTCCATCCGTTTCACCTCGCAGCGCAGTCTATTAAACTATCATGCATATTATTCCTGAACCCGAACGCTTGACAGGGCGGCTGCCCCGGCAATCTATTTTTCTATGCTTGTCAGTGTCAAGAGGCGGTTCGCAGCCATATACTGGATTGATATTCTTTCATGAAAAAGGTGATGGATGATGTCTGCGTCGCTTTGCCGTTTCTGCCATCATCCGCTGACGCATCGCTTTGCGGATCTAGGCATGTCTCCGCTCGCCAATTCGTATGTGCGTCCGGAAGCGCTGAAGGCCAAGGAAGCTTATTACCCGCTGCATGCCTTTGTCTGCGATCGATGCTTTCTGGTTCAATTGGAGGCGTTCGAGCCCCCTGAGACGATTTTCGGCGATTACGCTTATTTCAGCTCGTATTCGGACAGCTGGTTGAACCATGCCCGGCAGTATGTCGAGATGATGATCCCGCGCTTCGGCTACGACGCTCAATCGCAAATCGTCGAAATTGCCAGCAATGACGGTTATCTTCTGCAGTACTTCAGCAAGCGCGGCATTCCGGCTCTCGGCATCGAACCGGCCGCCAACGTCGCCCGCGAAGCCGAGCGCAAAGGGATTCGAACGGATGTCGCCTTCTTTGGCGTGAAGACGGCCGAGCGGCTTGCCGCCGAAGGAATTCGCCCCGACCTGATCGTTGCCAACAATGTGCTGGCGCATGTCCCCGATCTGCACGATTTCGTGCGGGGGCTCAAGCTGCTGCTCAAGCCGGACGGCGTCATCACGATCGAGGTTCCCCATCTGATGAAGCTGATGCAGGGCAACCAGTTCGATACGATCTATCACGAGCATTTCTCCTATTTCTCGCTGCTTGCGCTTATCCGCATTTTCGAGTTTCACGAGCTGGCGATCTTCGATGTGGAGCAGCTTCCCACGCACGGAGGGTCGCTGCGTATCTTCGCGAAGCATCGGCAGGACGCGAGCAAGCTGGCAACGCGCCATGTCGCCGATCTGGTGAAGAAGGAGATTCGGTTCGGACTGCTGCGGCTCGAACGCTATGCCGACTTCCACCGCAAGGTCAAGGAAACACGGCTGGACGTTCTGCGATTTTTCATGAAGGCGAGGCGGGAGAACAAGCGCATCGCCGCTTACGGCGCCCCGGCCAAGGGCAATACGCTGCTCAATTATTGCGGGATCGGGACCGACGATATCGATTATACGGTGGACCGCAATCCGCATAAGCAGGGGCTGTATTTACCGGGTTCCCGCATCCCGATTAAGCCGCCGGAAACGATCATGGGGACGAAGCCGGATTATTTGTTCATTTTGCCCTGGAATTTGAAGGACGAGATTATGGAGCAGATGGGCGGCATTCGCGATTGGGGCGGCAAATTCGTTACCGCCATTCCGAGAATCGCCGTGACGGAGGCTGCCGATGGGCCGGGGCAGCGCTAGAACGGCGCTCGTTACAGGCGGCAGCGGATATGTCGGCTCGCATGTCGCCAGGCGGCTCATTCGTTCAGGCTGGGACGTTCATTTGATCGTCCGCAAGCATTCGAAGCTGGAGCCGCTGGAGGACATCCTGCCCCGGGCGTCTGTCCACATCCATGACGGTTCGACAGAGGCGCTGCTGAAGACGGTGGACCGGGTTCGCCCGGACGTTGTGTTCCATCTGGCCGCTTCGTGCATCCTGCAGCACAGGCCTGAGCATATCGTGCCGATGCTCGGCAGCAATATCGTATTCGGCACCCAGCTAGTAGAGGCGATGACGGCTAGCGGGGTTCACTGCCTCGTCAATACGGGGACGGCATCGCAGCATTGGGGCAACAGCGATTACAATCCCGCTACCTTGTACGCCGCCACGAAGCAGGCGTTCGAGACCCTGCTCGTATACTATGCGGAGACGACGCCGCTGAAGGCCATCACGCTGAAGCTGTACGATACGTACGGGCCCGGCGATTTCCGGCCGAAGCTGCTGCCTGCCCTGCTGCACCGGGAAGATGGGGCCCGTCTTCCGCTGTCGCCGGGCGGGCAGTGGATGGATATGGTCTATATCGACGATGTGGCGGAGGCGTATCTGGTTGCGGCAGAGCGTCTATTGAGCGCAGGCGCCGCCGGCCTGGAGCATTATGCGGTCAGCTCGGGCAAGCCGGTTACGCTGAAGGAGCTGATCGCCGTCTTCGAGCGGGTGTCGGGCCGGAAGCTGGCGGTCGATTGGGGCGCGCTGCCTTACCGGCCGCGCGAAGCGATGGTCCATTGGAGCCGGGGAGCGCGGCTGCCGGGCTGGCAGCCGGCGACGGAGCTGGAAGAAGGCATCCGGCGCATGCTGGGCCTGGGGTGAAGATCTTTTTATGCCGCGGAAAGGGGGGGGATCATGACGCAAATCGTCTGGAACGGGAGCATTATGGACTTTACCGGATACAGCAAGGCAGCCAGAGAATATATTTTGGGGCTGCACGAGCTGGGCGTCGATGTCAAAATCGAACCGGACCCGAACAATCTGCTTTCCGTCGAGCTGCCTGCAGGCGAGGAGCAGGTGCTTCGGACCTTGATGGAGAAGCCGGAAGCGGGCGGACGAACTGTCTGTATTTCGCATGACCTTCCGGATTATTGGGAGACGGGGGCCGATATATCGATCGGCTTCACCTATTGGGAGACGTCGCGCATTCCGCCCAAATGGACGCGCAAAATTCAGGCCGTCGACGCGGTATTTTTGCCGAGCCGGCACAATATCGACGTATTCCGGCAATCCGGCGTGCAGGCGCCTCTCTTCCATATTCGTCCCTGCTTGTCGCGCCCGAATCCGGCTTCTGCGGACGCGGTTCCCGGTTATGTGGCGAAGCTGCCGCCTTTCCGCTTCTTGTCCGTCTGTTCGTGGATTCAGCGCAAAGGCTGCGACGTGCTGCTGCAGGCGTTCTGGGAGCAGTTCGCCGGCAGAGACGACGTCGCCCTCGTGATCAAAACGGTCGGCTCGGCAAAGCTCGGCCATGAGATCGATGAGCTGAAAGCCCGCCTGCAGGCTCCCGCCGACACCGCTCCCGTCTATGTGGACACCCAGATTCGGAGCGAGGCCGAGATGGACGCTTTGTACCGCAGCTGCCACGCCTTCGTGCTGCCTACCCGCGGGGAAGGGGTCGGCTATCCGATGCTTGATGCGGCCGTCCGCGGGCTGCCGATCATCGCGACCGGCTGGGGCGGGCATCTGGATTTTCTGGATGAGCGCAACAGCTTTCTTGTGCCCTATCGTCTCGTTCCCGTGCCGCCGCAGCCGTATTACTACGGTTACCGGTCCGATCAGCTGTGGGCCGAGCCTTCGCTGGACGGCTTGAAGCGGCAGATGCAGCACGTGCTCGACCATTACGAGGAGGCGGTTGCCAAAGGAGCGATGCTGCAAAGCTATGTCGAACAGCATTTGACGCGGCGGAAGGCGGCGGAAGATATCGCGGCGGCTGTTTGCCGGCTGACAGGCCTTCGTCTCGTTTGATGCTGGCCGAGGGAACGGGTGCCGTGTCTCTTGCCGTTTCTCCGAATAATATATTTATAGAAGGAGAAACAGCAAGGGGGGAGTGTTATGGAACAGCAACCGGTGGCCCGTCCTCTGGTCAGCGTCGTCATCCCGACGCTGAACGGCTCCAGGTTGACGGAGCGGTGTCTCAGCAGCTTCGCCCGCACCGTCCAGGGGATCGATTGCGAGCTGATCGTCGTTGACGACGGCAGCGGGGAGGAGGAGAAGGAGCGGCTGCGCGCGCTTGCTGCGGCCTATGGCAGCAGACTGATCGAGCTGCCCCGGCGAAGCGGTTTCGCCAGGGCGGTGAATGCCGGGCTGCGCGCAGCGGCCGGGCAGCATCTCTTGCTGCTGAACAACGATATTTATTTCCACGAACCGGATTGGCTGGATGCGATGCTGCAGACGATGCGGGAGGGGCGGAGGGTCGGCATTGTCGGCTGTCGCCTGCTCTATTCGGATTGGACGATACAGCACGGCGGTGGCGCGCTGTCCCTTGAGGAGGGGCATATTCATCTGCACAGGGGCAAGCCTGCCGATGCGCCGGAGGCCGGCCTCAGCTACAACGCGGTATCCGTGACCGGAGCGGTTATGCTGGTTCGCCGCGAAGTAACGGACGACATCGGATTGTTGAGCGAGGACTATCCGCTGTCCTACGAGGATGTCGATTTCTGTCTTCGCGCAAGGAAGGCCGGCTGGAGGGTCGTCTATTGCGGCCGGGCGGCAGCGATCCATGACGAAGGGTCGACGCGGGGCATGACGCTGGCAGACAAGCCTGCGGCGTGGCATGCGGAGGAGCAGCAATCGTACCGCCTTTTCTGGAGCCGCTGGGCGGACGATGAATTCATCGCTCTGACGCCGTCGGAGCTGGAGGGGATCGCGGATGAGTCATGAAGACGAATTTACGGGACGCTACATGGACGGATGGGTGTCCAGACGGTTTGTCGCGACGCTGCGCGGCATCCGGCAGCCGTCGCCGCTTGTGCTTTACGGACGCCGGTATCCTTGGCCGGAGCGGCTCACGGTAAGCCTGTTTGTGAACGGCGAGCTGGTTGGACAGGCAGAGGTCGAGGAAGGCGAATTCACGATACAGGCGACGATCGGGCCGCTGGCCAGAGGAAAGCTGGAGGTCGTCTCCAGCGCAACGTTCGTTCCGAAGGAGATCGGCCTGAACGAGGACGTGAGAAGCCTGGCCTTCCTGCTCGACGATATCGTCATTCCCGATATGCCCGACTGGATTAATCCGTATCAGCATTTGTTCGACTTCGAGCCGGGAAGAATGATTTACTATATGGATGAAGAACTGTGGGATCGGATCGTCTTCGCGCTGGACCCCGCCTATCGCATTCCCGACCGGGAGCTGCTGAGTCCGCTTCAGGCCCCGCCGCTGCCAGGCGGCAAGGCGCGGGCCGCCGCAGCGGGCACGGTCAGCGGCATGCTGTACGACAAGTTTTCCGGGCGGCCGGTCGGCGAGGGGAGCGTGCGGCTGATCGTTCGCGGCGGCGCGCCGGCTCGGGAGACGAAGCCGAACCGGCAAGGAGAGTACGCGTTCGGCGGCCTGCCGCCCGGCGAATGCATCGTGACAGCGCGAGCGGAAGGTTACGGAGAGCAGACGATCGTTGTCGCCGCCCGGGAGGGCCGCCGCAC
>Ga0207865_100730_pt1 | contig 31766 bp, 28 predicted proteins | sample HigsolmetaAR204D_FD_184836 | JGI IMG/M metagenome (GOLD analysis project Ga0207865, IMG submission 184836) | Ionic liquid and high solid enriched microbial communities from the Joint BioEnergy Institute, USA - AR20-4-D (SPAdes) (version 2) ...
ATACGAGATAGAGCAGGATGAATTGGCCTGTCGAGAAGCCCATAACGCCTGTCGCGTAGACGCCCATCACGGCGATCGCCGTAGCCACCGCGTCATTGAAGAAAAAATAAGCGATCATGAACAGAAAGATCGGCCGATAAGCGCGCGCTTCGCGGAACGTGTCGGCAATTTCGGCATAACCGCTGAAGAAGGAGCGCCTCCCGCTGCCGCCTGTTCTCGCCCCTGCTGCAGGCTGAGCCGGGAGAGGGTCCCGGTACAACAAAAACAGCGGCAGCGCAAAGACGAGGAACATCAGGGCGCTCGGAATGAACGTATGGTGGAAGCCGCCGCCACTTACGAGCGGATAGACGATGAGCCCCGCCAGCGTGCCGATGTAGCCGACCGCCACGCCGAAGCCGGAGATGACAGACAAGCTCCGCCCTTTGCCGATATCGGAAATCATGGCGTCGTAGAACACGAGCCCGGAATTGTAGGCGAACTTGGCGACCATGAACAAGAGCAGCACGGCAGCCAGCGAAGCGGGCAAGCCGGCGATCGTCAGATCGGTCTGCCAATAGGCGGCGGCTCCCATCAGCAGTGTGGAGATAATGCAGGCAAGCGTGAACGGCACGAGAAATGCTTTTTTTCGTCCCGTCCGGTCGATCCAAACGCCGTACAGCGGCGAGAGGAGCACGAGCAACAGGCTCGCCGCCGCATTCGTATACGTCACAAAGGTGCTGGCGATCTGATTCGTCGTCTCGCTGCCGCCGACCTGCGCCTGCAAATACAGCGGGAAAAAGATCGTGACCAGATTGGACGAGAAGATCGTGTTGGCAAAATCGTACAACGCCCATGACAGCACAGGCATCGATAAAAGCATGGCCCAGTCTCGGCGTGAAGACGAATTCGGCGAGGCTGGCGAAGACGTTCGCGACATGGCAGGCACCGGTCCTTTTTTCGTAGGGATGTTATCATAGTCCAATTCTGCTCAGCTGGCGAAAATTCCTGTCGGAGCACGGGGATATCGAATTTTTTAAATGAAAAATGATTGAAAAAGTCAAAAAAATGATTTAATATTTCATTATTATGAGGAGAGGGGTAAAGTGTATGTCAAATTACGGACAACAGACTTATCCTGAAATTACGGCGCAGCCGGAGGCGCTGCAGGCGGCGCTGCGGCAGCTGGAACGGCAGCAGGACTGGGTTCGCCGCTATATCGGCAACCAGGCTTTCAACGAAGTGGTGTTCATCGGCTCGGGTTCGTCCTATTACCAGGCGATCGCGATGGCGGCGACATATCGCCGCTGGACCAGGCGCAGCGCCGCAGCGTTGCCGTCCTCCGAGCTGCTGCTGTTCAGGGACAGCCACGTTGCCGCCGGCCGCCGGGTGCTCGTCGTCGGCGTATCACGCTCCGGCGAGTCGTCGGAAGTCGTGCTGGCGCTCGATGCCGTGAAGGACACGCCGGGCTATACGGTTGCCGGCATTACCTGCCATGAGGACAGCACGATGGCGAAGAAGGCGGACTGTCTCCTCTCACCGCTCGGCAAGGAGCAAAGCACGGTGATGACCAAATCGTTCAGCAGCATGACCTTCATGATGCAGGCCGCCATTGCGCAAGCTGCCGGGAATGATACAATAGTAGAAGAATTGAAGCAGGTCGCGGAGCTGGACGAAGCGGTCGTGCCGAAGGCCGACGCCTTCGCGAAGCAGCTCGTTGCAAACGGCGCATTCAACAAATATATTTATTTGGGCATGGGCGCATACCAGGGCCTTGCCCAGGAAGCGATGCTGAAAATCAAGGAAATGTCCTATGTATGGACGGAAAGCTATGGCACGCTCGAGTTTCGGCACGGGCCGAAAGCGATCGTCGATCCGGGGACGCTCGTCTGTCTGCTTGTCTCCGAGCGAGCCCGGTCGTACGAGCTGAAGGTGGCGGAGGAGATGAAGGGCTACGGCGCCTTTGTCGTGCTTCTGACGGCCCGGGCGGGGGACGATACGGCGTTCGCCGATGCGGTATTCGAGGTCGGCGGGGAGGCGCTGAGCGACGAGGCGCGCGGCGTGCTGTACATGCCGGCGGTGCAATATCTCGGCTTATATACGGCGCTGAAGCGGGACGTGGACCCGGATCAGCCGCGCAATTTGACCCAGGTGGTCATTATTTAACTGCAGAGGATAAGGAAAGGTGAATGAGGATGAGCGAACGGGGGCCGAACAAGGGCGACAAGCGGCGGGAGCGCATTATGACCATGCTGAAAAGGCAGGGGAAAATTACGATACAGGAGATTATCGACGCTCTGCACTGCTCGGAGGCGACCGCCCGCCGGGACCTCGATTCGCTTGCCAGGCAAGGAAGCTTGATCCGGACGATCGGCGGCGCGCAGCTGGACCATTTGCCGGCAAGCCGGGAAATTCCGTTCCATGAGAAGAAGCAGCTGCTGCTGTTGGAGAAGGAAGCGATCGCCGCCAAGGCGGCAGCGATGGTGAAGCCTGGCGACGTCGTCGGGCTGACGGGAGGGACGACGACGTATTTGATCGCCAAGGCGCTCAAGGAGCTGCGCGGCATTACGGTCGTCACCAATGCGGTCAACATTGCTATGGAGCTGGCCGACTGCGACGGGATTCAGCTGGTGCTGACAGGCGGCGTGATGCGTCAGAACAGCTACGAGCTGTGCGGACCGTTGGCGGAGAAGGTCGTCGAGGGGCTGAACATCGGCATCATGTTCGCCGGCGTGGACGGGGTGACGGCCGAACAGGGGCTAACGACATATTCGGAGCAGGAGGCCGTCATCGCGCGGCTGATGCTGAAGCGGTCGGTATCTTCTTACGCGGTGTTCGACCATACGAAGGTAGGCAGAGCTTCCTTGTTCAGCTTCGCTGGATTGGATGCCGTCAGCGGTTGCGTCACGGACCGGCAGCCAGAGGGCGAGGTCGGACGTTATTTGGAGGAACGGGGCATCCCTGTCTATGTGGCGGAGACCGCCGCGGTCCCGTAATCGGCCGGGGGCATAGCATCGGTCGTCATATGCGGTGCCAGAAAATTCGGCCAGAGGGACGTTGCCGAATTTTCTGGATAACGCCCATGCCGCTGGCGCAGCACCATCAGATGATGGGCTGCGGGCCAGGGGCTATTTTCAAGATAGACGCCTATGACGAGCGACTCCTTTCGTCATCGGTCGTCACCTGCGGTATTGAAATTTTGTCGGCGTATACCGCCAAATTTTCAAGATAGACGCCTATGACGAGCGATTCCTTTCGTCATCGGTCGTCACCTTCGGTGTTGAAAATTCGGCTTGTAGGCTAAGCTGATTTTTCAAGATAGGTTGGGGAGGACAGCGACAAATGGCTCATTATTTGGGGATCGATATCGGCGGGACGAATATCGTCTGCGGCGCGGTGGACGAAGCGGGCCGGCTTATCGGCATGCGCAAGCTGGCCACCGAAGCGGACCGCGGCAGCGCTGACGTCGTCAGCCGCATCGCCGCTGCGGCAGAGCAGCTGAGGCGGGAGACGCTCGGCGAAGGCCGCTGGACGGCCGTCGGTATCGGCGTGCCCGGCTTTGTCGACCATGAGCGGGGCGTCGTCGAGCTGGCGGTGAACCTCGGCTGGCGAGGTTTCCCGCTGGCGGAGGAGCTTGCCGGCCGCATCGGGGCGCCCGTCTATATCAATAACGACGTGCGCATGTATGTGTACGGCGAAGCGATGGCGGGCGCGGGAAAGGACGTCAGCCACGTCTACGGCATCACGCTGGGGACCGGCATGGCCGGCGCGCTTGTGCAGGAAGGGGAGCTGTTCTACGGCGGCGGCGGGATCGCCGGGGAGATCGGCCATATTCCTGTGCCGGGCATATCGTTTCGCTGCAACTGCGGCCTCACCGGCTGCCTGGAAACCGTCGCCTCCGCGAACGGCCTCGTGCGGCAGGCGCGGCAGGCGATGGAACAGGGGAGGCAGACGGTGTTGGCCGATTGGTTCCCGGGGGAAGAAGCAGGCAGGCTGACGGCCGCCGACGTCACCCGGGCATGGGATGCCGGCGATGCCTTGGCCCATGAGATTATGGATCGCACCGGCCGGGCGCTGGCCTTAGGGCTGACCGCCGCGATCACGCTGTACAGTCCGCAAATGCTGGTGATCGGCGGCGGCGCCGCCCGGGCGGGAGAGCGGCTGTTGGCGCCGATGCGCGAAGAGCTGCAGCGGCGGCTGCTGCCCGCATATTGGAACCAGCTTGGCATCCGGACCGCGGCGCTGCTGGAAGAAGCAGGCGTCGTCGGCAGCGCCATCTACGCCAAGCGAAGCTAGCTGGCGGCCGAAAGCGATGCTTGTCATTTACTCGGAAGGGAGCACCAAACATGCCACTCGTATCCTCGACTCCGATGCTGCAGGCGGCCCGCGCGGGCGGTTACGGCATCGGAGCGTTCAACGTGCATACACTGGAGATGCTGCAGGCGGTAGTGGAAGCGGCGGAGGAGACGAACTCGCCGCTTATTTTGCAGACGACGGTCGGCACCGTCAAGCATCTCGGCGAAGACTATATCGCGGCCGCCGCCCGGGCGGCGGCGAGCCGTTCGCGGGTGCCGATCGCCCTGCACCTGGACCATTGCACCGATTTTGAACTGATCATAAGATGCATTCGGGCGGGGTACACCTCCGTCATGATCGACGCTTCCATGCATCCGTTCGACGACAATGTCCGGCGGACCCGCAAGGTCGCGGAGATTGCGGCGGCGGCCGGCGTCAATGTGGAAGCCGAGCTCGGCAAAGTCGGCGGCGTGGAGGACGACATCGTCGTGGCCGAGCATGAGGCGCTGATGGCCGATCCGGACGAATGCGCGCGGTTCGTCGAGCTGACCGGCGTGCCGACGCTGGCGCCGGCCATCGGCACGGCGCACGGCATCTACAAGGGCGAGCCGCGCATCGATTTTGAGCGGATCGCGGCGATCGCCGCCCGGGTCGCGGTGCCGCTCGTGCTTCACGGCGGCTCCGGCATTCCGGAAGCGCAGGTGAAGCGCTGCGTCTCCCTCGGCATGGCCAAAATGAACATCGCGACCGAGATCCGCATCATTTTCTCCGATGCGATCAAGCGCGTGTTTGCGGAGCATCCGGACGAGAACGATCCGCGCAAATACATGGTACCGGCCAAGCAGGCGGTAAAAGCGGCAGCCATCGGCAAGATGGCGATGCTCGGCTGCATCGGCCGGGCGCCCGAGCTGAGATGAGGGCGGCGGATGATCACGACGGTCACCTTGAACGCGGCGGTCGACAAAACCTACTTCGTCTCGCGCTTTGAGAAGGGCATGACGACGCGGGTCGAGCGGGCGATCGCCGTCGCCGGAGGCAAAGGCATCAATGTAGCGCGGGTGCTGCATCTGCTCGGCGAGCCGGTAACCGTTACCGGCCTGGCCGGAGGCGCCAGCGGCCGGTTGATCGCCGCCGACCTGAACAGGCTCGGCATTCGCCACGACATGTAGCCAGCCGGTCGCGGGAGAATCGCGCAGCTGCCTGAACGTGATCGAGGAAAGCACGGGCGTATCGACCGAACTGCTGGAGCCGGGGCCGCAGGTCGCCGCAGCGGAATACGCTGCGTTTTGCGAACGGCTCGTTCGGCTGGCGCGGCGCTCCAGGCTCGTCTGCTTCAGCGGCAGCTTGCCCGCCGGCTTGCCGAAGTTGGCCTATGCCGAGCTGATTCGTCTCGCCCGCGGCGAAGGGGCGGACGTCTTCCTTGATGCGAGCGGCGCTGCTCTCCGCTTCGGTATCGAAGCCGTGCCGGATATGATCAAGCCAAACGAGGCAGAAGCATCCGCTTTGGCCGGCGGATCTTGCCGGACGGGGGAAGAGCGGCTGCAGCTGCTAAATCGCCTGGCGGCGCGCGGCATTCGCTGCGCGGTGCTGTCGCTCGGCGCGCAGGGGGCGATCGCCAGCGTTGATGGCACGCTGTACCGCGTGAAGCCGCCGCCCCTTCAGGCTGTCAACGCCGTCGGCTCCGGCGACGCCTTCGTCGCCGGCTTGGCCGCCGCCTGGGTGCGCGGTCTGCCGCCCCAGGAGTCGCTCCGGCACGCCGCGGCGGCGGGCGGGGCCAATGCGCTTCATCCGCAGGCGGGGTTCGTCCGCCGCGAAGATGTCGATGCGCTCTTGCAGCAGATCGACGTCGCAGCATTATAACCATATGGTCACGCCTGCCAAACGCGCCCTGGGCTGTCGCCAGACGGCCGCAAGGCGCGTTTTTGTCTAACTTCGGATTAAAGCGAAGTGCGACTTTCTGTACCAAGAAAAACAACCGCTAAACCGCGGTCGCTCACCTTGAATGGACTTCGATAGACGTTTTTCTTATGCGATAGGTGGTTCCCCAATAATTAGCAGCCGCCACGGCGGTTAAAAGGATGCCTGCTGTAAAATAATGTTGTTGTCCAGGCGGATGTGTAATTTTGAACGAGGAAGGTGAACACGATGCCCGAATGGTTGGAGGTAGCTTTACGAACCTTGTTCGCTGTCGTCGTTCTTTTAGCGCTGACGAGACTGCTTGGCAAACGGCAGGTATCCCAATTATCCTTATTCGAATACATTACCGGCATCACGATCGGCAGCCTTGCCGCCTACATTTCCTTGGACCTTGAGGCCAACTGGTATCTCGGGCTCGTCTCGCTGGTCGTCTGGGTGCTGGTATCGTACGGATTCGAGGTGCTTCAGCTGAAAAGCAAGCTCGCCCGGGATCTCGTCGACAGCAAGGCGCGGGTCATTATCAAGGACGGCAAAATTCTCGAAGACAATATGAAGAAGGAACGGCTGACCACCGACGAGCTGCTGGAGCAACTGCGCAGAAAGAACGTGTTCCGCGCCGCCGACGTCGAATTCGCCGTTCTGGAGACGAGCGGCGAGCTGAGCGTGCTTCTTAAAAAGGAGCATCAGCCGCTGACTCCTCACCATCTAGGGGTCAAGGTCGGGCCGGAGCAGGAGCCGCAAACTGTGATCATGGACGCCAAAATGATGGACGAGCCGCTGGCCACGATGGGGTTAAGCCGCGAATGGCTTCATACGGAACTGGAAAAGCTGGGCATCCCGCTGGAAAACGTGTTTTTGGGTCAAGTCGATGCTTACGGCCAGCTCTACGTCGATTTGTACGACGATCAGCTGCAGGTGCCTTTGCCTCAGCAAAAGGCAAAGCTGCTGGCCCAGCTCAAAAAATGCGAAGCTGACCTGGAAATGTTCGGCCTGTCGACGGACGACGAGGGGGCCAAATTTATGTACGAGCGCTGCTCCGAGCAGATGCAGCGAGTGATCGACGAGGTGAAACCTTTGTTAATCCGCTGAAAAACGTAAAAATTGCCGCCCGCGCGAAGGGCGGTGTTTTTTATACCGCTTTAACCGCGGTCGCTCATCCTTGAAAGGGCATCGATAGACGGCGAATCGAACCGAAAAAGCCGGAGGCTTTGTTGAGCCTCCGGCTTGCCGCGGATCAGCGTTTTTCGTCCTGGACGGTTATCGGGCTTCCGGGAAGACGCGCTGAATCATTTCGTTCAGTTGGCTAACGAATCCGGAGACCGGCTGCCCTTGCTGCACAGCGGCAACATAGGAGTTGACGCGGCTGACGAAATCCGGGTTCGTCGTGACGTAGACGTTCAGCACGTCGGGCTTGGCTGCGCGTACCTGCTGCGCAATCTGGTTCTCCAACTCGCGAGACAGCTGTCCCTGCTCATCCTGCACGACAGCAGCGACGTAAGCATTGCGATTAGTGATCAGCACATTCGCCTGCTTCACGTTGTTCAACCGGGTGATATTTTTGGACGCTTGATCGGCGATTTCGATCCGGTTATCCATTTGGGCTTGAGCGCCTCCGGCATGATCCTGCATTGCCCCGGCGTGCTGCCCTTGCTGCTGCACGGCGCTTTGCTGCTGCGCAGTGCCGCCTTGATTCGCTCCATTATTATTGCCGCCGTTCATGCAGCCTGTCGTCATCAGCAAGGCCGCCGCGCTTAAAGCGACGCCCGCTTTAAGCAAACGTTGATTCATCTCATTCGACCTCCCTTTTCGGATTTGCTGGTAGTATGCCCTGAACGAGCGGAAACTTGCGCAATATGATCGATTTTCCACGGCTCGGCAAGCGAATTTCTTGTTAATGTGAACGTAAGCGTTAGCCGCTGCTCCTTTTCGCCGGCGCGCAGCATGGAGACGTGCACGGGAATTTCCGCCGCGAGCGAATCGGCGAAGTCGGCCGCGGTCGATTCCTTCGTTTGGCGCATGCCGCCGATCTTCGGCAGCTCGGCTAAATAAGCGGCAAGCTGAGGGTGAGCGTCATGCGGGAAAAGCATTCTCAGCAGCTCGGCATCCTGCAGATTGAGAGCCATGACGAACAGCTCGGCGATTTGAGTAGGCGACGCCTGCCGAATGTATTCCTCTAATTGCCCGCCCGCCTTGCGGATCATCGTCTGATGCTCGGGATCGATATGGCCTGATCCATGCGTTGTGCTGCCCAGAAAATGGATGCTAAAAGTGGCCGGAAAAATTGTTGTTCGGAATGCCGTCGCCGCCGTGCGGCATCCCGTGCATCGAGGCGGCCAGCACCTGGCTTTCGGTGCGGACAAGAATCGCCTTGCGCTTCCAGCTCCAGTCGCCCCCGTAAATCCGCTTCATGACGGCTGTATCTTCCTTCGTCAACGGCTGCGCGTCGGCATGGCTCGAGCCGGCTCTGCGCTGGGCGCGAAACTTAAGGCCCGTGACCGGATCGACGATGGTGAGCACAGACTTGCGGGGGATCAGCTTCTCCGCTTCGCTCCAGGGAACGATCCGTCCGTAATGCACTTGGCGCAAAGCGCCGACAAGCCGGCTCAGCTCGTCCCGCGCAGAGCTTGGCAGCACCTGCATCTCCCCGCGGCTGCCATCGTAGAGTCTTCCGCGGCCGTCCACCCAATAACGGGCAACTGTCTTCCCCTCGATCGTTAGCGTTGCGTCCGTAAACGGAATGCCCGGGACCCTCATTCGCCGTCCTTCCTTGCGAAGCGCCCGGCTCAAGCTGTCCGAACGGATTTCCAGCTCCGAGCGGAAGGAGGCTTCGGGAGCGGACTGCACCGTCAGCACGATACGTTCCGTCTGCGGCGACGCGGCGGCGTGCGGCTTGGGCGGAACGAGCAGCAAGGCCCACAAGGACATTCCGCCGATCGCCAGCAGTATTGTTTTTCTCATTCGTTTACTCCTCGTTTCATATGGACGCCGATGACGCAGCGATTTCTACTGTCATCGGTCGTTACCTTCGGTGTTGAAAATTCGGCTCGCGAGATACCGCTGAATTTTCGGGGAGAGTCCGCGGCAGCAGCAGACGAGTAACCCCCTTTCATGTTGCACATCGGAAACCGGATTATGCTTGGAAAATTCCTTGCGGCATAAGGCTCGCGAGCAACGCTATGCGAGTATGTTGCAGGCTTCTGGCCGAAATATTTTGTCCTCGTCCCGTTTGAATCCGCAGATCCAAGTGATACAATGGAACAAACAAATTGAACAGATTGACGGGGCGCGCCCGGCGAGGGCCTGGTTAGTGCTCATCGCAGTGCCTGGAACATGCTGCACCTTGGGGGGGAAAAGCTTGGATAAGCGCAGTATCGATATCGCTGGTGCTGTCGACCGCATCGTCAACTTCGAGCATTATATCGGGCGGATGACAGAACACGAATTGGCGGAAATCGTCCTGCGGATGGAAAATGAGGAGGAGGCGACCTGCGCTTTGACAGAGCTGTCCAGCCGCAATTCGGCGATGGCATTGTCTTTGTCAACCCACCATTCTTGCCAAAAGCCTCGGCGATGAATATGTACAGGCGATGGCGCTGCATGTGCTGTATTACGGCGACCGGGAGAAGGCGATGCTGTTCATGAGCGATATGCCGCAAGAAGTGCCCGCCGCCGTGCTCGGCACGATCATGGACTGCCTGTCTGCCGATAGCCTGCAGCCGTTCGGCCGGCAGCTTCCGCGCGGGCTGCTTCTTGCCATTGCCGGACGATACGACGGCCTAGACGAAACGGAGCGGCAGCGCATTGCCGACAATTACGAATGGTTCGCGGCATCCTATTCCGAAAGGCTGCAGCGCCGATGAACAAAACCGACCGAATGCTCGCCCTCGTTCTCGAGCTGCAGCGCAAAGGAAGGCAGCGCGCCGCCGATTTGGCCCAGACGTTCGAGACGAGTACGCGCACGATATACAGGGACGTACAGGCGCTGTGCGAGGCAGGCGTGCCGATCGTCGGTTCGCCGGGGCAAGGCTATTGGCTGGCGGAGGGGTATTTTTTGCCGCCGGTCAGCTTTACGGCGGAGGAGGCTGTAGCGCTGCTCATGGGCGCCAGCTTCATAGAGCGCTATTTTGACGCCGGGTACCGCGCCGCTGCGGAGAGCTCCAAGGCCAAGCTTGAGGCGATCTTGCCGGAGGCCGTGAAGGCGGATGCGGCTCGGGTCATCGCCGGCATGAAGCTGATCGCCCCGCGGCGGGATGGCAGCCGGCCGGAGGAAGAGCGCAAGCTCGAGCTGCTGCGCCGGGCCGTATTGGAGGAACGCACCGTCCGCTTTCGCTACGTGAAAAAAATCGCCGGCCCGGACGGCACCCGGGAAAGCGTCCGCGAAGCCGATCCGTACGGCCTCGCATTTGCGGGGGGCGTCTGGATGCTGCTTGCTTTTTGCCGGTTCAGGCAGGGGATCAGGCATTTCCGGCTGAGCCGGATGAGCGATCTGGAGCTGACGGACGAGCGGTTCAAGCGTCCCGCCGGCTTCGACCTGGACGCGTACACGCCTCCAGATGACCGGACGCTGCGCGTGCGCATTCGGGTGAGAAGCGAGTTTGCCGACAGGGTGAAGGAAGACGCCGCGTTTTGGATCGAAACGGAGGAAGCGGAGGACGAGGGGCTGGTGCTGACGCTGCGCGTGCGCCGGGTTGAAGAGGTGCTGCCCACTGTGCTTGGATGGGGGGCGGAAGCCGTCGTGCTTGAACCGGAAGCTTTGCGCCGCAAACTTCGCGAGGAGGCGGAAAAGATGCTGAATCGCTACTGACATACTGCTGTCAGCAGCGGTCTGGTATCGTAAGCTTAACTAAAGTGAAGGGAGCGATACCCCCTATGAATACGAAAGCAGCACTGCAAAGCTTTGAACAGGTACAAGAAACTTATCTCCGCGCTCTGGACCGCTTCGATCTGGAGGAGCTGACCCGCGTTACGGCGGAGGACGACTGGTCGATTGGGCAAATGTACATGCATTTGATCCAATCGGCGCTGTATATGCAGCTCAGAAATGCCGAGCTGTGCGGCAATCCGCAGGAAGCGGCGGCTGGCGGGGAGGGGAAAACGGAGAACGGACAGGCAGTGTTCGCCGCAGGTTCGTTTCCGCCGATCCGGATTCGGGTTCCGGCCGACAAGCAGGCTGCCCCTCCGCAGCCGGAAAGCAAGCGGCAAATTGTCGAAGGCTTGCATCGCGTAGCCGAGCGGATGCGGGAGCTTGAGCCGACGCTGGACGCCATTCCGCCTGCGCAGACCGTTCGCCATCCCGCGCTTGGCGCACTTAACGCGAAAGAGTGGTTTTGTCTGGTCGACATGCATTTTCGGCATCATCTTCGCCAATTGGAACGATTGGAGGCGCAGCTGGCAGCAAGCCGCGCCTAAGGGCTGCCGCCGCGGAAATGCCGCGAGCGGGCCAGCCGCAGGAAGGAAAGGAGAGCAGGGATGAACCATTTCGACGGGCAGCAGGTGCTTCCGGCGATCAGAAAGCCGAAAGATTTGGAGCAGCTGCTGCAAAGCCCGTACCGCTGGCTCGTCCTGCTGGACAGCCACGTATCTCAATTGATCGGCATCGCGGGACTCGCCCGCAAAGCGAGGAAGCAGCTTCTCGTTCATGTCGATCTCATTCACGGACTGAAGAACGACGAGCACGCTATCGAATTTTTGAGCCAGACAGTCAGGCCGGCCGGGATGATCTCGACAAGATCGAGCGCCGTAGCGACCGCCAAGAAGCTGAAAATGATCGCGATCCAGCGGCATTTTCTGCTCGATTCGACGGCCGTGGAATCCAGCTGCCGCATGAGCGAGAAGATCCGGCCGGATTATATCGAGCTGATGCCTGGCGTGATGCCGCACATCATTGCCGAAATTCGGGAGCGCGTCGCCGTCCCTATTCTGGCCGGCGGGCTGATCCGCACTTCGGCGGAGGTCGAGCAGGCGCTGTCGGCCGGGGCCGTCGCCGTGACGACGTCCCAGAAAGAGATTTGGGAGCGCTATGCGCCCGGTTCTTCTTAAAAGCCCGTTCCGCCTCGGGACGGATGAATCATCTTATTTCTTCCGCAACGGAGCAAGCGGGGGAAGTAAGATGATTTTTTTTCATTACTTGGGGAATTTGCGCGAGCAAGCCTGGTGTTGAAGGCGGGAGGGAAATTGGGGACAGTGTCGCCATGGGACTGGGCTCGCCGCTGGAGCGGCACCGCGCGGGTGCTGCTGTTCATCAGCGTGGCGCTGGCCGGGTCGGCCGTCGTCGTCGCCGGGGCGATTCGGCTTTGTTGGCCTCGTAGCGCCCGGCGCCTCGTTCGGCGGATTGATCCCGACCGCAGCGCTGATCGGCGGTCTTGTCGTACTCATGGCGGATAATCGCCATCGCTGATTGCGGCCGGAGCCCGCGGCGCACAGGTCGCCTGCGCATGGAACGGCAAGCGCGCCCGGCCTGCGGTTCCTCAGGCGGCCGGTCCCCGGCCGAGCCGCTCCGCCAGCGCTTTCCGAGCCCCGCCGCCCGCGTTATTCCGTCTCGGCTTTACTCCGTCTCGGCCGGTACTACCGCGTCATGCAGCTGGCTGTCCAGCCATTCCATGTGCGCGCCGATCGCCGCCGGCGACATGCCGAAATAGTTCGCCATAAAGGCGGCAACCGGCTCCTTCCATCGCTCCACCCAGGCTCTGTTGAAGTAGAGCGCTCCGGTACGGCGAATGAAGAAGTCTTGCGGCGTCACGGCCATCTCCTCTTCCATCGCGTACAGCAGCTGGGCGAACACCGCGGCAGGCAGGCCGCTTGCTTCCGCTTCGCCGCGCCGCGACTCGTACATGGCGAAGACGCGCTCCGCATTGGAGCCGTACCGCTCGGCCAGCCGCTGCGCTTCCTGGCGGTCCCAGCCGCGCTTCACGGCCGCCTCGGTCTGCTTCCGCACATAATCCGGGAAGGCGCTGGAGCCGCCCACGTCCCCGCCGGAGAGGCGGATGCGGTCGGTGGAGCAGGCCGGATAGGAGCCCGCGCCTTCCTGCCCGAGCTGCTTGCCGACCAGATCGACGATCCGCTCGGCCATCTTGCGGTAGCCGGTCAGCTTGCCGCCGGCAATCGTGATCAGCCCGGACGGCGCGATGAAAATTTCGTCCTTGCGCGACAGCTCGGAAGGCGATTTGCCGTCCTCGTGAATGAGCGGACGCAGGCCGCACCAGCTCGACTCGACGTCGGCGGCCGTCAGCTTGAGCGACGGGAACATGAAGTTGGCGGCGGCTACGAGATAATCCCGGTCGGCCGTCGTCATGCGCGGATGCACGATGTCGCCTTGATAGTTCGTATCGGTCGTGCCGATGTAGGTTTTGCCGTCCCGCGGTATGGCGAACACCATCCGGCCGTCCGGCGTATCGAAATAGATCGCCTGCTTGAGCGGGAACCTGCCGCCGTCGATAACCAGGTGAACGCCCTTGGTAAGGTGCAGCCGCTTGCCCTGCTTCGACTTGTCCATCTCGCGGATCGTATCGACCCACGGCCCGGCGGCGTTGACGATTTTTTTGGCAAAAATGTCGAACGTTTCGCCGCTCAGCTGGTCCTTCACGCGGACGCCAACCAGCTTGCCGTTGTCGTACAACAGCTCGTCAGCTTTGGCATAGTTCACCGCCAGCGCGCCGCGGTCGGCCGCCGCCTTCATCGTCTCGATCGTTAGCCGGGCGTCGTCCGTGCGGTATTCGACGTAATAGCCGCCGCCCTTCAGCTTGTCGGTTCGCAGCAGCGGCTCGCGGCGCAGCGTTTCGTCCTTCGACAGCATGATGCGGCGCTCCTCGCGCTTCACGCCAGCCAGCATATCGTACACGAGCAGGCCGACGGATGTCGCCAGCTTGCCGTAGGTGCCTCCTTCGATAATGGGCAGCAGCATCCATTCGGGCGTCGTCACGTGCGGCGCGTTCTCGTAGACGATCGCGCGCTCCTTGCCGACCTCCGCCACCAGCTTGAATTCCAGCTGCTTCAGGTAGCGTAGCCCGCCGTGAATCAGCTTGGTGGAGCGGCTGGAGGTGCCGGCGCCGAAGTCCTGCATTTCGATCAGCCCTGTCTTCATCCCCCGGGTTTGCGCGTCGAGCGCGATCCCCGCCCCGGTGATGCCTCCTCCGATAACGAGCAGGTCCAGCTTCGCGGCGGCCATGCGCCGGATGATTTCTTGTCGGTTGTTTCCGGAAAATCGGATATTGCTCATCGGTCATCATCCTTCCCGGGCCGGAGCAAACAAAAAGAAGACACGCAGAACGAGCTCTATGCGTGGCGTAGCCCTTCCCGGCAGCAAATGCCGATGAAAGAGCAAGCGTAGAGCTTGCTGCGGTCTTCTCTTGATCTCTGACCCGTACGTAATTAACTTGTTAACGTTACTATAGCACGAGCGGGGGGATCAGCGCAACCTTTTTTAGCGGCTTCGGAGCGCCCTTTGGCGGCATTGGTACACCTTTTAGCAGCTTTGGCGCGCCCTTTAGCGGCTTCGGTAAGCACATTAGCAGCCGTGGTGCCCTTTGGCGGCCTCGAAGCTCATTAGCAGCTTCGGCGCGTCCTTTGGCGGCTTCGGTAAGCACATTAGCAGCCGTGGTGCCCTTTGGCGGCTTCGGAAGCTCATTAGCAGCTTCGGTGCGCCCTTTAGCGGCTTCTGGTACGCTTTTGGACGGCATCGGGTACGCTGCTTCCCCGCGTTTGCGCCAGGCCTCCCGCTTTGGTTGCGCCCGCCCGGGTCTTGACAGGCCGAAGAGCGCTATGTTAGATTGCCGATGAACTGTTCTTGTCGGTTGTGATTTATTTTACATGAATCGAGACTGCTTCCCCGAGCCCGGCCGCGCCCTATAGTTTTGCGCGCATTGTGCCCGGATGCTCGAAATAAAGAAAGCGCTCTTAAGGAGGAGATTACCCGTGGCGGCGAAACCGAAATACGTGTTGGCGCTCGATCAGGGAACGACGAGCTGCCGGGCCATTATGTTCGATCATCGCGGAGCCGTCGTGCGAACCGCGCAGCAGGAATTCACCCAGCGGTTCCCGGTGGCCGGTTGGGTCGAGCACGATCCCGAAGAAATATGGCAGGTGCAGCTGGAAGTGATGAAGCAGGCCGCAGCAGGCATCGCGCCGTCCGACATCGCCGCGCTCGGCATTACGAATCAGCGGGAGACGACCGTCGTCTGGGACAAGGCGACGGGCAAGCCGCTACATCCGGCCATCGTATGGCAGTGCCGCAGGACGGCGGAGCTGTGCGAGAGCCTGAAGGCGCGCGGGCTGACGGATCTGTTCCGGCAGAAGACGGGACTTGTGCTTGATCCGTACTTTTCCGGTACGAAGCTGAAGTGGATTCTCGACCGTCACCCCGAAATTCGCGAGAAAGCGGAGCGGGGAGAGGCGCTGTTCGGGACGATCGATTCCTGGCTTATTTGGCGGCTGACCGGCGGAGCGGTGCACGCCACCGACGTGTCCAACGCCTCGCGCACGCTCATGTTCAACATCCATACGCTGCAATGGGACGACGAGCTGCTGCGGGAGCTGGGCGTTCCTAGAGCGATGCTGCCGGAGGTCCGCCCGTCGAGCGGCTTGTACGGGCATACCGCGCTGCTTGGAGAAGGCAGCGCCATTCCGATCGGCGGAGTCGCCGGCGACCAGCAGGCCGCTCTGTTCGGCCAAGGCTGCTTCCGCGCAGGTATGGCCAAGAATACGTACGGCACCGGCTGCTTCATCCTGGCCAATACGGGCGGCAAGCCGGTCATGTCGCAAAACGGCTTGCTGACGACGGTCGGCTGGCAGATCGGCGACGAGGTGACCTACGCCCTGGAGGGCAGCGTATTCATCGCCGGGGCGGTCGTTCAGTGGCTGCGCGACGGGCTCGGCCTCATCGGCGATTCCGCCGAAACCGAAAGCTTGGCCTTGTCGGTGCCCGACACCGGCGGCGTCTATTTCGTGCCCGCCTTTGCCGGGCTCGGCACGCCGCATTGGCAGCCGAACGCCCGCGGCATGATCTCGGGGCTGTCGCGGGGTACCGGCCGCGCTCATCTGGTGCGCGCCGCGCTGGAAGCGATCGCTTACCAGAGCCGCGACGTGCTGGAGGTGATGCAGCAGGAGTCGGGCACCAAGCTGAGCGAGCTGCGCGTCGACGGCGGAGCGGCCAGGAACGGGTTCCTGATGCAGTTCCAGGCGGATTTGCTGGGCGTGGCCGTCACGAGGCCGGCAGTGGTCGAGACGACGGCGCTCGGAGCGGCGCTGCTTGCCGGCCTGGCGGTCGGCTTCTGGAGCGGGCTGGAGGAGATCGGGCAGCTGTCAGGCTACGACCGCACGTTTAAGCCGGAGCGAAGCGAGGAATACCGGGAGTCCGTCTATTCCGGCTGGAAGCAGGCGCTCGGCTACCAGTTGGACCGTTAGACCGGCTCCGGCAACAGCGGCAGGCAAGATGCAGGGCTGCATTCCGCAGATGGAGCGGCGGAATACAGCCCTGCTTCGTCTGGAAAAATGCGGGAGACGGCTGGCAGCCTGCGGACCGTGTTCCCCGCCCCGGTTGACAAGGCGGATCAATCCTTGGAATCCTTGTTTTTGTTCTTGCTGTTGCGGCGGTATTTGCGGTCGGCCCAATAACAGGCGGCGAGCAGCACGGCCAGAATCAGGATGTGGTATTCTATAGGTATCGGGAGCGGCGGCACAGCCGTATTGATTTCCTCATTTCTTTCCAGAAAGAAGTTGAATGCATACGACATAGGAATCATGAAAAAAGCCCCTTGATTACCATAATTTGATACTGTCTATTATAGCAAATTATTCCTCATGAAAGCTAGTTAAAGATTGTCAAACCGTAAAGCATCCCCTCGGGCAACGCCGCTGGGCCGATGTCGGCAGCTTCATTTCGGTTTTTTGCGGCCTGCCGTCGCCAATCGCCGCCCATTTCTTCATGAATCGTTAAAGTATGACTTTAATTTCTGCCGCACAATCAGTAAAATAGAATAGGCTGATCATTCGGAATGCCTTTCGAGCGGTCCGTGAACCGGCTGCGGCTATTGGCATCCGATCGCTTGCCTCCCGCTCGAATGACGGGTTCGAGCGCCCTGAAGCCTGTAAAGAATAGGAAACGCTTTTATGTTTATGGAAGGCTGGGGAGGGAAGCCGTCGCCTGACGCAGAGCCTTCTGCGGCGTCTGCAAACAAGCGGGCAATAAATCCTACATTTTTATACCAATATGCTGAATGTTTCGTGACAAATCGGTGTATAATGGAACTATATGAACCTACTAACGTAAAATTAGTATATCTGCCTTGTGTCAAGAAGCTTTCGACGGATTTGCATTGCCCGATCTTATGGCTTTCGCTGAAGCGCATCCAGTTTCAAGCTTTTGGCATTCCGGTGGCATTCTGGCGCGGCTTTCGGTTCGGCTTTTAAAGCTGACAACGCATATAGAAGGAGGAGTATGAATGGATCCGGTTTCATCTTTATCGGAACTGCTGGCAGAGCAAAAAGCGTCTTCTTTCATCGAAATTCCGGGAGTTCTCTCCCGCACGTTCGGGCAAACGACGCTTTCAACGACGCTGCCGATGAGCAAGCTTTTTTCTATTTATGAGGTGGATCTCGAGGTGCAGCGCTCGATCGTGCCGCAAAACTTGTCCAAGCTGATGGATTACATCATGCTGTATCTCGATCACGGACAGACGATCTATTTCCCGGGCATCATTCTGTCGGCGAGAGGCGCGGGAGAATACGACGAGGCGGCGCAGGTGTACCGTCTGCAGGCGATCGAGAAGCTGTACGTCGTCGACGGGCAGCATCGTCTGGCTGCCTTTCAGCGGCTGATGGAAACGCTGCAAAGCGCCATGGCCAGGGCTAAAGACCGGCGCGAGTACGATCGAATGGAAGAGATTACGGACAAGATGCGGAAGCTGTACGCTTTCCCGATGTCCACCATGATCTATCTGGATATTAACGCCCGCCAGGAGCGCCAGCTGTTCTCCGACATCAACAAGCTTCCGCGCAAAATCGGCGGCAACCTGGCCGTGCTCCGCGAGCAGCGCCGCTTCTATCACGTGCTTGCTTCGAAGCTGGTGGAGAGCGCGCCGGTGATGAAGCGCATCCCGGTCGATATGTTCACCGAACGGGGCAAAGGGCCGGAATATTTGTTCTCGTATCACCTGTTGATCGAGATTTTGATCGGCTTGTTCGAGGGTCGCCTGAAATCGGCCGCCCGCAACAACGGCTACTACTTCACCGATGCCGAGATTGAAGAGCATCTGAAGCTGGCCTCCGCCTACTTCGAGGCGTTGCTGAAATATTTGCCCGAGCCGGAGAAGGGCGAGCTTTGCTGGACGGAGAACCTGCAGATCGCGCTGGCGATGTTCTTCCACGAGGAAGTGAAGAAGACCGGCACCTTCAACAAATACGCGCTGGATTATGCCGTCAAAATTTTGCCGCATATCGATTGGAACGCGATCTATTCGGGCGACGAGAAGGACCGTCTGCCGCGGCGCACGCGCATCATGAAGGCTTATCAGTACGTCAAAGAATTTTATCAGGAGCACCATCTGTTCCTGATTCGGGATAAGGAGGACGTCGTATGATGGACGGACTTTGTCTGCGGATGACGATTCATCCGTTCTGCGATAAATTCGGCTTGGCAACCGTAGCGATCCAGGTGCAGGATCTGCTCAACTACACGACGATCGATCCGATGGTTCAGCGGAAGCTCAGCGCCGGCCAGCGCCGGAAAATATCCAATTACTTGCAGGAGCGCGACCTGGACCGCGTCTTTTTCGGACCGGTGACGCTGTCGCTGCGCGATGTCAGCAGCTTGGCCAAGGCCGAGGAAGGGCTGTATTTGCGTCCCGGCGCGAAGCTGAGCATTCTCGACGGCCAGCACCGCATCCTGGCGCTCGGCTATGTCAACGAGCAGATGCTGAAGGAAGCGCGCAGCCTCGACAAGAAGGTGGCGGCGCTCAAGATCAAGTGCCGCAAAAATCCGGACATCGCCGAGCTGGCCCAGGAGTTGGAACAGCTGGAAGGACAGGTGCGCCAACTGGAGCAGCGCCGCCTGGAGCTCATGGAAAGCGAGCTGGCCGTACAGCTGTACATCGGGCTGGATGAAGAGCAGGAGAAGCAGCTGTTCGGAGATATCAACTCCAAAGTGCAGCTCGTCAGCAAGGAGCTCGGCCACTCGTTCGACTCGATCGATCCGCTCAATGTGATCATTCAGCAGGTCGTCGATCACAACGTGTTCCTCAAAGGGGCCGGCGTCGAGCGGCGGGCCAACCTGACGGCGTACAACAAAAATTTCACCTCGTTCAGCTGGATTTATTCGACGGCGACGATGCTGTTCACCGGAAAAATGCAGCCGTCCTACGAGCTGGCGAGAAAGATCAAGCAGGACCCGTCGACGTACATCGAGATTTTGCATCAGTTCTACAGCACGCTGCTGCCGCTCATGCCCGAGCAGCCGGGCCTGCCGCAGTACAGCTCGTCGTCGCGCGCCATGCAGGAAAGCATCGCCCTGTATGCCCACCGCCATCTGTTCTCGGACGGCAAGTATGTGAAGAACTGGACCTCCTGCCTGAGCATCTTCGAGGGCTTCGATTGGACGCACGATAACGAGATGCTGATCGAGGAGTTCGGCAAGCTGGACAACGGCAAGCTGAACCTGATCCACGAGAAGTCGCTGCGCAAGCACGCCAAATTCGTGCGGCTGTTCCAGCAAATGCACGGCGATCCCATCGAAGAAGACGAAGCGACGGCTTAAACGCAAGCTGCCCAAAAAGCCCCAAGCGTTCGGCATACTGCCGCCGCTTGGGGCTGTTGTCGTTTCAAAAGGCCGGGAGTACAGCTTTAGGCTCCCCGGGGCCTCCGATGGTTTTCTGAGACAATGATGATGAATTGCTTAACGCGCGCCTTTGGCGAGGGCTTACTGATTACTGCTTACTGCTCTGTCATCCGGTTGATGACCATCGTGGCGGCCCCTGCCGCCAGCGCCTCATCGCCGAGCCGGCCCAGACTGAACACGACCTGGTACTTCGGATAATGGTACGTGTTGCGAATCGCCACCCGGGTCGCCGTATGGAAGAAGGAAGGATGGCTGCCGATCAGCGTGCCGCCGAGAACGACCTTCTCCGGATGAAGCACGTTCAGCAAATTGGCCAGGCCGATTCCGAAATAGGTGGCGGCCTGGGTGAACAGCTCGGCAGCCAGTGGATCGCCGCTTTGCAGCGCCTGCTCCAGATGCATGTAGGATATTTTGTCCGGATCGGGCTCCAGCTCGCGAAGCAGACTGTCGCGGCCCTGCTTCAGCCTCGAGCGGGCCTGCTCCTCCAGCGCGTGCACCGATACGTACGATTCGAGCGAGCCGTAGTTGCCGTGATTTCTCAGCCGGTCTCCGTTCGTCTGAATAATCATCTGGCCGACGGAGCCTTCCATGTCAACGGCCCCGTACACGATCTTGCCTCCGGTCATCATCGACGAGCGCAGTCCGACGCCGACATGCACGTACAGCAAATGACGGTATTCCCGCTCCCGGTCGGCCCACCATTCTCCGATGATGGCCGTGTTGGCGCCGTTGTCCAGCAGCGCCGGAAAGCCGAGCTCGTCCTCGAGCCGGGAGACGATCGGAATGTGGTTCCAGCCCGGCGCGGCAAAATGAAGCGGCTCGAGAATCGTCCCCGCCGAGCGGTCGATCGGCCCGACGGCGCCGATGCCCATGCCGATGACATCCTGCGGCCGAAGCCCTCTGCGCTGCAGCATCGCCTTGGCCGAGCGGACGATGTCGGCGAGCAGCTTGTCCGGCGTCGCGTCCTCCGTCATGACCCAGCGCTCCGATTCAAGGCGGTTCAAATGCAGATCGTACAGGTTGAGCCTGGAATATACCCTGGAAATATCGAGGCCGAACACGTAACCGTAGGCGGGATTCGTCTCGTACAGAATCGGCCGGCGCCCGCCCGTCGAGTCGCCGAACCCCGCCTCCAGGATCAGCCCCTGGGCTGACAGGTCCTCCAGCGTTCGCGTCAGCGTGCTGCCGGTCAGGCCACTCTGCTCCAGCAGCTCCTGCTTCGACACGGTGCCCTGCCTGCGGATCAGCTCATAAATATCTTTGGCCTTGCGGCCGCCAATTCGTTCTTCAATTGCCTTGCGTTCCATTGTTGTAAGCCCTCCCGGGACGGATTGACCGCAGCATACCGGATCAAGCATATATTATACAACAGAATGGGAAAGGCAGGAATCCCTAGCCGTATATGGCGATCCCGACGAGGCCCGAGAGGACGATCACGAAGAAGGGGTGCAGCCGGACGTACAGCAGCGCGAACAGCGAGGCGGCAAACAGCAGCAGAGCGATCACGGTATGTGCCGACATGGTGCCGATGACTCCGTTGCTGACGGCGAAGTGAATGGCGCCGTAGATGATCAACCCGGTGATAATGGGGCGCAGTCCGTAAAATGCGGCTTTGACCCAGTGGTTGTGATGGATTTTATAAAAAAAGGCCGCAACGGCGATGACGATGATAAGCGAAGGGACGACCATGCCGGCGGCGGAAGCGATCGCCCCGGGCAGACCGGCCGTCTTGTAGCCGACGAAGATCGCGCTGTTCGTGCCGATCGGCCCGGGCGACATCCCGGCCACGGCGATGGCATCCGTAAACTCCTGCGTCGTCATCCAGCCATGAGAGGATACTTGCTGCTCGATCACCGGAATCATCGCATAGCCGCCGCCGAACGACACGAAGCCAATGACCAAAAACGTTGTGAACAGTTCCCATAAAACCAACCTACCCGCCTCCTTGCTTCCGATAAGAAAACGATCAGATCCCGTCTCCTATGAAGTAATCCTTGTATTTGTATTTCATCGTTTCCTCATGCTCCAGCTTCACCTGAAGGCCGAGCCGCTGCTTGATCCTGACCAGAGCGATCCCCGTCAAAGCGCCGGCGGCAATGATCAAGACCGGGTTCAGGTGCAGGAAGTACAGCACGGCGGTCGTCGCGAGGGCGGCAGCCAGCGTCGCTTTGTCCAGCACGGCCGTTTTGCCGATCTTGATGCCTGCGTAGGCGATCAGCGCGACGGTCGCCGCGCGGATTCCCTGGAAGGCCGCCTCCACCTTCGGGTGATCGTGTACCTGCATGAAGAGGACGCACAGGGCGATAACGATTAAAAAGGTAGGGAGCACCACGCCGATCATGGCGGCCAGCGCGCCGGGCACCCTGGCGATCCGATAGCCGACGAAGACAGCCGAATTGACGGCGATCGCGCCCGGAATCGATTCGGATATGGCGAACACATCGGCAATATCGCGGGACTTCACCCAGCCGCGCCGCTCGACCACCTCCCGTTCGATGAGCGGGATCATCGCATAGCCGCCGCCGAATGTGACGGGGCCGATTTTGAAGAAAGAAATAAAAATGTCGCGAAGCAGTTTCCATTGCTGCTGCCCTTTCAAGATTTCGTCCCCCCTTGTCTGCTGATGCCAGTATATCACACTTAATTTCATTTTGGAATAAACTATTGACAGGAGGGGACAAATTTTTTGATTTCGATGCAATAACGGCTGTTTAAACCGACTATTTCCATAGGATTATTAAGTGCAACACGTCTTTGTCGTCTCCTTAATTCCAATGTGATAAAAAGGAAAAGAAGAAAGGACCGTCCAGGTCGTGTCGGGGCCTGAGCAGTCCTTGTTATTCAACGGGGGGCGCGCGCTTCGCTCGCGAAAGAAGCCTTGGTCAGCCGTTCCCGGTATTCCTGCGGCGTGAGGCCGTAATGCTTTTTGAAGGCGTGAATGAACGAATGGGAGCGCTGATAGCCTAATTTTTCGGCGATTTCATACGTTTTCTCCTGGCTGTTGGCGAGCGCATAGACGGCTTTTTCCATCCGCAGCTTATGAATATGCTCGCTAATATTTTCGCCTGTCTCCAGCTTGTATATTTTGGAAATGTACACCGGATGCATATGCACATGATCGGCGATGCTCTGCAAGGTCACGTCGCGCGACAAATTTGCTTCGATAAACCGATGAATGTCCCGGATCAGCGCGGCGCGGCTGTCCCTGTTCTCGCGATCCGTGTCTTCCTTCAGCCGCTGCAGGATGTGCCCGCACCAATTCCTCAGCTGGGAGATGGAGCGGGGCGGAATGCCGCTGGCCAGCTTTTCGTAATCTTTGCCGATCAGTTCGGATAGCGGCTGTCCGTTTTTATGGGCAATATACGTAAAAGCGGAGGAAACGGCAAAATACACTTCCAGCAAATGCTCCTGCGATTGCGGCCGGTTATCCTCAAGCTCGCGCATAATGCACGCCAGCTTCTCCTCCAGCTCCCCCCAGCGCCCCGCTTCCAGCAGGTGAATCAATGTGGGGGGCTCGTACAGGCTGCGAATCGATTGGACCGCCGCGGCGGCAGGCTCGCCCTCGGTGCGGAGGAATAAGCTTTGTCGGCTTGCGACCCGCTTGCGCGCCGCCGATACGCAGTTGTCGTATTTGGCCGGCAGCTCGCGGGGAAACAGGCCAAAATCGCTGACGATCACGGAGATGCGCCCCTTCAGAAGCGACTGCGCGACAGCCTGAAGCTTGACGGCGGTTTGTTCAAACCGTAGCGCGCTCGAGTCAGGATCGCTCCCCTGTTTGCTGGCCGCCACGAAAATCAAGTAGTCATGGGCGTCTTTTGCCTGCCATAAATCGAATTGATCCCGGAACAGCTCCTCGGCGATATTGCACACCGCATATTCAATCAGAGAGAAGCTGCGGAAATCATCGTTAATAAAAGGCTCCTCCAGCCGAATCAGCATGACCGCGCAGGGGCGGCCATACAGATCCGGCAGCGAGAGCGCGGCCATTTTTTCTCGCAGCTGCTGTTCGCCCCAGGCGCATCCCTGCAGCAGCTCATTGAGCAAATTCGCTTTCAGCAGAGGCAGATTGTCGGCCAGCGTCCTGGTCAAAGTGCGGAGCGAGCATACCTCTTCCCACTCCTGGGCGATTTTCCGGCACAGCCGCGATACCGTCTGCAGCAGCTCCTCTTCGGTGACCGGCTTGAGCAGGTATTCCTCCACCTGCTGCCGAATCGCTTCTTTGGCGTAGTGGAAATCGGAATATCCCGACAGCAGCACACATTTGGTCCGGTTCCAGCGGCGCCGGATTTCCGCGATGAGTTCAAGGCCCGACATGCCCGGCATGCGGATGTCGGTCACCACGATGTCCGCCGGACATTGCTGCATGAGGGCGAGCGCTTCCCGCGCGGAATAGGCGCAGTAAATATGATCGATGCCGGCCTTCTGCCACGGAACCGTCTTCTCCAGCCGGTCGACCACATGCGTTTCGTCATCCACGATCAACAGATGCATGCCACCCGCCTCCCTGGTCGTCAGTCTGTTGTCCGTCCGTCCATGCTGCGAAAGCGTGCCCAACGGATCGTCGTTCGCAGACCTCCCGTCGGGATCGGTTCGAAGGCGAGCCCTGATTCTTCGCCGAATTGATACTGCAAGCGCCTGTGCACATTCCATGTGCCCGTGCCCGCTTCTTCCGTGAGCGGCTGTTCCAATTCGGCGCTCAGCTTGCGGATTTGCTCCGGCGTCATACCGACGCCGTCGTCCTCGATAAACAGCAGGTTGTACCGCCTGGTTTGCTTGCCGGTGATCGTGATCATGCCGCCGTCCACGGACGGCTCGATTCCATGAACGATGGCGTTCTCGACGATCGGCTGCACAATAAGCCGCGGCATGGCCAGCTCCAGCATCGGCTCGGGCACGTCGATTTCAAACATAAGGCGGTTCATGCGCAAGTTTTGAATGACGAGATAGCTGCGCACCAGATCCAATTCGTCCCTGAGCGATACGGACTGATTCTCCACCCGGGTCGAATAGCGGAAAAATGCCGCCAAATTTTGCGCCATTTTGACGACCGATTCCCGGTTGCCCAGCATCGCGGAGTTGATGATAAAAAACAGCGAATTGTACAAAAAATGCGGGTTGATTTGGGATTGCAGCTGCTTGAGCGTAGCTTCGCGGGAACGAAGCTTCTCCGCGTACACGTCCTCGATCAGCAGCTGAATTTGCTCCGCCATTTCGTTGAAATGAAATCCGAGATAGTCGAACTCGTTGTTCGCCTTTACGCAGACGCGCGCCGAGTAATCGCCGTGCTTGATGCGCTTGACGCCGGAGATGAGCTGCGCAAGCGGGCGCTGCACATTGCGGTACAGCGAGAACGATGCGCCGATCGCCAGCAACAGCAATAGGCCGATAATCCAATAAAAGAAATTGCGCTGCTGCACAATCGGCGTGATGATGCTCTGATACGGCGCGTAGTCGATCAAATACCAGCCGAGCTGCTCCGATACGGCGAAGCTGACAAGAAACTGCTCGCCGTCAAGACGGACCAGCTGCTGCCCGGAGCTTCGGCCGCCGCCTTCCGTCAGCTGCAGCTGGCCGATCAGCTGGGAGACCCGGTCCTTAGCCGAGGAGCTGTTCAAGATGGGAGGCTCGCCCGGAAAATAAAGAAACGGATCGTTCTCCTTGCCGGTTTTGTAAGCGTCCAGCATGGCGGTCACATTGCTTGCCGGGAAGCGGACGCGGAACACGGCGCTGGCTGCTTCCTTTTTCGTTTCTACGAGCGGTTCCGCAATTTCGCGAACAAAATAGCGGCTCGCGCCGCTGCCGCTTCCGTCCGCAACAAATAGCCAGTTGGTGTATACCGGCCCTCGCCAATCCTCGTCCGACCGCTGCACGAACATGCCGGAGGTGATCGACCGCTCTTCTTGCGGCAGGATGAGCGACAAGTCGTTTTGCCATCCACTCGATACGCTTTGCGAGCCCAATTTCGAGATAATCCGGTATTCGGCGTTCAGCGCGTCAATCCGGTCCAGGGGACGGCGATTCAGAAATTCCCGAATATTCGGGTCATAGCTGAGCAGCACGGGGAACATAGACAGCTGCTCGATATTCGTATCGATCTGATCCATCAAAAAGATAAGCTGGCTCAAATTGCTCGATTCGATCTGCCTGCGCACCACTTCCGTGCTGGTCATCGTCGATATGCTGTAGAGCGCCAGGATCGGCACGAGGAGAAGGACGATCATGAGTACGGTTTTTCTGAAGATGCTGTACATGGAACTCCCGCTCCCCTGCCGAAATTATCCTTTGACGGCTCCCGCCGACAGTCCGCTGATCACGTACCGCTGCGCCACCAGGGCGATCGCGAGCACCGGCAGCGTGATGATGCAGGCCGCGGCCATCAAGCCGCCCCAATTGATTTCAGCATAGGACATAAAATTGAAGACTGCAATAGGAAGCGTTTTCGTTTTATCACCGGCGAGGATGATCGAAAACATGAAGTTGTTCCAGGAGAAAATGAACGACAGCAAGGAGGACGTCACGATCCCCGGCACCGACATCGGCAGCGCGACTTGGCAAAACACATGATGCGGCGTGCAGCCGTCCATCAGCCCCGCTTCCTCGACTTCATGCGGCAGCGATTCGAAGAACGCAATCATGATCCATACGATGAACGGCAACCCGACCAGCATATGGCTGAGCACCAAAGCCGCGTAGGTATCCACCAGGCGCAGCTGCGAGAAAATGATATACCACGGCACCAAAAAAGAAATGCCCGGCACGATGCGAGCGATCAGGATGATGACGCTCAGCTTGTGCATCCGGAATTTGGCGATCGAATAGGCGGCCGGCAGCCCGATGATGAGCGACAGCAAGGTCGAATTGACGGCCACGATCATGCTGTTTGCAATATACCTGAGAAAATCGTACTGCTGAAAAACGCTCGCGTAATTTTGTCCGGTAGGCGTAAAAATTAGAGTCAGCTCGCCCGACATAATCTGCGCCTGCGTTTTGAAGGAAGCAAGCAGCATCCACAGAAACGGGAAAACAAACACGAGAAGGATCGCGGCGGTCAACAGGCCCCATAGCACATTTACTGTATGTTTTCTGCTCATAACGCATCCCTCGTTCGATTTCTAAACAGGATCAACAGCAGCGTAAGCGCCAGTACGATCAGGAAGAAGACGACGAGCAGGGCGGAGGCGTATCCGAATTTAAAATATTGGAAGCCGAGCACATACCCGTAGATATTCAGCGTTTCCGATTTTAGGTTCGGGCCGCCCTGTGTCGTCGCATAGATGATGTCGTACGTTTTCAGCACATCGATGAGGCGCAGCATCGTCGCGATGACGATCGTCGGCATGAGCAGCGGCAGCGTAATATGAATGAACTTTTGCCAGGCGTTCGCCCCGTCGACGTCGGCGGATTCGTAAGGATCGGCCGGCAGTGTCGACAGCCCGGCCAATAAGATGAGGGACACCATCGGCGTCCACTGCCACACATCGACCAGTATCAGTGACGGAATGACCTGCGTCATCGACGCGAGAAAAAGCTGGGGCTTAAGGCCAAGCGCCTTAAGCAGCATGTTCGCCGCGCCGATGCTCGGCTCGTACATGAGCATCCAGACCATGCCCATGGCGACGGGAGTTGCCACCATCGGCAGCAGCATGACCGTTTTGGCGATGTTTTTGCCTTTGAATTTGCGGTTGAGCAGAAGGGCGACGGCAAGTCCGAGCGCTACCTCGATCGCCAGTGCGACGATGGTGAAATAAAACGTATTGACCGTCGCGTCCCAAAACCGCTGGTCCCGAAACAATGCGGCATAATTGGCGAACCCGACGAATACGGGCGGTGAAACCGCGGACATGCTCCACTCGAACAAGCTTAGACGCACCGTATACAACACCGGAACAACCATCATCAGCAGCACAAATAATAGTGCCGGAAGAACATAGATCCATCTCAGGTTGCGGTTAAACCAGCTGTACTGCATATTTCCCCCTTTCCCTTCAGCCGCTTCAAAAGGCCTCCATGGCCAAGGCCTTTTGAAGACGGCGCAAGAAGCTGTTGCCGATTACTTGTTGTCTTTGTCGATGACGGCCTGCAGCAATTCGTTCGCCCGGTTGGCCGCCGCCTGGATGTCCCCTTCGCCTGTAATCACTCTCATAACGACCTCGCCTACCGCGTCGCGCGCTTCGCCGACGCTGATGACGAGCGGACGGTCGTGGCCGACGCCGAGCTCCATCGACTCCCGGATGACCGGCACGAGCTCGTCAGGGAACGCCTTGACGCCTTCCGGATTGTCCCATACGGAGCTGCGGGCGCCCGGATTGCCTTTTTGCTGCTGCTTGAGCACGATGTCCTTGCCGGTCGCCCATTCGATGAACGCCCAGGCCGCCTCTTTCTTCTCGGACCTCTCATTGATCGCCAGTCCCCAAGACGTGATGTTGAACGGCTTGGAGCCCGCGCTGCCGGCAGGGAATACCGCGAACCCGACCTTGTCGCTGACCGTCGATTTTTGCGGGTCGGTCAAGTTCGTATACAAGGAATCGGCGTCTGTCAGGAATGCCGCTTTGCCTTGCGCAAAGACGCCGAACGCTTGCGGCCAGGCCATATTCAGCACGCCGGGAGGACCGGCTTCCTTGAGCAGCGTGCCGTAGGTCGTCATCGCTTTCACCGCTTCCGGCGTATGGATCGAGGCTTTGCCGTCCGTGATGAAATCGCCGCCTTCGGAGAAGATGAAGGAAGACAGCTGGGTAACGAGAGGCGACCGCTGGCCTCTGGCGACGAATCCGTACATTTCCCTGCTTGGATCGTGCAGCTGCTTCGCTGCCGCAATGAGGTCGTCGATCGTCTTCGGCGCCTCGATTCCCGCCGCTTCCAGCAAATCTTTGCGGTAGTAGAGAATTTCGCGCTCCGTGACGATCGGGATGCCGGCGATCTTGCCATCTACCGTCGTCGTTCCGACGGCGGATTGCGAGAAGTCCGCAAAATCGTAGTCCGCATTTTGGTTGACGTAATCGTTGAGCGGCGTTACCCAGCCGTTCTTGAAGAACAAGCGCCCTTCCTGCAGCGGGCGGTACATGAACACATCCGGCGTCGCCGAACCGGCCGTAAACTGCACGGTCAGCTTCTGCGTCAGCTGGTCTTCAAAGTAATTTTCGACCTTGACTTTAATGCCGGTCGCCTGCTCGAATTCCGGCAGCAGCGGGGTCAACGCTTCGGACCACGGATGGTTGGCGGTCACGAGCACGAGCTCCGTGCCGGCGAGCGGTTTGTCGCTCCCCGGAGCGGAAGCGGCGCCGTCCTGCGGCGCTCCTGCACCTCCATTGCCGCCGGCGCCGCTGCAGGCAGCCAACGAGACGGCGGTTGCAACCACTGCGGCGAGCTTTACGAAACCATGTGTTCTCATTGCTTTCTCCCCCTTGAAACAAAGATTGGATCAGTGTCATCTTCATCATAGAAAAGGTTTTCATTCAAAGAAACAACTGAATTTTAACATCGATAACGAAACATTAGTGATTTGCGGGCGAGGGACTGATACAATAAAAAGAATGACAGACCCGGCCCGCGCGCCTGCTCAAGCGGCAGCGCCGGGGCGGCAGGCGATTACAGAAAGGGAGATTCGGTATGGCGGAGTGGTATGAGAAGAGCTTCGGCAGCGATTATTTGCTCGTCTACAAACATAGAGATCTTCAGGGCGCTTACAATGAAGTGCGCTCTATGATGGAATGGCTCGAGCTGCCGGAAGGCTCGGAGGTGCTCGATTTATGCTGCGGCATGGGTCGGCATTCGCTGGTGCTGACCGACTTCGGCTTCAAGGTGACCGGCGTCGATCTGTCCGAAGCGTTGCTTGCGGAAGCCCGCAGAAAGGATGCGGCCGGCGAAGTGAGATGGGTTCGCGGCGATATGAGAGAGGTGCCGCTTGCCGATACGTTCGATGCGGTAGTTAACTTGTTCACGTCGTTCGGCTATTTTGAGGACGACGCCGAGAACGTCCGCGTGCTGCGCGAAATCAAGCGGCTGCTGAAGCCGGGCGGCTCCTTCATCATCGATTATTTGAACCCGCCGTACGTTAAGGCTCATCTCGTGCCGGAATCGGAACGGACGGACGGTTCGGTGCTCATTCGGGAGCAGCGTCGCATCGAGAACGGCTTCGTCAAGAAGCAGATCGTCCTGAGCGAAGGCGGCGCGGAGCGAACGTACGAGGAGCGGGTGAAGCTCTACGACCGAGAGCGGTTCGAGGCGCTGCTCAAGGAGGCGGGGCTGGCGGCAGACCGGTTGTATGGCGGATATGACGCGTCCCCCTACGAACCGGAGGCGTCGCCCCGAATGATATTTGTAGGCCGCAAAGGAGAATGATGACGATGGAGACGCAGGCTGTGCTGCACACGAAGCAGGCTGTCATCAGGCGGGAGCACGCCATACAGGTCAAGGTGCCCTTGCCATTCCCGCTGCGCTGGGTCAATGCGTATTTGCTGCGCGGCGGCGATGGCTGGACGCTGATCGATCCTGGCTTGCGGACGGCAGCGGCAGAGGCGCTGTGGACGCAGGCGCTGGCCGAGCTCGGGATCGGCTGGCGGGATATCGACCGCATCGTGCTGACGCATCATCATCCCGATCATTACGGGCTCGCCGGCTGGTTTCAGGAGCGGACGGGAGCTCCCGTGCTGCTGTCCGGGACCGGCCTGGAGCAGGTGAAGCTGCTGTGGGGCGAGGGCGAGCCGATGACCGCCAGGCTGCTCGAGCTGTTCCGGCGGCACGGCATGCCGGAGGAGCAGCTGGCCCCGATGCGGGAGCATATGGACAGCTTCGTGCCGCTCGTATCGCCGCAGCCGGAGGTAACGGTCATCGCGCGCGGCGAGCGAATCCGGCTCGGAGCGGCCGAATACGAGGCGCTGGAGATGCCGGGGCATGCGGCGAGCCATCTGTGCTTTTACCGCCGCGAGGAGGAAGTCGTGTTTTGCGGAGATCACGTGCTGCCGCAAATTTCCCCGAACGTAAGCTATTTGCCGGGAGTGGACGAGAATCCTCTGGCCAGCTATTTGGCCAGCCTGGATAGCGTCCGCACGCTGCCGGTGCGCATGGCGTACCCCGGCCACCGGGAGCCGTTCTCCCGTTTCGGGGAGCGGGCGGCCGAGCTGATCCGCCATCACGGGGAACGGCTGGAGACGATGCTGGCCATGGCCGCCTCGCCGAAGACGGCATACGACGTTTGCCGGGAGGCGTTCGGCGACAAACTCAGCCTGCACCAGCTCCGCTTCGCGCTGTCGGAGACGATCGCTCATCTGATTTGGCTGCGCGAAGCGGGCCGGGCTGCGGAGGAGACGGGCGCGGACGGCGCGACCGTACTCTATCGGCGCAGATAGCCCCGGGGCCCGGGACAAGCCCCATCGATAAAACGGGACAAGCCCCATCGATAAAAGTTGAACAAGGGAATCATCAGCGTGGTCGGCCACAACGCGCATGTTCCGGAGAAGCGCAGCGTTCGCGTTTGCTCCCGGAATGATGCCTTTACGTGAGGAGCCCGGGAATGGCTCGCGATGGGAATCCGAGAAATCCGGGAACAGCAGCGCTCGGGACAACAGCAGTTGGAACAACGGTGTTCGGGTCAACAGCGCTCGGGGCAACAGCGTTCGGATCAACAGAGGTCGGAACAACGGCATTTGGAACAGCAGCGTTCGGGTCAACAGAGGTCGGAACAACGGCGTTTGGAACAGCAGCGTTCGGGTCAACAGAGGCCGGAACAACGGCGTTTGGAACAGCAGCGTTCGGG
>Ga0207865_100739_pt1 | contig 31509 bp, 25 predicted proteins | sample HigsolmetaAR204D_FD_184836 | JGI IMG/M metagenome (GOLD analysis project Ga0207865, IMG submission 184836) | Ionic liquid and high solid enriched microbial communities from the Joint BioEnergy Institute, USA - AR20-4-D (SPAdes) (version 2) ...
TAAGCTTTAGCAACTTCCATTTTACCAAACAAGAAAGGTGTTTTTCTGTCAAGAACGAGATTTTTCGATAAGAAATCCTAGCTCCATCAAGGCTTAGCACAGATTTTCAAGCTGCGAAAGTTGAGTTATTTTCTAAGCTGGTTTGGCATCGACGGACCGTCCTGGCTAACAAGTTCGGTTTGGGCGATGCCGGCGATCATCTTGACCAGTGTTTGGAAGAATCTCGGTTACAATATGTTGATTTTTTTAGCCGGTTTGCAGGGAATATCGGAAAGTTATTATGAAGCAGCCGATATTGACGGGGCTAAATGGTATACGAAATTTTGGCATATTACGGTCCCGTTGCTGTCACCGACGACATTCTTCGTTACGGTAACGTCCATTATCGGATCGTTCCAAGTATTCGATGCCGTTTATCTGATGACACAAGGCGGACCGGCAAGAGCAACTTCTGTACTCGTACACTACATCTATCAGACCGCATTCCAATATCTTGACATTGGATATGCTAGCGCTATGGCATATATTTTATTCTTCCTGGTATTAATCGTTACCTTGATTCAGTTCGCCCGTCAGAAAAAATGGAGTATGTATTAGGGAGGTCAATTCAGTGAAACAGCATGTCGGGTTCAGGGTCGCTTCCCATATGGTCTTAATCATTGGATCGGCAATCATGCTATTCCCGTTTATTTGGACGGTTTCCACTTCTTTAAAAGCCATTCATGAAGTCTTTACTTTCCCTCCTAAATTATTCGGTGAGAAAATCCTTTGGACGAACTATTTGAAAGTATCGGATCGCTATCCGTTCTTTCAATTTTTTCTTAATACGCTAAAAATTACGGCGATCACTGTGGTTTGTCAACTAGTGACCAGTTCGATGGCCGGATACGTGTTTGCGCGTCTTCGGTTTAGAGCCCGCGATTCCTTATTTGCGTTGTATTTAGCCACCATTATCATTCCTGCCCAAGTGACGATTATCCCGAACTTTTTCATGATGAGAACTTATGGGTTGATCGACACACACTGGTCGCTGATATTGCCCGGCATGGTTTCGGCATTTGGAACCTTCCTGATGAGACAATTCTTCTTAACGATCCCCGCTGCGCTTGAAGAAGCGGCAAAAATCGACGGATGCAATCCGTTCGGCATTTATTGGCGAATATTTGTTCCGCTTTCCAAACCCGCGATGGCGACGCTCGGCATCTTCATATGCATAGGGGTGTGGAACGATTTTTATAATCCGCTTATTTTTCTGAATACGACAGAAAAAATGACTTTGACCCTCGGTTTGGCAACCATGCAAGGTCTTTACTCAACGGATTGGCCGGTATTGATGGCCGGTACCACGATCAGTATCGCTCCAATCATCATTTTGTTCTTGCTGGCGCAAGACTTGTTTGTTCGGGGCGTAACCCTTTCCGGTTTGAAAGGTGAATAAGTCCGTTTGCCAGAGACCTTTTTATTTTCAGATTTCCAAAGTGACGCAGCCCGATGAAGGCTGCGTTTTTTGCTTTATCTTCGATAAAACGGAATCATGATCAAGGCGCCTGCAAGGAAACAACAGCCGGCCAATCCATACACGGCGGGAAGAGAAAGAATATTTTTTAACACACCGGCCGAACTCATCGCCAAGAGCATGGCTCCCGTCATAACCGGGGTGCGAATCCCTGTAACCCGGCCGACATATTCGTGTTCGGTATGTTTCACGACCAATGCATGGTTTCCTACAAAAATGGCTGGCTGAAGAAGCGCAATGATAAGTTGAACAGGCATCAACAACCACAGGTTGGTGGAGAAGCCGGCGATCAGGATGCCGCAGCCATTGACGACCAATCCCGCCATGAGGAGACGGTGCGGAGCCATCTTTGCAGCGCGATCAGCCCTGCGCCTAATCCTACACATGTGAAGCATAGATTGAGCCACAAAAGTTCTTTTTTCAAAAATACAAAACGAATGCCCTCTGCCATTTCGTGAAGCAATGAGGTTTGATCCTGCGTCTTGTCCGAAACTTGCTGTCGATCGGCCGGCAGAAAAAGCATGGTAAGAGCGGATAACAGAAAAGAGGCGCCGGTCCATAATATCGCGAGTTCAATTCCGAACTGCCGATAAACAAACGTTCCGACACCGGACCTGCAAGCATGAAGATGGAAAAAAGGTTTGCAAAACAGACATGCAGACCGGAGCATCTTCATCCGAAACATGGATCTTAAACAGCTTCATTCCGGAAGGCTGAGCAAACTGCGAAAAAATCGAGGAACTCAAGGTTGCGAAAAAAACGGCCGTCCACAAACCGGTATCAAGCAGGAGAAAGACGATAAACACCGAAAATGTGCTTAAGCCTTCACACCAAACGATCGTTCTTTTTGGACGCCATCGGTCCGCGAACACGCCGCCGATGAAAGAAAAAACAAAAATAGGAGCATACTCGGCAACGGAAATCATGGAAACGGCAAACGTATCGCCGTTTGACTTTTCCATCACATACAAGAGAACGGCAAAATTGCGAATCCATATTCCCAATTGCGAAAACAAATTGGAAAGCAGGATCGTGTACACGAAGCGGTTTTTGAGCAGCAGAATGAAACGCGGCATCGATTTGGATTCCTCCCCAAATTTATTTCGGACTCATGGTAGTCCCTCCTGTAAGGGGAGAGTCAAATCTTTGGAACGCATGTCTTGAGTCTCCCCTAAGGGGAGGGGTTACACTTGCTGTCGAAGGGAGTGATGTTCCAATGCTTTATACGGTGAAAGAGGTCGCGTCAATGTCCAAGGTAACGATCATTGTAAAACAAACGCATGATTTAAGGAATAACGGGCATTTACTTTATCACTTGCATGAGTGTTGTAAAATGGATGGTGCAGGATCTTCCTCCCGGCTCGGCGGCGGAAACGGCTTTGGGGTGAGACGAAGCTTCAAAGCTTGTGGGAATGGGCAGAATCGTCGGCGATGGGGGCTGCTGCTTTCAAATCGTTGATCTCATGGTCGATCCGCAGCATCAGGATAAAGGAATCGACGAGATGATCATGCGCGAGCTTTTGGGCTATCTGGATCAATACGCGCCCGAAGAGGCCGATGTGATCGTGATGGCAGATGTAGCAAACATTCATTTTTATCAAAAACATGGGTTTAAGCTTGTCTATCCTGATCGATACGGCATGTCCAGAAAGGGATAGAAAGCTGCGGAGGGGCGAACCGATCTTCGGGCAGGGCCATAGAATATTGCAAAAATTCCTGACGACGGAGATGAAAAAATGGCCCTTCCTGCAATCGATGTGATCATACCCGCGATCGAGAAGGATCTCGGTACGCTTCCGCATGTCATCGACAGCGTTCGGCGCATGGTCAAACATCCGATCCGCAAGATCATGATCGTCGCCCCGGACACGAAGCGGATACGAGCGCTTTGTTCGCGCAAAAAATGCGTCTTCGTTAACGAGAACGCCGTCCTGCCCATCGCCAAAAAGCATATCCGCTACCGCTCGGCCCGTTGGGAACGTTCCGGCTGGCTGTTTCAGCAATTGCTCAAGCTGGGCGGAGACAAGTTGGCTTCCGGCCAATACTACCTCGTGATCGACGCGGATACCGTGCTGATCCGCCCGCATGTTTTCCGGACGCCGGACCTCAAGACGGTTTTCTACTGCAGAAGCTGGAGCCAGCCTGAATATTTCCGCACGTACCGCAAATTGATGGGGAGCAGGCCGGTCGCGCGCGTCTCGTTCGTGGCGCATTATATGCTGTTCGAAAAAGCGAAGGTCGCCCATTTGAAACGGACGATCGAACAAAAGCACGGCATCCGCTGGTATAAGGCCATTCTCCGCAGCATGAACAAAAAGCGGCAGTTCGCTTTCTCCGAGTTCGAGACCTACGGCAATTTCATCGCCTCCCGCTATCCGGGCAGCTACACGCTGCGCAAAACGCTGAACAAAAGCCTGCACACAGCCGCCTCCGCGTTGACGGACGCAAGGCGCAAGCGGCTGGCGGCTTCGTACCGTTCGGTCTCGCTTCACAAGCGCAAAGCCTATTCGCGGCTCTAAAGCTCGAAATTGTTTGACAATTCTATATTATTGGAATAGTATTATAACAAGCTTAATTCCCGGTTTTGTCCGGGAAGCGGGGGAACCACCTTTTGGGGCGAATCGTGCCGTTTATGCGGCGCGAAGGGAACCATCTATCCCGAGTCCGTCAGCTAACCTCGTCAGCTTTGGATGGGTCAATGGATAAATCATCGGTTTCTCTTTGACCCGTTGCAGGGTCTTTTTTGTTGCAGGGGCCCTGCCGACACGCTTAAGGCGTGCGCCGGGTCTTTTTTGCGTTCAAATCGAAAGGAGGGGAGAGGTTCGCTTCCCGGCGGCGCAAACCGATCGTCATCATATCTTGAGGAGGTAAACGATGGCACAACCCAAGTATATTACCGATATCGGCAAAATTGCGGACATTCCGGCGGAGGAACGGGAAAAACTCAAACCGATTACCGACAAATTCGTTTTTCGCGTCAACGACTATTACCTTGGACTGATCGATTGGAACGACCCGAACGATCCGATCCGCAAGCTGGTGATTCCGAACGAAGGCGAGCTGCTCGAATACGGCCGGTGGGACGCTTCGGACGAAGACACGAATTACGTCGTGCCGGGCTGCCAGCACAAATACAAGACGACCGCTTTGCTGATCGTATCGGAAGTATGCGGCGCGTATTGCCGCTATTGCTTCCGCAAGCGCTTGTTCCGCAACGACGTGAAGGAAGCGGTCTCCAACGTCGAGCCCGGGCTCGCTTATATTGCGGAGCATCCGGAAATCAACAACGTCTTGCTGACGGGCGGAGACAGCCTGATTCTGGGCACGCCCAAGCTTCGCTCCATTTTGCTCAAATTGCGGGACATCGAGCATGTGCAGATCATTCGGCTCGGTTCCAAAATCCCCGTATTCAACCCCATGCGCATTTACGAGGACGAGGCGCTGCTTGAGACGATCCGGGAAGTGTCCGTTCCGGAAAAAAGAGTGTATGTCATGGCGCATATCAACCATCCGCGCGAGTTGACAAAGGAAGCGCTGCGCGCCCTGAAGGCGCTGCAAGACGCGGGAGCGATCGTCGTCAACCAGACGCCGATCTTAAGAGGGATCAACGACGATCCCGCCGCGCTTGGCGAGCTGCTGGACCGCTTGTCCTGGGCGGGCGTTACGCCGTACTATTTCTTCGTGAACCGGCCCGTCGCCGGAAACCGGGAATTCGTGCTGCCGCTTGCTCAAGTGTATCGCATCGTCGAAGAGGCGAAAGCCCGCACGTCCGGTCTCGGCAAGCGCGTGCGGCTGGCGATGAGCCATACGTCCGGCAAAATCGAAATTTTAGCCGTCGAAAACGGCAAAGCCTACCTGAAATATCATCAATCGCGGGACGAAGAGCGGTACGGCCGGTTTATGATTCTCGATTGCCCGGACGACGCCGCCTGGTTCGACGATTTGCCGGGCAACGAGAAATACTGGAGCAAACCGGCCAAGAAAACGGACGCCGTCGTCTCCGTCAACGAAATTTCCGAAGTCCCGGTCACCAGCCGATAATCTTTACAACGGCAAGGTCTTTAAAAATCGTTCCATGCGGTTCAGCGCTTCGGTTAGCTGTTGAACGGATGCGGCGTAGGAGCACCGGATGTAGCCTTCTCCACCTTGACCGAACACATGGCCGGGAACGACCGCGACCTTCGCTTCATGAAGCAGTCTCTGGGCGAAGGCTTCCGAGGACAGGCCGGTGGACGCAACGGACGGAAAAGCGTAAAAAGCGCCGAGCGGTTCGTGACAGGCCAAGCCGAGTTCGCGCAGCCCCTGGACAAAGAAACGGCGGCGCTGCGCAAAGGAGTCGACCATGGCGTCTTTTTCCTGCATGCAGCTCCGGAGCGCCTGCACTGCGGCAAACTGGCTGAGGGTCGGGGCGCACAATACCGTGTACTGGTGAATTTTCAGCATCGACGCAATCAGTTCGCGTCCCGCGCAAACGTACCCGACCCTCCAGCCGGTCATGGCGAACGCCTTGGAAAATCCGCTGATCAGCACCGTTCTGCCGATCATGCCCGGCAAGGAAGCGACGCTTTTGTGTTTTCCGTTGTAGGTCATTTCGGCATAAATCTCATCCGAGACCACAATCAGATTGTGCCGTTCAACCAACTCGGCGATCGGCCGCCAATCCTCCTCGGTCATGACTGCGCCGGTGGGGTTGTTGGGGAAGTTGACGATCAGCACCTTGGATCGCGGCGTGATTTTGCTCTTCAGCACATCCGCCCTAAGCTTGAAGCCGTCTTCGGCGAACGTTTCCACCTCCACCGCATGGCCGCCGTTAAGCCGGACGATCGGCGAATACGCGATATAGGTGGGAACCGTAACGAGCACCTCGTCTCCCGGCGTCAACAGCGCCCGCAGCACGAGATCGATCGCTTCGCTGCCGCCTACGGTCACCAGGATTTCATGTTCCGGCGAATAGTTCAGTTGAAAACTCGACTGCAAATACGCCGAGATGGCTTCCCGCAGCTCCAACAGTCCCGCATTCGAAGTGTACGTCGTCCGTCCTTGTTCCAAAGCGCGGATACATGCTGCGCGAATGGGCTCCGGCGTAACGAAGTCGGGTTCCCCGACGCCGAGGGAGATCACATCCTGTCCCGCGCTCGCCATATCGAAAAATTTGCGGATACCCGAAGGGGGAATGGCTTTTACTTCCGGATTCATCAGATCGTTTAAAGAAAAGCTCTTCCTCATGTTTCGATCCCTCCCAAAGTGCCGTGAAAATAAAAAACTCGCCCCAATAAGGGACGAGTTGATACCCGTGTTACCACCCTAGTTTCACCTGCAGAAGGTGACACTCGCTACGTATCCATCAATACGCGGTCCTGTTAACGCCGGACATGCGGCAGAGTCTACTCCCTAAGCGGTTTCGGTCTGCTTCTCGGAGACGGCTTTCGGTCAAGGCCCGAACGTTGGCTCTCAGCAACCCCAACTCTCTGTCGGAACGGGCGGTTTGACGTACTGGTTCTCTTCATCGAATTTTCATCTTGAATGAATTTAATGGAAATTATAAACCCTTGTAGAAGGCAATTCAAGAAGAAAATACAATTTGTCTAATATACATCGCGCCTATATCTTTTCTGGCGAACCATTTCCAGCACATAGGCTTCGCTTTGCTCCGCGCTCATTTCGCCGTGCTGGCGGACGATGTCTTTCAGAGCGTCATTCACTTCCTTGGCCATTTTGGCGGCATCGCCGCAGACGTAGAAGTAGGCGCCTTGCTCAAGCCAGCTCCACAGCTCCGCGCCGGCCTCTCTCATCCGGTGCTGGACATAGATCTTCTCCGCTTGATCGCGGGAGAAAGCAAGGTCCAGACGGTGAAGGAAACCGGCCTGTCTCAAGGCTTCCCATTCATCCTTGTAGTAAAAATCGCATTCCGCGCGTTGCTCGCCAAAGATTAGCCAGTTCTTTCCCTTTGCCCGAACAGCTTGTCTTTCTTGAAGAAAGGCTCGAAACGGAGCCACGCCGGTCCCCGCTCCTACCATAATGATCGGCGTGTTCGGATTGTCCGGTAAACGGAAATGCGGGGATTTATGAATAAATACAGGAACCTCTTCATTTATCTTCACCCGCTCGGCGAGAAAGACGGAGCAGGCCCCGCGCCTCGTCTCACCGTTGCGTTGGAAACGGACGGTTGAAACGGTGATATGAACGGCTGCGGGATGCGCTTTTGGGCTGGACGATATGGAATAGAGCCTCGGCTGAAGCGGCTTGAGCACTCCGGTTAATTGCTCGGCGTCTACGGCAATCGGGTACTCGATCAGGAGATCGATCAGTTGACGGTCGTTCATCCACGCGTTCAATTCCGCACGGTTGTCATCCAGCAGGAGCCGGCCAAGCGTTCGGTCATTCGTCCGGGTTTGAACAAACCTAACCAAATCCGGCGTTAGTTTCGTGATCTCCAAATGACGGAGCAGGGCGTCATATAGAGCCATGGTACCGGCATTGATGACGGTCACCTGCTCATCACCGCTCAACCCGGCGGCAGCAATCAGTTGCTTGACGAGTTCCGGATCATTCGTCGGCCAGACGCCGAGCGCATTGCCCGGCTCGTACTGCAATCCGCTGGCGGAAAGATCGAATTCATAATGGCGGGTATCTTTCTCGGAATGTTCCCCGTTCAACCGCCGGTTGACCATAAGCTTGGCAGGGACGGGACGGTTGCGGGCGTATCCGGGCAGCTCCTTGCCGGCCGCAACATGATCCGCTTTGATTTGGACGGCTTCATGGCCTATCTGAATGGTACCGGGAATCTCGTTTGATCCGTCCAGGCGATGAACGACGGTTTGAATCCAGTTTGTCGCCCGTTCCCCATAATCGGCGTCGCAATCGATTCTTTGCAACAGCCGGTTAGCCCCCAATTGCTCGAACCGCGAGTCCAGTTGGCGGCCGAATTCACAAAATCGAACGTAATTGGAGTCTCCCAGCGCAAGCACGGCGAAGTTTACTCCATCTAGCCGGCGGGCGTCCGGCGCGCTCAGCGCTTGCCAGAAGCTGACGGCATTATCCGGCGGTTCGCCTTCGCCGAACGTGCTCGCCACAATCAGCACCCGGCTATGCCCGGGGAGCTCCGCCAATGCAAAATCCTGCATGCCGGACAGCAGCACCCGATAACCCGCACGGCCAAGCGCATGGACGCAGGCGGCTGCAACCCTTTCCGCATTGCCGGTTTGAGAAGCCCATAGCAGGAGGATATCCCCTTTGCTTCCGGCCCCCGGAACGGGAAGATCGTTTATTCCGGCGAATGCTTCCGGAGGCTGTTGTTTCGGGCGGGTCAGCCGTTTGTCCGTATAATAAGTAAGGATGACAAACACCGACAATAAACCGAAGAAAAGACTGATCGCTTTCAGGAGCCCGCCCAGACCGCCTTCCGGCGCTCCTTTGTCTTCGTGTTGGTCCGCTTCTTCGCTGCCTATGCCGTTTACAATGCCATCTTTGCTTTCCTCTTCACCGTCAATACCGTTTACGGGAGGCCCTTTGCCTTCATCCATGCCTTTACTTCCATGCGGCCCGTTCTCATGACCGCCGTTTTCGCCGTGTCCGTAAGCCGAAGCGTCGAATCCTTCTTTTCCGGAGTCACCCGCTTTGCCCATCAGCTCTCCCCGGAGTTCCCCCTCGTACGTGATGCCGACTACCGCGACGGACGCCTGGATTCGGTCGAGAAACTGGTAAGTATAGGCGGCATAGGAGCCATAGACAAGGAGCAGGACAACCATCAGCCTGGCGGCCATGCGGCTCCAGCCATGCGATTTTTGTAAATTCAACAGACGCTTGGTCATGCTGACGACCCAGTTCCAATGAAGCCCGATATGCATGCCGATCAGCATAAGAAGAATAAACGGCAGCGTCAAATGAGCGATGCGGAACCACGGAATATCTTCCCTGTTGAATTCCGGAAGGACGATCCGCGAGATCAGAATCCCGCTCGCCACCGTGATCGTCATAAAGATTAATAGAAGCACGTTCAGGACGTAGCTCAAACGGACTTTCCATTTCAGCCGGCTGTTGAACATTTGGACGGTTACGTTCTTAACCCAGCGCCAATTCAGCAGAATGTGGGTTAAATACGCCCCGCCCATGAATAAACCGGCAATCTCGTGTACGGTTAATCCGCTCGCATGCGGGTCGAAGAGCAGGACGAAGGTCAAACCCATCAGGAGATCGAGCGCGTATTTGATGAAATTGATTTTTTTCATGATGAGGCCTCCTCGTGAAGTCGCTTATGCCACCTCATGTTAGCGGCGGATTGTTACCGTTTTGTCACAGCATCCTAAACATTGTTGCCGCTTCTTGCTTTTCCTTGTCCGTTCGGGTAAGTTGTGCTTGAGGTGAGAACATGTTTCAACTGCTGATCGCCGACGATGACGAACGGATGAGAAAGCTGCTGAAGGATTTTTTGGTTCGTCAAAAATATGCGGTTTACGAAGCGGCCAACGGATTCGAGGCCCTTGAGCAATTTAACAAAATCAATCCCCTTCATTTGATCGTGCTGGATATTATGATGCCGGGCCTGGACGGGTGGGAGGTATGCCGGATCATTCGCGAGAAGTCCGATGTCCCCGTGCTCATGCTGACGGCAAAAGGAGAGGAATACGACGAGTTGTTCGGATTTCAGCTTGGGGCGGACGACTACATCTCCAAGCCCTTCAACCCGTCCATTCTGGTCGCAAGGGTAGGCGCGCTGCTGAAACGGTCTTTTCCCCAACCGGACGACGCCGAATCGGAATGGACGAAATCGGGGCTGACCATCAAATTCGCCTCCTGCCGGGTGTTCGTGGATGGGAACGTCGTCGAGCTGAGCCCGAGGGAGTTCGACCTGCTCGTTTTCTTCGTTCGCCACGAAGGCATCGTGCTGTCGCGCGAGCTGCTGCTTGAGAAGGTATGGGGGTTTGATTATTTTGGAGATTTGCGTACGATAGATACGCATGTCAACAGGCTGAGGATCAAGCTTTCCCCTTATGGCCGGTTTATTCAGACGGTCCGGGCCAAAGGGTACCGGTTTGAGGTGCAGGATGAGGAATAAACCGATCCGCACGCAGTTCATTTTGGCGTTCTTGTCGTTCATGGGACTTCTCGTCCTTTGCCTCATCGTCGCCAATCTTTTTTTCCTCAAGCCTTATTACGTCTGGACCCAAACGAAAGAGCTTCAGGCGCTCAGCGATCGAATCGCGGAACAGGGCGCTAAGACCGATCACGTATCGTTCGAGCAAATCGCCCAGGACGCGCTATACCGCAGCCAAGCCGCCATTGATATCTACAGTCCGGACGGCAGCAGCCTGTATAGCACGAGGAACAGCAAAGACCAGAAAGAACGGAAACTGCAGGAAACCTTCAATAGCGGTGAATGGGCCCGGATGAAGGAAGGAGCGACCATCACTCGGGAACGCGAAGAAGAAGATCACAACGTGGTCAGCTTAACGACGTACCGATTGCTGCCTGACGGCCGGATGCTTTCCTTAAGCTCAAATATGGCTCCCACGGAAAAAAATATTAAGCTTTTCAACCAGTTCCTGCTTCTGGTGTGCGGGTTGTTCTCGATCGTCGCTTGCCTATGGGCAATCAATTTCGCCACCTACTTCTCGAAACCGATTATCGGATTGCAGCAATTGGCCCGCCGCATGACCCAATTCGATTTCAGCCGGAACTGGCCGGAGAACCGTCGCGACGAATTGGGGGATTTGGGCAAGGATATGAACAAGCTTTCGCAAATGATCGGTCAGTTCATCGAGGAACTGAAGGAAAAGAACGAGCAGCTGGAGACGGAATTGGAACGTAAAATCCGGCTTGAACAGATGCGCAAGACGTTCGTATCCAATGTATCGCATGAGTAAAAACTCCGATTGCCCTCATCCGGGGGTATGCGGAAGGTTTGCGCCAAAACGTGAACGAAGATGCGGAAAGCCGCAATGAATATTGCGAAGTGATAATCGACGAAGCGAAGAAAATGAACGAAATGGTCAAGGAATTGCTGCTCTTATCCCAACTGGAATCCGGCCAGGCTTTCTTTTATCCCGAGCCTTTTGACATTAAGGCGAGCATTCTGAAAACGGCAACCCGAATGCGAAATTTGGTTGATCCGCATAACGTGCGATTTGAACTGGACCTGCAGCCGGGAGTTGAATGGGTCAAGGGTGATGAGCCTAAAATCAACCAGGTCATCAACAACTATCTTTCCAACGCCGTTTATTTTGTCAGCAAGCCGGGGGTCATCCGGGTATCGCTGGAAGCAAGCGCAAGCCGCGCCCGCATCTCCGTTTACAATACAGGCCCCTTGATTCCGGAAGAGGAAATGGAGCAGATCTGGGAGAGCTTCTACAAAGTCGATAAAGCCAGAACGCGCGTTGATAGCGGGACAGGACTAGGTTTGTCCATTGTCAAAGGAATTATGGACATGCATCAATCTCCGTACGGGGTTTACAATGCGCGTGACGGCGTTGTCTTTTGGTTCGAGCTTCCGTTAGCGGATGGGGTGTAGCTATGGGGTGAGCGTTAATGGGCGCGTAAGAATGACGGGACTATCGATTGTTGCGGCTCTCGTCATCGGCTTGATTGAGCTTATGCAGGTGCTGACGCCGGAGCTTGGATTAACGGGCGGGTTCTGGGGATGGATTCAGAATATGGATTTCGGCATTCTCGGGTACGTATTGGCGGGCGTGTTCGTTCTATCCTGGGCGGTCTCCTATGGGATCTGGAAGTTCATGAAAGTCGAACAGCGGTGGACATCGGATTAAGAGATCCGAATGGCCTTCGCTTGGACCATCGTTCCGATTCGATAACGATCCGTATAAAAAATGGCTGGAACGGATACATTATCCATAAAAACGTCTGAAGGGAAAGAGATCGCGCAATGGTCCTTCCACCATTTCCGGAATCGTATTGGCTTACGTCTGAGAGCCTTCCGAATTTTCCGAAGCTTACGCAAGACATCAAGGCGGATGTAGCGATCGTCGGAGCGGGAATATCCGGAATCACGACCGCTTATCTGCTTTCCAAACAAGGACTCAAGGTCGCGATCGTCGAAGCCGGAAACATCCTGAACGGAACGACAGGCCATACAACGGCCAAGATTACCGCGCAGCACGACCTGATTTATGACGAATTTCTTTCGCACTTCGGCCGGGAACAAACAAGGCTCTATTACGAAGCCAACCGGGAGGCCATGCAATTCATTAAGCAAACGGTGCGGGAGCTTCGAATCGATTGCGATTTTGCCGAGGAAGACGCGTATATTTACACGAATTCCGACAAATATGCGGCCAAATTGACCGCCGAACTTGCAGCGTATGAGAAGCTGGGGATCCCCGGAGCGTACGTGGAACAGACGCCTTTGCCGTTTCGGACCCAAGCCGCCATTGTCATGCATGACCAGGCCCGGTTCAATCCGGTTCCCTATCTGAAGACGTTGATCCGACAGGTAACCGGACAAGGCGGTCAAATCTATGAACACACAACAGCCGTAAGCGTGGAAAAAGGGAACCCCCCGGCTGTCGTGACAAGCGAGGGGCATAAGATCGTCTGCAGCCATATCGTGTCCTGCTCCCATTTTCCCTTTCAGGACGGATGGGGTTTTTACTTTGCCAGAATGTACGCCGAACGGTCTTACGTGCTCGGGGTCAAAACCGAAAAAGCCTATCCCGGCGGCATGTATATAAGCGCCGAAGACCCGAAACGTTCGCTTCGGGCGGTGACGGCAAATGGAGAAACCCTCGTTTTGATCGGAGGCGAGAACCACAAGACGGGACAAGGGATTCCCACGATCAAGCATTATGAAGCGCTGCAAGCGTTCGGAGAGGAACATTTCGGCCTGAAGGAAATCCGTTACCGCTGGTCCGCCCAAGACTTGACCACGTTGGACAAGCTCCCGTTCATCGGGCCCATCGCCGCCGATGCGCCGCAGGTTCTGGTGGCTACCGGATATAAGAAATGGGGCATGACCACCGGAACAGCAGCGGCGCTGTTGATCGAAAAGCTGATCGCAGGGCAAGAAAGCCCCTACCAATCGCTCTTTACGCCGTCCCGATTCCATGCCGATCCGGGCCTGAAAACGCTCCTCGTGCAAAATGCGGATGTGGCGAAACATTTGATTGCCGGAAAGCTGGAAATGGTTCGCAAGAAACCCGAGGAATTGGGCAACGATGAAGGAGCGGTCGTCAGCGTCAATGGAAAAAGAGCGGGCGCGTACCGCGATCCGCAAGGCGGGCTGCATATCGTCGATACGACCTGCACGCACATGGGATGCGAAGTCGAATGGAACGAGGGAGAACGAACGTGGGACTGCCCATGCCACGGATCAAGATTTTCATACAAAGGGGAAGTGCTTGAAGGACCGGCCAAAAAGCCTTTAAAAATCTTGTGACCCATAAGCAGCCTAAGCGGCTCAGGCCGCAGGGGCTGCTTTTTTGCTGTCATATTGCGCAGCTTGTACCCATAAACATGATTAAAGGCCGGATATGTCCGATATGATGGATGTTTAAATAGGGTACGAGAGGAAGGATGCAGGGAATGGAACATGCGGCACCAATCATCGCAATCCTGGGAATAGGGACGGCCGTTCCGCGTTTTCGGATCGATCAGGAGGATACCTCACGAAGATTGACGGAAGCCTTGCGGGGAAATCCCGACTCCGCGCGCTGGGCCAGGCGAATATTCAAGCAATGCGGAGTGGAGACGCGCTATACCTGTGAACCGAACCTGCTTGAATCCGCCTCCGAATGCCGCTATTTTCCGAGCCTGCCGAGGGAAGACGTTCCGACAACCGCCGAACGGATGGAAACGTATAAACGGGAGTCTGTTCCATTAGGGCTTCAAGCCGCGAGAAAAGCTTTACGGGATGGAGCAACGGATGCTGCCGACATTACGCACCTGATCACCGTTAGCTGTACGGGGCAATTTCTTCCGGGGATGGATGCGGCTTTGGTCCGACAGTTGGGGCTGGCTGCCGATGTGAATCGGATTCCGCTGAACTTCCTGGGATGCGCTGCCGGGTTGAAGGCCATCTGCCTGTCGCGGCAGATCGTGTCGGCTAATCCGGACGCCAAAGTATTGGTGGTCTGCGTGGAGCTGTGCACGCTTCATATTCAACCTTCCGGCGGTCGCGAGGCCCTGTTTGCCGCTTCTTTCTTCGGCGACGGAGCCTCCGCCTGCGTTGTGGGTTCCGCCAGACCGCACGATAAGGAAATCTTTCGCTTGGACCAGGACTATTCCGTTCTCCTGCCGGACTATGCCGAAGAGATGGTCTGGGAAGTCGGCAATCACGGCTTCGATCTCTATCTTTCCCCGGATATTCCGAAGCTGATCGGCAGATGGGTTCCCGAAGAAATCGAGCGGATCTTAAACGGCGGCGCGAAGCCGGATCTATGGGCGATTCATCCCGGAGGCCGGGGAATTGTCGATGCGCTGCAAGACGCGTTGGGGCTTACCGACGAGCAAACCCGTCCCAGCCGGGCCATCCTTCGTCATTACGGCAACGTATCCTCGGCTACGATCCTATTCGTGCTTAACGAGATGAAGCGGGAATTAAGCGCCTCCGGCTCCGGACCGGTGAACGGCATCTCCCTGGCGTTCGGCCCCGGCTTAACCGTTGAAATGGCCAAGATCGCCTATCTTCCATCCGTCGTTTTGCTGGAGGAGCCGGCAGGTGGCGTATGTGTTTAGAAGCCTGCGGCAGCGGGCCGAAGAGCCCGAAATGATGGATGACTTCTCGAAGGGGGGACCCGAGCTTCGCAAGGCTTTGCGGCATCTCCGCAGGCTGAACCGGATCTTCGGGGCCGCCGCGCCTACTCTTTACGGAGTGCGGCGATTGTGGACGGAAGCGGGCAAGCCGAAGCGCTTCTCCGTTCTGGATATCGGATCGGGGTCCGGGGACGTGAACCGGCGTCTTCTGCGGTGGGCGGATGCGAACCGGATCGAGCTTAGCCTTACCTTGGCGGACATTACGGAAGAAGCTTGCGAAGAGGCGAGACGGTTCTATCGCCGCGAACCGCGAGTACGGGTGATGAGAAGCGATTTGTTCGCGCTGCCGGAAGCTTGCGCGGATGTGATCACGGGGACGCAGTTTGTCCATCATTTTGCCGCGGACGAGCTGCCCGGCGCGGTCGAACACATGCTCAACGCATCCCGGTTAGGCGTTGTGATCAACGACATTCACCGGCATTGGATGCCATGGACCGCGGTATGGCTTGCGACGCGAATCGTTTCAAACAACCGGTATATTCGAAACGACGGCCCTTTGTCGGTGGCGAAGGGTTTTCGCGCGGAGGATTGGAACGCTCTCGGGAAGTCGCTGGGCCTATCCGGAAAATTCTATAATTGGAGACCTTTGTTTCGGTATGTCGTCGTCATTCGGAAAAACGGGGCCGAATTCAAACAGCGGAGTTGAGGACGATGGGGCGCTTGCGGGATGTGGCGGTTCTAGGGGCGGGAGTCGCCGGCAGCAGTGTGGCCAAAGCGTTGGCGGATAAAGGATGGGAGACGGTGTTGATCGACCGCCAAACGTTCCCCCGCCATAAGGTTTGCGGAGAATTTCTTTCCCCGGAATCCCAACGGATGCTGCATGCGCTGGGCTTGCAAGAGACGGTGGCGTCGCTTCAGCCCAGCTTGATCGAACGGGCGCGCCTGTTCTTCGGCCAGGAACGGCCGCTGGAAATTCCTTTGCCCGGGATTGCTTTGGGGGTAAGCCGTTATGCGCTGGACTTGGCTCTCCACCGCGCGGCGCAAAAATCAGGCGTACACGTGCAGACCGCGGCGACGGCAACGTCCGTTTATCCCGATGGAGAGGGATATGTCATCGAGACGAGGCAGGGGAAGGAAAGTCAAATCTATCATGCGCGAGCCGTCATTGCCGCGTGGGGAGCCAACCGCCGCTCCGGGCTTCCGGGCCATCACCGCAAGGGGGCCGCAAGGAACCGGTATGTGGGCGTGAAATCCCATTTTGCAGGGGTAGCGCCGGAGCCGGTCGTCGAGCTCTATTTTTTTCCCGGCGGATACTTGGGCGTTTCCCCCATTGAAGGCGGACTCGTCAACGTTGCGGCGCTGCTGGCGCGGAACGCTTTTTCCCATGCGGAAAAAACGATCTTGGGCATGATCGAGGCCGCGGTCCGCCGCAATCCGAAGCTTGGGCAAAAGCTGGCGTTTGCCGTTCCGGTTCCCGGCACGCAGGCGGCAGTCGCCCCGATCGATTTCCACCGCAAGCCGGTCGTTTGGGATTCGCTTCCCCATGCGGGAGATGCGGCGCTCCTGATTCCGCCGCTTTGCGGCGACGGCATGTCGATGGCGCTGCGTTCGGCCCAATTGTGCGGGTCCTTGGCCGACAGCTATTTGCGCGGGGAGATTTCGCTTTCCCGGTGGGAGCACGAATACGCCCGATCCATTCGGCGGGAATTCAAGGGTCCCTTGCGGTGGGGACGATTTCTGCAATGGCTGGTCGGCGTGCCGGTCATGCCCCGGCTTCTTCCGGCCATCGGGCGCCTCGCACCGGAATGGGCGTTCCGATTGGTTCAAGCGACCCGGTTAAAAGAATCCGATTTGTAATCAAACCGCCGTACAGAGGAGCATGGTCATGGGCTGCCGCAAGCTTGCCGTCATCTCTTTGCGATACCCGAAAACCGTCATCTTGTTTTGGGTCTTGTTCCTGCTCTTCTTCGGCTTTTACGCCCCGAAGCTGCCCGGCGTTCTTAAGGATCACGGTTTAACCCCGGACGGAGCCTATGCCAAAGTCCAACAAATGCTGTCTGCCGATTTTCACATCCCCGAGGACCCCGTCATTCTTGTTTTTGAAAAAAAGCAGCCCGTAACCGAGGCGCAATTTCGGCGCTTTATCGGACAAACGCTGTTTCGGCTGCAAGGAATCGGCGGGCTGAGCGAAGTCGTCTCTCCGCTCGAACGGGAAGGGATGATGCGACAGAATTACGCCTATGCGCTTCTGGGGTTCGAGCAACGCCCTTATGAGATGGAGCCGGTGCTTGATGAAATGCAAAGACGGCTGCCGAAGAGCGGCGGCATTTCGGTGAACATCACCGGGAAATCCGCCGTCCAAGCGGACGTGAACCGAGCCAGCGGACATGATCTGAGAAAGGCGGAACGGCTGGGCATCCCGGTTGCTTTTCTTATTTTATGGCTGGCTTTCGGCGGATTCGTTTCCGCTCTGATTCCCATTGCCGTTGGCGTGATCGGGGTGATCGGAACGATGGGAATCATGGTTTGGCTGGGGACGAAGGTCGAGCTGTCGAACTTTGTGCTGAATGTCATTCCCATGGTGGGACTGGCTTTGAGCATCGATTTTGCCTTAATGCTGGTCAGCCGGTTTCGCGAAGAATCGGCGCATGCCACCGTAGAACAAGCATTGGAGACAACCATGCAGACGGCCGGAAGAGCCGTTTTATTTTCCGCTGCTTGCGTTTTTCTCGGCTTGCTGGGGACGCTGTTCATTCCGCTGCCTATCTTTCGTACGGTCGCGATGGGAGCGATGGCGGTCTTGACGGTCTCGGCGCTTACGGCTTTAACGTTGGTTCCGGCTCTGTTGACGGTGTTGTGGCCGTCCATTCAAGCGGAAAGCAAGCCGGTGTCCGCAAACGGGAAAACGACGGTGTGGCACGCCTGGGCGCGCTATGTGATGAAGAGACCCGTCCGCATGGGGCTGTTGGCATCGTTCTTGTTAATCGGTTGTTTTCTGCCCTTAAGCAAAATAAAAGTAGCCATTCCGGATGCCGCTTCGTTGCCGCCCGGCTACGCTTCCCGAGTAGCTGCAGAGGCCTATCAGGCCCATTTCGTTTCCCCTTCGGCTTCGCTAGTGTACATCGTCATCCAGGGAAATTCGCATCGTTGGCATAAAGAGGACTGGTTGCAGGCGTATGCGTTCACGCAGCGATTGGAGCGCGACCCGAACGTGCTGCGGGTGGATTCCGTTTTTTCCGGCTTGCGAATGCCGCCCGAACAGGCAAGCCTTTTGCTTCCAAGTCCGGTATTAAGAGAGAAGGATGAACCGGCGATTAAACCATTTGTGAACGAAAATCGGATGCTCCTTCAGGTGACGATAAAAGGAAGCCCGTCATCGAAGGAAGCGACGGATTGGCTCAGGCGCTTGGAGCAGGAGGGGGAGTCCTCCCGGATCCGTTTCCTGTTGGGAGGAGAAGCGAAGTACCAGCAGGAAGTATTCGACGCCATTTTTCCAAACCTCAAGGATGTTCTTCTGTTCATCTTCGCTACCCAATTCATGGTGCTGATCGCCGCCTTCCGATCCGTTCTCCTCCCGGTCAAACTCATGGCGATGAATCTGCTGAGCCTGGGGGCGGCGTTCGGGATTCTGTCCTGGATCTTCGAAGAGGGACGCTTGGGAATGGAGCCGGGCAACATCGCCATTATGATCCCCGTCTTTATTTTCGGGCTTGTTTGGGGCATCAGCATGGATTATGGCGTGTTCCTTGTCTCGCGGATTTATGAGGCCTACAGGCAGACGCACGATAACGACCATGCGATTCGGGCCGGCCTGTCCTCGACCGGCAGAATCATCACCTCGGCAGCGGCGATCATGATTGCGGTCACCGGGCCGTTTGCCTTCGGCGAAGTAGCCGGGGTCAAGCAGTTGGGGATCGGCATTGCCGCGGCGATCTTCATCGATGCCACCGTCATCCGGATGGTGCTGGTTCCAGCCTTGATGAAATGGCTTGGCAAATGGAATTGGTGGGCGCCGCGATGGCTCCAATAAGCGGCCGGCGCCGTACCGGCAGGGGATGCCGGAGCCGAAATAAAAAAAGCCCATCGCGCTCGATTGAGCTGATGGGAATAAAATAAAGATTTGGATGGCTTAGAAAATACCGATTCCCGCTCTCAGGATAATGACCAGCAGAATGAAAAGCACGAGAACGAATGCAGCGGCACGGAGGCCGCCGCCTCCGTAACCGCCAACAGGATAGCTCATGGAATCACCTCCTGTTTTCTTTTCGGTGTTGTGTGATTGTTCATCACATGATTAGAGTATGAATGGATCATCGTACGGTCTGTGCATGAGCATAGATCAAGGAAGATTCCGCAAATAACGGGGGAGGGGCGGACGCTTTTCGCCTTTTTCGCGCCTAGCCATGCAAGCTTCCCCCCAGCCGGGGGCGAGGACGATAGGGCCCGACCGGGATTTGGATCAGGCTGGTTTTCCCTTGCGGAGCCAGATTGTAGATCTCGTCGCACGAGTTCGCGTCAAATCCGAGGAGCGGATGTCCCCCCATCCCGATGGCGGACGCCGCCAACAGCAAACGTTGCACGAGCATGCCCGCTTCCATCTGCTGGATGCGATAGCCTCGGTACCCCAGTTCCGTGATCAGGTGATTTCGGTCCCCCGCCACATGCAGGCAAAGCGGTATTTGAAACAAATTGATATTGTGCAAAGACATGGCTTGTTGCAGCCGGAACCGGTGATCGCCGGGACGTACCCGCCGCAAGGCATTGGCGTCGCTGTCATAATGGTAGGCGCCGTCCGGAATACCTTCCACGCCGTGCAGACAGCCATACAGCGAGACGCGGCAGCCCGGCTGCTCATGCGCTCCATCCAAATCGTTCCGATACCGGAAGGAAGCCGTCGCCTCCTGCAACAGAGCGGCTAGCTGCGATTGGCTTACATGGCCCCGGACAAAATCCGCTTCCGGTGAAAACCGCTTGCGGCAGGCCGACGCCAGATCGTACGACAACCGCTTCACGCGGGGCAGAGCTACCGCCCGGCCTTCCTCGTCAACGTTTTTTTCCTCCCGGAGCTGCCGGAACGATCGCGTCGAGGCCAGCATGGACGCTTCGTTCATCCGGATCAGCATCGGATACGCTGCGACCTTGCGCGACCGGACGTAGTGCTCGTGCCGAACCGCTGACAGCTCCCGGCACAATTCGGCGTCATCGATCTCCCTCGCGTCGTCCGGCCTGTCGGCAAACCAAGCGGTCGAAGGCTCCGCCGACAGCGGAATCACCGCATACACGCTCTCCTCCCGTTCGGATAGCCCGAGCAGATGGTTGACGGCCCGGTCGAGAAATTGGAAGTAAACGCCCGACGCGAAACCAAACCGTTTCGCCGTTTCCAACAGCTGCCCGATCAGCACGCCGGCGTCCAGCCCTTGCAGCCGGTAGGCGAAGTTATGGTACTTAAAGAAATTTTTCCAAAACAGGGTTGACACAAACACCGCGCCGAAACAAGCCGACACGTCGCATCGGTTGCCGAGCGCGCGTGCCAGATAGGAATCGAAATGGCCTTCGCGCAACAGCACCAAGCGGTGGCGGGCCGCATCATAATGGTACACGCCCGCAGGCAAATCCTCTATCTTCAGATACACGTACAATTCGTTCGGATACAACGCCCCGCCGGAGGGAACAAAGCGCCGGCACATCTGCACTGCAGCCGCTTCTTGTTCCGCGGCGTCCCCGGCGAACACCGACTGGTAGAATTGAGTGTACCCGAACACGTACCAGAGAAAATGACCGATTCCGCGCAGGCCGGGGGCGGCGGGCGCTTCCCGTTCTTCCAGCGACAGCGGCACCTCCAACGAAAGCGGGACCGCAGGCAAGCCGCGGTAAAGCTTATACGGGAGCGGCGCATCCGTCCAATCCACCTCCCAGTCCGGCGGTCTGGCCCTGTCGGCTTCAAAATGCAGATCGTGCAGAAATGCCTCCAGATTCATCTTTCTGCCTCCTCCTTGACGCGGCTTACGGAAACGGATGCGGATGCGGATTGAGCTGTTCCGGCGTCAGCGGCTCCTTCGCATACCCAAGCTGCGCCGGTACCCGCAATACCCTTTCCAGCCCTGTCAAGCGGGTAAGGTGATATCCGAACGTCATCGGCAGCATCCCCGGAATCAGCACTTTCACGCAATACAGACCGTTTCGCCGGGTTTCCGGCGTCGTCTGGTCCACGACGATGACTTCAAGGTTCAGCCGGCGGAACGCCCGGAGAAGGTCTCTCAGATCATCGGTCAGGTCGGCATGCCGCGCTTTCGATCCGAATTCCTCGGCAAACGTCCGCAACGGACGATTGTTTTCCAGCAAAAATTGCAGGCGTTCCTCCGCTTGCGGCAACCCGTACAGCATCGAATGGTCTTCCATTTGACGTACCCGGAACGGATCGTGGAGCATTTGCTCATACGTCTTGCGGTTTGACTCGAATTTCTCTTCGAACGTCAGCAGCATGGCGGCCAATTCGTGAAGCGAGCTTTTGACCGCCCGTACCGGGTCCGGATGGGATCCGGCCGCACAGATGAGATTGACCCCTTTCGTTTTTCGGTTTTTCGCGATGGTCCAAACGCTTGGAATTCCGTTCTCCATCGTCGCATTAAACAAATGGACTTCGTATCCCGTCACCGCCTGCAACCGTTCGGCCATCAGCCGCAGCTCGCGGTCGCCGGCGGAATCGAGGTCGAGGCGGGGGAGAGGCAGCCGCGCGTACCAGGTCATCAGGAACGCATCGCGCTCCACCACTTCCAATATGCCGTAAAAAATCGCTTCCTCCAGGCTTCCGCCCAACGCGCATCCGTTGGACGTTTCATAGACAAAGCCCTCCCCGCAGCTCAGGCTGTAATAGGCGAGCAACTCCGGAACGAGAATCGGGCGCTCCTGCAAAAACGAGTAGCCCCATACCCAATCGATCGGGCGGTCGGGGTCAAACGGCGCGAACGGAAATCCCGGCCGCGCATACTGTTCCTTGGCGTACAAGCCGACTTTGACGGGGTTGAGCGCTTGATCTTCCAGATTGCGGTAACTGTCGCGGACTACCGTCCGTTTGCCGCGGGGAGCCAGACCGCAGTACCGTTCCAAAGCTTCCAAAATGGCGGTCGACTCGCTTTCCGCATAGGAATGGGTCCGGCCTGCGGACGACTCGTCCCCCGCAAACAACGGCAAATTCACGCTCACATCGGCAAACGGCGACACGAGGTCGTGCATTTTCCCGTTCAGTAAGCCCGTCCGGTAATCCAGATAAGACGAGGCCAGAACGTTCTTCAGGTCATCCATGGGACGGCAGCGGTAACTGTCGGCGTTGATCTTCGGAGTTGGCTGCAATGAAATTCGCGCGGCTGCCGGCGTGTCTTCGGGCAATCGGCCGCAGACCGGACACAGCGGATCCGGCAAAAAGAAGTGAAGCGAGCTCTTCAGCGTATTCAGGTTGATCAAGAACACCCGTTCTTCCGTGCGGGCCCGGCCGCCTTGCAAGATCCGCTGCGCCTCCTCCACAAGCAAATGGGCCATCTGCCAAAGCGCCGTACGCGACGCCCAGGCGTCGCGCGGCGTTTCCCCGTGCGCCGCCAGCCGCTGTTGCAGCTCCCGCATTTCCCTGCGGTCGCGTCCCGCCATCAGGCGCCGCATATCCGCACAGCGCGAGCATCCCGGCGCGCCCGGGCGCACCAACGGCCCGACAACGCCTTCGCCTAATGAGACAAAGCCGCGCAGCCACGGGATTCCGCTTGGCTGAAAAACCTCCTCCGCCATGCGATGAACGGAGGGCTGCCAGGAATCGTGCAGCACCAAAGCCAAATCCGCCGTTGCCGGTCCCTGTTCCTTAAAATCGGGTTGACGAATTACCCGATACAGGGCGGACAGCTCCGTGCACACGAAGTCCGCCAGCAGCCCTTCTCCGACAACCAGCACAACCGCGTTCATCGGGCTTCCTCCTCTCGCAGCAGCACGCCAAACACGCCCGCCAGTCCCTCTTTCAAGAACGGTTCCTGCGCCAGGTCGAGGACCCGAAGCCGCTTGCCGCTCCGCTCCAGGATCTGCAGGGCGGCCAGCAGGTCTTCCGTGCCGAACGCCTCTTCATGCGAGGGGATCGCAGGGCTTGGCAGAGCCTCTGGTTCTTCCGTCCGCACGGACGAAACCTCCAGCGCATGCGTTGCGGGTCCAGCCGCTTCGTTCTGCGCTTTCAGCAGCGCTTGCAGCAGCGCCTCCCTGAGCGCCAATGTCCGATTCAAGCCCACGCTGCCATGCCAGCTCCCGTTCGAACCGACCCACGCCACCGGAAAGCCGTTCACTTCCGTTCCCCAGCCGATCAAAGGCGGCGAGCCCCGCAGCGTGGTCAATGCCTGCAAATAAAACCGGCAGCGTTCGTCTTCCACCTCGTCCAGCCGCACCGGAAGGACGGAAGGCGGCCGATCCGCCAGCCGCTTGCGCAGCTCTTCGGCCAAGCACGCCAGCAGGGCGCGGCCAATGCCTTCCGCCACCGTCTCGCCCGCTCCGACGCCGACAAATTCCCGGGTTTCGACCGGATTTCCCTTTTCGCCCGGGCGGGAGGGGAGAGGCGTCATGAGCAGACCGGCCATCCGCGACACGTACGCTTCAATTCCGGCCAACCCCGCTTCCCGCCGCGCCTCCTCGTGCGTCAAACCTGCGCGGATCGCCTCCGGCAGCAGCTCGGCAGGCCCTTCCGACAGCGGGTCGGCCGGCTGAACGCGGCATTGGGCCAACGGAAGCTGCTTCAATTCCCCCTCTTCCCAAAGGTGGAAGATCCCCGATTCGGCCGATGTCAGCCTACTGAAGAAGGGAAGCAATCCATGGGGCTCTCTTTGGCCCGAACTCCGCTCCAGCCGCTGCTCGACATCTTCGACCCATTCGGCCGCCGCACGTCCGCCCGCCAGCGGATGGGGGAAGAATGAATGCCAGGTTCCTTCCAGCGTCTCCAGATCAAGCAGAAAGAATTTGTTCTTTCGTTCGGATTCGTTCACTCCCGCGACCGTTTTCAACAATTCGAACACGATCACGTTCGCCAGCATCGCTCCGGCTGCGGGAGAGAAGGCGTGCAGCTGCGGGTCTTTGTTCAGCGCGGACGAGTGTATGCGGCGCAGCGCCGATTCCCAGCATCCCTCATCGTCCGGATGGACCAGCGGGCCCGCCAGCCCCGCCTGCCGCAGACAAAGGGCGGGGAGCAGCAGCTTTTTCTCCTCCCGGCAAACCGCGTTCAGCACCCGCAGCTCCTCAACGTCGCCCTCCTGCGACACATATAAAATCGCATCATACGGCTGCACCGTCTCCCGCCAAGATCCCGCTCCGTTCTTCCGCAGGACGATCTCTTCCACAGCCACCTCGGGGTCCGTTTGCCGGGCATGCATCGCCAGTTCCGCCAACCGCTGCCGGTTGGTCGGCACCGCATCCGTAATCAGCATGCGGAACTTCGGCAATCCGGATTCCAGCAGCGCCGCCGCCAACGAGACAAAAAACGGGCCGGAGCCGACCGCCAACACGTTCGCCTGACGATAGGATTGAAAGCGGTACGCACCCGAATCCCCGAAGCTGTCCAGAAATTCAATTTGTGATGCGTATTTTTGGAGAACGTCATCTCGCAGCCGATGCGGACGATCCCGGCTCACGTCCCGGACAAAGCCGTTTCGGTACAAGGCTTGCGCGATTTCGTACACCCGGACCCGGTATTCGTCCGGCAATCCGTCGGTCAGCTCTTCCAGCGTGTGCTCTCCATTGAACGCCGGTATCAAGGTTTCAATCCACTGGTCGATCGAATCGCCCTCCATGCGGAAAGAGACCCGATTGTTCCGAAAATAAACGCTGCCGTTGGGATCCGGGAGAAAAAACGTGTCGCTTTTCACCTTCAAACGCATGGAAGGATGCAAATTCGTCATGATACTCCTCCTTACGTGGGCCGTCTCCAATCTGCGCATTGCTTTCCACTGTAATCCTATGTACGGCTATTTGTCCCTTTTGCCTGATCTTGTAGAGAAGGGCGCAGATAGCCCATAAAAAAGAAATAGCCCGGTTGCATGCCGAGCTATGACTTTTGCAATCGGTTTTTTCTCGTTTGCGGCATCACTACCGGCAGCGGGCACAATTTTGGCATTGAAAGCAATTTTGGCATTGGAAACAGTTTTGGCACCGGAAACAGTTTTGGCACCGGAAACAGTTTTGGCACCGGAAACAGTTCTGACATCGGAAGCAGTTGAAACATTGGACAAAGCAAGAACCGACGCAAAGGCCAACGCATAACCGGGGCGGATCGGATTCATGCGGGGCTTGATGATCCCAAGGCGTCGCCTCTCCCGCATGAAATTCAGAGACTTTCAGCTTTTTCAGTTCTTTTTTGAAATGATCCAATTGTTTATAACCTCCGCTTATTTAATGAAATTACGCTGGGGAAATCACCACTCATTTCGACAAACTACACATTCAATTTATGAAAACCCATCCGCTCTTGTTACTCCTCCAAATACCTACAACAGGATTTTCGTAAAGCGGATGAGGCGGCCGTTGCTGCGGGAACCCTTGCCGGCCCTCGTCCGGCGCCGGTTGCCGAACCATTTGGTAGAATAGGATGGAAGCATAGAAAGAGTTTGGCTAAAATAATCGCATGGAGGAACGAAGCGTGAAGGGGGAGCAAACCGATGGGGCGTATCGTTGGGAGGAAGAGGCCGAATGCAACGGTTCTAAAATATTATTTCATTATTTTGCTCTATACCTGTATTGATAAGCTATACGGCACCGTATACGTCGCTCATATGAGCGAAAAGGGGCTTACTTCCTTTCAGGTCGGACAAGTATTGGCGGCTGCATCGCTGGCATTAAGTTTATTCGACTATCCGACCGGCAACCTAGCCGATAAATTCGGGCGAAAGCGAGCGATGGTATTCGGCTTCGCGATCTGGGCAATCGGCTTGCTGGCCTTCGTTCAAGCCGATATTCAGGCTTGGTTTGTCGTCAGTATTGTGTTTTGGGCTGCCGGTATTTCCCTGATCAGCGGAACGCCGCAAGCGTGGCTGGTCGACGAGTTGTCCAAAGAGGGGAAGCCGGATCTAAAAGCCAAAGTTTTCCCGAGAGCCGATGCCGCTTCCCTGATGATCGGGGCGGCGGTCGCCTTATTATGCTCCAAGCTTGTGGCCGACCACCCTTCGTTTCCCTTGCTGCTCGCCGGATCTCTCGCCATGGCCGCAGGTGCCGTGCTGCTATTCTGGCTGCAAGAAAACTATGGCGACAAGCATATTTCGTTTGGCAGGGCCGTCGTTCGCAATACCGTTGATCTGATGAAGGAGCCTTTTCTCCGGATGCTGATGTTCCGCGCCGCTGCGGCACGAATTGCCTTTCAAACGTTCGTTATCATATGGCAACTATACATGATCAAGGAGTTGCAATTGCCCGCGGCCTATCTTGGCGTCACGATGGCTGTTTTTATGCTTGTGTTAGCAGGAGGGAACTTTCTGGCGGGGATAATCCTGCAGCGTTTGGATGGCGTCAGCGTTTCCATTATCAGTCAAACCTTTATTGCATTGGGTTCGCTAACGATGGCATTCAGCACGACGGTAATCGCTTTTTATATCGGGGCTTGCCTGATCGAATTCGGTCTCGGCCTCGATAGCAGCGCAGCGTCCGTATGGGTGCACGACGTCATCCCAAGCGAGAGAAGAGCGACGTATATTTCCGCCATGTACGCCGTCGGCTCGCTGTTTGGTTTCTTGATCCCTCTAGCCGCAGGCTATATTGCCGACAGCTTCGGGTACCGCTACAACTGGTTGTTCGCATGCGCGGGAAGCCTGCTGACGATGGGGTTGTCCGTCAAAATCGGCTCGGCCCTGAAATCCAAAGGAGGCAGGCCTCACGTTCATTCCGGATGAGGAGGAACAGGCCGTTTATCTCCACGCGGCAGTCCTTTCCCGACGCTTTGCCGTGACAAGTTGGAATGGTTTTGCGACATTGGGTTATTGGTTAGGAATCACGGCTCTTTTGACCCTATCGGAACCGAAGGTGTTATTTTCTCAATACGCCAGAAATCATTTGGAAGGGGTTGCGGCAACATGTTGCGTACGCGTCTGACCGAACGGCTGAAGATCGCATATCCCATTATACAGGCCGGTATGGCCGGGGGCGTCACCACGCCTGAGCTGGTAGCCGCGGTATCGAACGCGGGCGGACTTGGCACACTCGGCGCGGGCTACATGAGCGCAGAGCAAATCCGATCCGCGGTGGAAACCATTCGCCGCCATACCGATCGGCCGTATGCCGTAAACTTGTTTATCCCCGAAAGCTATCAGGAGAACGTTGAAGATATTCAAGCGATGAATCGGACCCTCGACACGTTTCGCAATGAGCTCGGCATCCCGAACTCCCCCGAAATCGCGAAAGCGGCGGAGCCTTTTCATGAGCAACTCGACGCCGTCATCGAGCTGAAGGTGCCCGTATTCAGTTTTACGTTCGGCATTCCGGACTCGGCTGTCATGCGGCGGCTCAAGCAGGCAGGCATCTATACGATCGGAACGGCGACCACGGTGAAAGAGGCATTGGCTTTGCAGGATGCGGGCGTTGACGCTGTTGTGGCGCAGGGCAGCGAAGCCGGCGGGCATCGGGGGACGTTCGCGGACAAAGCGGAAACCGCGCTCATCGGCACCTTGGCCCTGGTTCCGCAGGTGGCGGATGCGGTCTCCATTCCCGTTATCGCAGCCGGAGGCATCATGGACGGGAGAGGACTCGCCGCCTGCCTCATGCTCGGCGCGGACGGCGTGCAGATGGGCACCGCGTTTATCGCGTGTCCGGAGAGCGGCGCGCATCCCGCCTACAAAAAAGCGCTGGAGGCCGCAACAGAAGAACAGACGGCCATTACCGCCATGTATTCCGGCAAAGCCGCCCGCGGACTGATGACAACCTTCATGAAGAGAATGTCTTCTTACCCAGGGAACGTGCCGCCCTATCCGATTCAAAACGCGCTCACGCGCGACATTCGCCAGGCGGCCGCCAAAGCAAACCGTCCGGAGTACATGTCCCTCTGGGCCGGGCAGGGATTGCGCTTGGTGAAGCCTGTGCCGGCGGCTGTCGTGGTGGAGGAAACCGTACGCAAGGCGGTTGAAGTGATTCGAAATCGTATCCCGAATGCGGATCCTTCCTGAATATCGCTTTCTCTCTTTGAGAGAGAAGTCGTAGTCGAGAATGGGGAGTTTTGTCTACAAGATTAATCGGCGTTTATTCCGGTGTAGACTTTGCATTCGCCAGGCGGTATAATTTTGTTGGAAATAAAAATAAAATGTTATATTAAAACATATTAAGGCGTTGCAAGGAGGAGATTTCGTTTAAAAACGAAAAAATGTAATCGCTTTACCTGCTTGGGGATTGGATTTGACGATATTCCGGTTGGAGGAGATGCGCTTGAGAGCATTGGTCTATGAGCGGCCGGGCGAGGTTCGGGTGGCCGATCGACCCGTACCGGAGGCGAAGCCGGGAGAAGTTCTAATCAGAGTTGCCGCCGCCGGACTGTGCGGGACGGACCGGCACATTGCGGACGGAAGCTATCACGGTACGCCTGGCATTGTGTTGGGCCACGAACTGGCGGGTGTGGTCGAGGCGGTGGGGGAAGGCGTTGCTCATGTGGCAGTCGGCACAGCCGTTTGTGTTGATCCGAATCTGGCCTGCCACAGTTGCGCGCAGTGCCGCGCCGGAAGACCCAACCTGTGCGTCAACGCCCAGGCGGTCGGCGTCACGAGAGATGGCGGGCTGGCTCCTTATGTGGCGGTTCCCGCAGAGCTGGCGACGCCGCTGCCGACGGGACTGTCTCCGGTACACGCCATCCTGGGCGAGCCGTTGTCCTGCGTCGTGCATGCGCTTGATCGGGTCAATCTTCAGCTTGGCACGAGAGCGGCGGTATGGGGGCTGGGCACCGCAGGCATTATGATGATTCAGTGCCTGAAAGCAATGGGGCAGGAAACGATCGTCGGCATCAGCCACCATGCGGATCATCGCGAACTGGCGCTAAGGGCCGGAGCCACCCGCGTAATGACGCAGGAAGAAGCGATGGACGGGTTGGAAGTGGATCTGGCCATCGAAGCTTCCGGGTCGAAGACGGCTTTCGAACCCGCGTTCAACGCGCTGGCGCCCGGCGGCAAACTGCTGCTGTACGGCGTCATGAACCCCTGGGATACGGTAACGTTGAAGCCCGAAACGATGTTTCGAAAAGAATTGCAAATTGTGGCGAGCTACGTCGGTCCGAAAACGCTGGATCGCGCTCTGGCGCTGCTGAAATCGGGAGCGGTGGATGCGAGGCTGCTGTTGGGCGACCGGCTGACATTAGAGGAAGCCTGTCAGTGGGTGCTTAAGCAAGGGCCCAGAAGAAAAGCCAAAGCTCATGTTATCTTTGACGACAGCTTTTTGGACTAAGGAGGAGGAAAAATGAAAGCGCTTGTCATCGAATCGCCCAGAAACGCGGTCGTGAAGGACGTTCCCTATCCGAAGCCGGGACCACGCGAGGTTACGATTCAAGTGAAACGCTGCGGCATTTGCGGGACGGATTTGCATATTTACCAGGGGACATTTTTGCCGAAATATCCGTTAATTCCCGGCCATGAATTTTCCGGTGTCGTTCACGAAGTCGGAGAAGGCGTCACCCGGTTTAAAGCGGGCGACCGAGTGGCCGTGGATCCTTCGATTTTCTGCGGAAAATGCGACTATTGCCTGAGTGGCAGAGGCAACCACTGCGTGGACTGGAAAGCGACCGGCGATACGGAGAACGGGGCGATGGCCGAGTATGTCAAGGTTCCGGAGGAAACGGTGTTTTTGATGCCGGAAGGCATGCCGTTCTCCGAGGGGGCCTTTATCGAGCCGATCGCTTGCGTCGTGCACGGCATGAACCAGCTGGAACTAAAAGTGGGGCAAAGCGTGCTGCTGTTCGGGGCCGGAAGCATGGGCCAGCTTCTGATTCAAGCTCTCTCTCACGCCGGCGCGGGCGAGCTCGCCGTCGTCGACGTTGCCCAGAACAAGCTGGATTTAGCCAAGCAAAACGGGGCCACCCATACGTACCTGAGCGCGGAAATCGCGGAGCGGCTTGCAAGCCGCAAAGGGCATAACGGATTCGATGCCGTGATCGATGCGACGGGAATCCCTTCGGTTATCGAATCCCAGTTTCAATATTTGGCGCCCAAAGGAACCCATCTTCAATTCGGCGTCGCACCGCGAGGGGCCACCATCAACATCAGCCCGTTCGACATTTACCACATGGATTGGAAATTGGTAGGCTCGATGGCCATCAATCATACGTACAAGCCGGCTTTGAATTGGATGGCGGCGGGACGCTTCAACACGGCGCCGCTCATTTCCGAGGTGATTCGGTTGGAAGACGTCCCGGCGTTTTTCGCGCGCGGCAAAGCGGCCGATCTAATGAAAGTGCAAATCAGCTTCGAATAAATCCTTTCCGCCATCTGGACAAATTCCATATGTACGCAGGACCAACTCTAATCAAGCGATAACATTACTCTACAATTCACCTATTATCAAAAAGGTGAAATGAAGAAACTTGTCGGCAATATTCATTATATACAAACTTTAATAGGGGTAGCGTAAGGTCAGGAACATGCAGATTTACAACGCTTAGAAAATGCCAATAATTAAAAGCCCGATTTCTCAAATTCAATACTGAGAAATTGGGCTTTTTGTTACTCTACAATCGCGCTCTATAACGGAATAACTAAAACATGATCTCAATCCCTAAGAAGCCCTCACAGGCTTTCTAAGGGCTATCCTATTTTTTTATTTCCGCCAAAAAGTTGAACAGTTTGCTTTATCCTGAATATTAAATTCAATTATTTTCTCAAGCAATTCGTAATTTACCGGCTCATTCCACGGAATTCGAAACAAGCCTTTGGTAGCGCTGTAGCCAGCTTGTGCAATGTCATCGGCAAAGTGCGCAATGCCTACTTCTTCGGGTGAAACGATCAAATGATGCTTCGCTGTGGAAAAGCCGATGATAAATGTGCCGTGATCGGAAAACATTGGCGTATTCCACTTGAATTGCGGTTTCAAATTCGGGAATTTATTCACAACCCACGCCAAAATTTCCTCTGTTCGGTCGCGGTGGTCGGGGTTATCGATACCTGCTAAATATTTCGCAAAAACTTCCATGTTGTTCCCTCCCACTATTATTTAATGTTTTCTCGCGTTTTCTCACTCGTTTTTAGATTTTCAACCATCGACCATCCTGAAAGATGGAGAAGTCATGTAGCTATGACATAATTTTCTGGAGGAGCCGGAGG
>Ga0207865_100743_pt1 | contig 31318 bp, 21 predicted proteins | sample HigsolmetaAR204D_FD_184836 | JGI IMG/M metagenome (GOLD analysis project Ga0207865, IMG submission 184836) | Ionic liquid and high solid enriched microbial communities from the Joint BioEnergy Institute, USA - AR20-4-D (SPAdes) (version 2) ...
CCTGCGCCGATGGTACTGCACCTTGGCGGGTGTGGGAGAGTAGGTCGCTGCCGGACGACTTTATGTGGGCGCCCCTGGCCTTCGGGTCGGGGGCGTTCGCATTTTCGGAGACTTTCGGGCTGAGGGCGGCATACTTTCGGCCCAAGATCGTGGTATGGCCTCGGTGATTCCGAGGCCTTTTCTGTTTTCGCGAGGGCTATCGCGAGCCGGGCATGGAAAAGGCCCCGGACCGTGTTTCCGGGGCCTTTTCGTACGTCCTTTACCTGGGGACGACGAGGAGGGCGTCGCCCACCGGGCGCTCGGCGCCGTCGGACGGGTGGTTCACCACCTTGTTCTTGACGACCATGGTGGTGGAGCCGCCGCCGTCGAGGTTGATGGCGTTCCTGGCGCCGAGCCACTTCATGAGCTGGGCGGCCTCGAACATGTTGGCGCCGACCGTGACGCCGGGGTCGCGGCCGTCGATGGTGGCGAGGATGAGCGAGCCCTTCTTGGTGACGCCGGCGAGGGTGCGCGGGTGGCGGCGCAGGATCATGTGGTCTGACGCCATGCCGTCGGTGGCGGCGGTGATGTACTGGCGCCCGTTCCGCAGGATGCCGACCCCGCCGCCCATGATGTACGTATCCGGGGTGAGCGGGATCCGGCGGCCGGTGCGCAGGTCCACCACCGAGGTGATGATGCGCATGCCGGCCCCCTCACGGGCGACCGACCAGAGCCACTCGGCCATCGCCCCGGTGCCGTGCAGAACCCGGGTGCCACGCGGCACCGCCCCACCGGCCTCGCGCACCTTGACGATCCTGTCCCGGGCGTCCACCACGACCTCCACGCCCTGGTCGCGCGGGGTCTTGGTGCCGAGCTCCTCGGTGTAGAGGACCAGCTCGTCCGCACCCGGGATGCGGTTCACCCCGGTGACCTTCGCGCGGGAGCCGTCCGGTGCCACCGCCGTGACGCTGGAGTCGAGCTCGGTGATGCGGGCCCGGCGCCCCTGGAGCACGATCGCGGTACGGCCGCGCACCGCCTCGCTGAGCAGCCGCCCGCCGACCACCGCGATGCCGGTCGGGTCACCGGAGAAGTTGCGCGGCGCGCGGATGCTGAAGAAGCCACCGTTCACCGCGGCGATGGCGCCCGCCTGCTTCGCCATGGCCGAGGTGGTCTCCCGCTTGCCCGTGGAGCGGCCCAGCGTGGTCCGGTACGTGCCCCGGAACCGGTGCGCGTCGATCATGACGATCTGGATGTTCCACGGCCCGGTCGTCCTGAACCCGTCGTCACCGAGGTAGTCGACCTTGGCCGCGATGTCCGCCTTCCGGAGCTGCTTCACCACCTTCTCGGCGGCGGCCTTCTTCTGCAACGGCCACAGCCCGACCCGGACCATGTAGGCCTCGGCGCCCGGGAAGTCGGCCACGGACGGGCGTACGTACCGCTGGATGCCGGGCGTGAAACCGGCGTCCTCGACCGCCGCGGCCACCTCCTCGGCCCTGGCCAGGGAACCGGTCGAATCCTTGCCGTTGATGAGCACGGTCACCGTATAGCCATCGGTCGCGGTGCCGTGCCGTAAGGTGAACAGGTCGACGCCGGGAAATACGCTTGTCGTCTTATATCTGGGCACTCCCGGCACACCGAGCGGAATTTTCGACGAGGGAAGGCGACCCTGAACGGTTGCGGACGCACCGATACCGACGGTGGCTTCTGCGACACCGGCGGTGCCGAGCGGAAGCGCGACGGTCAAAGCGGCAGCTAACGCAACAATAGGGCGCTTCATTCAAACTCCCCGAGGGTGCTGTATCGGCAATGCACCATCGTCCCGACATTTGCGGGTCAAGGGGAGTGAAACGCGGGAATGGCTATAAAGATGTTCTCCAAGTGATCGTCAACAGGGGTGCGCCCGGCCCGTTCCCGCACGCGCCGGTACGGCTCGCCACACCGGTACGGCGACGCGCGTCGCCGGGCCGTTCCCCGGCGAACGCCCTGGTCACGACGGAGCCGAGGGCGGAACGAACCGTGCCGAGGGGCGGTGGGGAGGGGACGCGGTGCGGCGCGGCGTCAGCGCGCGTCGCGGCGGATCGACTCCAGGGCGAGCAGTGCAACGTGCAGGGAGAGACAGGACTCGACGTCGTCGAGGTCGATGTCGAGGATGCGCTCCAACCGGCGCAGCCGGTCGTAGAACGCCGGCCGGGACAGGTGGGCCCGCTGCGCGGCGACCGCCTTGTTGCGGCCCGCGTCGAGATAGATGCGGAGGATCCGGGTGAGGTCGCCGCCGCGCTGCGCGTCGTACGTGAGCAGCGGCCCGAGCTCGCGCTCGGCGAAGGTCTGCAACCGCGCGTCGTCCCGCAGCAGGTGCAGCAGCCCGCGCAGCCGCAGGTCGGGCAGCCGGTAGAAGGGGCGGCCGTCGGACTGGCGGACCGCCACGTCGGCGACCTGCTCGGCCTCGAGCAGGCTGCGCCGCGCGTCCCGGACCGCGTCCACCACCGACCCGGCGGCGAGCACGAACCGCGAGGGTACGGCGGCGCGCAGCCGTTCGGAGAGGTCGCCGAGCACGCTCTCGGCGACGGTGCGCGGGGCGAGCGAGAGCAGCACGCCGACCCGGTTCTGGTCGAGGGCGCCGACCAGGGCGGGCAGCCGCATGTCGCGGCACGCGGCCGCGGTCGCCTCGGCGAGCTCGCCGAGGCGGGCCTGGCCGTCGAGCGCCTGGTCCACCGGCTCGGTGAGGCGGAGCACGAGGCCCATCAGCCTGCGCCCGGTGAGCGGGACGCCCACCGCGCGGGCGCGGGCCGCGGCCTCCTCCGGGTCGGCGTAGGCGTGGCTCAGGATGCTGGTGAGGATCGTGCCGTGCGCCTGCCGTTCCAGGCCCTCCTGGTGGCGCTCGAGCAGCCGGCCGAGAGCGAGCGTGGTGGCCGCACGCTCGACGAGCACGATCTCCCGCGGGGTCGGCTCGGCGTCGCACAGCAGGATGAGCCGTCCCCAGTCCTGCCCGCGCGCCCCGACCATCTGCACGAGCCAGCCGGAGGCCGGGTCGTGGGCGGTGCGCTCGCTCGGCGCGACGGTGCGGGAGCGGGCCTCCCAGTTCGCCAGGACCGTGCCGGCGTCGCGGCCGGCCAGGTCGCAGGCGAGCACCTGGTGGGCGAGGTTCTCCAGCACGACGGGCCGCCCGGACAGCCGGGCGACCTGGGCGAGCACCTGGGCCGGGGACGCGCCCTCGACCGACAGCTCGGTGAAGACCTTGTGCAGCTGCTCGGAGGCGCGCAGCTCCTCGAGCTGGTTGTCGATGATCCGGGCGTGCACCGACTCGGTGATCTGCACGAACGGCGTCTCACGGCCGAGCGTGATCAGCGGCAGCCCGTGCTCCTCCGCGGCCTTGACCAGGGCGTCCGGCAGCTCCCCGACGAACCTGCGGCCGAGCTCCACGATCAGGCCGGACGCCCCGACCTCCGCGAGCTCGGCGATGTAGTCGGCGAGCTTGTCCGGCTCGTCCGGGAGGGCGACGCCCGTGGTCAGCACCAGCTCCCCGCCGCGCAGCAGGTGGGCGATGTCGCTCACCTCCCCGACGTGCACCCACCGGACGGTGGCGTCGAGGCGGTCCCGCCCGGCCACCACGCGGGGATCCCCGCGGCGCACGGCGTCCAGGGCAAGAACGTCGCGGACGGTCGGCAGCATGGCCATGAAACCTATTCGATCAGACTGTCAGTGCGGTACGGCATCGCCGGGCATAGTGTAACCAACGGTAATGCCCGAAACTGCATTTTGGACTTCCATATTCACCGCCACCGCCTTCCGTCCGACCGCGCGTGCGCCGCGAGGAGGTGCTGCCGCGGGAAGGTGGTCAGCTTCTGAGCTCGGGGAAATCCTCCTCCCGGAATTCCGCGGGGCACTCGCCGCTCGCCCGCGCGCGCAGCTCCACCCGGCGGATCTTGCCGGAGATGGTCTTCGGCAGCTCGGCGAACTCGATCCGCCGGACCCGCTTGTACGGGGCGAGATGGCGGCGGGAGTGCCGGAAGATCGACAGGGCCGTGTCCGCGTTCGCCTCGAACCCGGGCGCGAGCAGCACGTACGCCTTCGGTACGGCGAGCCGTACCGGGTCGGGCGCGGGCACCACCGCGGCCTCGGCGACCGCCTCGTGCTCGAGCAGCACGCTCTCCAGCTCGAACGGCGAGATGCGGTAGTCGGACGCCTTGAACACGTCGTCGACCCGCCCGACGTAGGTGATGTACCCGTCGGCGTCCCGGCTCGCCAGGTCGCCGGTGTGGTAGTAGCCGTCGCGCATCGCCCGCGCGGTCAGGTCCGGGTCGTCCCGGTAGCCGGCCATGAGGCCGAGCGGCCGGTCGGTGAGCGGCAGGCAGATCTCGCCGTCGTCGCCCACCTCACCGGTGATCGGGTCGACGAGCGTCACCGTGTACCCGGGCAGCGGGCGGCCCATCGAGCCCGGCTTTACCGGGCAGCCGGGCGTGTTGCCGATCTGGGCCGTGGTCTCGGTCTGGCCGTACCCGTCCCGGATCGTGATGCCCCACGCCTCCCGCACCCGGTCGATCACCTCCGGGTTGAGCGGCTCACCCGCGGCGACCGCGGTGCGCAGCGCCGGTGGCCGGGGCTCGAGGTCCTCCTGGATGACCATGCGCCACACCGTCGGCGGCGCGCACAGCGTGGTGACACCGTGCCGGCGCAGCACGTCGAGCAGCGCGGGGGCGGAGAACCGCCGGGCGTTGTGCACGAGCGCGGTGGCCCCGGCGTTCCACGGCGCGAACACGCTGCTCCAGGCGTGCTTGGCCCAGCCCGGCGAGGAGACGTTGAGGTGCACGTCGCCCGGCCGCAGCCCGATCCAGAACATCGTGGACAGGTGGCCCACCGGGTACGAGGCGTAGGTGTGCTCCACCAGCTTCGGCAGCGCGGTCGTGCCGGAGGTGAAGTAGAGCAGCAGCGTGTCGTCGGCCCGGCCCTCCCGCAGCTCCCGCTCGATGGCGGGGGAGAGGTGGTCGGGGAAGTCGTACGCCTCGTCGTAGGTGAGCCAGCCGTACGCCTCGCCGCCGACGGCGATCCGGGTGTACGTGCCGGGCACCGCGGCGAACCTGCCCGTGTGGTCCACGTCGGTGATCACGTGCGCGACCTTGCCCCGGTCGATGCGGTCGCGCAGGTCGTCGGCGGTGAGCAGGGTGGTCGCCGGGATGAGCGTGGCGCCGAGCTTCATCGCGGCGAGGATCGTCTCCCACAGCTCCACCTGGTTGCCGAGCATGACCAGGATGCGGTCGCCGCGCCGTACCCCCTGGGCGTGCAGCCAGTTGGCGAGGCGGCTGGAGCGCACCGAGAGCTGGGCGAAGGTGTGGGAGTCGACGCTGCCGTCGTCCTCGACGATGGTGAGCGCGGCGGTGCCGGGCGTCTCCGCGGCGAGCACGGCGTCGAACCAGTCCACCGCCCAGTTGAAGCGATCAAGCGTGGGCCACCGGAAGTCCCGGTAGGCCGTTTCGTAGTCGGATTCGAGAAGAAAGTCCCGTGCTGAGCGGAACGCTGCCGTGGCGTCCATTTCCCTATGGTGTCACCCGTGCGCGGATCGCGCCACGCCTCCACGCCGTCCGGAGGCGGCCGGACCCGGACGCCGCCGCGGCGCCGTGTCCCCAACCGGGGGTACGGCCGGCGGTCACGGGCGCAGCCGGGCCTCCAGGCCGTCGAGCAGGGAGACCAGGCCGAAGTCGAACGCGATCCGCCGGGCCACGGAGGGGTTCTCGCACGCCATCCACTCGGCGCTCAGCCGCAGCAGCTCGGGGTACCGCTCCGCGGACAGCTCCATGTCCGCGCGGACCTGCTTCTCCCACTCCTCCTCCGGGATGCCCAGCCGCGCAAGGCCGTTGCGCCACGCCGCCTCGGGCAGGGCGGTGCCGAGGGCGAACGCGGTGATCGCGCCGACCGCGTAGTCCACGTCCCGCCCGCGGAACCCGGCCTTGGCGAACGCCTCGCACAGCCGGGCGTTCACCGCGAGCGCGTTCGGGCCGATGAGCGGCCGCACCCCGACCTGCCGGCCGAGCCAGGGGTGCCGGAGGATCACCTCGCGCAGGCCGTACGCGTACCGCGACCCCAGCTCCCGCCAGTGGGCCCCGTGGGTGTCGGGGTGGGTGACGAGCCGGGCCACCTCGGCGAGCACCTCGTCGGCCGCGAGCTCGAGCAGCTCGTCCTTGTTCGCGACGTACCAGTAGAGGCTCGTGGCGCCCGAGCCGAGCCGGGCGGCGAGCCGGCGCATGCTCAGCGCGTCGGCGCCCTCGGCGTCGAGCAGGGCGACCGCCTCGCGCACGATCTGCTCGCGGCTCAGCCCGCTCGGATTGCGCACCTCCCGTCGCCGGGCGGCCTCCCGCGCCCAGACCGACGTGAACCGTTGTCGCCGCTGCACGCCACCCTCCCTCGTCACACCCCAGCATAAAAGGGCTCGCACACTGTTCGACCGACTCGTACACTGTGCGAGTGACTCGAACGGTGAACGAGAAACTCGAACAGTGAACGAGAGGCGTCACATGAGCCAACCGACCGCGCAGCCGAGCGAGCAGAGCGCCACGGCGGCCCCCGAGCCGCAGGCGCCGCCGAACCCCCGGCGCTGGTGGATCCTCCTCGTGCTCTGCCTGAGCCTGCTCGTCCTCGTCGTGGACGACACCGTGCTCAACCTGGCGATCCCGTCGCTCATGCGGGAGCTGGGCGCCACCCCGAGCGACGTGCAGTGGGTGATCGACGCCTACGTCCTCGTCTTCGGCGGCCTGCTGCTCACCTCGGGCAGCCTCTCCGACCGGTACGGCCGGCGGCGCGTGCTCGTCATCGGCCTCGCGGTGTTCGGCGCCGCCTCGCTGCTGTCCACGCTCTCCCAGGCGCCCTGGCAGCTCGTCGCGGGCCGCGCGCTCATGGGCCTGGGCGCGGCACTGGTGATGCCGAACACCCTGTCGATCCTCATCACGGTCTTCGACGAGCGGGAACGGCGGAAGGCGATCGCCGCGTGGAGCGCCGTGGCGATGGTGGGCGTGATCGCCGGGCCGACGCTCGGCGGCCTGCTGCTGCGCGACTACTTCTGGGGCGCGGTGTTCCTCATCAACGTGCCGATCGCGATCGTCGCCATCGTCGCCGCGCTCACCCTCATGCCCGAGTCGCGGGGCACCGTCCGCGGCCTCGACCCCCTCGGCGTGGTCTTGTCGATCGCCGGCATGGGCTCGCTGGTGTGGACGATCATCAACGGGCCGGTGCACGGCTGGACCGCGAACGGCGTGCCGGTCGCCGCCGTGCTCGCGGTGGCCGCGCTGGTCGCGTTCGTCGTCTGGGAGCGGCGGGTGCCGCACCCGATGCTGCCGCTCGGCCTGTTCCGCGAGCGCTCGTTCCGCGGGGCCTGCCTGTCGATCGTGCTGCTGTCGTTCGGCGCGGGCGCGCTGCTGCTCGCCCTCACCCAGTACCTGCAGTTCGTGCTCGGATACGACCCGCTCGCCGCCGGGCTGGCGCTGCTGCCGTACGCGGTGGCCGCCGCGGTGTCCAACGGGATCGGCGCCGGGCTCGGCCGCCGGGTGAGCAACCGCACGCTGATCGTGCTGGGGCTCGCGATCGTCGCGGCCGGGTTCGCGGTGATCGGCACCCTCGACCTCGGCGACGGGTACGGCACGCTCGTGACCGGGCTGCTCATCGCGGGCGTGGGCGGCGGCCTCGCCGGCCCGGCGGCGTACACCACGCTGATGGGCGCGGTGCCGCAGGAGCACGCGGGCGTGGGGTCCGCGCTCAACGACACCGTCCAGCAGGTCGGGTACGCGCTCAGCATCGCGGTGCTCGGCAGCGTGCTCGCCGGGGTGTACCGCGCCGCGATGCCGGCCACCGTGCCGGAGGCCGCCCGCGAGTCGATCGCGGGCGGGGTGGCGCTCGGCGACCCCGGCCTCGTGCGGACCGCCAAGGAGGCGTTCCTCGGGGCGATGTCGGTGGGCGCCTACGTCAGCGTCGGGTTCGCGCTCGCGTCGGCCCTGGTGGCGCTCGTCCTGCTCCGCACGGCCCGTACGGACGACGCGTGACGCGGACGCCCGGCCCGGGTTCCGTCACCCTGTAATCCGGGCAGGGGATCCCCGGACACGTTGCGGGCGGGACAGCGAAGGGACAACACGGGATACTCGGAGCATGCCGGACCTTTATGCGCGCCACCGAGCCGTCATCCCCAAGTGGGTCTCCCTCTACTACGACGAGCCCATCGAGATCGTCCGCGGCGAGGGGAACCGTGTCTACGACGCCCGCGGCCGGGGCTACCTCGACTTCTTCGCGGGCATCCTCACCAACATGATCGGGTACGGCGTGCCGGAGGTGCGCGAGGCGGTGGAGCGCCAGCTCGCCACCGGCATCGTGCACACGAGCACGCTGTACCTGATCCGGGGCCAGGTCGAGCTGGCCGAGAAGATCGCCCGGCTGTCCGGCATCCCGGACGCCAAGGTGTTCTTCACCAACTCCGGCACCGAGGCGAACGAGACCGCGCTGCTCGCCGCCACCGTCGCCCGGGGCTCGGACCAGGTGCTCGCAATGCGCGGGTCTTACCACGGCCGCAGCTTCGGCGCGATCGCGGTCACCGGCAACCGGGGCTGGAAGAACAGCTCCTACTCCCCGCTCAACGTGCACTACCTGCACGGCACCGACCGGCACCTGCCGCGGTTCCGCGGCATGTCGGACGAGGAGTACATCGCCGCCTGCGTCGACGACCTGCGGCACGTGCTCGACACCGCGGTCGCCGGGAACGTGGCCGCGCTCATCGCCGAGCCGATCCAGGGCGTGGGCGGGTTCACCATGCCGCCCGACGGCCTGTACAAGGCGTATCAGGAGGTCCTCGCCGAGGAGGGCATCCTGTTCATCTCCGACGAGGTGCAGACCGGCTGGGGCCGTACCGGGTCGTCGTTCTTCGGCATCGGCAACCACGGCGTGACCCCGGACATGATGACCTTCGCCAAGGGCCTGGCGAACGGCTTCGCGATCGGCGGGGTTGTCGCCCGGGGCGAGCTGCTCGACGGGCTGCCCGCGGCGGGCGTGTCCACCTTCGGCGGCAACCCGATCGCGATGGCCGCCGCGAACGCCACCCTCGACTACGTGCTCGAGCACGACCTGCAGGCGAACGCCGCCCGGCTCGGCGAGCTCATCATCGGCGGGCTGCGCCAGGCCGCCGAGCGCATGCCGATCGTCTCCGACGTGCGCGGCAAGGGGCTGATGTTCGCCATCGAGCTGAGCGACCCGGCCACCGGGAAGCGGTCGCCCGCGCTCGCCAACCGCTTCCTCGAGGAGACCCGCCGCCGCGGCCTGCTCGTCGGCAAGGGCGGCCTGTACGGCAACGCGATCCGCATGGCCCCGCCGCTCACCCTCACCGAGGCGGAGGCGAAGGAGGGCCTCGGCATCATCGTCGACGCGCTCGAGGCGATCTGCGAGGAGACGGCGTGAGCGACGGCCCGCGGCGCGTCACGCACTGGATCGGCGGGGCGGCCGTGCCGGGCGCCGGCCGTACCGGCGAGCTCTACAACCCGGCGACCGGCGAGGTGACCGGCCACGTCGACCTCGCCACCGCCGCCGAGGTGGACGCGGCGGTCGCCGCCGCGGCCCGGGCGTTCCCCGCCTGGCGGGACACCTCGCTCGCCCGCCGTACCCAGGTGCTGTTCCGGTTCCGCGAGCTGCTCGACCGGGACCGGGACGCGCTCGCCCGGCTCATCACCGCCGAGCACGGCAAGACCCACGCCGACGCGCTCGGCGAGGTCGCCCGCGGGCTGGAGGTGGTGGAGTTCGCCTGCGGCATCCCGCACCTGCTCAAGGGCGGCTACACCGAGAACGTCGCCACCCGCCTCGACTCCTACGCGATCCGGCAGCCGCTCGGCGTGGTCGCCGGGATCACCCCGTTCAACTTCCCGGCGATGGTGCCGCTGTGGATGGCCCCGATCGCGATCGCCTGCGGCAACGCGTTCGTGCTCAAGCCGTCGGAGAAGGACCCGTCGGCGTCGCTGCGCCTCGCCGAGCTGTGGCGCGAGGCGGGACTGCCCGACGGGGTGTTCGGCGTGGTGCAGGGCGACAAGGAGGCGGTGGACCGGCTGCTCGAGCACCCGGACGTGCGGGCGGTGTCGTTCGTCGGCTCCACCCCGATCGCCCGGCACGTGTACGCGACCGGCACCGCGCACGGCAAGCGGGTGCAGGCGCTCGGCGGGGCGAAGAACCACATGCTCGTGCTGCCCGACGCCGACCTCGACCTCGCCGCGGACGCGGCGGTCTCGGCCGGGTTCGGCTCGGCCGGGGAGCGGTGCATGGCGATCTCGGTGGTGCTCGCGGTCGACCCGATCGGCGACGAGCTCGTCGACCGCATCGCCGCCCGGGTCGCCGGCATCACGGTCGGGCCGGGCGACGACCCGGAGTCCCAGATGGGCCCGCTGATCACCGCCGAGCACCGCGACCGGGTCGCCGCCTACCTCGACCTCGGCGTGGCCGAGGGGGCGAAGCTCGTGGTGGACGGCCGGCGCACCCCGATCCGGGGCGGCGGCACCGCCGCGGACACGCCCGGGTTCTGGCTCGGGCCCAGCGTGCTCGACCAGGTGCCGGTCGGCTCCCGGGTGCACCGCGAGGAGATCTTCGGCCCGGTGCTGGCGATCGTGCGCGTGCCGTCGTACGAGGCGGGCCTGCGGATCATCAATGAGGGCGAGTACGGCAACGGCACCGCCGTGTTCACGAACGACGGCGGCGCGGCCCGGCGGTTCCAGAACGAGGTCGAGGTCGGCATGGTCGGGATCAACGTGCCGATCCCGGTGCCGGCCGCCTACTACGGCTTCGGCGGCTGGAAGGCGTCGCTGTTCGGCGACACCCACGTGTACGGCACCGAGGGCGTGCACTTCTACACCCGGCAGAAGGTGGTCACCGCGCGCTGGCTCGACCCGTCCCACGGCGGGGTGCACCTGGGCTTCCCCGCGGGCGGCTGACGCCCCGGCCCGCTAGGCTCCACACCCGAAGGCACCGGGGCCGATCGGGGAGGAGGCGCCCAAGTGGCAGGGGTGACGCGCGGGCGGGCGGCGCGGCCGGCCCGCGTGCTGGCGACGGCCGCCGCCGGACTGGCGCTGGCGGCCTGCGGCGGCCCGCAGGCGGCGACCACGGTCGTGGCCGAGGCGGCCGCGCAGACCCGGCAGGTGGCCTCCGCCTCCCCGTCCGCCGCGCCGTCGCCGAGCGCGAGCCCCGCCCCCACGCCCACCGCGCTCGGCAAGGGCGAGGGCACGGTGAGCGTGCTCGCGCTGCGCGGGTACGTCGAGTACGGCGGCGTCGACCCCACGGTGAACTGGATCGCGGCGTACGAGCGGAAGACCGGCTGCCGGGTCCGGCTCACCTACGCCGAGCGCGGCGAGCGGCTCGACCAGGCGCTCGCCGAGGGCTCCTACGACGTGGTCACCGCCCCGCCGGAGACGGCCGGCCGGCTCATCGCCGAGGGCCGGGCCGCCCCGCTCGCCACCAGGCTCGTGTCCCACTATCGCGACATCCCCAAGTGGCTGCGCACGCTCCCCGCGTTCACCTCCGGCGACCGGGTGTACGGCGTGCCGTACCTGTGGGCGTACCACCAGGTCGGCTACGACCGCGCGCAGCTCGGCCGGGACGCGGCGCCCGCGGACATCGGCGCGCTGTTCCGCGACCGGGGGCCGGTGATGCTGCGCGACGACCCGCTCACCATCGCCGACGCCGCGCTCGCGCTCGACGGCGAGGACGGCGCGAAGGACCCGTTCCGGCTCACCCGCGAGCGGTTCGACGCGGCCGTCGCGCTGCTCGAGGCGCGCGGCGAGGAGGAACGCGCGTTCTGGCGGAGCTCGACCGACGTGGTGCGCGGCTTCGCGCCGGGGCGGCTGCGGCTCGCCCAGGCGCTGCCGTACCAGGTGGGCGTGCTCGCCCGGGCGGACCGGCCGGTGCAGGGGGTCACGCCGCGGCGCACCACCGGCTGGGCGGACGCCTGGATGATCACCGCGGACGCGGCGAACGTGAACTGCGCCTATCGCTGGCTGGGCCACATGATCTCCACCGACGTGCAGCGGGAGGCGGCGGCGTGGACCGGCCTGGCCCCCGCGAACCCCAAGGCGTGCACCGGGCGCACCCGCCGGATCTGCGACGACTACCGGGTGGACGACCCAGACCTGCCCGGCCGGATCGCCTTCGCGGTGCGGCCCACGGCGGACTGCGGCGACGGCACCACCGGCTGCGTCGACCACGCCGAGTGGCAGCGGCGCTGGCGCGAGCTCGTCCGCTGAGCCACGGCGTCAGGGCACCGGCACCCGCACCGGCGGCGGGCACGCCTCGTGGTCGTCGGGCGCGCGCGGCGGCAGGGGGGAGAGGAGCTCGGCACAGTCCTCACAGGTCAGCACGTACCTGCCGTCCGGCAGCCGCCCCACGCGCACGCGCGGCCGCGGCCACCGCTTGTGGCACACCACGCAGGCGTCACCGTCGCACTGTGCCAGGGTCAGCTCTTCGGGGTCGAATATCACCAGATGCGATGACCCCGGCATCGCTTCCCTGCCCATACCTCTCCAATGATCTCCAGGGTTACCCGAACCGTTATAACGCCGTTACTCGTTGTGATCGACTGGCAGGGTGTCAAGTAAGGGTTAAAACACGGGCATGAGCCATGCCGCATAGCCCACGAAAAGGGGCATCCATCGCATGCCGGAATCCGTGCTTCGGTCGGTGTAAACCGGAAAAACAGCGCGGGTACCCTCATCCGCCCGCCGCGCCGCGCGGCCGCGGCCGGGTCACGCCGCCGCGATCGCCGGGCCAATGACCGACATCCGCCGGGCCGGTGCGCGGCCGCGCGCGGCCGAGGGGAGGGCCGGTGGGCGCCCGGCCGGGATGTCGGCCCGGTCCCGCGATGGTCTCCGCGGGGTCACGGTACGGCCTGCAACCCGGTGGCGCCCCTGTGCAGCGTGGCACAATGGCGCCAGAGCTTCTGTACAGGATGGACAACTTCGGACCAATCGGGAACGGGGACACCCCATGGCTCCGACCCTGCGCAGGGTGGTGGCGATGGCGCCGTTGCGCCTTCGCGTGCTGGCCGCGGCCGGCGAGCTCGACCGGCCGGTGCGCTGGGTCGCGGTGAGCGAGCTGGAGGACCCCACCCCCTACCTCGAGGGCGGCGAGCTCGTGCTCACCACCGGCATGCGGCTCGGCGCCTACGACGCCGGGCCGTACATCTCCCGGCTCGTCGCCCGGGGCGCGGCGGGCCTCGGCTTCGGCGTCGGGCTCAGCCACGAGGAGGTGCCGGAGGAGTACGTGCGGGCCGCCGAGGCGCGCGGGCTACCGCTCATCGAGGTGCACCGGGACACCCCGTTCATCGCCGTCGGCAAGGCGGTGAGCGAGCTGCTCGCGGCCGAGCAGTACGAGGAGCTGAACCGCGCCTTCGCCGCGCAGGGGCGGCTCACCCGGGCGGCGCTGCAGCCCGAGGGCATGCACGCGGTCGTCGACCGGCTCGCCAAGGAGGTCGACGGCTGGGTGCTCCTGCTCGACGAGGGCGGTGGCGTGCTGCACTCGGCCGGGGCGGGCGCCCGGCGCAGGGCCCGCGCGCTGCTGCCCGAGCTGGAGCGGCTGCGCGCCACCGGCGCCCCCGCCGGCCTGTCCTCGGCCACCCCGGACGAGCACCTGATCGTGCAGCGGCTCGGCGACCACCGGCGGCTGCGCGGCTTCCTCGCCGTGGGCCGCGCCCGGCCGTTCTCCCCGGTCGCGCACACCGTGGTCAACGCGGCCGGATCGCTGCTCACCCTCGCGCTCGAGCAGAGCCGGGCCCGGTTCGCGGCCGAGGCGCGGGTGCGCACGGCGGCGCTGCGGCTGCTGCTCGCCGGGGACCGGGCGGCGGCCGAGGAGGTGCTCGGCGAAGGGCTCCCCGCCGGTCCCGTGGTGGTGTTCGCCTGCCGCTCCGACGACGCCGAAGGGCTCGGCGACGCGCTGCCCGGGTTCACCGCGCCGTGGCGGGGCATGGTGGTCGCCCTCGTGCCCGAGGCGCAGGCGCAGCGCGCCGCGGCGATCGCCGCCGAGCGGGGCCGGGCCGGGTCGAGCGACCCTGTCGCCCTCGACGCGCTCCCGGCCGGGCTGCGGCAGGCCGAGCGCGCCCTGGAGCGCGCGCTCACCACCGGGAAGTCCCTCGTGCGCTTCCGCGACCTCGCCGGGCAGGGGCTGCTCGCGCTGCTCGACCCGGAGGCGGCGGCCGGCTACGCCGAGGCGCTCCTCGCGCCGCTGCGCGAGCACGGCTCCCGGGCCGACCTGATCGAGTCGATGCGCGCCTACCTCGCCGCCAACGGCCACTGGGACGCCGCCGCCCAGCGGCTCGGCGTGCACCGGCACACGCTGCGCTACCGCATCCGCAAGGCGGCCGAGCTGCTCGGCCGCGACCTCGACGACCCCGCCACCCGGGCCGAGCTGTGGGTCGCGCTCAACGTCGGCACGGCCTGACCGGCCGGCCGGTCACCGGTCGCGCTTGACCAGGAAGTGCCGCACCGTGGCGGTGGTGACCAGCTCGTAGTTGCTGCCGTCGCGGAAGTACCCGGCCCGCTCCAGGCTGATCGCGCCCTGGGCCGCGGCCCACAGCGCGTCGGCGATCTTCCGCGGCTGGGCGGGGACGAGATAGCCCGCGGAGATGCAGTCGGCGACCACCCGGTCGAGGATGTTGAGCGCGGCGCGGGCGAGGGTGCGCGCCCGCTCGCTCGGCTCGAAGCCGGGGATCGCCTTCTCGAACATCAGGCTGTAGTAGGCGGGCTCGGCGAAACACGCCTCCCGGTAGGCGGGGCCCAGGGCACGCAGGTACTCGAGGGGGTCGGGACGCGGCGGCACCGCCTCTAATCGGCGGCGGACCCGCTCGAACCCCTCGAGGTAGAGGGCCTCGGCGAGACCCTCCTTGCTGCCGAACATCATGTAGATGACGGTGGTGGGGCAGTCGGCCTCGGCGGCGATCCGCCGTACCGTGAGGCTCTCCGGGCCCGAGTTCATCAGCAGGCGGCAGGCCACGTCGAGCACGCGTTGCCGCAGCTCCTCATGCGCGGAGCGCTGACCCGGCGCAGTGGCGCCCTGCAGCCCGAGCGGCGCCGGCGAACCCATGAGCGACGTGCCCTTCTCCCCTCGGGGGTCCCCGCGGCGGACCCGCACGCTTGCGACCTAACCAGTCGGGCGAGGGTTCAAACCACCTCGCCACTAAATAGTGGCAAATTCGAGCATCCTCTGTACCACGAACTCGCGGAACAGGGAATCCTTCGCCCTGGCGTGACACAACTACCCGTATGTACGTGTTGGCGTGATCCAAGCAGGGTGGGACCGGGCGTAGCGTCGGGAGCATGGACGTCCGCCCCTTCTGGCTCGCCGGTCAGGCCGCTACCGGCGAGGACGAGATCATCGTGACCAGCCCCTACGACGACCGGGTGGTGGGCGCGGCCGCCGTGCCCACGCCCGAGCAGGTCGAGCGGGCCGTCGCCGCCGCCGACGCGGTCCGCCGCACCGCCGCCGCGCTCCCCGTGCACACCCGGGCCGAGGCGCTCGCGCACGTCTCCCGGCGGCTCGCCGAGCGCGCCGCCGAGGTCGCCGAGCTGATCAGCGCGGAGAACGGCAAGCCGCTCATGTGGGCGCGGGCCGAGGTGGCCCGGGCGGTCTCGACGTTCCGGTTCGCCGCCGAGGAGACCCGCCGCCTCGGGGGCGAGATGATGCGGCTCGACACCGAGCCCGCCGGCGAGGGCCGCCTGGCGCTGGTGACGCGGCACCCGTACGGGCCGGTGCTCGGCATCACGCCGTTCAACTTCCCGCTCAACCTGGTGGCGCACAAGGTCGCCCCGGCGATCGCGGTCGGCGCCCCGGTGATCATCAAGCCCGCGCCGGCGACCCCGCTGTCCGCGCTGCTGCTCGGCGAGCTCCTCGCCGAGACCGGCCTGCCCGAGGGCATGTTCTCGATCCTGCCGCTGCCCAACGAGCGGGCCGCCGCGCTCGTGGAGGACCCCCGGCTGCCGGTGGTGTCGTTCACCGGCTCGGCCCCGGTCGGGTTCATGATCGCCGAGCGGGTGCCGCGCAAGCACGTCACGCTCGAGCTGGGCGGCAACGCCGCCGCGGTGGTGCTCGCCGACGCCGACCTGGAGTGGGCCGCCACCCGCATCGCGCTCTACGCCAACTACCAGGCCGGGCAGAGCTGCATCGCGGTGCAGCGGGTGCTGGTGCAGGACGAGGTGTACGACGAGTTCGCCGACCGGCTCGTGGCCAAGGTGAAGGACCTGGTCACCGGGGACCCGGCCGACGAGCGCACCCAGGTCGGGCCGATGGTGAGCGAGCAGGCCGCCCGGCGCGTGGAGCAGTGGGTACGGGAGGCGGTCGAGGCCGGCGGGCGGCTGCTCGCCGGCGGCGGCCGCACCGGCGCGCTGGTCGAGCCGACGGTGCTCGCCGACGTGCCGGACGACGCCAAGGTGTGCCGCGAGGAGGTGTTCGGCCCGGTGCTCGTGCTGCGCCGCGTCGCCTCGGTGGACGAGGCGTTCGCCGTGGTGAACGACTCCGCGTACGGCCTGCAGGCCGGGGTGTTCACCACCAGCCTCGCCACCGCGTTCCGCGCGGCCAAGGAGCTCGAGGTCGGCGGCGTGATCATCGGCGACGTGCCGAGCTACCGCGCCGACCAGATGCCGTACGGCGGGGTCAAGGACTCCGGCGTGGGCCGCGAGGGGCTGCGCTCGGCGATGGAGGACTACACCTACCCGCGCACCACGGTGCTCACCGGCCTGACCCTGTGACCGGCGCGCGCGACGGCCGGGCGGGCCGGGTCAGGACCGCTCGGCCACCGCGTGCAGCCGCCGGATCGCGTCGCCGAAGTACGGGCCGTACATGGTGTGCCGGTCGTTGCTGTACTTGAAGCTGCTCACCGAGGTGACCGTGCCGTGGCCGGTGGCCGGGTCGAAGGCGGACAGCCACGGCCCGCCGCTCGCCCCGGCGGTGAGGTCGCAGCGCAGCCCCTGGCCGCGGGTCTGCCGGTTCGGGTCGGCGTGCAGCGGACCGGCGCAGTACATCAGGTGCTCGCCGTTGTACGGCGGATAGGCGGGGAAGCCGAACGCGTACGTCTGCTGGCCGCGCGGCGGGTTGAACCCGATCTGCTGGGCCCCGACCACGTCGGCGAGGTGCCGCCCGCCGTGGGGGTTGACGGCGACCATCGCCACGTCCTCGTCGTCGTCGCCGTGCCGGGACCACCCGGTGGTGACGAACGCCCGCCGGGCGGTGTACGTCCCGTACGGCCGGCGGCCGGAGTCGTAGCCGGGCACGAACGTCCAGTTGCGCGCCCAGTCGCCGGTGCCGTCCTTGACGCAGTGGCCCGCGGTGAGCACCAGGTCCCGGTTGGCGGCGCGGATCGAGACGGCGGAGCAGACGAAGTCACGGCCGTTCATGGTGAGGAACACCCGGCCGGTGGTGGCGGCGATCGTGCCGGGCGCGGCCGGGCGGCGGCCGGACGCCATGGCCCACCGGGCGCCCGCGGTGGCGTGGGCGCGGCCGATGCCGGAGGCGGTGGCCTGCCGCCGGAGCGGCGGCAGGCCACCGAACCCCCCGAACAGGCCGGACGCTTCCACCGGCTCGGCGGCGGCCATCCGGCCGGGCGTCCAGTAGGCCAGGACGCGCCGCTGCGCGGCCCCGTCCGCCTCGGCCGCGTGCTGCACCACGCCGGGCCGCCCCGGTCCCGGCGGCGCGGCGCCCCGTGCGTCACCCTCCGGCCCTCCCGCGGGCGTCCGGAGCTCCCGGGTCGCCGGGACGGACTCCGGGCGCAGGGAGGCGGCCTCCACCTCGCCCGGCCCCGCGAGCTGCGACGGGGCGGCGGAACGGACGTACGGAGGCCCGGCCGGGGAGGGCCGGGTGACCGGGAAGGGGCCGCCCGTGATGGGACCCACCAGGGCGGCGGCGAGACAGCCGGCGGCCATCAGGGGGAGGCACGCAGTCATGCCTCCCGAGTGTGGCCCACGTATCGTGATCGTGCGACTACTTTTCGTAAAAAGGTCGCCGGTCGGGTGGGGGTTTCCGCGCGATGCGCGCGGTTCGCGGTCATCGGGTCGCCGTCACTGGGCTCCCACGTTCTGGGCGGCGTTGTAGACGGCCTGCGCCTCCTGGCCGAAGAACGGGCCGAACATGAACCGCTGGTCGAAGTTGTACTTGAAGCTGTTCACCGAGTTGACGAGGCCGGCCCCGGTCTGCTCGTTGAAGTTGATCATCCACGGGCCGCCGCTCGACCCGCCGGTCATGTCGCAGCGCAGCCCCAGGTCGTTCGTCTGCACCGGGTCGTCGAACGCGCGGCCCGCGCAGAAGATCAGCCTGCTGCCGTCGAACGGCTGCGCGGCCGGGTAGCCGAACGAGTACATCTGCCGCCCGCGCTGCTGGTTGAACGCGACGCCCTGGCCGCCGACCACGTCGACGAGGTTGCGCCCGTTGAGCGGGGCGACCACGAAGGCGGCGATGTCGAAGTTGATGTCCTCGTTGGCGTTCCACTGCTGGGTGGTGAACAGGTTCGTCGCCACCCAGGTGCCGAACGGCCGCTGGCCGTTCTGGAAGCCCGGCACGAACACCACGTTCCGGTGGGTCTGCCCGTTCGACTTCACGCAGTGCCCGGCGGTGAGCACGACGCTGCGGTTCGCGCTGGTGACCGCGGTGCCCGAGCAGGAGGCCGTCCGGGCGCGGCCGCCGTCGTTGATGGTGAAGAACACCCGCCCGGCGGTGGTGGCGATCGCGCCGGTGCCCGGCCAGACCGCGGCGGCGATCTGGCGGGCCGAGTTGCCGAGCGAGTTCTGCCCGGTGGTCGGCGGGACGACCGTGGGGGTGCCGGTCGCCGCCCCCGACGACCCCGACGAACCCCCGGAGCCCGACCCCGCCGCGCCGGAACCGGCCGAACCCGAGCCCGCCGCGCCGGATCCCGTTCCCGGCGACCCCGGCCTGCCCGGCTGCGTCACGCCCTGTCCCGGCCGCGTCACCGCGCGCCGGTTGCGGAACAGGATGTTCTCCATCGGCTCGGCCGAGCGCAGCCGTGACCGGTTCCAGTACCGGCGCACCTGTTGCTGCTGCACGAACGTGCTCGCCCCGCGCCAGGTGTGGTAGCCGCGGTCGCCGGGGGAGGCGGAGGTCCTGGCCGTGGCGCCCGCCCCGGGCGTGGCCGACACCGCGGCGAGCCCGGTGGCGCCGGTGCGGGCGCCTCCCTCGGCGTGCGCCGCGGGCAGTGTCAGCCCGGCCACACCTAGCGGGAGCAGGCCGAGTACGGCAAGACGTCGGGCGATCCGGTGCATTCGTACCTCCGTGAGCGGGTGATCCCTGTTCTCGGGAAGGTAGTGGTCGGTTGACACTGCCTTCTTGCTAACTGTCAGGACGGTTATGGAGACGGTTGGGCGCAAAGAGCCCAGGGGTTGACGGAATGGCGTGTTTGCCCTGATCGCCCCGCTATCGCCCGGCCCGCGTTGGCGACCTTGCGGGCGGACCGGAAAGAATGGGGGCGTGCGAAACGCGGGAACGCGGCCGGACGCCGGCGGCTGTCCGGCCGCCACGAGCGACTACGAGCCCAGAACCATCGCCCTGCTCGGGTCGACGGGATCGATCGGCACCCAGGCGCTGGACGTCATCGCCCGGAACCGGCATCGATTCCGCGTCGTCGCCCTCGCCGCCGGTGGCGGACGGCCCGAGCTGCTCGCCCGCCAGGTGGCCGAGTTCGGCCCCGAGGTGGTGGCGGTGGCCGACCCGGGGGCGGTGCCCGCGGTGCGCGAGGCGCTCGCCGGACGGCCGGTGAAGATCCTGGCGGGCCCGGAGGGGGTGGCCGAGGCCGCGGCCTGGCCGTGCGACGTGGTGCTCAACGGCATCACCGGCGCGCTCGGCCTCTCCTCCACGCTCGCCGCGCTGCGCGAGGGGCGGACGCTGGCGCTCGCCAACAAGGAGTCGTTGATCATCGGTGGCCCGCTGGTCAAGCGGCTGGCACGGCCCGGGCAGCTCGTGCCGGTGGACTCCGAGCACTCGGCCCTGGCCCAGTGCCTGTGGGCGGCCGGGCCGGGACGGCACGCCGGGGAGGGTCCGGGTACGGCGGTCCGCCGCCTCATCGTCACCGCGAGCGGCGGGCCGTTCCGGGGCCGTAATCGGGCGGAGCTGTCCTCCGTCACGCCGGAGCAGGCGCTCGCGCACCCGACCTGGTCCATGGGGCCGATGGTCACCATCAACTCCGCAACTCTGGTCAACAAGGGCCTTGAGGTCATCGAGGCCCATCTGCTGTTCGATATCGAATACGCCCGCATCTCCGTCATGGTTCATCCCCAGTCGGTGATCCACTCGATGGTGGAGTTCACCGACGGGTCGACGATCGCCCAGGCGAGCCCTCCGGACATGCGGCTCCCGATCGCGCTCGCCCTGGGCTGGCCCGAGCGGGTGCCCGACGCCGCGCCCGCGATCGACTGGACCAAGGCGCACACCTGGACCTTCGAGCCGCTCGACGACGAGGCGTTCCCCGCCGTCGCGCTCGCCCGCTCGGTCGGCGAGGCCGGGGGCACCGCCCCGGCCGTCTACAACGCGGCGAACGAGGTCTGCGTGGAGGCGTTCCTCGCCGGCCGGCTGCCGTTCCCGGGGATCGTCGACACCGTCGCCCGGGTCGTCGGCGAGCACGACGTCCAGCCCGCCTCCTCGGTCGAGGAGGTGCTCGCCGCCGACGAGTGGGCCCGGGCGCGGGCCCGGGAGCTCACCGGGTAGCCCTTGGGTGCGACGCCCGCGCCGCCGTGGGCACGGGCGCGCCGCGCCCCGCCCACGGCCCGCGCGTGGCGGCGTTTCGTCCTGATCCATCCGCCGCCTTGCCTAGACTGGTCGGCGGTGCTCGCCGCCGACAACGGCAACTGACACAAGGTGCAGCAATGACTTCTGTTGATCTGGGCATTCCCACCGTGCGTAAGCGTCCGCTCGCGGAGCGGCGAAAGTCCCGGAAGATCATGGTGGGGTCGGTGCCGGTCGGCGGGGACGCGCCGGTGTCGGTACAGTCGATGACCACGACGGTGACCGCCGACGTCAACGCCACCCTGCAGCAGATCGCCGAGCTCACCGCGGCGGGCTGCCAGATCGTGCGGGTCGCGGTCCCCTCGCAGGACGACGCCGACGCGTTGCCGCAGATCGCGGCGAAGTCGCCGATCCCGGTCATCGCGGACATTCACTTCCAGCCCAAGTACGTGTTCGCCGCGATCGACGCCGGGTGCGCCGCGGTCCGGGTGAACCCGGGCAACATCAAGAAGTTCGACGACCGGGTCGGGGAGATCGCCAAGGCCGCCTCCGAGGCCGGCGTGCCGATCCGCATCGGCGTCAACGCCGGCTCGCTCGACGAGCGCCTCCTGCGCAAGTACGGCACGGCCACCCCGGAGGCCCTCGTCGAGTCGGCCCTGTGGGAGTGCTCGCTGTTCGAGGAGCACGGCTTCACCGACCTCAAGATCTCGGTGAAGCACCACGACCCGGTGGTGATGATCGCCGCCTACCGCCTGCTCGCCGAGCGCTGCGACTACCCGCTGCACCTCGGCGTCACCGAGGCCGGCCCGCCGTTCCAGGGCACGATCAAGTCCGCGGTGGCGTTCGGCGCGCTGCTCGCCGAGGGCATCGGGGACACCATCCGGGTGTCGCTGTCCGCGCCTCCGGTGGAGGAGGTCAAGGTCGGCATCGCGATCCTCGAGGCGCTCAACCTCCGCGAGCGCGGCCTGGAGATCGTCTCCTGCCCGTCCTGCGGCCGGGCCCAGGTGGACGTGTTCACGCTCGCCGAGCGGGTGCAGGCGGGCCTGGCCGGGCTGCCGATCCCGCTGCGCGTGGCGGTGATGGGCTGCGTGGTGAACGGCCCCGGCGAGGCGCGCGAGGCCGACCTCGGCGTCGCCTCCGGCAACGGCAAGGGCCAGATCTTCGTCGAGGGCAAGGTGATCAAGACCGTGCCCGAGTCGCAGATCGTCGAGACCCTCATCGAGGAGGCGCTCAGGCTCGCCGAGCGCCGTGGCATCAGGGTCGACCCCGACGACCCCGGTGTGACCGGGCCCGAGGTGGTCGTCTCCTGACGTTCCCGGCGTCCCGGACCCGCCGCCCGCCCGCGCCGGTCACCTTTGGCGTTTCGTCGGCTACAGTTTGACAACCATCGACCATAGCGTTGAGTAATCGCGCCGTCACTTAGGAGAACATCGTCTCTGCGCTTTGACAGCAGAGAGGAAGTGACGGTGAAGCGGGTCATCGCGGTTGCGACGGGTGCCACGGTGCTGGCCACCGGTCTGGGCTGGACGGCGGGGGCGGAGGCGTACGGCGCCGCCGGTCGGGCGGCGGGAACCGGCGCGGCGCCGAAGGCGCTCCGGTGGGGCGGGTGCGACAAGGTCGGGGCGGGCTCGGGCGAGCGGAAGGCCGAGTGCGCCACGGTGGAGGTTCCGCTCGACCACTCCGACCCGTCCGGCCGGCGGCTGCGGCTCGCCCTCAACCGGTTCCGGGCGACCGGCCCCCGCTCCGCCCGGCTCGGCGTGCTCCTCGTCAACCCGGGCGGCCCGGGCGCGTCCGGGCGGGAGCTCGCCGCCTACGTGGCCGCGCACCTGCCCGAGCGGGTCACCGAGCGGTACGACATCGTCGGGTTCGACCCGCGCGGGGTCGGCGCCAGCAGCCCGGCGATGAGCTGCGTCGACCCCAAGCGGTACTACCGGCCGCCGCGCCCGGACAACGTGCCGCGCGGCGAGCGGGAGGAGGAGGTGCTGCTGCAGCGGGCCCGCGCGTACGCCGAGGGCTGCGCGTCCCGCTGGTCGTGGCTGCTGCCGCACATGACCACCGAGAACGCGGCCCGCGACATGGACGTGATCCGGCAGGCCCTCGGCGAGCGCACGATCAGCTACCTGGGCTACTCGTACGGCACCTACCTCGGCGCGGTGTACGCCACGCTGTTCCCGGAACGGGTGCGGCGCATGGTGCTCGACAGCGTCATCGACCCCACGGGGGTGTGGTACGCGAACAACCTCGCGCAGAACACCGCGTTCGAGCGGCGGCACCGCGACTTCATGGCGTGGGTGGCCGCGCACCACCGGGTCTACCGGCTGGGCGCCACCGCGGAGCGGGTCGGCGCCGCCTGGTACCGGCTGCGGGAGAGCCTGCGCGACCGGCCCGCGGACGGCGTGATCGGGCCCACCGAGCTCGACGACCTGTTCACCGTGGCGGGCTACACCGACGCGATCTGGCCCAAGCTCGCCCGCGCGTTCTCCGACCAGGTGCGCAGGGGCGACGCCACCCGGCTGATGAAGGCGTTCCGGCGGTACGTGCGCAACGGCACGGCCGACGCGGAGAACGGCTACGCCGTCTACCTCGCGGTCGAGTGCCGGGACGCGCCCTGGCCGCGCGACTGGGCGACCTGGCGCGCCGACAGCCGCCGCCTCAACGCCACCGCACCGTTCCTCACCTGGGCGAACGCCTGGTACAACGCGCCGTGCGCGTTCTGGCCGGTGCCGGGCCGCACCCCGGTGAAGGTGGGCACCGCGAAGCTGCCGCCGATCCTCATGCTCCAGTCGCGGCGGGACGCGGCCACGCCGTACCAGGGGGCGCTGCGCATGCGGCGGCTGTTCCCCACCGCCCGGCTGGTCACCGTGGGCGGCGGCAACCACGGGGTGACGCTCAGCGGCAACGTCTGCGCCGACCGCCGGGTGGAGTCCTACCTGCTCACCGGGGCGGTGCCGGGCGAGCGCGCGGCCACCTGCCGCCGGGCGCCCGCGCCGGTGCCCGGCGAGGCCACCAGGGCGGCGTCCGTGCGGGCCGCCCGCGCCCCCATCGGAACGCCTTTCGGGCTGTAGCGGCGGTACCTGGAAAAAATCGGGCGGTCGCGTAGGCTTGACCGTGTGATGCTGCGTACTTCGGCGTCGCGCGTGCTGGACGACAGCGATCGCGAAGAGGTGCTCCGCATCCTCGACGCCGACCCGATCGCCAACGTGTTCGTCGCGTCCCGGGTGCGGGCGGTCGGCCTCAGCCCGCCCCGGCTCGGCGGCCAGATGTGGGGGTACGGCTCGCGCGGCGAGCTGACCGCGCTCTGCTACGCGGGGGCGAACCTGGTGCCGGTGAACGCCGGCCCGGAGGCGATCAACGCCTTCGCCGAGCGGGCCCGGCGCCAGGGGAGGCGCTGCTCGTCGATCGTGGGCCCGGCCGCGTCGGTGGAGCTGCTGTGGGAGCGGCTGGAGCCGTACTGGGGTCCGGCGCGCGCGATCCGCTGGTCCCAGCCGGTGATGGCCATCTCCTCGCCGCCGAAGGTGGCGCCGGACCCGCTGGTGCGGCGGGTGCGGCCGGAGGACTTCGACATCGTGCTGCCGGCGTGCGTGGCGATGTTCACCGAGGAGGTGGGCGTCTCGCCGGACGTCGGTGACGGGGGCGCGCTCTACCGGTCCCGGGTCGCCGAGCTGATCCGCATCGGCCGCTCGTACGCACGCATCGAGGACGGCCAGGTCGTGTTCAAGGCCGAGATCGGCGCGGTGACCCCGCAGGCCTGCCAGATCCAGGGCGTCTGGGTGCACCCGGAGCGCCGCGGCCAGGGGTACGGCGCCGCGGGCATGGCCGCCGTGGTCGAGCAGGCGCTCCGGCACTTCGCCCCGCTCGTCACGCTCTATGTGAACGACTTCAACCTTCCGGCCCGCGCGGTCTACCGCAAGGTCGGCTTCGAAGAGGTCGGCACCTTCATGTCGGTGCTGTTCTGACCGGCCCTTCCGGGGAGGCGCGCCGTCGCCGCGGCGTGCGCCGGAGGAGCCGGTCGGCCGCGACCGCCCCCCCGGCGGTCGCGGCGACGACCGTGTCGCCGTGGCGCATGGGCCGCCCCGTCCCGGCAGGACGGCCGTGCCGGCGACGCGCCCGGAAGGACCGAGGCCCACGGCGCGGCGCGCACGGCCTCACCAGGGGCGGGTCCGCCCCGCCCCCCGCGTCCGGACCGCGGCCTTCGGCCTTCGGCAGCCAACGATGGCGGGCCGGGCGTGCGCCGAGGAAGTAGGGAGGTCCCTAGGACTCGCCGGTCGGCCGTGCGGCCCGGGCGGATCGTCGCCGTATGCGCCGTCTGCCGGTTTGCGTGCCGCCCGCGCACGCCGAACGGCCTCGGTGACCGCCGTCCCTCCGGGCCGCCCACGCGCCGGATGCGGCCGTGGTCCCGCATCGGGCGGACGGTACGGCCGGGCCGTACCGCCGGGGGTCAGATCTCGCCGCGGTCCACCGCGAGCGCGAGCTCCACCCGGGAGCGCAGCCCGGTCTTCGCGTACACCCGGCTCAGGTACACCTCGACCGTCTTGCGGCTGTAGTGCAGCTCCTCGGCGATCTCCGGGTTGCTGCGCCCGACCGCGACGAGCTGGGCGACACGGCGCTCGGTCGGGGTGAGGGCGAGGGTCGGCGCGGGGGCGAGCCCGGCCTCGCGCAGACGGCGGGCGGCCCGCTCCTTCCAGGGGGCGGCGCCGAGCTCGCTGAAGATCGCGTGGGCCCGCTGGAGCTGCGCCAGGTCGCCGAGCTCGCCGAGCACCAGCCGGGCCTTCGCCTCCTCGAACACCAGGCCGTCGCCCCGGGCGAGTTCGAGCGCGACCTCGGCCCGCTCCCGGTCCCCGCACGCCGCCGCGCACAGGTGCGCGGCGAGCCGGGCCCGGGGCGTCCCGTGGCACGCGGCCTCGTCGAGCCGCGCCGACGCCTCCCGGGCGAGGGCCCGCTCCCCGGCGTTGGCGTGCAGCATCGCCCGCACCGCGAGTGCCCGGTGCACGACCTCCGGCGGCCCGCCCGCCAGCGCCTCGCCGAGCAGGCCCTCGGCCCGCGGCCGGTCGCCGCGGCTCAGCGCCAGCCGGGCCGCGTACACCGTGCGCATCCCGCGCTGCATCGGGCTCTCCGGCGGCGGCTCGCCGAGGATCCGCTCGGCCTCGTCGTACCGGCCCTGCGCGAGCAGGATGTCGAGCTGGATGTTGCGCACGATGGCGAGGCTCTCCGCGAGCCCGGCCTCGGCCATGTCCTCGGCGCTGGCCGCGATGTGGGCGAGCGCCCGCTCCCACTCCCCGCCGAGCCTGCGCAGCAGCGCCATGGTGTGCCGGGCCTGCCCGGCGATGTCGCCCCAGCCGAGCGCGTCGCGGATCTCCTCGGCCTGCCGGAGCAGGCCGAGCGCCCGGGTGCGCACCCCGGCGATGGCGAGCAGGTGCGCCGCGGTCTCCAGCGCGGTCATCCGCGCCACCGGGGGCAGCGCCACCGAGCCGGTCACCAGCAGCCCGGCGGCGCGCTCGCCGCGCCGCCAGTCCCCGGTGATGAGCGCGTGCTGGCTGAGCGAGGTGAGCGTGACGAGCCGGTCCTCGGGCGGTGCGTCGTCCAGCCCGGCCCAGGCGAGCCGGGCGCTCTCGGCCGAGTCCCGGTTGAACTGGGCCTCGAGCGCGGCCCGCTGGGCGAGCAGCGCGGTCGGGTCGTCGGCGTGCGGGAGCTGTTCCTCGATCACCCGCAGCGCCTGGTCGTAGCGGCCGAGCGTGGTGGCCGCGTGCACCACGGTGTAGGCGGTGCGCACCCGCCGCCGCCCCGGCTCCAGCAGCTCCAGGGCGCGCAGCCCCGCCTCCACCGCCTCCCGGGGCCGCGACCCCTTCCAGTAGGACCGGGCCTGCCGCGACAGCAGCCCGCCCCGGTCCTCGCGGGCGGCGAGCCGGGCGGCGCGGCCGTACCAGTGGGCGGCCGACAGCGGCGCGGTGACGCGGGTGAGGTCGGCGGCGCGCAGCGCGGCGGCGAGCGCCTCGGGCACGGTGCCGCCCTCGGCGACGTGGGTGGCCCACTCCAGCACGCTGCGGGTGCCGCGGAGCCCCTGACGGCTGAGCAGCTCGGCGATGCGCTTGTGCACCCGCCGCCGCTCGGCCGGGCCGAGGTCGGCGTAGAGCGCCTCGGCGACGAGCGGGTGGGCGAACTCGTGCGCGCCGTCCTCGGTGCTCACCACGATGCCGTCCCGGACCAGGCCGTCGAACGCGGCCTCCGCCTCCTCCGGCCGCAGTCCGGCCACCTCGGCGAGCACCTCCAGGTCGGTGGGGTACGCCGGGCGGGTACGGCGCAGCGCGGCGAGCACCCGGGCGAGGTTCCGCCCGTTGCGGTCGCGCTGGAACAGCCGGCCGAGGACGGCGCCGCGCCGCACGGACGGGTCGACGCCGTCCATCGAGCCGTCGTGCACCAGCTCCCGCGCGATCTCCTGGGCGAACCACGGGTTGCCCCGGCTGTCGGCGTGCACCCGGCGCACGGTGTCCGGGTCGGGCCTGCGCCCCAGCAGGTCGGTGAGGAGGGCGCCGGTCTCCTCGAGGGTGAACGGGGCGAGCGTGATCGTCTCGTCGGCGTCGAGGCCGGGCGGCCGCCGGGCGGCGGCGAGCACCGCGACCCGGGGGACGCGCCGGGTGAGGTAGCCGAGCAGGCTGAGGGTGTCGGCGTCGGCGAGGTGCGCGTCGTCGATCACGATGAGGCTGGGCCCGGGCAGGGACTCCAGCAGGCGGACCGCGAGCACCGCGGGCGCGCCCGCCGGGCCGCCGAGGGCGGCCTCGTCGATCGCGTCGAGCAGGGCGCGCAGCGGCGGGCCGCCGACCGGGTCGTCGTGCAGCGGGGAGAGCGCCTCGACCAGGGAGGCGTAGGCGATGCCCCCGCCGAAGTCGCGGGCGCGGCCGTGGAGCACGCGCACACCCGCCTGGCGGGCGTGCCGGGCGGCCTCGGCCAGCAGGTAGGTCTTGCCGATGCCGGCCTCGCCGAGAACGAGGACGATCACGGGCCTGCGGCTCAGCGCGGCGACGAGACGCCGCAGGACGTCCCCGCGGCCGGAGGTGACGGCGGGCGCCTCCATCGGATACCGGCTACCTCGTGTCGTTAACGGCGTGTGAACGAACAAACTCCGTCAAGCTACTGCAATTCCCTGCGACGCAAAAGTGCGGGCCGCCAGGACGGTATAACGGCGCTATTGCGCGCTCTTGCGGGATACATCCCAATAGTGAATTGATGTAGCGCAAACGACCACCCCTGATAACGATGGGGTGTGATCCGGCCGGGTGACGCGTGCTGCGCGAGCGCCGACCGCGACGGGAGGGCGCCGGCGGCAGGCCGTACGGCGTCGCGGTACGGCACGCCGGGGACGGCCGCCGTGGGTGCGGCCATGAAAGCGGCGTGCGGGCGGGGCGAGGGGCGGCGGGGTCAGGACCCGTGGGCGGCGAGGGCGGCGCGCAGCAGGGCGGGCCGTACCGTCTCCTCGGGCAGGTCGATCGTCTTGAGCACCGCGGTCTGGATCGCCCCGAGCACGGCCCAGGCGCGCACCCGGGCCTCGGGGTCCGGGGAGTCCCCGGCGATCCTGCGCATCAGCTCGTCGCGGAACTCGCGGAGCAGCTCGCCCATGGAGCCGGGCGGGGCGCAGTCCATGCCGCCGATGTCCTCCATCAGCAGCCGGAGCACCGCCCGGTGGCGCACCGAGAAGTCGACCAGGGCCCGCACGAAGGCCGTGGTGTCGTCGTGGAAGTCGGTGCCGAGCAGGGCGAGGATGTCGTCGCCCGCGGGCGCGATCAGCTCGGCGGCGAGCCGGTCCTTGGGGTGGAAGTGGTAGGCGACCGCGGTCTTGGAGAGCCCTACGGCGCTCGCGATGTCGGCGAGCGAGGTGGCCGCGTAGCCGCGCTCGGCGAACAGCCTGCGGGCCGCGGCGAGTATCCGGGAACGGGTGTCATGACCCTGATCGGGTGTGGCCATCATCTCATTACCTGACGGGGTGGTACCTCCCCATTGTGAGCATGTTTAGTCTTTTACGTGGTCCTGTACGACCATACAGGACATGCATCCAGTACGGGGATCCACTTCGAGGTCGGGGCGATGACGGCATTCTTGCGGCGATTGGGGGACTGGTGCGGGCGGCACGGCGTGCTCGTGCTGGCGCTGTGGATCGCCCTCACCGGAGGCGTCATGGGGGCGCGCCTGGTGTTCGGGGCGCCCGTCAACAACAGCGTGGTGATCCCCGGGTCGGACGCGCAGGTCGCCCACGACCTTATCCGGGAGAGGTTCGACGCCCACACCGGGGGCGGGCGCACCGCCCAGCTCGTGATCTACTCGCCCGACCGGCCGCTCACCGACAAGGAGCCGAAGAAGGCGGTCGAGGCGGCGATGGAGGCGATCCGCGCCATCCCGGAGGTCGTCAAGGTGGAGACGCCGTACCGGATGGGCGGCATGTCCTCCAGCCTGCGCATCGGGTTGATCACGGTACGGATCGAGTCCGACGACCCGTTCGGCTCGTCGAGCACCGCGTCGCCGGTGAGCCTCGACGAGCTGGTGGCGGCCGCCGCGCCCGCGACCCGGGCCGGCATCGAGGTGGTGCCGGTCGACAACTCCACGCCGGCGGACAAGGAGATCAAGACCGGCACCAGCGAGATGATCGGCGTCGGCATCGCGCTGCTGGTGCTCATGTTCGCGTTCGGCACGCTCGTCGCCGCACTGATCCCGATCTTCACCGCGCTGTTCAGCGTGGCCTTCGGGCTCGGCGTGATCGGGCTGCTCGGGCACGTGATCGACGTGCCCTCGCAGGCGTCGGTGATGGCGACGATGATCGGCATCGGCGTCGGCATCGACTACGCGCTGTTCCTGATCTCGCGGCACCGGCGGCTGCTCGCCGACGGGGTGCCGCTGCGCGAGTCGATCGCCCGCACCACGGCCGGCTCGGGCGGCGCCGTGCTGTTCGCCGGCGGCACCGTGGTGATCGCGCTCAGCGCGCTCTTCCTCGCCGGGTTCCCGCTGCTGCAGACCCTCGGGGTGCTCACCGGCATCTCGGTGGTGTCCGCGGTGCTCACCTCGCTCACCCTCGTGCCCGCGCTGCTCGGGCTGCTCGGGCACCGCATCAACGCGCTGCGCATCCCCATCGTGGGGCCGCGCCGTACCGGCCGGGACGAGCCCGCGACGGGCTGGGCCGCGCTCGGCGACTGGGTGGTGGGGCGGCCGTGGCGGGTGCTGATCGCCGCCACCCTGGTGCTCGCCGCGCTCGCCGCGCCGATGCTCGGCCTCAAGCTCGGCGCGCTCGACGACGGGTACGCGGGCGAGGGCACCACGACGCGGCGGGCGTACGAGCTGATGAGCGCGGGCTTCGGGCCGGGCGCGGTCGCGCCGATGATCGTCGCCGCGGAGCTCGACCGGCCGGTGCCCGAGTCGGACCGCCCGGCCGCCGCGTCCGATGACGAGGCCGACGGCGACGCCGGGACGAAGAAGTCCGGCGAGAAGTCCGGGTCCGAGAAGTCCGGCACGGAGAGATCGGACACCGTGAAGGACCCGGTCGTGCGGGAGCTGCGCGAGCGGATCGAGGAGGTCGACGGCGTGGTGTTCGTCGACAACCCGAGGATCAGCCGGGACGGGACCACCGCGCTGTTCAGCGTGGTCTCGCGGTACGCGCCGAGCGACGAGCGGGCCGTGGAGGTGGTCGAGCGCATCCGGAACGTCGTGGTGCCCGGCGCGACCGTGCACGTCGGCGGCGAGGTGGCCGGGCTCGCCGACGCCGGTGAGCGCATCACCTCCCGCACCCCGCTGGTGATCGCCGTGGTCGTGCTGCTCAGCGCGTTCCTGCTGCTGCTCGCGTTCCGCGCGCCGCTCGTCGCGGTGAAGGCCGCGGTGATGAACCTCGTCTCCCTCGGGGCCGCGTTCGGCGCGCTCGCCCTCGTGTTCAGCTACGGCCTGGGCAGCCGCCTCGTCGGCATGGACCCGCCGCCGAGCGCGAACTCCTCGCCGGTGGAGGTGCTGTTCTTCACCGTGCCGATCGACAACTACGTGCCGGTGATCCTGTTCGCCGTGCTGTTCGGCCTGTCGATGGACTACGAGGTGTTCCTGCTCACCTCGGTGCGCCAGTCCTACCTGCGGCACGGGGACAACCGGCGGGCGGTCGCCGAGGGCCTCGGCGCGACCGGGCGGGTCATCACCTCGGCCGCGCTCATCATGGTCGCGGTCTTCGTCGCCTTCGTCGCCTACCCGGACCCGCTGGTGAAGGTCTTCGGCGTCGGCCTCGCCGTGGCGATCGCCGTGGACGCCACGCTGATCCGCGGTTTCCTCGTGCCCTCCACGATGGTCCTGCTCGGCCGGCTCAACTGGTGGTGCCCGCGGTGGCTCGACCGCATCCTGCCGCCGCTCGCGGTCGCCGAGCACCACGACGACGAGCCCGCCCCGGAGCCGGAGCGGCCGCTCGTCGGCGCCGGCCGCGGGCGGCACCGCGCCTGATCCGGCCCCGCCGCCGCCCGCCGTGCCGGGACCGCACCCACCCCGGTACGGCGGGGCCGTACCGGACCGGCACACCCCCGCCGGGGCGAACTAGAAAGATGTTCTAATATCATTGGTCATGACAGTGGAAACCGCGGCGACGCAGGAGACCGGCGGGCCCGACCGGGAGTCGCGCCTG
>Ga0207865_100748_pt1 | contig 31077 bp, 30 predicted proteins | sample HigsolmetaAR204D_FD_184836 | JGI IMG/M metagenome (GOLD analysis project Ga0207865, IMG submission 184836) | Ionic liquid and high solid enriched microbial communities from the Joint BioEnergy Institute, USA - AR20-4-D (SPAdes) (version 2) ...
CCGGACTTGGGTGAAGAACCAAGTATTACGCAGGCCGACCCTGCATGCACCCGGCGGGCTAAAGCCCGCCGGATGTCGAAGGGTTCAGACTAGCTCGCTGGAACTCCGCGAATGTCGCCGTCGCGATGCAGCCAGCGATAGAGCGCTGGCAGCACGATGAGCGTCAGGAGGGTTGACGACACGATCCCGCCGATCACGACGGTGGCGAGTGGACGTTGAACCTCCGAGCCGGCCCCGACATTCAGGGCCATGGGCACGAACCCGAGCGAGGCCACGAGAGCTGTCATCAGGACGGGCCGCAGGCGACCGATCGCACCGTCTAAGATTGCGTTGTCCAGCGGATCGCCCTGCTCCCGCAGCTTGCGGATGAACGCGATCATAACCAGGCCGTTGAGTACGGCCACGCCCGACAGTGCGATGAAGCCCACCCCCGCCGAGATCGAAAGCGGGATGCCACGCAGCGCCAACGCGACGACGCCGCCCGTGAGCGCGAGCGGCACTCCGCTGAACACGATCGCCGCGTCCTTCGCTGATCCAAACGCCATGAACAGCAGGCCGAAGATGATCACCAAGGTCACGGGAACGACGATTGCCAGCCGGCGGCTGGCCGAGATCAGCTGCTCGAACGTGCCGCCGTAGTCCACCCAGTAGCCCGTGGGCAGCTTGACGTCGGCACGGACGCGTTCCTGCAGCTCCTTGACGAAGCTGCCGAGGTCCCGGTCACGCACGTTGGCCGTCACCACGATCCGTCGCTTTCCGTTCTCGCGATTGATCTGGTTCGGTCCGGGCTTGGTGTCGATCTGTGCAACCTCACGCAATGGCACGGTCTTGGGGGTGCCGGCAGCCCAGCGCGCATCCAGTGCGGACTCGTCCGGCTCGGCCTCGCGAAGCGGGATCGGCAGATCGAGCAGCGCGGCCGGATCCTGGCGCAGCTCCTCGGGCAGGCGAACGACGATTTCGAAGCGACGATCGCCCTCGAAGAGGTGACCGGCGACCTCGCCGCCAATGGCCGTCGCCACGGTCTCCTGCACATCCCCCGGGTTGAGCCCGTAGCGCGCCAGCGCAGCGCGATCGGGCGTCACTGTCAGCAGCGGAAGGCCTGTGACTTGTTCGGCCTTCACGTCGGCGGCGCCATCAATCGAGGCGAGCACCCGCTGGATCTGCGCACCCGTGCGAACCAGTTGCTCGAGATCATCGCCATAGATCTTGACCGCCACATCGGCGCGCACGCCCGAGATGAGCTCGTTCGTCCGCAGCTGAATGGGCTGGCTGATCTCGTAGTTGCTGCCGGGGATCGCCTCGAGCGCCTCTTCCAGCTCTTCTATGAGCTCCTGCTTGGGCTTTCGCGGGTCCGGCCATTCCTCACGCGGCTTGAGGATCACGAATGTATCGCCTATGGACGGCGGCATGGGGTCGCTCGCCACTTCCGCGGTGCCAAGTTTGGAGAAGACGCGCTTGACCTCCGGAAAGCCGGCCAGCGTTCGCTCCAGCGATTCCTGCATTCCGATCGCCTGCGTCAGGCTGGTGCCGGGGATGCGGATGGGCTGGATGACGATGTCCCCCTCGTCCAGGTTCGGGATGAACTCCGAGCCCAGGCGGGTCGCCAGCAGGCCCGAGAGCACCACCAGCGCGGCCGCGCCGGCCATCACCGCCATACGGCGTCGGAGTGCCCACGCCAGGATCGGCTCATAGCGGCGCCGGACCCAGGCCACGAGCCGGTTCTCCTTTTCCTCGACCTTGCCATTCAGGAAGACGGCGATCGCGGCGGGAACGAAGGTGAGCGACAGGATCATCGCGCCGGTCAGCGCGAGGACCACCGTGATCGCCATCGGATGGAAGAGCTTCCCCTCGATCCCGCTCAAGGCAAAGATCGGCAGGTACACCGCTCCGATGATGCCGAGGCCAAACAGACTCGGCCGGATCACCTCCGCCGTGGCGGAGGCCGTGACATCAAAGCGTTCCTCGTCGGTCATCTTCCGGCCGAGGCTGTGCTGCATCTCCCCGAACCGGCGCAGGCAGTTCTCGATGATGATCACCGCGCCATCGACAATGAGGCCGAAATCCAGCGCGCCCAGGCTCATGAGGTTGCCCGACACGCCGCCCCGCACCATTCCCATGATGGTGAACAGCATCGCCAGCGGGATGACAGCTGCGGTGATCAGGGCCGCCCGGATGTTGCCGAGCAGCAGGAACAGCACGACGACGACGAGCAACGCACCTTCGATCAGGTTCTTGGAGACCGTATGGATGGTGCGGTCGACCAGGGCCGTGCGGTCGTAGACCGGCTCGGCGCGCACGCCCTCCGGCAGGCTGGCATTGGCCGCCTCCAGACGGGCACCCACCGCCTGCGAGACCTCGCGGCTGTTGGCGCCGACCAGCATCACGACCGTGCCGAGGACCACCTCGTGCCCGTTCTGGGTCGCGGCGCCCGAGCGCAGCTCGCGCCCCTCGGCCACCGTGGCGATATCGCCTACCCGGATCGGGACGCCACCGCGCCGGTCGAGCACGATGCTGCGGATGGCATCGAGGTCCCCGACCTGCCCGGGCACGCGGACGAGGAACTGCTGGCCGTTGCGCTCGATGTAGCCGGCGCCCACGTTCTGGTTGTTGGCCGAGATCGCCGAAACGACGTCCCGCAGCGTCAGATTGAGCGCGACCAGCTGGGCCGGGTCCGGGGTGATGTGGATCTGGCGCTCATACCCACCGATCGTGTTGACTTCGGCGACCCCGGGTGTGTTGCGCAGCTGCGGGCGGATGACCCAGTCCTGCAGCGTTCGAAGGTCAGTCGTGGTGTAGGGCGTGCCGTCTTTCTTCAGCGCCTTGGCATCGGCCTCCACGGTGTACATGAAGATCTCGCCCATGCCCGTTGCGATGGGGCCCATCTCGGGTTCCATCCCCCCGGGCAGCTGCGAACGCACCTGCTGGAGTCGCTCGGCCACCTGCTGGCGGGCAAAGAAGATGTCGGTACCGTCCTTGAAGACGACCGTGACCTGCGAAAGCCCATAGCGCGACAGCGATCGCGTGTAGTCGAGCCCCGGCAGGCCCGCGAGTGCCGTCTCGATAGGAAACGTAATGCGTTGCTCGGTCTCGAGCGGTGAGTAACCTTCTGCCTGCGTGTTGATCTGGACCTGGACGTTGGTCACGTCCGGAGTGACGTCGATCGGCAGCTTCGTGAAGCTCCAGACGCCAAGCCCCACGAGGGCGAGAGTCAGGAGCAGCATCAGCCACCGATGCGTGATCGCGAATCGGATGATTTTCTCGAGCATGGTGGCGGCCCTAATGCTCTTCGGCGGTGGACTTTTCCATGTCCGCCTTGATCAGGTAGCTCTGCTGGACGACGACCTGCTCGCCGGGCTTCAACCCGGCCAGGATCTCCACGGTGTCGGCGTCGCGCCGCCCCGTTTTCACCGGTCGCCTGTGGTAGGTCTCGCCCTTCTGCACATAGACGACCTCCTCGCCGTTGGACGTCTGCAGTGCACTGAGTGGCACGACGAGATTGGCGCGCGCCTGGTCCACGATTACGCGAGCCTTGACTGCCGACCCTGGACGCCAAAGGCCGTCCAGGTTGCGCAGGCGCGCGCGGGCGACCGTGCTCTGACTCGCTGTCGCCGTGCTGGGCAGGATCCGTTCGATCTGGGTCTCAGAGGTGACCCCATCGCTCATGCGCGTCACGATGACCGGGCTGCCGACGCGCAGACGCTGGGCGTCGCGCCCGAAGACATGCAGGTCGACCCACAGGTCCGAGAGATTTGCGATCTCGTACAGGGCCGCACCCTCGCCTGCCACAGTCCCCACCGATGCATCGCGGGACAACACCACACCCGAGATGGGGGCAGTGACCGTGTAGGTGGTCAGGCTCAGGTTGCTCTCGATCGTCGCCAGCGGCTGGCCGGCGCGGACCTGGTCGCCGACGTTGGCGTGTAGCGCGCGCACCAGTCCGGGGAAGCGCGCCATGACCCGCGCGATTGCTCCGTCGACCGGGGTCAGGAGCCCCTGCACTTCATGGTCGTCCGAGATCTCGCCCGGCCCGGCAGGGCTCACGCGCACGCCCGCCGCCGCAGCGGCCTGCGTGCCGATCTTGGTGCTCGTCGGCAGCTCGCCGTGCTCGCCCTCCTCACCTTCCTCGCCCGCCTCGCCTCCCGTCGGAGATGACGCGTTGCATGCTGCCAGCAGCGCGGCCAACGACAGGGCTGCAATCCAATGAAGTTTCACGGGGTGTCTCCTTGTTCAATGGACGGGCCGGCCGAAACGAACGGCTGCCCGGTCAGGCGCTGGATCTCGAGCAGTGCCGAGTGGGCCTCGAGTGCAGCTTCGAGTTGGTCGCGGAGGGCGGCCGTGCGCTCGGCTTGCAGCTGCGCCCACTCCAGATAGCTCGCCGCGCCTGCGCGGTAGGCGCGCTCGGCAGCCGCCTCGGCGCGCGAGAGCCTCGGGATCACGTCGCTCCCCAAGCGGCGCACTTCGAGCTGTGCGGTGAGAAACCGTCCATGCGCTTCGGCGAGGGTGGAATACAGCGACAGGCTCTTGACCTCGCGCTCGAGGCCGAGCAGTGCCAGCTCCGCTTCCGCAGCCCGAATTTCCGGCTGCGCCCTCACCTTGGTGCCCAGCGGCATCGATACGCTGACGACCAACCCGAAGTCGTCGGTCGCCTGCAAACGCCGGACGCCGACCTGCCAGTCCAGGTCGGGAGTGGCAGCGGTTCGCGCGAGCTGGAGGCGAGCCTCTCGAATGCGCTGCTCGCCGGCGAACTGGGCAAGCTCGGGTGTCTTGGCGAGCCAGGAGGCGAGCTCGTCGAACGAGGCGATCTTCGGCAGCGCCAACGGGTTGATGGGCACGACGTCGAAGCTCGGTGCGCGCTCGCCCCAGAGGGTCGCCAGATGCTGTCGGGCCGCCCGTGCCTGCTGCACCGCGCGCGCCTGATCGAGTTCCGCACGCGCGAGCGCGGCCTCTGCAGTCAGCACGACCGATTCCGGCGATGCCCCGGCCTGAAGGCGTTGCCGAGCGCCGGCCACCGCGCGTTTGCGCTGCGCGATATCCAGGCGCGCGATCTCCGCGCGCTTCTCGGCCGCTACGACCGCCAGGTAGCGGCGAGCCACCTCGGCGAGCAGGTCCAGGCGACGGGCTTCACGCTCCACTGCAAGTACATCGATGCGGCTCTGCGCCAGCGCGCGGCGGGCGTCGAGCTTGCCGCCCCGCTCCAGCACAGAGGCCAGGCTCAAGGTGATCTCGGCGCCCTGCAGGCCGCTGGCCTCGCCGGTGCCGAGTACGTTCTCGGCTTCGATGCCAACGACCAGAGGCGGCTTGAAGGCCGCGCGGTCCAGCTCGGTCGTCAGAACATCCCGGCGTCCGCCAAAGAGCCTGAGTTCCGGATGGGTCTGCTCGACACGGCGGAACGCGTCGTCGAGGGTCAAACTTTCCGCCGCATGGGCAGCGGATGCAGCCAGCACGGCCGCACACAAGGCGGCGCGAGCCGCCAGTCGAATCGACATGATGGAAATTCCGAATGCAGGTTGAAATTCCGAATGCAGGTTGAGGGTCTGGCGGTGCCGGGTGGCACTCAACTGACGATTGGGGGTCGAAACGGTGCCGGCCATCGCCCAGCCGTTGGGGGCTGTGCAATATCGAGTCGGGGCACAGCTTGGGCCGGAATCATCTGCGGGACTGCGATCTCGGCCGTCGCCATCGCGGCGATGTGACCGCAGCAATGCGCGATATGGTGGACGAGCTGGAGCGCATCGGAGTCGTCCGTCGCTGCGGCGAGGCTCGAGCGTCCATCCAGCGAGCCGGAGGAGATCGCTTCGGCGTGCCGGGTGGACATCAGCTCGTGCAGCTCGCCCATGGCACCAATGACCAGCTGGACGAGCAGGCCCAGGACAAGGCCGGCCGTCATCAGCCACCTCACCCAGAAAGCCGGCACTCGTCTCGAACGGATCACTCGGGGGTACCTCCTGCGTTGTGGCGAGCCTCGCGCGCCTCGCGGAGGATCTCGACCGCTTCCTTGACCACGTAGAGGCCGATCAGCGTTCCGATCACAAAGTCCGGGTACGGTGACCCCAGCCACAGCACCAGCACGCCCGCGAGAATGACGCCGACGTTGGCGACCATGTCGGCGCGGGTGAAGATCCAGGTCGCCCGCAGATGCACTTCAGCCGACTTGAGCGGCGCGAGCATGCGAAGGACCGCCATGTTGACGATGAGGGAAAGGATGGCGGTGCCGATCATCCAGCCACTGGCGGGCTCGGCGCCGTAGATCACCCGTCGCCCCACCTCGAACAGCACGCCGAGACCGAGGAGCAGCAGCGCAGCGCCGCTGAGCATGGCGGCATTGGCCTTGAAACTCGCGGCGCGGCCGATGGCGACCAGGCCGATGGCGTAGGCCGTGGCGTCCGACAGCATGTCGAGCGCATCGGCGAGCAGGCCTGTGGACTGGCCGATCCAGCCTGCGATGCCGCCGACGACGGCCATCGTCGCATTGAGGGCAAGCGCGATTGTCAGGATCTTGCGCTCCTGAGCATTTTTCGCTTCGTGGTGGCAGCCGCAGTCACTCATCGGTAGGGTTCCAGAAACGGACGGAGTTCATCGGCAACCGGCATCGAGCGCAGCGCACCCACGCGTGCACCACCGGTATTGCCGCGGGGCATCCATAGCCAGGTAAACAGCAAGGACGCGGGAATTCGAACGAGCTGACCGGCCGCCTCGCGCCAGTCACGGGCGCTGATCGCCCATCTCAGGAATGCGATGTGACTGCAGACGTGCCGGATCGTGTGCGTCTGCGCCAGCACGTGGGCCCGCTCGAACGCCGCGTACGCGCCTTTCAAATCACCTGCGTATAGCGCCGAATACCCTGCCGACAGGTGCTGGGCGAAGGCCAAAATCCCAGCGGCAGTTTCGCGATGACGGGCGTGCTGCCGGAATGGCCAGGTGAGCTGGCCCCGGTAGTCGAGTGGAAGCTTCTCTTCGCGCAGCCCCACGTCGCCCGCCCGCAGGGCTTCCGGTCGGTCCAGGTACGTTCCACACAAGTGGTCCCAGATCATGAAGAACTCGCCAAAATTCACCTGGGCATTTTCGTACTCGCGCTTGTGATGCCATCGATGCACTTCGGCCACCCCAAGCCAACGTCGCAGGGGGCCGACGCGATAGTCCAGGTTCGCGTGCTGGAACGCGAGCTGGACGCTGAGCAGGGTGAGCCATGCACTCAGCACGTGAGGCGGCGCGCCGAGCAGCACCGCGACCGCCAGGCCAGGGCCCGCCATCAGCAACGCACTCAGCGGATGACGCCGCTCGCCGTTGAGCCAGTAGAGACGTTCGGCACCGTGGTGTACCGCATGCAGCCGCCACGCCCAGGCGTACCGATGGCTCAGTCGGTGCATCGTATAGAGGCCTGCATCCACAATCAGCCCGGCCAGCAGCAGCTGCATCGCGCCAGGCCACTGGTGGGGCCACCCGCCGTCGATAGGCAGGAACTGGCGCAGCGCATGGAGAAGCACGCCGGCCAGCGCAAGCAGACCGAAGTTGACGACGCCATGCACCACATCAGCATTCAGGTCGCCATGGTCCCTCTGCCACTCGGGCTCGTAAGGGGAGAGCCTTTCCAGCAAGGCCACGGCCGTGACACCAACGGATGCGATCAAGGCAAGCGCGGGCCACGCGGGCAGGGCGCTGCTGGCCACGGCTACGGCCGCGACTGCCGCCGGCAGCATGACCACGGGATAGCTCCCATAACGAATCACCACCTGGCGAAGTGCTGCACTCATGCATTACCTCTCGGACGTTCGTGCGCGGAAGGCATGGCCTTTGCGCCACGCGCATTGGCGACGAAGCCGAGGACGGCGATCGCCGCGACGGCGATCTGGGCGAGGATCGACTGCCACGTCGGGTAAAGGCCCAGCCACTCGATCTGTGGCACAGCAGCCAAGGCCTGGCTGATCCAGCCGGCTTCCTGCAGCGCCGCCACGCCCTTGCCCACAAGCACCACGGCAAGGACGGCGATCAGGATCGAGCTGAAGCGGAAGAACTGGCCGATCGGCAAGCGCGTTCCCAGTCGCAGCAGCGCGAATGCGATGACGGCCAGGACGGCCAGGCCCAAGCCCAGCCCGGCGAGGATCGCGGAGCTGTCCTGTTCGTTCCACATCGCGGCGTAGAACAGGATGGTCTCGAAGACCTCGCGGTACACGGCGACGAACGACAGCACGAACAGGAAGGTCGCGGAACGACGTGTGAGCGCTGCGGACATCTTTTCCGACTCAAGTCAATCCCTGGCGAGGCCCAAGGTACGGTCCCGCACGGGTGCCGTCGGCGAGGGCGGTACGGCGGCCGACTTGGCCAGGCGAAGTGCATTGGCCACCACCGATACCGAACTCAAGCTCATTGCCAGCGCCGCGACCATCGGACTCAGCAGGATCCCGAACGCGGGGTAGAGCACCCCGGCCGCGACCGGCACCCCAAGCGCGTTGTACAGGAACGCGAAGGTGAGGTTCTGCTTCATGTTGGCCACGGTGGCCTGGGAGATCTTGCGGGCGCGCAGGATGCCGCGCAGGTCGCCCTTGACCAGGGTGATCTGGGCGCTGGACATCGCGACGTCGGTGCCCGTGCCCATGGCGATGCCGACGTCGGCGGCGGCCAGCGCGGGAGCATCGTTGATGCCGTCGCCGGCCATCGCCACCCGCCGGCCTTCGCCCTTGAGGCGCTGCACCAGTTCGGCCTTGTCCTCGGGGCGGACCTCGCCATGCACTTCGTCCAGGCCTAGCTCGGTGGCTACGGCCCGTGCGGTGGTGAGCCCGTCACCGGTGGCCATGATGATGCGCAGCCCGGCGGCGTGCAGCTCATTGATGGCGGTCGCGGCCGACGCCTTGATCGGGTCTGCGACCGCGATCAGACCCGCCAAGCGACCGTCCACGGCGAGGAACATGACGCTAGCACCCTCGCGGCGCAGACGCTCGGCGACGTCGAGATGCGCACCGGGATCGGCGCCCATATCATCCATGAGTGCGGTATTGCCCAACGCAAGCGCGTGACCCGCTACGGTTCCGCGCACACCCATGCCGGTCACCGAGTCGAAGTCCTCCACGCGGTCGAACTCGAAGTTCCGGCGTCGGGCCTCGGCCACGATGGCATCGGCCAGCGGATGCTCGCTGCCCTGGTCCAGGCTGGCCGCCAGGTGCAGCACCTGGTCGGCGTCGAAGCCCTCGAAGGCCACGACTTCCTTGAAGGCCGGGCGCCCTTCGGTGAGCGTGCCGGTCTTGTCGACGATCAGGGTGTCGATGCGGCGCATGTGCTCGATGGCCTCGGCATCGCGGAACAGCACGCCCACCTGCGCCGCCTTGCCCGTGGCGACCATGATCGACATCGGCGTCGCCAGGCCCAGCGCGCAGGGGCAGGCGATGATCAGCACCGAGACCGCGTTCAGGATGGCAAAGGTCCAGGCCGGGTCCGGGCCGAAGAAGCCCCAGATGAAGAAGGTGGCCACCGCGATCGCCAGCACTGCGAGCACGAACCAGTAGGCGACGGTATCAGCCATCCGCTGCATCGGCGCGCGGGAGCGCTGCGCCTGCGCGACCAGCTGCACGATCTGCGACAGCACCGTATCGGAACCCACCTTGGCGGCGCGGATCACCAGTGCGCCAGTGCCGTTCTGGGTCCCGCCGATGACCTGGTCGCCCGCGGTCTTCTCGACCGGGATCGGCTCGCCGGTGAGCATCGATTCGTCGACGCTGGAGCGGCCCTCGACCACTTCGCCATCCACCGGCACCTTCTCGCCAGGACGCACGCGCAGGTGATCGCCGACATGCACGTGGGTCAGCGGGATGTCTTCCTCGGTACCGTCGGGGTTGACCCGCCGTGCTTCCTTGGGCGCGAGACCGAGCAGGCCCTTGATCGCCGCGGAGGTTTTCGAACGTGCCCGCAGCTCCAGCATCTGGCCCAGGAGCGTCAACGATACGATTACCGCTGCCGCCTCGTAATACACACCGACGCGCCCGTGCTCGGTAAACGACGGCGGGAACAAGCCGGGTGCCAGCGTGGCGACCAGGCTGTAGCCAAAGGCGGCCGCAACGCCAATCCCGATGAGGGTGAACATGTTCGGGCTGCGGTTGCGGATCGACTGCACGCAGCGCTCGAAGAACGGCCAGCCGGCCCACAGCACGACCGGTGTGGTCAGGACCAGCTCGACCCAGGTTTGCAGGTCGATCGACAGCGGCAGGATCTGCACGCCGCCCAGCACGATACGCGGGAGGTACTGGCCGAACATGGCCAGCACGAGCGTCACCACCGTCAGCGGAAGCGTCCACCAGAACCGGCGCGAGAAGTCGCGAAGTTCCGGATTGTCGTCGTCCTCCAGGTTGGGCATTTCCGGCTCCAGCGCCATGCCGCAGAAGGGACAGTTGCCTGGACCCTGTTGTCGAACTTCCGGGTGCATCGGGCAGGTGTAGATGGCGCCGGGCCGTGCCACCTCGGGTTCGTCCCGGGACGTCAGGTAGCGCTCGGGATCAGCCACGAACTTCGCGCGGCATCGCTCCGAGCAGAAGTGAAAATGGGCGCCGGCGTGGTCCGCATGATGCGGCGTGGTGGCGGGATCTACCTGCATGCCACAGACCGGGTCGGTTACCCGTCCATCTGCAGTCTCGACAGGGACAGCGCCTGCGGAGTGATGGTCATGGGACGACGGTGAGTTCATGCCGATGCTCGCTTTAGTGGGGATGGACTGCCAAGGCAGTGTGCCATTGGGGGTTACACAGCTATTCGGGGCTGAGCGTCCCGAGCACTGAAACAACAACCAGGATCAAGATGGCCAGCGCGGCCTCAGCCGTAACACTCTGCCGCAAAGCCCGCACCTCCTGCGCGGGATCTCCGCTGGTCAGCGCCCGTCCCAGGCGCGGCACCAGCGTCCATCGGTGCAGCGCCCCTAGGCCCAGCATTCCGCCGAACAGAGCCAGTTTGAACAGCAGCAACTTCCCGTAGGTGCTCTGAAACAGGGCCGAAAACGACCACGCGGTGAGATCCCCGTAGTGCACGATGCCGGACACGACGAGCGCAGCAACGAAAATCGTTCCCAGCGTCGAAAATCCATGCAGAAAGTCATGCGTTGATCGCAGACGCCCGCTGCCGGAGGCCTCCTTGCCGCGCAGGAGCATCCCCAGGAACATCAGGACCGCTGCGATCCAGCCGCCTGCCGCAAGAAGATGGACAAGGCCCGCAGCAAGCCGGACCGCGCCTGCCACGCCCTCACCAGCGGCCGCGTGGCCGTTCCATGCCAGAGAAGCGAGTGCGCCGCCCGCCAGCGTCACCGCCAGCGGGAAGGCGGGCTCCACCTTCCCGCGGCGACGATGCCATCCAAGCACAAACATCAGGGCGAGCAGCAGCGCGCCTCTCGCCATCGCTGCCCGGCCCGCGGACGTCTCGAGCAGATACCAGCCAAGCGATGCGCGATCAACGTCGGCGACCGGCATCCCCATGATGCCCGCGGTCTTGAAGACGACTTCGGCCCCGGTGAGCACGAGACCGACGGTGGCACTCACCAACAGAACGCCCATAAGTGGCCATCCGGCCAGGGCATCGGTGAGTGCCGCTCGACGCGAACCGTACCACCCGAGCAATGGGACCCCGAAAAGAACCATGAGGACTAGGTATTCCAGGAACCTCACTGCATAAGCCGACAGGTCGAGCATTTGTGGCTCCTCAGCGCACCGTGAAGCTGAAACTGCCCGTCATGGGGTGGTTGTCGCCACCGACTGCGCGGTATTCCACGGTATAGACGCCCGGAGCCAGCGGCTGGGGCAACTTGGCACGCAGGGTCTTGCCGTTGTTGACGATCTCGGTCGTGAAATTCTCGATCGGCATGGTGGAACTCCCGTGCTTCATGAGCAACTTGAGACGCGACGCCCGCGGAATCAATGTTTCGTTGAATACGAGATCGATCTGGTCTGGCGAGGCCACCACCGCATTTGCCGCCGGTGTGGACTGCTGCAGCGCGGCGTGGGCGTGCGCGATCTGCAGGGAGAACTGCCCAGCCGCAATCGCGAGGACGAGCGCGAAGGAGCGAAGGACGTTTGATGATCTCATAGTGATTAATCCTCATTGCGAATGTGATGCTAAGCCCCGTTGGAGGCCGTGCTGTGTTGGACCCGACATGCGTTGGATGTCGGGCTGTCACCGAAAACACGGTTGGTCAGCTTTGATATTGCAGATGAGGATCCCGCCTGCTCAGGCGGGATCCTCGACGCGTCAAGCCGCCATGGCGCTGCAGCTTTCCGCGCAACGGCGACAAACTTCGGCGCAGCGCGCCATCTCCGGGTCGTTCATGGCGTCGCATGCATCGGCGCACTGGCGGCAGACCTCCGCGCAGGCACCGCAAACCACGTCGTGAACGCTGGCACCGCGCAGCATCGCGTCGGCACTGGTTGCGCAGATATCGGCACACGTCGCAAGGAGTGCGATGTGCTCCGGGGCCGCGTGGGCACCTCCTTTGGTCAGGCAATAGTTGATGGTCTCCAGGCAGATCTCATGACACTGCGTGCAGTTGTCGATGCACTCGTTCATGGCCTGGGACCGGTGTGCCGCGGAATGGTGGGTCATGTGGTTCTCCTTCTTCCTCGCGGACGAGACTCGGCGCGCCCGCAACACCGCCCCTGTTGCTCCGACGGATCAATGCTGTGCGAAGGGTTCGGTGGTTCCGTCGTGACGGACCAGCTCGACCGTGTACGGCTGTTGTCGCCCGGCAGGGACCTCCATGCCCGGCGAGCCGAGCGGCATTCCCGGCAGGACCAGGCCGCGTGCGTCCGGCTTTTCTTCGAGGAGGCGCTTGATGTCCTCGGCCGGGACATGGCCCTCGATGAGGTATCCGCCGACCTCGGCCGTGTGGCAGGAGCCCTTTGCATAGGGGACACCCAGACGCTCCTTGACCGGACCCAGGTCATCCATGTCGTGCACATCCACGGTGAAGCCCGCCTTCTGCACGTGGTCGACCCAGCTACCGCAACACCCGCAGGTCGGAGTCTTGTGGACGGTCATGCGTGGCAGGGCAGCGGGAGTGGCGTCGGCTGTTTCAGAGACGACCTGTGCAGCGGGTGCGATGGTGGATTGCGCGGGTGTCGCCGTCTGGGTGCAGGCACCCAAGCCGGCGACCGCAAAAGCCGCCCACGCCAGTCGGTTCAATCTGCAGGCTTTCATTTCCGGTTCTCCGCTCAGCGCCTGGTCCGCGAGGACCAGTGGATGTGGACGATCCGCCAGCCGTCCGTGGTCTGCTTCAGCACCATCGTCTCGGTGCTCTGGACGGTCAGTGGCTGGCCGTCCTGCTGGGCGTGCAGCTCGCTTTCGGTTCCGACCCACGCGAACTCGCCAGCGGTTCGTGCACGCTGACGGAGCAGCTGGCGATGGGCGCCCTTGAGGAACGCCGCATCGCTGACTGCGTGATGGCCCATGTATTCCTCGCGGCTGCGTTCTGCACCTCCGGACTCGAGGATGAGAACGTCGGCAGCGAGCAGGGCTTCGACCGTGGCCAGGTCGCCGCTGGACAGGGCGGTGTTGAACCGTTCCGCCACGGCGACCGCGGCCTCTGCAGTGGCTGGGACGTCGACGTCCGCAGATGGCGCGGCAGCGGGGCGATGTGCGTGCGACGGTGTCGCCTGCGCCATTGCGGGGGACACGACGGCCAGTGCCAGCGCCAGGGTGAAGGAGATTGCTGTTGCGTTCATTGCGCGGGCTCCAAGGAGATCAATGGGTGTGTGCATGGCCGTCACCGGCCTCGGGCGTGCGTGGTGCAGGGTGCGACTCCACCTTGCCGTCGGGATGGCGGTGGTCCACCAAGCCGACTTCCGTGTCGCCGGGTGATGGGCCGTGGTGATCATCGGCCACACCCAGCGGGTGCGCATGCGGCATGGAGTTGTTGCCCGGCTCGGAGGGGGCAACGTGGTCCTCGGCCGTTTCGTCGTCATGGTGGCCTTGCGTCTCGCCGCCGCCATGCGAATGGCCTTCGCTGCTGTCGACCAGCTCCTTGTACGCAGTCGCGTCGAGCGTAGGCAGCACCTGCAGGAACGCGGCCATGTTCCAGATGTCCTCGTCGCTCATGTTCTTGCCCCAGGCGGGCATGCCGCTGGCCTTGATCCCGTGCTTGATCACCCAGAACGCTTTGGCCACGTCGACCTTGTGCTTACTGAGGTCCGGCGGCGTGGGATACAGGCCCTGGCTCAACTCGGTTTCGGCCATCGACGGGGCCAGGTGGCACCCGGCGCACATCGCTGCGTAGTTGCCCGCGCCCTGCACGATTCTCGCTGGATCGTCCAGGCCCGGCGGGACGTCCAACCTTCCCGCACGCGCCAGGATGGAGCGCTCGCGTGCGGTTTCGAGCAGGAAATACACGGGCTTCGTGTGCATGTCATCGGCGGCGACGTTGTACACGCCGCCCCAGATGAAGCCCGCCGTACCGGCCACGACAACCAGCGGAACCCCGATCAACCAAACACGCTTGCGTGTCTTTGGTTGCATGTGTGTTCTCCCATCAGAACCAGATTCGGACGCCGGCCACGACCCGGGTGTCGTCGACGTCCCCGGACCGTGCGCGACGCTGGTCCGCCGTTCCGCCGTAGGCACGCTCCCAGACGACGCCGACATAGGGAGCGAACTGCCGATGGAACTCGTAGCGCAGGCGGAAACCGGCTTCGACCTTGCTCAGCCCGCTGCCGATTCCAACCGCCGGATCGTCCTTGCTCCAGGCTTCGCCCTCGACCAGCCACTGGCCGATCAGCCGGTTGGTGAACAGCATTTCGTATTCGGCTTCCGCCCCGAGTCCGACCTGGCCGGACTCGCCCAGGTAGGCCGTGGCTTCGACTTCGAACTTGTACGGGGCAAGACCAATGACGCCAAGCGCGGCATAGGTGCGCGATGGACCGCCGTCGAAACCGAAGTCATGGCGGACACCGGCGACCGCGTCCCACCAGGGGGCGATGGCCCGACCGTACAGGACTTCCACATCCGCCGACTCGGTGGATCCACTCACCCGCTCGCCCTCGCTGCGCAGCCAGAGCCGGTTCAAGTCGGAGCCGACCCAGGCTTTCGCTTCCCAGGCCATGCCGGTGCCGTCCTCATCCGCGTCCCAGGCCTCAAGCCGGTCAAGCGACCAGTAGGAGTTGATCGATTCGCCGTGCATTACGTGCGCATCGAGGTCCTGGAACGCCGCGGCCCGATCGGCCGGCGTGACGACAGGAATAGGCTCGTGTGGTTCGGCCGTGGCCGGGAGATCCTGGCTGGCACCTGCCTGGTGGCCCATGGAAGCGTGGTCCATGCCCGAGTGGTCCATGTTCGATCCATCCATTCCAGAGTGATCCATCGAGGAATGGTCCATCGTGGAGTGATCGCTGCCGGCAGGGTCCGCCGCCCCCTGTTTCATGGCGCCGTGGTCCATGTTTCCGTGGTCCATGGATCCGTGATCCTGCGTTCCATGTTCCATCGGTTCCGCCGGTGGCTTTGACGGGGTTGCGTGGTGCGCATGGTCGCTGGGGCGTGGGTCAACCGGCTTGGCCTGCGACTGTGCGGCAGTCGGCTTCGCTGCCGGATGGTGCGAGGCGTGGTCCGTCTCCTGCGCCCACGCCGGCGCGAAAGCAGCTGCGAGAGACAGTGCGGAGGCAAGGCCGATGGCCAGGGGGTGGCGGCGCGAAAGTGTCATGGCGTTCATTCCTCCACCCGCACTTCGCGGAACATGCCGGCTTCCATGTGGTAAAGCAGGTGGCAATGGAACGCCCAGCGACCCAGCGCGTCGGCGCGCACGCGAAAGGCCCGCTTCGTACCAGGCGGCATGTTGATGGTGTGCTTGCGCACCATGAAGTTGCCGGACTCGTCCTCGAGGTCGCTCCACAGGCCGTGGAGGTGGATCGGGTGCGACATCATCGTGTCGTTGACCAGCACGATCCGCATGCGCTCGCCATAGTTCAGCCGCAGGGGCTCTGCGTCGGCGAACTTCAGTCCGTCGAACGACCAGGCGAAGCGCTCCATGTGGCCGGTCAGGTGCAGCTCGACCGTGCGGCCGGGTTCGCGGCCGTCCGGGTCGCGGAACGTGCTGCGCAGATCGGCGTAGGTCAGCACGCGTCGGCCGTTGTCGCGCAGGCCAATGCCCGGATCGTCCAGCTTGGGCGCGGGTGTCATTGTCTGCATGTCGACGAGCGGGTTGCCGGTCTCGGTGGCCGGGTGCTGCTGCATTCCGCCGGCGCCGTGATCCATGCCTGCCATGCTTCCGCCGGCCATTGCGCTTCCGGCCATCGACGACATGTCGTGGCCGCTGTGGTCCATCCCAGCCATTGAGCTAGACATCGAGGACATGTCGTGACCGCCGCCGCCCATTCCGCCGTGGCCCATGTCGGCCATGGTCAGGATCGGGCGCGGGTCGACCGCGGGCACCGGCGCGCGCAGGCCTTCGCGCACGGCCAGCGTGCCGCTGACGTAGCCGGTACGGCCGCTGTCCTGGGCGAAAATAGTGAACGCATCCTGCCCGGTGGGTTCGACGATGACGTCGAAGGTCTCGGCGGTGGCGATGCGGAGCTCGTCGACCGAAACCGGATGCACGTACTGTCCATCGGCTGCGACCACGGTCATCTTCAGGCCCGGGATCCGCACGTCGAAGTACGTCATCGCGGAGCCGTTGATGAAGCGGAGGCGGACCTTCTCGCCCGACCGGAACAGCCCGGTCCAGTTGCCGAGCGAGGTCATGCCGTTCATGAGGTAGGTGTAGGTGTTGCCGTTGACGTCCGACAGGTCGGTCGGCGTCATCCGCATCCGGCCCCACATCTTGCGGTCTTCGACCGTGGCGGCCAGGCCGTGCTGTTTCACGTCGGCGAAGAAGTCGCCAACCGTCCGCTTGGAGAAGTTGTCGAAATCCGACCGCTTCTTGAGCCGGGCAAACAGGCGCTTCGGATCGAGGTCGGTCCAGTCGCTGAGCATGACCACGTAATCGCGGTCATAGGCGAAGGGCTCGGGCTCCAGCGGCTCGATCACCAGCGGCCCGTAGAGGCCGGCCTGCTCCTGGAAACCGGAGTGGCTGTGGTACCAGTAGGTGCCGCCCTGTACGACGTTGAAGCGGTACTGGTAGGTCTCGCCGCGGTTGATGCCGTTGAAGCTGAGTCCGGGTACGCCGTCCATGTTCGCCGGCAGCAGGATGCCGTGCCAGTGGATCGATGTCTGGTCGCCATGGATCGAGCCGGGGGGCAGGGCATTGCGGACCCGCAGGGTGACCGTGGTGCCCTCGCGCCAGCGCAGTAGGGGCGCTGGGATCGATCCGTTGACCGTGATCGCAGGGCGCGTGGCACCGGTGAAGTTCATCGGCGTCTCGCCGATGGTCAGGTCGAATTCGGTGCCCGAGAGCACATTGGGGACGCCTTCGGCCTTGACGGCCCAGCTGGAACGGGGCCACAGGCCCAAGGTTGCGACGGCCCCGCCAACAGCAAGGCCCTGGACGAAGCGGCGGCGCGACGGGGAAGACAGCCCCTCGGCACGGCCGAAAGAATCGGATGACATGGGAACTCCGGGAAAGGTCGAAGGCTCGCGGGACGAGCGTTACCCTGTCAGTGCGGAGCAGCGAACAGGGCCCATCAGCGCCTTAAAAGGCGCGCGGCGACACTTAGCCGATCGGAGGTCGGAAGAGATTGGTCAGGGCCGCGGACGCGTGCACTGACAGGAACGGTTCGGCGGTGTGCCGGTACCGGGTGGTGAAATCGGCGAGTGCCGACCCGGCGATTGCCGCTGAACAACAGTGGTGCATGCAGGCACCACAATTGCCCGTCTCACAACAGTCGCCCAACGGTGGTGCTGTCCCGGTGTGATCAGCGGCCTGCGGATGATGGTGGTCGTCGGTCACCGGAGCGATCACTCCGGCCCCGTGGCAGTCGGCCGCTGTCTGCGTCGCTGTCACGTGGGCGGCGTCACCCGGGGAGTTGCTCAGGTGCTCCGTCATGTGCATGGACGCACCAGCGATGCCCGGACCGTTAGCCAGCAAGGCTACGATCAGGAACAACCGCATCAGGAGTGCGCGCAGAGGCATGCGCCCGATTATATGGACCCATGTAAACGGCAGATGAATACACCGGCAACGCGCCGGTGCAGACTCAATGGTTCCGGAGGGAAAGTGCCGCTGCGAGTATGGGCCGCTTGTGTGTTCCGCCTTCCATGCATCCAACACCTGGTCACCGCAGTCCCAGCGGCTACCAGCTTAACGATGCCGCGATGACCGAGGCGGTCACGCACCACACGATGGATAGAGCACCGGCGCCCGTGTGGCCACCAGCAAGCCAAACCCAATGGACGCGCGATGGCGGCGTCCATCGGTCCTCGGATGCCTTCCGTACACACCGGCGGCGGCGCCACGCTGGAGGAGATCGACGCGATCGAGCTGTGGGGCCCCGGCATCTCCGGCTTCGCCGCCGCGCTGTTCCTCTGGCCGGGCTGGATCCGCCGCCTGTACGACGGCACCCGTGGTCGGCTGCGCGCCTGGTTCGTGCTGCTGCTGCGCACGCTGCTGGTGATGGTGGCGGTGTACGTGGCCCAGGAGGCGCTGGTGCGCTGGCTGGTGGCGCGCGGCACGCCGGCCCAGCTGCGTTCGGCCCAGCACCTGGTGCTGCTGCAGAACGGCCTGCATCGCAACCTGGTGGAGCTGGAAGGCCTGGACGTGGACCGGGCGCGGATGTCCGGGCCGGACGGCAAGGCGTTCCTGGCCGTGTTCCCGCTGCTGGGCTCGGGCCTGGGTGAGCGGGTCGAGGCCGATTTCGGCCCGGCGCTGCGCGGGGAGGTCACGCGCAAGCTGGTGGTCAGCGCCATGGGCGACCCCAACGAACGCATGCGGCACTACGTCGACCTGTACGGCTCCCTGGCGGCGCTGTACCAGCCCTTCGACCAGGCCCGCGCGCAGATCCAGGCCAAGGCCGGCGGGGAGTGGCAGCAGTACCGGAAGAAGCTGCGGCGGCGCGGCCTGAACCCGGACGCGCCGCCGCGCCGCTACCACGCCAGCATCCGCAGCCAGGTACGCGGCAACGGCGTGCCGGTGCCGCATGACTGGCACCCGGCCGACCGTGCCGGCTTCATCGCCGCCGCCAGCCGCTGGCCACTGGAGGACGCCCGCACCCGCCTGCGGCAGGCCGTGGGCGAGCACATCCCCGGACTGCGCGGGGTGGCGCTGCCGGACCACGTCAACAGCCTGTACACCGAGCCGGAGCACCAGGCGCCGCTGCTGCGCGTGCTGGGCTACACCTGCATCGAATCCTTCGACGCCGGCCGCGCCGGGCGTGACGCGGCGGCGTTCAAGCGCGAGGTCTACGACCGCGAGGCCGAATGCCAGACCGCGCGCCAGCTGGCCCTGGAAGGCGATGTGCAGGCCGGGCGCGACGCCCGCCGCGCCCTGCTGGTGCCGTTCATCGCCCTGGTGTTCTCGCTGTACGGCGCGCTGGCCCACATCGCCAAGTTCGGCCTGTACACGCTGGCGCTGTTCCGCGGCTACCGCTGTTCCGCACCCCCGGGCTGTTCGCCGGCATCACCCTGGCCACGCCGGTGCTGGGCATCCTGCTGTGCGCCTGGCTGATGGCCTCGCCGGTGACGGGCAACGCGCTGTACCGCAAGCTGGAGCAGCGCCTGCCGGCGTGGCTGTCGCTGCCGGTGCGCGGCACCATCCATGGCCAGAAGCTCGGCTATCCGCTGTTCGAGGGCATCCGGGTGCACGCGCTGCGCGGCTTCGGCTTCGGCTACCACGGCGGCGAGGCCGCGGAGGAGACGGTTGGCCAGGCGCGGTGACGCGCCCTCAGGCCACGCGCGCGCGGCGCTGCCGCTCCAGGTGCACCAGCAGCAGCGAGATCGCCGCCGGGGTCATGCCGGGGATGCGCTGGGCCTGGCCGATGCTCAGCGGGCGCACCTGTTCCAGCTTCTGCCGCACCTCGGCCGACAGGCCGCGCACGGCGGCGTAGTCGAAGTCGGCCGGGATCGGGGTCTGCTCGTGGCGCTGCTGGCGCTCGATCTCCTCGCGCTGGCGGTCCAGGTAGCCGGCGTACTTGACCCCGATCTGCACCTGTTCGGCCACCTGCGCGTCGTCCACGCCCGGGCCCAGCGACGGCACCCGCATCAGCGCCGCGTAGTCCAGCTCCGGGCGCTTGAGCAGGTCCAGCGCGCGGGTCTCGCGGCTGACCGCCACACCCAGCACCGCCTCCACCTCGCGGCCGACGGCGTTGCCGGGGGTGGCCCACAGCCCGCGCAGGCGCTCGGTCTCGCGTTCGATGGCCTCGCGCTTGGCACACAGCCGCGCCCAGCGCGCGTCGTCCACCAGACCCAGGCGGCGGCCGGTCTCGGTCAGGCGCAGGTCGGCGTTGTCCTCGCGCAACTGCAGCCGGTACTCGGCGCGGCTGGTGAACATGCGGTACGGCTCGTTGGTGCCGTGGGTGATCAGGTCGTCCACCAGCACGCCGATGTAGGCCTGGTCGCGGCGCGGGCACCAGCCCTCCTCGCCGCGGGCGAAGCGGGCGGCGTTGAGTCCGGCCAGCAGGCCCTGCGCCGCGGCCTCCTCGTAGCCGGTGGTGCCGTTGATCTGGCCGGCGAAGAACAGGCCGGCCACCAGCCGCGTCTCCAGGGTGGGCTTGAGCCCGCGCGGGTCGAAGAAGTCGTACTCGATGGCGTAGCCGGGGCGGGTGATGTGCGCGTTCTCGAAACCGCGAATCGAGCGCACCAGCTCCAGCTGCACGTCGAACGGCAGCGAGGTGGAGATACCGTTGGGGTAGATCTCCACCACGTCCAGGCCCTCCGGCTCGACGAAGACCTGGTGGCTGTCGCGGTCGGCGAAGCGGACCACCTTGTCCTCGATCGAGGGGCAGTAGCGCGGACCGATGCCCTCGATCTGCCCGGTGTACAGCGGCGAGCGGTCCAGCGCGCCGCGGATGATCTCGTGGGTGCGCGGGGTGGTGTGGGTGATCCAGCACGGCACCTGGCGCGGGTGGTCCTCGACCCGGCCCAGGAACGACATCACCGGCAGCGGGTCGTCGCCCGGCTGCATCTCCATCACCGAGTAGTCCAAGGTGCGGCCGTCGATGCGCGGCGGCGTGCCGGTCTTCAGTCGTTCGACCACGAACGGCCGCTCGCGCAGGCGCGCGGCCAGGGTCACCGACGGCGGATCGCCCATGCGCCCGGCGGCGTAGGTGGTCTGGCCGATGTGGACCTTGCCGGCCAGGAAGGTGCCGGCGGTCAGCACCACCGCCCGGGCATGAAAGCGCAGCCCGGTCTGGGTCAGTGCGCCGCGCACGGTGTCGCCCTCGATCAGCAGGTCGTCCACCGCCGCCTGGAACACCTGCAGGTTGGGCTGGGACTCGACCATGCGCCGGATCGCGGCGCGGTACAGCGCGCGGTCGGCCTGGCAGCGGGTGGCGCGCACCGCCGGGCCCTTGGAGGCGTTGAGCGTGCGCCACTGGATGCCGGCCAGGTCGGCGGCGCGGGCCATGGCCCCGCCCAGGGCGTCGATCTCCTTGACCAGGTGGCCCTTGCCGATGCCGCCGATGGCCGGGTTGCAGCTCATCGCGCCCACGGTCTCGATATTGTGGGTCAGCAGCAGGGTGCGCGCGCCGGTGCGGGCCGCGGCCAGCGCGGCCTCGGTGCCGGCGTGGCCGCCGCCGATCACGATGACGTCGTAGCGGTCGAAGGAAGCGTTCATGGCGGGCGGCGCCGGGCGCCGGTGGGCGGGCCATGCGGCCCGGGGGGAGGGCGGGGATTCTAGCCCCGCGCCCGCTCTGGCACGCATCCTGCAGGAATTCCCCTGCACCCGCCGCGGCGGCGCCCGACACGGGGCGCGACCGGGTTTGGAACAGGGGCCGGTCAGGGTGCGCGACGGGGAAGCACGGGGCCGGCAGCCGGGGGACTGCCGGCCCCTTTTCTTTGCGTATCCGCCAGGGCGGGCGGCGGCGCGAAGGGTGCCGATGTCCGACAGGGCCGGAACAGGGGGGATCCAGTGTCTCCCCGCCGGACATCGGCATGGACCGGTATGTACCGGTTGCGTCAGAAACCGACGCATCCGGTCACATGCTGCAAGGCGCGCCTAGCTTGGGCCAGCTCGGCGGCAGGCGCAAGCGCCGGCTCAGGGCTCGAGTGTGCGACCCGTCGCAGTCCTTGCACGCCCCTGCCGCGGAGCGGACGACGGCGTGCCGCGGACAGCCTGCGGACGCGGCGCCGGAGCGGCGCGCTCGACCCGGGCCGGCATCGGCCGGCCCATGCTGGCCGGCGCCGGACCGGCCTGGCCGGCGGACATGGCCGCAGGCCTGCCACCGGAGGGCGGACGATGCCGGGGGGGTTCCTTGGCCCGGCGCACCCGGTCGAGGTCGCGCCACGGCGCGCGGTCGCCATCCCGGTCGGACGAAGGTGGCGGCGGGCGGTGCGACGGACCGCCACCCGGACCCGGCGGCCGGTGGCCGCCATCCGGGCGCGGCCCGTGCGCGGGCGGCCGGTGGTAGTGGTGGATCACGCGCGGGTACGGGTAGTAGCCGCCACCGTAGTAGCCCAGCCCCAGGGACCAGCCCGGCGTGTAGTACGGGTAGTAGGGGTAGGCGGCACCGTGGACGTCGTAGCGGTAGGTGGTGGCCGGATAGCCGCTGTAGTAGCCGCCGCCCGCGCCCACGTAGCCGTAGCTCGCGCAGCCGCCCAGCGCCATCGCGATGGCCAGGCCGGTGAGCAGTCGCAGTTTCATGGGCGGTCCCCCTTGGGATGGAAGGCCAGAGTGGTGGCCACGCTTTGAATACGTGCTTAATCGGCGCGGCGCACGTGCACGGGAAAAACCGGTCGTGTGGATACGTTAACCTTAGTCCATGGATGAGCTTCCCGCCGCCGGCGACGTCCTGGACGCCGCCGCCCGCATCGCTGGCCATGTGGCCGTGACCCCGGTGCTGCGCTCCCGCGCCCTGGACGTCCTGGCCGGCTGCACCCTGGTCTTCAAGGCCGAACACCTGCAGCCCGGCGGCGCGTTCAAGCTGCGCGGGGCCACCAACGCGGTGCGGGCGCTGGACGCGGAAGCGGCCGCGCGCGGCGTGGTCACCCATTCCTCGGGCAACCACGGCGCCGCCCTGGCCATCGCCGCGCAGGCGCACGGCACCCCCTGCCACGTGGTGGTGCCGGACAACGCGGTGGCGGCCAAGCTGGAGAACATGCGCCGCCACGGCGCCCGGCTGCACCCCTGCCCGCCCACCCAGGCCGCGCGCGAGGCCACCTGCGTGCAGGTGCAGGCCGAGACCGGCGCCACCCTGGTGCATCCATACGCCGATGCGCGGGTGATCGCCGGGCAGGGCACGGCGGCGCTGGAGCTGTTGCAGCAGGCCGGCAGCCTGGACGCGGTGGTGGTGCCGGTGGGCGGCGGCGGCCTGGCCGCGGGCACCGCGCTGGCCCTGGCCGCGGCCGCGCCGGATTGCCGGCTGGTGCTGGCCGAGCCGGCCGGCGCCGCCGACACCGCCCGCGCCCTGGCCGCCGGCGTACGGCAGACGGATTTCGTGCCCGACACCGTGTGCGACGGCCTGCGCGCGGTACTGGGCGAGCCCAACTTCCGCATCCTGCAGGCGGCCGGCGCCGAGGCGGCGGTGGTGGACGATGCCGCCACCCTCGCCGCGATGCGCCTGCTGTGGCAGGAACTGAAACAGGTGGTGGAACCTTCCTCGGCCATCGCCCTGGCGGCGGTGCTGGCGCAGCCGCAACGCTTCGCCGGCCTGCGCGTGGGCGTGGTCCTGACCGGCGGCAACGTCGACCTGGAGGCGCTGCCGTGGCGCGCCTGAAGCGGCGCCCGGGCCGGTGGCGCTGGCTGTGGCGGCTGATGCTGCTGGCAATGCTGTGGCTGGCCGGGGTGGCCGCCTGGATCGTATGGGTGGGCCAGCGCGACCAGGCCCAGCCGGCCGACGCCATCATCGTACTGGGCGCGGCGGCCTACGACGCGCGGCCCTCGCCGGTGTTCGAGGAACGCATCCGCCACGGCCTGGCGCTGTACCGCCAGGGCTACGCCCCTGTGCTGCTGTTCACCGGCGGCTACGGCACCGGTGCGCGCTTCTCCGAATCGCAGGTGGCGCGGCGCTACGCCCTGCGCCAGGGCATCCCCGAGTCGGCCATCCTGATCGAGACCACCTCGCGCACCACCCGCCAGAACCTGCAGGAGGCGCGGCGGCTGATGCGCGAGCACGGCCTGCACCGCGCCATCGTGGTCAGCGACCCGCTGCACATGGCCCGCGCCCTGCGGCTGTGCCGCGAGCTGGGGATCGAGGCGGTCGGCTCGCCCACGCCCAGCACCCGCTTCCGCACCATCCAGACCCAGTGGCGCTTCCTGCTGCAGGAGGTCTACTTCTTCCACCGCGACCTGGTGGTGCACGCCGGCTGAGGCGCGCGCCGTATCATGGCGCCCCCTTTCCATCGCAGTCACGCATGACCCAGGACACCTCCCGCCAGGACGCCGCCATCGCGCTGGTCCGGGCCTACTACGACGCCTTCAACCGCGGCGACCGTGCCGCCATGCTCGACCTGCTGGCCGAGGACGTGGTCCACGACCTCAACCAGGGCGCGCGCGAGACCGGGCGCGAGGCCTTCGCCGCCTTCATGCGGCGCATGGACACCTGCTACCGCGAGCAGCTGCACGAGGTGGTGGTGATGGCCAGCGCCGACGGCAGCCGCGCCGCCGCCGAGTACGTGGTGCACGGCGAGTACCTGCGCGACGACGCGGGCCTTCCCCCGGCCCGCGGCCAACGCTACGTCCTGCCCGGCGGCGCCTTCTTCGAGGTGCGCGACGGCCGCATCGCCCGCGTGACCAACTACTACAACCTGCAGGACTGGATCGCCCAGGTCTCGCGCTGACACAGCGCGCTGCGGTCCCGCGCGGTTTCCGGCCCCGGGCGTCCGCAGAGCCGCGCCAGCGGCGACGCGACGGATGCGCCGCACCGAGCGCAGGGGGCGGCGCGGGCGGTCCTACGGGCTGCGGCGGCGGATCGGGATGCGCGAGACCGGCACGGCGGCGATCTCCTGGCCACCTTGGCGCACCGGCGCGCCCGGTTCCGGGCCCCAGGCCTGGGCGTAGATCACCTCCCAGGTGCTGGGCAGGCGGCCGTCGGCATCGCGCAGCGGCTCGTAGGCCGCGGCCGCCCGGGCGAAGCGGCCGCGCCCGGTGAGGCTGCGGCGGCGCGTGGCCAGGGCGTTGGTCGCGCCCAGCGCGCGCAGCTCACGCATCAGCGCCGGCAGATCCGGGTAGGTCAGGTTGAACAGGTCGCGGTCCAGCACCGGATCGCGGAAGCCGGCGGCCATCAGCGCATCACCGAACTCGGCGATGGAGGCGAACGGGCTCACGTGCGGCTGCTCGTCGGCCGCGGCGAAGGCCTCGCGCAGCTCGGCCAGGGTCTGCGGACCGAAGGTGGACACCAGCAGCATCCCGCCCGGGCGCAGCACGCGGCGGAAGCCGGCCAGCACCGCCGGCAGGTCGTCCACCCACTGCAGGCACAGGTTGGAAAACAGCACGTCCACGCTGCCCTCGGCCAGCGGCAGCGCGCGCGCGTCGGCGCACACCCGCGCGAACGGCCGCCACCAGCCGGCCTGGCGCCTGGCCTGCTGCAGCATCGGCAGGGCCAGGTCCAGGGCGATCACCCGGGCCCCGGGCCAGCGCTTCTTCATCGCCGCGGCGGCGTGGCCGGTGCCGCAACCGACGTCCACCACCACCGCCGGCTCGCGGTCGTCCAGGTAGACCAGCGACTCCAGCAGGCGCGTGCGCACCTCCTGCTGCAGTACCGCGGCCGCGTCGTAGCCGGCGGCGGCGCGCGAGAAGGCGCGGCGGACGTGGCGGAAATCGAACGACCCGGGCATCGGCCTGCACCTCAGAAGCGGATGCCGGCCATGAACGCGTCCAGCTCGGCGGCCACCGCGTCCACATGGCCCAGGAAGGGCGCATGGCCGGCGCCGGCCAGCTCGACGAAGCGCGCACCCGGCGCGCGCGCGGCGGCCTCGGCCATGCCGCGCGGGTCCACCAGGCGGTCGCGCCGGCCGGCCAGCCACAGGCTGGGCACGCGCAGCTCGGGCAGGGCGTGGCGCAGGTCGCTGCGCTCGAGCAGGCCCAGGCCGGCCTGCAGCGCCTCCGGGCTGGGTTGGCCGCGCGCGTGCAACAGCGCGCGCAGGGCACGCAGCTCGCTCTGGCCATGCTCCGATCCCAGCGTGTCCAGGGCGATGAAGCGGTCCAGGGTGCCGCCGTAATCCCTGGCCAGGTTCTCGCCGAAGCTGGCGAACACCGACGGCTCCACCGCGTGCTCCCAGCCCGGGCCACGCACGAAGCGCGGCGTGGCGGCGACCATGACCAGGCCACGCACGGAAGGCAGCGCCGCGGCCGCGCGCAGGGCGAACAGGCCGCCCAGCGACCAGCCCAGCCACACGGCCTCGGGGGTGCGCGCGGACACCTGGCTGACCACCACGCCCGGGTCCAGCGGCTCGTCGGCGTCGCGGCTGTAGCCGTGGCCGGGCAGGTCCACCAGGTGCAGGCGGTAGCGCGAGGCCAGGCGTTCGGCCAGCGGCGCGAACACGCCGCCGTGCAGGGCCCAGCCGTGGATCAGCACCAGATCGGGGCCGCTGCCGAGGGTTTCGATATGCATGGGGCAATTGTCTCCGATGGGGGGAGCGGGCGACACCGCCACGCTGAACGCCACCCGGGCCGCGGCGCGGGTGTCCGTGTACCTCCAGGAGCCGCGCAGGCGGCGACCCGGCCGGTGCATCCGGCGCCGGCGTTCCACCGCGGCCCGCGACGGCGCCTTTTTCAGGAGGCACCTGTTGCGCCGTCGACGCTCCCGGCGAAGCTGCATCGGTCGCGACGGAGAGGCGCGTCGCGTCGCCGCCTGCGCGGCTCCTGCAGAGGGGTCAGGCGATGGCCACGGCGGCGGCGGTGCGATCGCGGGCGGCGGCCAGGGCCTGCACCAGCTGCTCCACCTGGTCGCGGGTGTGCGCCGCGGTCAGGGTCACGCGCAGGCGGCAGCCGCCTTCCGGCACCGTCGGCGGGCGGATCGCGGCGACCAGGAAACCGGCCTCCTCCAGCGCCCGGGACATGGCCAGCGCCGCCGCCTCGCTGCCGCACAGCACCGGCTGGATCGGCGTCGAGGAGGCCACCAGCTCCAGGCCCTCGCGCGAGGCCGCCTCACGGAAGCGGGCCACGTGCTCGCGCACGCGCTCGCGCCGCCATTCGTCGCGGCGGGCCAGGCGCACCGCCGCCAGCGTCGCCGCGGCCACGGCCGGCGGCAACGCGGTGGTGTAAAGGTACGGGCGCGCGGTGCCGGCCAGGTGCTCGACCAGGTCGGCGTCGCCGGCCACCACCGCGCCCAGCCCACCCAGGGCCTTGCCCAGGGTGGCCAGCTGCAGCGGCACGTCCTCTACCGTCAGTCCGGCCTCGGCCACGCTGCCGCGGCCTTCCGGGCCGAGCACACCGATGCCGTGGGCGTCGTCCACGTAGAACAGCGCCTGCTGGCTGCGCGCCGCCAGCGCCAGCGCACGCAGCGGGGCCACGTCGCCGTCCATGCTGAACACCCCGTCGGTTGCGAGCATGGCCGCTCCGCCGGGAGCGTTGCGTAGCTGGCGCATCGCCCCTTCCGCGTCGGCATGGGGGTAGCGGCGCAGGCGGCAGCCGGCCAGGCGCGAGGCGTCGATCAGGCTGGCGTGGTTGAGCCGGTCCTGCACGCACACGTCCTCATCGCCCAGCAACGCCTGCTGCACCGCGAGGTTGGCGGTGAAGCCGGAGCCGAACAGCAGCGCGCGCGGCACGCCCAGCCACTCGGCCATCTCGCGCTCGAGCTGCTCGTGCAGGGCGTGGTGGCCACAGACCAGGTGCGAGGCGGCGCCGCCCACGCCCTCGCGCGCGGCCGCGTCCTGCAGCGCGGCGCCGACCTCGAACTGGGTGGCCAGCCCCAGGTAGTCGTTGCTGCAGAAGCCGGTCAGCCAGCGGCCGTCCACCTCCAGGCGCACGCCGTCGCGCCGGGTCACGGTGCGGCGCTGGCGCTGGCGCTCCCGGGCCACGCGTTCGGCGCGCTGCGCCCGGACGCGGTCGTGGATGTCGATGCGATGCATGGTGCGGTCCTTCCCCCCGGAGGATGTGCGGCCAGCCTAGGCCGGCGCGGTGATGCCGGCGTGCACGGTAACGCCGGCGTCCGTCCGGGTTCCGTGATGCCGGTCACACTCGTCTGGAGGCAGCGGCCGCAGGCCCAGGCGCGCGAACAGGGCCTGGTCGCGCGCGGCGTCCGGGTTGCCCGTGGTCAGCAGCTTCTCCCCGTGGAAGATGGAGTTGGCGCCAGCCAGGAAGCACAGCGCCTGCAGTTCCTCGCTCATGCCCTCGCGGCCGGCCGACAGCCGCACCATCGAGCGCGGCATCACGATCCGCGCCACCGCGATGGTGCGCACGAACTCGAACGGATCCAGCTCGGCGGTGCCGTGCAGTGGCGTGCCCTCGACCTGCACCAGGCGGTTGATCGGCACCGAGTCCGGATGCTCGGGCAGGTTGGCCAGGGCCTGCAGCAGGCCGGCGCGCTGCTCGCGGCTCTCGCCCATGCCGACGATGCCGCCGCAGCAGGTCTTCAGCCCGGCCCGGCGCACGTGCTCCAGGGTCTGCAGGCGGTCCCGGTACTGGCGGGTGTGGATGATGTCCCCGTAGAACTCCGGCGCCGTGTCCAGGTTGTGGTTGTAGTAGTCCAGGCCGGCGTCCTTCAGCGCCTGCGCCTGTTCGGCGCTGAGCATGCCCAGGGTGGCGCAGGTCTCCAGGCCCAGCGCCTTCACCCCGCGGATCATCTCGGCCACCTTCGGGATGTCGCGGTCCTTCGGGCTGCGCCAGGCCGCGCCCATGCAGAAACGGCTGGCGCCGGCGGCGCGGGCCTGGCGCGCCTTCTCCAGCACCGCCTCCACCTCCATCAGCTTCGTGGCCCGTACCCCGGTGTGGTAGCGCTGCGCCTGCGGGCAGTAGGCGCAGTCCTCCGGGCAGCCGCCGGTCTTGACCGAAAGCAGGGTGGAAACCTGCACGGCGGCCGGGTCGAAGTGGGCGCGGTGGACGCTGGCGGCACGGAACAGCAGCTCGGGGAAAGGCAGGTCGAACAGCGCCAGCAGTTCCTCGCGGCGCCAGTCGTGGCGGATTTCCGAAGGCATGGGGGAGGTTTTCCGACTGCGGCCGGCGGCCGAAGCCGGGCAGTCTGGAAATCCGGCCCGATCCTGTCAACCCAAATACAATGGAAATGGTTTACGGAAGCCTGCGCCGGCTCCTGCACGCCCTGTCCCTGGCCCTGCTGCCGCCGCGCTGCCTGGTCTGCGGCGAGGCCGGCAGCGGCGGCCTGGACCTGTGCGCCGCCTGCCGGGACGCGCTGCCGGTGCCGACGGCCGCCTGCCGGCGCTGTGCCCTGCCGCTGCCGGAAGCGGGCGTGTGCGGCCCCTGCCAGCGCCGGCCGCCGCCGCTGGACGAGGTCCGCGCGGCCCTCCTCTACGCCGCGCCGGTGGACCGCCTGTTGCCCCGCCACAAGTTCCACCGCGACCTGGCCGCCGGCCGCCTGCTGGCGACCCTGATGGCCGCGGCCTTCGCCGGGGCGGAGCGGCCGCAGGCGCTGGTCCCGGTGCCGCTGCACCGGGCGCGGCTGCGCGAGCGCGGCTACGACCAGGCGCTGGAACTGGCCCGGCCCCTGGCGCGCCGGCTCGGCCTGCCGCTGCTGGACGGCCGCCTGCACCGGGTGCGCGCCACCGCGGCGCAGTCGGCGCTGGACGCCACCGCCCGGCGGACCAACCTGCGCGGGGCCTTCGCCGTCCGCGGCGGGCCGCTGCCGGCGCACGTGGCGCTGGTGGACGACGTGATGACCACCGGCGCCACCCTGCACGCGGCCGCGCAGGCCCTGCGCCGCGCCGGGGTGGTGCGGGTGGACGCCTGGGTGTGCGCGCGGGTGCCGTGAGGCCGGCTCAGGCGGCCGGCAGGTGGTAGTGGGCGGCGATGCCGGCGAACACCGCCAGCCCCACCCAGTTGTTGTGCAGGAAGGCGCGGAAGCACGGACCGCGCTCGCGCCGGCGGGCGATCCAGAACTCCCAGGCCACCAGCGCCGCCGCCACGGCCAGGCCGGTCCAGTAGGCGGCGCCCAGCTGCGCCTGGCGTCCGGCCAAGGCCAGGGCCACGAACAGCAGCGCGTACAGCACGCCCTGGATCACCAGGTCCAGCTCGCCGAACAGGATGGCGGTGGACTTGGAGCCGGCGCGGATGTCGTCCTCGCGGTCCACCATCGCGTACCAGGTGTCGTAGGCGGTGGACCAGAGGATGTTGGCGCAGTACAGCAGCCAGCCCAGCGCCGGCACCTCGCCCCGCACCGCGGCGAAGGCCATCGGGATGCCCCAGCCGAAGGCCATGCCCAGGTACACCTGCGGCAGATAGGTGTAGCGCTTGAGGTACGGGTAGGTGGCCGCCAGGAACAGGCCGACGAAGCTCAGCAGCACGGTCAGCCGGTTCATGGTCAGGACCAGGCCGAAGGCCACCAGCATCAGCACCGCGAACACCGCCAGCGCCTCGCGCCCGGACACTGCGCCGGTGGCCAGCGGGCGGTCGCGGGTGCGCTCGACCTGCGGGTCCAGCCAGCGGTCGGCGTAGTCGTTGATCACGCAGCCGGCCGAGCGGGTCAGCCACACGCCGGCGGTGAACACGAACAGCGTCCACGGGTCCGGCAGGCCTCCGGCGGCCAGCCACAGCGCCCACCAGGTCGGCCACAGCAGCAGCAGCACGCCGATGGGGCGGTCGCCCCGCATCAGCCTCCAGTACTGGCCCAGGCGCTCGCGCCAGCGAGGCACCGGCGCGGTGATCGGCGGTTCGTAGCGTTCATAACCCATGGCGGAGTAGCGTATCAGCTTGCTTCGGCTTCAGCCCTTCATCCAAGGCCAGTCGACTTTAATGGCTCTGTTGAATTTCAAGTGGGTTGCCGGGCATGAGGGTTGATCACTGCGAAGTCGAGCTTGCCGGCGACCAGGAAGATGACGGTTCTGATAGTGGTGAAGCGGGTGAAGCCGCGAGCGCGGCGCTTGGCGGACTGAAACAGGCCGTTGAGCGCTTCGAGGAAGCCGTTGGTCTGGCGGGTCTGGGCCCAGGCGACG
>Ga0207865_100753_pt1 | contig 30844 bp, 31 predicted proteins | sample HigsolmetaAR204D_FD_184836 | JGI IMG/M metagenome (GOLD analysis project Ga0207865, IMG submission 184836) | Ionic liquid and high solid enriched microbial communities from the Joint BioEnergy Institute, USA - AR20-4-D (SPAdes) (version 2) ...
AACATCCCCGGGCGCAGCATCATGTCGGCGTTGTCGACCTGCGCACGCAGCAAGATGGAGCGGCCGCCGGCATCGACCAGCGGGCTGATGGCATAGACCGTGCCGGCGCGCGGCGCCCCGCCCAGCGCGTCGAACCGCACCTGCAACGTCTGGCCGACCTTGACCTTGGTCAGATAGAGCTCGGGCACGCGAAAATCGACTTTCAACGGATCGACCGCCTCGAGCGAAACCAGGTCCTGGCCTTCCTCCACGTAATCGCCGATGGAAACGTTGCGCAGGCCGATGATGCCGTCGAAGGGCGCGACGATGACGGTCTTGTCCAGCCGCGCCTGCGCAAGCGCCACGGCCGCCTGCTGCACCTTCAGGTTGTTGGCGGATTCGTCGCGCGCCTGCTGGCTGATGAAACCCTCGGCCTGCAGGCTCGCGGCGCGCTTGTAGTGGCTTTGCGCAAGCGCCAGGTTGGCGCGGGCCTGCTCGAGCTCGGCACGCGCGATGGCGTCATCGAGCCTGAACAGCACCTGGCCCTTCTTGACCGGGGCACCTTCCTTGAAATTGATCTCGCGCAGGCGCCCGGCGACTTCCGGCCGCAACATCACGGTTTCGTCCGAGCGCAAGCTGCCCACCGCGGTAATACCCCGCGGGAAAGTCACGCGTTTGACCGTGGCGGTCTCGACGGGAACGGCGGCCTGCTGTGCGGCGCCTGCCCGTGGCGCAGGCGCAGGGGCATCCGGCGCAGCCGCTTGCTGTTTGGGCAAATACCAGCCCACGGCCACGCCCGCCGCCAGTGCCGCTGCCGCGACGGCGAGCGTTGCGATCTTGTTCATGCGGATAGGAAGGAAACGTCGCGCCCGGCATGGCCATGGGCCGCCCGGGGAAATCGTGACAATCGGTAAACTGACAATTTATCACCCTGCACTGGCGCTTAACCAGCAAAAATAAAGGGCTGGCAACGCAGCGTAATGGTTTCCTTATCCGTAGAAACCCTAGGTTTTATGCGGCCGGCGCGCGCTTGGCCGATTCCACGCCCAGGTTGGCCAGCTGGTCGGCGCGCTCGTTGCCCGCGTCGCCCGCATGCCCGCGCACCCATCGCCAAGTGACGTCGTGCCCGGCCACCAGGGCATCGAGGGCCTGCCACAAGTCGGCGTTCTTGACCGGCTTGCGGTCGGCGGTCATCCAGCCCCGGCGCTTCCAGTTGGGCAGCCACTCGCTCATGCCCTTTTGCACGTACTGGGAGTCCGTGTGGATGACGACCTTGCAGGGCCGCGTCAGCGCGCGCAGCGCCGCGATCACGGCAAATAGCTCCATGCGGTTGTTGGTCGTGTTGGGCTCTCCACCGTACAGGGTTTTTTCATGCCGCCCCATGCGCAGCAGCGCCCCCCATCCGCCCGGCCCGGGGTTGCCCTTGCACGCCCCGTCGGTCCAGATTTCCACAACCTTGGCATCATCGATCGTCATACATCCTTTCCGTATCGCGCCGCACGCCGCTGCGGCCACCCCGCACGCCCGTGCGGCACCACCACCTGGGCGGACCGGGCCGCCCGCCTTGCCTTGCGCTTCCAGGCCGGGCCAATCAGGCGCATGCCGGCCACGCGCTTGACCGCCGACACGACATAGACCGCGCCGCATACCGGCCACCAGCGATCGCCCGCCTTTTCCATGAACCGCCAGCGGGCAAGCCACTTCTCGGTGCGGCAAGGCGGGGCGTAGCAACCGTAGCGGCCACGGTCAACTTCCAGCGACAGCAGCTTGAACCAATCCTTCAGGCGCGCAAGCGAGACCTGCACGTCCGGATCCTGCGGCATCCAGGGCTCCAGCCCTGGAATCCGGCTGCGCGCCCCCCACAGGCTCCACGGGTTGAAGCCGGAAATCACCACGCGGCCTTCCGGCACCAGCACGCGCTCGACCTCGCGCAACACCTTGTGCGGGTGGTCGGTGCATTCGAAGGTATGGGGCAGGACCAGCAGGTCAATGGACTGCGACTCGAACGGCAGCTCGTCGGCCAGCGCGATGGTACATCCCTGCCAGCGGGCGGCCAGGCCCGGCGCGGGCGCGCTGGCCCCGACGTAACCCTTGAAAGGCATGCGATTGGCGCGCAGCGCGTCGATCTGCGGCATGCCCAGCTGCAGCGCGTTGTAGCCGAAGACGTCGCCCACCATCGCGTCGAACTGCGCCTGCTCCCAAGCGCGCACGTATTCGCCCGGCGCGCTTTGGAACCAGTCGGCCAGTTCTACAATGGGATCCGTCTCGTCCGTCACGCTGTCCTTTCCTTACCATGAATACCGACACCGCCCGCCCCGTCGCGGGGCAGGACGGCGGCGCGGTCGTTGCGCTGCCGGCCCTTTCCGACAACTATATCTGGCTGGTACGCCAAGGCGACGATGCCGTCGTGGTCGACCCGGGACAAGCCGGGCCCGTCCTGCAGGCGCTGTCCCGCGACGGCTTGCGGCTGCGCGCCATTCTACTCACCCACCACCACAACGATCACGTCGGCGGCGTGGTCGAATTGGTCCAGGCCACCGGCGCGGTGGTCTACGGCCCGGCGCGGGAAGCGCTGCCGCATTGCGACCACCGGCTGGCCGAGGGTGACCGGGTCAGCCTGGCGCAGCCCGCGCTGGATCTCCAGGTGCTGGACGTGCCGGGCCATACCGCCGGCCACATCGCCTATCACGGACTGGCCGCCGGCCAGCCCGTCCTGTTCTGCGGCGACACCCTGTTTGCCGCCGGCTGCGGCAGGCTGTTCGAAGGCACGCCCGCGCAAATGCACGATTCCCTGCAAAAAATCGCCCGCCTTCCGGCGGATTTACAGGTTTGCTGCGCGCACGAGTACACTTTGGCGAACTTGCGCTGGGCGTTGGCCGTCGAACCCGGCAACCGCGCCCTGCACGCCTGGCAGGAACAGGCCGAGCGGCTGCGCGCCGCCGGACGGCCGACGGTGCCGACCTCCATCGCCCGGGAGCTCGATACCAATCCTTTCCTGCGGGTGGCGCAGCCCGAAGTCGCACAAGCCGCAGCAACCTGGTCCGGACGGCCGCTGGCCGCCCCGGTGGACGTTTTTGCCGCGCTGCGTGAATGGAAGAACCAATTCAAATGATCCGCCGATGAATGTATTCCGACTGATCCTGTCCCTGTGCGTGGTGCTGCTAGTGGCCGGTTGCGCAGGCACCGCCCGGCACGGGGGCGAGCAGGTGGTCACCGGCCCCGAATCGGCCCCTGCCGGACGCTACGTCGCCGTCGATACCTTCCGCACCATAGACCTGACCCGTCCGCCTGCCGACGCCTGGGACAGAATCCGCCGCGGATTCGCGATCCCCAACCTCCATTCCCCCCTGGTCCAGCAATGGACCGACTATTACGCCGCGCACCCGGAATCGGTGCAGCGCATGGCCCAGCGGGCCGGCAAGTACCTTTACTACATCGTCGACGAAATCAACCGGCGCGGCCTGCCGACCGAGCTGGCGCTGCTGCCTTTCATTGAAAGCGCGTACGACCCGGCGGCCTATTCCCGCTCCCGCGCCGCCGGCTTGTGGCAGTTCATTCCCAGCACGGGCCAACACTTCAATCTCAAGCAGGACTGGTGGCGCGACGAGCGCCGCGACCCGATTGCCTCGACCAACGCGGCGCTGGACTATCTGCAATATCTGTTCGACATGCAAGGCGACTGGTACCTGGCGCTGGCCTCCTACAACTGGGGCGAAGGCGCGGTGCAGCGCGCCATGGCCAAGAACGCCGCCGCGGGGCTGCCCGTGGATTACCAGTCGCTGCCGCTGCCCGAGGAAACGCGCAACTATGTGCCCAAGCTGCAGGCGATCAAGAACATCGTCGCCGAACCCGAAAAGTACGCGGTGACCCTGCCCCCGGTCGAAAACGCTCCTTATTTCGCCACGTTGCGCAAGACCCGGGACATCGACATCGAGCTGGCCGCGCAGCTGGCCGAGATGCCGCTGGACGAATTCCGGGCGCTGAACCCGTCGTTCAACCGGCCGATCATCCTGGGCGAGCACAAGCCCACGCTCATCTTGCCGCGGGAAAAAGTCGACGTCTTCAACGCCAACCTCAAGGCGTACGAAGGGCGGCTGACCAGCTGGAAGGTCTATCACGCCAAGCGCGGCGAGTCGCTGGCCGAGATCGCCAAGCGGCACAAGATCAGCCTGGCCCGGCTACGCGAGGTCAACGACATCCCTGCACAGCGCAGCCGGGCAGCGGGTGGGGCCATGCTCGTGCCCGGCACACCCGCGCCAGACGGCGGCCGGGTACAGCTGGCGTCGCTGCGCACGCCGGCCGGCGCCGCCGACAGGCAAACGCCGGCCGCGCGCGCGACGACCGCCGGGCCCAACGCCCGCGTGCACGTCGTCCAGCGCGGCGACACGCTTTACTCGATTGCGCGCCGCTACGGGACCTCGGTGGCAAACCTGCGCGCGCTCAACAACCTGAAGAACGACACACTCAAGGTGGGCAGCCGCCTGCGCATCCCGGGCACCGGCGTGCGCGGCTGACCGCGGGCGCGGTTAACATTGCGCCGATCGTCTCAACGCAACGCGGCCGGCCCCGGCCCCACCGCCCGGGCCTCCCCGCCTACTTACATCAGGACGGATAAATGGGTTTTCTTGCCGGCAAACGCATACTGATCACCGGAGTCCTCTCCAACCGCTCCATCGCCTACGGCATCGCCCGCGCCTGCCGCGACCAAGGCGCGGAACTGGCCTTCACCTACGTGGGCGACCGCTTCAAGGACCGCATCACCGAATTCGCCGCGGAATTCGGCAGCGACATCGTACTGCCGTGCGACGTCAGCGAAGATGCGCAGATCAAGGGCGCCTTCCAGGAGCTGGGACGGCGCTGGGACGGCCTGGACGGCCTGGTGCATTCGATCGGATTCGCACCGCGCGAGGCCATCGCGGGCGACTTCCTGGACGGCCTGTCGCGCGAGGGTTTCCGCATCGCCCACGACATCTCCGCCTACAGCTTCCCGGCGATGGCCAAGGCCGCGCTGCCGCTGATGAAAGGCCGCCGCGCGGCGCTGCTGACCCTGACCTACCTGGGCGCCGAACGCGTCGTACCCAACTACAACACCATGGGCCTGGCCAAGGCATCGCTCGAAGCGTCCGTACGCTATCTGGCAAGCTCCTTGGGGCCGCTCGGCATCCGCGCCAACGGGATTTCCGCCGGCCCGATCAAGACGCTGGCCGCCAGCGGCATCAAGGACTTTTCCTCCATCCTGAAGTACGTCGAGACCACCGCGCCGCTGCGCCGCAACGTCACGATCGAAGATGTCGGCAACGTCGCGGCTTTCCTGCTGTCGGATCTGGCCGCCGGCGTGACGGGCGAGATCACGCACGTCGATGCCGGGTTCTCCACCGTCGTGCCGGGCATGCAGGAATGAGCCGCCGGCACCGCGCGCCATGCGCGCGGTGCCTTCAATCGACCCGCAGGCCGATTTCGCGAGACAGCTGGTCGAAGCGGTCGATGTCACCGAGCACGATGCGGCCGAACGCTTCCGGCCCGTCGTTGGCCGGATTGAATCCCAACGCGCGCAGGTCAGCCTGCATGGCAGGGTCGGCCACGATGTGCGACAGTGCCCCGTACAGGAAATCGACTGCCGCTACCGGCGTACCCGCCGGCGCAAGCAGGCCGTGCCACTGGTCGAGCTGGTAGCCGGGATAGCCCTGTTCGGCCACCGTGGGCACGTCGGGCAGCTGCGGCGAGCGCTGCGGGGACGTCACGGCCAGCGCCCGCAGCTTGCCCGCGCGCAGCAAGGGCGCGGCGCTCGACGCGGTCACGACGGCCGCCCCCACCTGGCCGGCGACGACGTCCTTGAGCGCCGGACCGCAACCGCCATAGGGCACGTGCAGTAGCTTGCGCCCGGCGTCCCGGGCAAGCATCTCACCGGCCAAATGCTGCGGCGTACCATTGCCGCAAGAGGCGTACTCGGGCGCGCGCCGACGCGCCGCGTCGGCCTCACCCTCGCTCGTGTTGCCGGCATCCAGCCACTGCGCCAGGGTGGACACGGGCGAGTCCGCCGGCACGACGAAGACCGATGGGACGTAAGCGACATTGATCACCGCGGTGAAGTCTTCGCGCGGCGAGAACGGCAGGTCGCGGAACACCGCCGGATTGATCGCGAAGGAACTGTTGACCATCAGCAGCGTGTGGCCGTCTGGCGGACTTTCGGCGACATGGCGCGCCCCCACGTTGCCGCTGGCGCCCGGGCGGTTTTCCACCAGCACCGGCAGGCCGATGCGCGCCGACAGCCTGTCGCCCAGCTTGCGCGCCAGCAGATCCGTGCCGCCGCCGGGCGGGAAAGTCACGACGATGGTGATGGGCCGGGACGGAAAATCCCGCACCGCTTCGCCCCACGCGCCCGGCTTTTGCGCGGCCGCCCCTGCAAACACGGCCGCCAGGACCGCCGCAGCGGCGGCCCAAGCCGATCGACCGATGCCGTGACCGGTTCGCGCTCGTGCTATGCCTCGCATGGCGTCAACCCCGGTGGTCCAGGCCGATGTCCAGCACCGCGGCGCTGTGCGTGAGCCAGCCGACGGAGATCAAATCCACCCCGCTGGCAGCCACCGCCGGCGCGGTCTGCGGGGTGATGCGCCCTGACGCTTCGGTCAGCGCACGGCCCCCGACGATTTCCACGGCGCGGCGCAGCATGTCAAGCCCCATGTTGTCCAACAGCACCGCGTCCACGCCGACGTCCATGGCTTGCTCGAGCTGCTCGAGCGTGTCGACCTCGACTTCGATCTTGACCAAATGCCCGACCGCCGCGCGTGCGCGCTCGATGGCCGGGCGCACGCCGCCGGCGATGGCCACGTGGTTGTCCTTGATGAGCACGGCGTCGTCCAACCCGAACCGATGATTGGAGCCGCCGCCCACCCTCACGGCGTATTTCTGCAGCGCACGCAGCCCGGGCAGTGTCTTGCGCGTGCAGGCGACGCGGGCGCGATGGCCGCGGATGGCGTCGACGATGCCTGCGGTGGCGCTGGCCACCCCGCTCAGGTGGCACAGCAAGTTGAGCGCCACGCGCTCGCCGGTCAACACCCCGCGCGCCGAGCCGCTGACCACCGCGAGCACATCACCCGGTGCGACGCGGCAGCCGTCGCCCTTGCGCACGTCAAAGCTGATGGACGGATCCACCAGCCGGAATGCCATGCGCGCGGCGTCCAGGCCGGCGACCACGCCCGCCTGGCGTGCCACCAGGGCGGTCTCGGTCTGCATGCCTGCCGGCACGATGGCGTCAGTGGTGATGTCTCCGGCCCGACCAAGATCCTCCAGCAGCGCCGCGCGCACGATGGGTTCGATCATCAGGTCCGGCAGGGGTGCGGCCGGCGTCTCCTGGCCAGCCGGCATGGGGGGCGCTGCACGCAACGCCGTGGAGGCAATTATGCTCATTTTGAGTATTAAATGGACAAAAAAATTTCGGGCGGGATTATGCTAAGACTGAGCATAATACGATGTCAAGACCAGGGCTGAGGGCACTGAACGACGGCGCGGCACCGTCGGGATGCCGCCGCCGCGCCCCGGGCCTGCCGACGAGAAGCTGGCGGCCCCTATTGCGCCCGGGCAAGCGGCAGCTTGGTGCCGGCAATTGCGCGCTCGAGCAGCACATCGCGGCGAAACCGGAACAGCTTGGCCGGACGCCCCGCGCCGCCGGCCAGCACCTCGCCGGTTTCCTCGATAAGCTCCTGCTGCTCGATGAGGCGGCGGAAATTCTGCTTGTGCAGGCAACGGCCGGCCAAGGCTTCGACCGCCTGCTGCAGCTGCAACAGCGTAAAGTCCGGCGGCATCAGCTCGAACACGACCGGCCGGTATTTGATCTTTGCGCGCAGCCGGGCGATGCCGGTTGCGAGGATGCGGCGATGGTCGTAGCACATGGGATGGCCGGTCGGCAGCGACGCATCGGGCGCCGGGGCGCGGACGTCCCCGCGCTTGCGGCGGTGCGCCTCGGCCACCAGTCCTGCCTCGTACAACAACTCGTAGCGCTGCAGGACGGCATCCTCGCTCCAGGCATGGCCGTCCACCCCAAAGGACATCGCCATGCGCTGCTGGCGTGCACGCCGGTCGGCCGCACCCGGCGCGGCGGCGACCCATTTACGCAGCGCCGGCAGGATGAAGTCCGACAGCAGCGCGGGGGTACCGTCGCGGTGGTCTTCCCACGGGAAATAGCGGTACCAGTCCTGCCAGCCGGCGCCAGGATCGGGCGGCGCGCCCGCTTCTCGCGTCAGCGCCAGGTAACTGATGGAAATCGCATGCCGCCCCCCGCCGGATTCCTCGTAGCGGTCGCGGTCGGCAAAGGTATAGAGCTGCTCGACGTAACCCAGGGGATGGTGGGTTTGCGCCTCCACCCATGCCCGCAGGCCGGCTTGCAATGACCGGTGCGACCGCTCCAGCGGGCCGCTGGGCAAGGCGGCCGCGTCTCGCGTGGTCAGCACGCGGGGGGCGCCGTCGGTGACGGCGACCAGCACCGCAACCAGGTCGGCGACGATGGAATGAGGAGATGAATCGGTCAAAACGCGCTCGTCGGACGGCTTGTGGGCACTACGATGGCGGCTGCCGGGTGGTCGGCGGGATAGCGCCGCGCCGGGCAGCCGGATTATAGATAGTTGACGCGGCCGCGCAGCGGCTTGTTACGCGTAGGCGATCAACCGGCCCATTGCCGCCACCCCCAGCCAGATCACCAGCGATGCCGCCGCCTGCACGCGCCCCATGGCGGGCGGCCGGTCGTCCCAATCGGCCAGGCGGCGTCCCCACCAGCTGCGAAACAACAGCGCGTTGGCAACGCCCAGCACGATCCAGAGCAGCTTGACTTGCAGCAAGGGCTGCACCGACAGCGGCCCGGCGTCTGCCGCGAAAAGCAGCGGGCCCGTGGCCAGCATGACGAGCAAGCCCGCGATGGAGACAGGCGTCAGCAGCGCCGATACCTCGGGCAGCGGCAGCCGCCGTCCCACGCCAAGCAGGCGCAGGTCGAGCAGCACGATGGCCCCCACCAGCAGCACCATGCCCAGTAGGTGCAGCAGGTTGACGGCAGGATACGCCCAGACGGCGCCACGCATCCATTCGCCCAGCGCGGACGCCTCCAGCGCGGCAGCCCAGTCAGGTGCGGTCATGGGGCCCCCTCCGGTCGGATGCCGTTTGAATCATGCAGGCAGGCATGCCGCACGGCGCTAGCGTAGCTCAACCGTCTTGCCGTCGACGGTGATGCGCTCGGCGCGCAACTCGGGACTGCCATCGGACTTGGGGTAGCCGACGATGCGCACGGTCTTGCCGACCTGCAGCATTTCTTCCGACAGGCCGCGGGCCTGCATGCGCGAGATCGGCGCAAGTACGACCTCCCAGCGCCGGCCCTCGTAGTCGACTTCGACCTCGGCGTGCGGATTGCGGTATCGCACCGCCTGCAGCGGCACCTCCATCGTGATCACCTTGTCCGCGTCATAGCTGCTCCAGCCGTGATGCGCATGGACCGGCAGCGCCAGGGCCAGCCCGGCCAGTGAAAGGATGAGGCGTCGCTTGAACGCAATGGGCATGGTGGACATGGCAGCCTCCCTGTGTCGAGCATGCGGCGCGCGCGCAGGCGCCGCCCTGGTGGGGACTATATACGCATTGCCCGGGTTGCGTCGCGCCCGGATCAAGCCGCCAAGAGCGCCGCCAGGTCCCCGGGCCGCGCGCGGCCTGCCTGAATCGCCAGCATCAGCAGGATGCGCGCCTTCCAAGGCGACAAGTCGCCGGCCAACACGGCGCCAATGTCGACCAGGCGTTGCGACGAACCCGCGAAGTCGTAGCCGGCCCGCGTGCCGCCGCGCGGGATACGGGTGGACACGACCACGGGCATGCCGCTGCTGCGCACCTCGGCGATCGCCTCGAACATCGGCGCATTGACGTGCCCCGATGCCACCGCCTGCACCACCAACCCCTGCGCGCCGGCCTGGGCAGCGGCGCGGACCAACGCGCCCGAAGCGCCGGCATACATGGCCACGATGTCCACCTGCGGCAAGCTGGACGCGCGCAGCGGCAGGTATAGCCGGCGCGACGGCCGGCGGTGCCAGGTCACCCGGTCGCGCACGATCGAGCCCAGGTAACCCCATTCGTTGGACTGGAAAGTCTCCACGTCCACCGTATGTGTCTTGGTGACCTCGCGCGCGGCGTTGACGTGACCGTTGAACACGACCAGCACGCCGGCCCCGCGCGCCTGCGGCGCGCGGCACACGCGCAGCGCATCCATCAGGTTGCGCGGGCCGTCGAAATCGGGCTCCGACGCGTTGCGCTGTGCACCGGTCAGGACCACCGGCTTGTCACAGTCCAGCACCAAGTCCAGGAACCACGCCGTCTCTTCCAAGGTACTGGTCCCGTGCGTGACGACGACCCCGGCAATGTCCGGCCTGTCCAACAGCGCCCGCACGGCGTCGTGCAGGGCGACCCAGTGCTGCGGCCCGATTTGCGGCGATGCCACGCGCGCGACGTCGTGCACCTCGACTTCGCCGGCATCACCCCAAGGCGCCAGCGTCTGCAACAGCGCCGCGCCGGACATCGCCGGTGCGGCCAGGCCGGTCGCGGGATCTATGCGCGAGACGATGGTGCCGCCGGTGGCAACCAGCGCGCACCGGCCTGCCCCAACCGGCGCACTCACAGCGAAACGCCTGCGGCCTGCACGACCTCGCGCCACTTGTCGATTTCCGACTGGACGTACGCCGCGAACGCCTGCGGCGTTCCCCCGCCCGGCTGGGCGCCCAGTGACTTCATTTTTTCCTGCACGTCGGGCAGCGCCAGGATGCGGTTCACTTCCTCGTTGATCTTGTCGATGATGGGCGCCGGCGTGCCCGCGGGCGCGGCCAGGCCGTTCCAGGAGCTGACCTCGAAGTCTGGCACGCCGGCCTCGGCCATCGTGGGCACGTCGGGCAGCTCGGGCAGGCGCTTGGGCCCGGCCACCGCGAGCGGGCGCAGTTGCCCGCTTTGGATCGCGGGCAAGGCGCCCAGCAGCGTCTTGAACCCGGAAAGCACCGTCCCACCCACCACGTCGGTCAGTGCCGGGCCCGCCCCTTTGTAAGGCACGTGCAGCATCTTGACGCCGGTACGCAGCTCAAGCATCGCGCCAGCCAGATGCGGCGAGCCGCCCACGCCCGAAGACGCGTAGCTGACCTGGCCGGGCTTGGCCCGGGCCAGCTCGATCAGCGACTTGACATCCTTGATATCGGTCTTGGGGCTGACCACCAGCACGCTGGGCGAAGACATCAGGTGCACGATGGGGGCCAAGTCACGCATGCTGTCGTAGCGCAGGTTGCGGTAGACCGACATATTGGTGGCGTTGGCGATGGTCTCCACCAACAAGGTGTAGCCATCGGGTGCAGCACGCACGACCTGCTCGGTGGCGATGTTCGACCCTGCGCCAGGCTTGTTCTCGACCACCACTGGCTGGCCCCACGCCAAAGACAGCTTCTCGGCCACCACGCGCGCCATGACGTCGGTGGCCCCGCCGGGCGGATAGCCGACGACGATGGTGATGGGCCGGGACGGATAGTCTGCGGCCGTTTCGGCGCATGCGGGCCCGGCGGCCACGGCGGCGCAAACGGCGACTGCGGCCACGCGCCGGATCGTGTCGAGATCGCGCATCTTCTTCTCCCATGGGCCCTGCGCGAAGCAAGGCCGTGTCTCCTGGGCGCTGCCGCCCGTTTGTTTATCGGAATTGCCGGCCGCAGGCATAAGGCCTGGCCGGATCGCGCACGCGCACCGAAACTCCCGCCAAGGCGCCTGCCTGCGACTTCTCGCATGTCCCAATATGCCCCGGCTTGGCATGAAGGAAAAGCAAGAGTTCGTCATCCGCCAGTTAAATCTTTTTTAAGTGAAAACGCTCTTGCCCTGAAGCTTGGCACCTGCAGGCGAACAAAGAGATTGACCAGAGGACTTGCGCATAGCTACGATGGTGATCCAAATAAATAGGATTTATATCCTATATAGTAGAACATCATAAGAAGTTGACGCATAATCAACACCCGGCACGGCACCGCTTGCCGGGCACATCACGACCACCAGGAGACAACCATGCGCAAACCGTGGCAACGCATCGCAGTACTCCTTTTCTTCGCATTCTGGACGCTCGGCGCTCAAGCCCAGGACTGGCCGACCCGGCCCATCCGGCTGGTGGTGCCTTTCCCCCCGGGGGGCGCCAGTGACGCGGCCGGACGCATCTACGCGCAATACTTGGGCGAGAAGCTCGGCCAGCCTGTCGTGGTGGACAACCGAGCCGGCGCCGGTGGCGAAATCGGCGCGGACCACGTCTCCAAGTCAGAGCCGGACGGCTACACCCTGCTCTTGGGCGCGTTGGGCAGCCACTGCATCCACGCTGCGCTCAAGCAAAGCCCGTACGACCTGTCCACCGCTTTCGTCGGCGTGTCGATGGCGTCGACCGTCCCCATGGTGGTGGCGGTCAACAGCAAGCTCCCTGTCAAGTCGGTCGCGGACCTGATCAGCCTAGCCAAGCAGCAGCCTGGTCGCCTGACCTACGGCTCGGCTGGCCCCGGCACGCCGCAGCAAATGGCCATAGAGCTTTTCAAGACCAGCACCGGCACTGACATGCTGCACGTGCCTTTCAAGGGCAGTGGTCCGTCCATGGCAGCGCTGCTGGGCGGCCAAGTTGACTTTGTGTTTGAGACGCTACCGGCGCTCAAGGGCCAAATGGACGGCCAGCGCGTGCGGTTGCTGGCAGTGACCAGTGACAAGCGCTCGCCCAGCCTGCCTGACCTGCCAACGCTGCAGGAAGAAGGCGTGCGGGACTATTCCGTGACCAACGCCTATGCCGTGCTGGCGCCAGCCAACACACCGCCGGCGATCGTCGAGAAAATCAGCAAGGCCATGCAGGAAGTCGGCGCCATGCCCGAAGTGCAGGCCCGATTCCGCGACCAGGGTGCCGAGGTCGTGACCAGCTCGCCCGCGCAAACCACGGAACTGCTCCGGGCGGAGCTGACGAAATGGGAAACCGTCGTGGCCCGGTCGCAGGCGGCGCTAGCCGCAAAATAACGTTGCGCTGCCCGGCTTGCTGGCCGTGCCGCCTAGCGGCTGGCAGCGCCAACCGGTGCAAACTCGCTGGCACCCGTCGCCATGGTGGCGACAGCTTCGACCAGCGGATCCTGTACGTGGCGCCGGCGCAGCGCCACGAATTCGACGGGCGGCAGGCGAGGCCGGGTATTGAGGACCTGCAGCAGACCGATCGCAACCTCCTTGCGGTATGACCCCAGCGGCAGCAGGCTCACCCCCAGCCCTGCCAGGGTTAAATCCCCCAGGACGCGGACGTTGTTGCAGGAGACCACTGGCCGATACTGCGCCTGCCCAGCGCGAAACCACTGCTCTATCACCGGATAATGGTGGGACGCCTCCGACAATCCGAGCACGGGCCAGTCACTCAGTTCTGCAGGCGTCAGCGGGCGCGCCGGGACTCGCAACGAAGGCGCCGCCATCCATACGAATTCGTCGCCTCCCAGCGGCAAGGCATCCAGGCCAGCCTCGCTGACCGGGCCGTTGACCAGGGCAAGGTCCAACTCTCCCGCCCGCAACCTGTCCATTAAGGTGGCAGTCAGCGCAACCTCGACGCTCAACGCCATGCCGGGATAACGCTCGCGCAGCGCTGCCACAAGCTTAGGCAACCACGTGATGGCGACCAGTCCCACCACGCCCATTCGCACCACACCGGTCATCGCCTGTGCATCGCCGATGCGCAGGCTGATGTCGGCTGCCAGCGCCACCATGCGCTGAGCCGGTTTCAACAGTGCCTGTCCTTTGGGAGTCAGCCGTGCGCGATGGCCACTACGGTCGAACAGCGCCACACCGAGCGATTTTTCCAGCTCTCGTATGCGCGCCGACACCGTCGATTGAGTGGTGTACAGGACGTCGGCGGCTGCCGCAAAGCTGCCAGTCTCGACTATGCGCACGAAGGTTTCCAAGTGCTTGATCAACATGGGCAGCTCGCTTAATTCATCGATAATTTCGATGATTCTATATTAAAAAATATCGCTATCTTCAATGTATATCAGAACCTAGACTGAGTAGGTCAGCAGCGGCCGCTGCAGCAACGGAGGAGAAAGCCATGGGAGCGTTTGAACGAATTTTGATTGAAGACACCCCCCACCAGATTAAGGTGCGCCGCACGCCTTTCGAAGGCCCCATCGTTTGGAACCGCGACAGCCTTGCCTCATCGGACGGCATAGTGGCGCTCACGCCCGAGTGCCGGCGCGAGCTGGATGCCGTGGTCGAGTTGCTGCGCCGCAATCCCCTGCCCACCATTGCGCTGGTGCCAGACGATTTCGAGCTAACCGCGTGCCGTGCAATGATGGCGCGCGTTAGCGACATACTGCGCGATGGAGTGGGATTCGTCATCATCGATCGCCTACCCATGGACGACTATTCGGTCAATGAGGCAACCACGGTGTACTGGTTGCTGGCGCAGATGGTGGCTCGTCCCGTCGCACAAAGCTGGGACGGCAAGCTGATCTACGACGTGCGCGACTTCGGGCGGCCGCCCGGCAACGGCGTCAGGCCGGACGTCACGAACGCCGAGCAGAACTTCCACACCGACAACAGCTACAACCTTTGCCCGCCCGACTACGTTGCACTGCTGTGCCTGCGGCCAGCGATGGAAGGCGGCATCAGCAGCATTGTCAGCTTCTACTCGGTCTACAACGAGATGCTCAAGCTCCGGCCGGATCTTGTCGAAAGGCTGTTCCAACCCTATCTCTTCGATCGCCAGCGCGAACATGCGCCTGACGACCCTAAGGTGCTCAGCCACCCGTTGTTCCAAGACCGCAATGGCCAGGTCGTATGCAGGCTTTCGCATCGGCACGTGGTTAACGGCTACAAAATGGCCGGTGTACCGTTCGACGGACTTGGCGCCGAGGCGCTGGAAACCCTAGAAAGCCTGATGCGGGAACCGCGATGGGCACGCGAATTCTGGTTCGAATCCGGACAGATCCAGATCGTCGACAACACGCGGCTGGGACATCGGCGTACCGCCTTTAAGGACTATGAGGAAGAAGACCGCAAGCGCCACCTCGTGCGGCTATGGCTACGTAGCGAGGGGCGTCGCTTCTACAACGGTTAGCACGGCGCAACCGGGTTAGGCCATGCGACCGGCCTGCCCGGCTGGCCGCGGGGTGCATTTACCCGGCCGAGCTAATGCCGAGCTTCCGTGGTGCACACGAGTCCTATTTTTTAAAATAAAAATCCCAATAAATGGGTTATTATGCGGGTTGACCGGCACCGCCGGCAGCCATTTGGTCTGCTGCGCTGCTAATATCCATAAGTTTGTCCCAAATAATAGGAACTTCATGGATAAGACGCTGCTCAAGGGCCTGATGGTGCTGGAAGCGATCACCAAGATGGACGGACAGCCCCGCACGATCGACGAAATCGCCACGCGCGTCGGCCTGACGCGCAGCAACGCACACCGCACGTTGCAGACGCTGGCGCACGCGGGTTACGTCGCCAAGGATCGTGCCACCGGCACTTACCGCGCCACCATCCGTCTGTTCGAGCTTGGCGCACGGCAGATTGCGGCCATGGACGTGCGCCGGCTGGCCGCGCCTTACATGCGCGAGCTGGCCGACGCCACCGGCGAAACCGTGCACCTGTCCGTGCTCGACGGGCTGGACGTCGTCTACATCGACAAGATCGACTCGCCGCAACCCGTCCGGGCCTACTCTGTGGTCGGCGGCCGCGCGCCGGCCTATGCCGTGGCCACTGGCAAGGCGTTGCTCGCGCAACAGCCCGACGATTACCTGGACCGCTTTGAAGGAGCGCTGCAACGCCACACGCCTGCAACCGTCAAAACCGTCGAGGCGTTACGGCTAGCGCTGGAAAAGGTGCGCCGCACGGGCTACGCAACCAACCTCGGCGAATGGCGTGCCAGTGTCTGTGGCCTGGCAGCGCCGCTATTCAACGGGCTGAGCGAGCCAGTGGCCGCGCTGGGCATTTCCGGCCCGCGCGAGCGGCTGGGCCCAGCCAAGCTCAGGCAGCACGCAGCCGACGTCCTGCGCTGCGCTGCCCGGCTGTCCAAGGAACTTGGCGCCAGCGACGCCCCGCTCCCTCTACGACATCACCTGAACGGACGACCTGACTTATGACCCCTTCCTGCGCACTGCAAGGCATCACCGTCCTGGAAATCTGCAACGTCGCCGCCGGCCCGTTCTGCGGCATGCTGCTGGCCGACATGGGCGCCGACGTCATCAAGATCGAAAACCCCGACGGCGGTGACACCTTGCGCAGCTGGCCACCGATACGCGACGGCTACAGCGAAAACTTCGCCTCGCTCAACCGCAACAAGCGGTCCATCACACTCAACCTCAAGGATGAGGGCGATCGCGAGCTGGCCCGGCGCCTGGCCAAGGATGCCGACGTGCTGATCGAAAACAACCGGCCCGGCGTCATGGCCCGGCTGGGCCTGGGCTTCGAGGACCTGCGCAAGATCAATCCGCGCCTGATCTACTGCTCGATCTCGGCGTACGGACAATCCGGGCCGCGCGCGCAGGAAGGCGGCTTTGACCTGACCATCCAGGCCATGAGTGGGATCATGAGCGTGACCGGCGAACCCGACGGTCCTCCGGTCAAGTGCGGCGTGCCGCTGGCGGACTTCTCGGCCGGACTGTACGCGGCCTTTTCCATCGCCGCCGCCTTGCGCGCGGTCGCGGCCGGCGCCCCCGGCACGCACATCGACGTGCCCATGCTGGGCGCCACGCTGGGCATCGCCGCCCTGCAGACCTCCGAATACTTCGGCAACGGCGTCGATCCGGTCAAGCTGGGCTCGGCCCACCCGCGCAACGCCCCTTACCAGGCGTTTCGCTGCGCCGACGGCTACTTTGGCATGGCCGCGGGCAACAACGCGCTTTGGAAAAGCGTGTGCGACGTCGTGGGCCGCCCGGAATTGGTCGACGACCCGCGCTTCCTGACCCCCAGCACCCGCGCGGCCAACCAAGTCGCGCTGCGCGAGCTGCTCGAAGAAATCTTCATGACCGCCGATGCCGCGCATTGGCTCGAGCGGTTCCGCGCCGCCGGCGTGCCGTGCGCGCCCATCAACCGCTATTCCGAAGTGCTGGCTGACGAGCAGGTCCAGTACATGCAGTGGGTGCAGCCGCTGACCCTGCCCAACGGCGTGCAGACGCGCACCTTCGGCGCGCCTGTGCGCTTCGATTCGCAGACCACGCCGATCCGGCGCCGTCCGCCCGCGCTGGGCGAGCACAACAATGAAATCCTCGGCCCGCTGCGCGCCGCCCTACGGGAGGGGCAATGACCGTCCGCGAGCAAACCGACGGCGGTACGCCGGCGTCGCCCCCGGCCCTGGCCGACGTCCGCATCGAGCCGGGCATCTGCCGCATCACGCTGAACCGGCCGGACAAGATGAACGCACTGTCCGCGGCCATGGTCGAGCAGCTGCACGACGCGATCGACGCCGCGCACGCCGCAGGCTGCAACCTCATCATCCTGCGCGGCGAAGGCCACAATTTCAGCGCCGGGTTCGACTTCAGCGACATCGACGCGCAGACCGACGGCGACCTACTGCTGCGATTCGTGCGCATCGAACAGCTGCTGCAGAAACTGGCATCATCGCCGAGCCTGACCGTTGGCCTGGCCCACGGCAAGAACTTCGGCGCCGGCGTGGACTTGTACGCAGCCTGCCGGCTGCGCTATTGCGCACCGGAATCCACCTTCCGCATGCCCGGGCTGAAGTTCGGGCTGGTGCTGGGCAGCCGCCGATTCGGCGAGCTGGTCGGGCGCGAAACGGCGCGGCGCATCCTGGAGCAGGCGCGCACCTTCGACGCGGACGAAGCCCGCGCGATGGGGTTCGTCCACGACATCATCGCGCCAGACGAATGGCCGGCTGCCGAAGTCGCTGCGGCGACGACTGCCGGCGAGCTGCAGCCGCAGGCACGCGCAGGCTTGTATGAGGCGCTGGCCAACGAAAATCCGGATGCCGACCTGGCGCACTTGGTCCGTTCGGCAGCACGTCCCGGGCTGAAGCGCAGGATATTGGCCTACCTGGGCCGGACCGATTGATTTGGCGCGGAACGGACTCGCGCCTCGGATAGAGCAAGGAGACGACTATGCGTTCAGGATTCAAGGCAGCCAACAAGCGAGTGTCCCTGAAGGTGCTGGCATCGATGATTCCAGATGGGGCCAGCATCGCGCTGGGTGGCAGCTTCCTGCATCGCGGCCCCTTCGCCCTGGTGCGCGAGCTGATCCGCCAAGGCAAGCGCAACCTCGAGTTGATCAAGCAATCCCCGGGCTATGACATCGACATCCTGTGCCGCGCCGGCGTGCTGAGCCGTGCGCGCGCTGGCATCGTAGCCATGGAAGGCAACTTTGGATTGGCCCCCTGGTATCGCAAGGCCATTGAAAGCGGCCAAGTTGAACTCGAGGAGCACGCCTGCGCCAGCCTAACAGCCGGCCTGCGCGCGGCAGCGTTCGGCGTGCCTTTCCAGCCGTGCGGCGGCCTGCACGGCAGCGCCCTGCCGGAACTGAACGGCTGGAAACGGCTGGACGATCCGTATGGCAGTGGGGAATCCGTCTGGGTGATCCCACCGATCCGCCCGGATTTCGCCATCCTACACGCCAACGAGGTGGATGCCGCAGGCAACGTGCGTATCGCCGGCACCTACCATTGGGACCGCATCATGAGCCGCGCTGCGGGCAGCGTGTTGGTGGTCGCCGAGCGCATGGTCGACGGTGAAGTGTTCCGGCAAGCACCCGAGGCGACCGTGGTGCCCTACTTCATGGTGCAAGCCATGGCCATCGTCCCGCGCGGTGCTTGGCCAGGATCCTGCTGGCCGGACTACGCCGTCGACTACCCCGCCGTCGAACGCTACCTGGAGCCAGGTGACGATGCCTTGGCGCAGCACCTGGCCGAAGCCCCTGAAGCGCAGGAGGCCGCCCATGCCTGAAAGCTGGTCCCCATTCTCCTACATCGTCATCAACCTGGCACGCTTCATCCGGCCAAACGAAATTACCTTCAGTGGGGTCAATTCGACCTTTCCGATGCTGGCGTGCCTCCTGGCCAAGCGTGCCTACGATTGGGATTTCATCTATATCAATGTAGCCGGTGGCGTCGACCCGCGACCCAGCCACATCCCGCTGTCGAGCTCGGATCCAGTGCTGGCCGAAGGGTCGGCATCTATCTTCGCCAACGAAGACTTCTACGACCTGTGCACGCGCGGTCGCATGGATCTCAGTTTCCTGGGTGCTGCGCAAATCGACGCGCAGGGCAATGCCAACAATTCCGTGATAGGCGATTGGCACCGCCCTAAGGTCCGCCTGCCTGGCGGCGGAGGCGGCGCAGTCATGATGCCCACGGCACGACGCGCTTGCACCTGGCGAACCGAGCATTCGCGGCGCACCTTTGTAGAAAAGCTCGATTTCTGCACGTCCGCTGGCGGCTTCCATGGGGTGGTGACTCCAATAGCTGTCTTTGTCAAGCGTGACGGCCGGCTGGCGCTGCAATCCTGGCACCCTGAATCCAGACTGGAAGAAGTACGCGAGCGGACCGGATTCTCCTTTGATGCGACCGGTGCGCGGCCGACCGAACCGCCGACGTCGGGCGAGCTACGAGCGCTGGCCCAACTGGATCCGGACGGCCGCTTCGAACGCGATGCCGCGGTCAGGCTGCGTTAAAGGTGACGCCATGGCCGAATCCCAAGATGATCTGACCCTTGTGCATGGCTGGCTGCGCACGTGGCGAGACCCCGCCCGCAGCAGCCAGCCGGCCCTCCAATCGGCATCGGGTGCATTGACATACCCACAGCTGCTTGAGCGCGTTGCTGCGCTGGCCGGCGGCCTGCGCACGCACGGCATTGGACGCGGAGCGCGCGTGGCGATCGCCATGCAGCGCGGCATCGACCAAGTCCTAGCACTGCTTGGCGTGATGGCGGCCGGCGCCTGCCCCTGCCCGCTCGAGGCGGGTTTGTCTGCGTCCGAGACGGCTCGCCGGCTCAAGGTCGCCGGTATGGGGTGGGCGGTTTTCGACGAAGCCAGCGCGGACATGCTGGCCGAGTGCACCTTGCCCGCGACGCGCCGCCTGGCCGTCGCATCGCTTACCAACGCCCAACCCGGCTGGGCCGATGACGCACGACCACAGGATACGGGGCTGCTGCTGTTTACCTCCGGCAGCACCGCCTTGCCAAAGGGCGTGCTGCTATCACACCGCGCCTTGCTCAACAACGCCCGGGGCATCATCGCCCACACCAAATTGGGCATGGACGACGTGCTGTTGCACGTCATGCCGCTCTACCACACCAATGGCCTGAACAACCAGCTATTCGCTCCGTTGTACGCTGGCGCGACAGTGGCCCTGGGCGGGCGCTTCCGCGCTGCCGACATGCCCGGGCTGATGGAGCTGCACCAGCCGACCATCATCACCGGTGTGCCGACGATGTACGCACGCATGCTCGATCATCAGTTCAGCGACAAGGCGCTGCAAAGACTGCGCTTTGCGCGCTGCGGATCGGCGCCGATTACAGTCCAGCTGCATGAGCGCATCGAGGCACACCTTGGCCGTCCGCTGGTTGTGTCGTATGGTTTGTCGGAGGCCACGTGCACGTCCACCATGAATCCGCCGGCGCGGCGCAAGATTGGCTCGGTGGGGACGGTCCTTGCCGGGCAGAGCGTCTGGTTGCGGTCCGCTGACGACGAGAGGAAGCTCGGGGATGGCCAGGAGGGCGAAGTCTGCATCGCAGGTCCTAGCCTGATGGAGGGATACGTGGGCGCAGGCGACCTCGCGCGCACGCCCAAAGGTCGGCTGGACGTGCTTCGCACCGGCGACCTGGGGCGCTTCGACGAGGAAGGCTACCTCTACATCACGGGCCGCCTGAAGGATGTCATCATTCGCGGCGGCGAAAACCTGTCGCCAGCGCTCATCGAAAACGTTGTGGCCGGCTGTCCGGGCGTAGCCGCGTGCTGCGTGGTCGGCGCTCCTGATACAGACCTCGGCGAGGTGCCTGTCGCCTTCGTAGTGCCCAGAGCGACCGGACCTGCGCCGGACGATGCTGCCATCCAGCAAGCCGTGGCCGACCGGCTGGGCCGCGTCTACCGCCCGGCACGCATCGTGCGCGTGCCGCAGCTGCCAGAGAACTCCGTGGGCAAAGTCGACCGCAAGGCACTGGCCGCTCAACTGAGCCAGACGGCAACCAATCCGGCCTGATCGCGGCCGGTCGCCGCCCGTTGCCCTTGCGGGGCGGCGCCGGCCGGCGTGTTCAGCGCATCGCCGAATACTCGGTCGGCGCCAGGAACATGTTTTCCACGCGCTCGACGATGGGCTTTTCGGCTTCGCTTTCGGCACGCTTGGCGATCCACTCGGGATCGGCCTGGAAAGCGTTCCACTTGCGCTCGCGCTCGGCCAGGCTTTCCCACTTGAGCATGTAGGTCAGGGTGTGGTTGCTGGGACCGGCCAGGGTCGTCCAGAAGCCGATCTGCTCGATGCCATACTTCTTGAAAAAGCCCAGCGTGGTCTTGGTAAAGCGCTCGTGCAGGGCGGGCAGCCGCCCGGGCGCGCAGTGATAGATACGCAGTTCGACGATCATCGGCGATTCTCCGGAAAAAGGTGGAGGGTCATGGGCGCAGCGCATTCAGCGTGTGGCGCCGGCATAGCTTTCCTCGGTCACCTCTTCCTGCCAATCGCTCTTTCCGAACGAAGTCGCCAAGTGCAGCATGTAGGTGTCCGTGGCCGCGCCATGCCAATGGCGCACGTGCGGCGGGATCCAGACCACGTCTCCGGGGCGCAGCTCCTGCGCCTTTTCGCCCTCAGCGCAGACCCAGCCCCGGCCGCCGGTGACCTGCAGCATCTGGCCGAACTCGTGCGTGTGCCAGAACGTGCGCGCACCGGGCGTGAAGAACACGTTGTTGACGGTCACATTGTCGGTGGTGGGCATGACGGGGTCGGCCCACACCACGCCGGTGAAGGTGGATCCGCGCTGCTCGGACGGACGGCCTTCGGCCCTGCGGAAAACCTTGATGCTCATTTTGCTGGCTCCTTTTGGCTGCTATGCAAACGGACACCGCCCGAGACGTCGCCAATGGCGTCCACGACGCGGTTGCTGATCTGCTCGCCATACCCCAGGGCGGTGGCCAGGCCGAAGCTGGCCAGCGGCCCCGAAGCATTGAGCGAGGCCACGCCCAGTTCCCGGGCGCAGTCGACGTAAAGAAGGATATCCTTGGTCATCAGTTTGCTGGTCAGGCCGCCTTCCAGGTAGTTCCCGTCCACGATGTAGGGAAAGCGGTTGAGCGTGGCGAAGTTCACCCCGCTACTGCTGTTGAACACGTCCAGCAGCTTGTGCAGGTCTAGCCCTGCCTTTTTGCCTGCGACCATGACTTCGGCCGTTGCGGCAAGGCTGACCGCATTGAGGAAGTTGTTCAACAGCTTGGCGGTGTGGCCCGCGCCGCTATCGCCCATGTGGACCACTTTGTTGCTGAAAGGCTCGAACACCCAGCGAATGGACTCGATGGCCTGGGCCTCGCCGCCGACCATCAGGGTCAGCGTGCCCTTTTCGGCCGCCGCCGCGCCGCCCGAAATTCCGGCGTCGATGTACTGCACGCCCCGCTCCTTGAACAGGCCGTGCAGGCGCACGGTGGAGCTGGCCGCCGCCGTGCTCAGGTCGACGATGACCTGGCCGGCGCAGCACGCCGACAGCAGGCCACCCTCGCCCTCGCAGACCTGCTCGACGACCTTGCTATCCGGCAGCGACAGCAGCACCACGTCAGCCGCAGCCGCCACTTCGGCGATCGACGCCGCCGCGCGCGCGCCTGCCGCTACGGGCCGCGCCGCGTCGGCGTCGTAGCCGACCACGGCGATGCCCGCCTGCACCAGGCGCCGGGTCATGCGCCCGCCCATGTTGCCCAGACCGATGAACCCGACGCAATCCTTCTTCATTGCTTCTCCCGTATTGCCATGCGGCGCTGGCCAGCTTCGCGCCTATTGGTCACTGCTTGGGCCAGATCGGCTTGGCCAAGGCGACGTCCTCGGGGAAGACGGTAACCGGCACGCCGTTCTGCCATTGGATGACGGTCAGCGTGGCGCCCACGCGATGACCTGCCTCGTCAAACTTGAGCTCCCCGCCCGGGAAGTAGGGGGTGCGGCCTTCGTCCAGGTTGCGGATGGCCTGGGCAACGGCCTCCCGGTCGGCCTTACCAGCCTTCTCGAGCGCGGTCTTGATGATCCACATGTCGCCATAGGTGGAAATGGCGTTCTGCGTCATCCACGGCTCGTTGTATTCGGTCTTCATGCGCTGGATCAGGTGCTCCTGGCCCTTGGCGCCCCAGTTGCCCACCGCGGACATTACGCCGTTGAGCAGATCGGCGCTGACCGTGTTCAGCACCTCGGGCTCGGCGATGGCGATGCCAAAGGAAATCACCGGGATGCGCACGTTGGTCTCGTTCATCTTCTCCAGGATGAGCTTGGCGTCCGAGATCACCGTGGGCAGGAAGAACACCAGGTCGGGACGGCGCGACCGCACGCGCTGCACCAGCGACGAGGCGTCCGACAGCGGCGGCGTGAAGGTTTCGTCCACGACCAGCTGCAGGCCGTTCTTGTCCAGCAGCCCGCCGTCCTTGAGCGCCTTGACGGTCGACAGCGAAGCGGCCGTGTTGTCGGTCAAGATGGCCACGGTCTTGGGGCGCTTGCCCGAGGCCTTCTCGGCCAGCTCCAGGATGCTCGGCAGCGCGATCTCGGCCTGCCGGCCTGCCGGCGCGGAGGTCTGGAAGATGTACTTGAAGCCGCGCTGGGTGATGAGATCGGAATACGACAGCGTCAGCATGGGCAGCTTGGCCCGCTCAGTCACTTCGGTCACCGCCAACGTGAACGAGCTGAGGTAGGCACCCGTACCGGCCACCAACTGCGGATAGTCGGCAACCATGCGCTGCGCGGCGCTCTTGGCCTTTTCGGTGGAGTCGCCCGAGTCGATGACTTCGAGCTTGAGCGGGGCACCGCCCAGGGCCTTGATACCGCCCTGGTCGTTGATGTCCTTGATTGCCATTTCGGCACCCATGCGCATCACCTGTCCGTAGCGCGCATAGATGCCGGACATGGGCGCAATCAGGCCGACGCTCACGGGCTCGGGCTGCGCGGCACGGGCCGTCGCCGCCATGCCTGGCAGCAGGCCTGCGGCCAGCGCCGCGGCCGCGGTCAATTTCGCAATCTGGCTAGCTTTCATGACTGTCTCCTCATGGTGTCCGCTTCGCGCGGATCGTCTTGCGATGGATGAACTGCCCCTACATGCCCAGATACGCACGGCGGACCCGGTCGTCCGCCTGCAGCGTTTCGTGCGTGCCTTCCAGGACGACGCGTCCCGCCTCGAGCACGTAGCCGCGGTCGGCAAACTGCAGTGCCTCGGCCACGCGCTGTTCCACGAGCAGGATGGTCAGGCTCGCCTGCTTGCGGATGTCGACCAAGCGGTCGAAGATGAAATCGGCGATCGCTGGCGACAACCCCATGGATGGCTCGTCCAGCATCAACAGGCGCGGCGACGACGCCAGCCCACGCCCGATCGCGAGCATCTGCTGCTGGCCGCCCGACAGGGTGCCGGCCAGTTGCCCGGATCGCTCCTTGAGCACTGGAAACCATTCGTAGATTTGCTCAAGGTTGCGCCCCCAGTCCCGGCGCCCGGCCGGCGTATAAGCGCCCATTTCCAGGTTTTCGAGGACAGTCATCGACGCAAACACCTGGCGCCCTTCCGGCACGTGGGCGATACCCAAATGCGCGCGCCGGGCAGCCGGCACCGCCAACAGGTCCTGGCCGTCGAAGCGTATGGAACCGGACATCGGCTCCAGCATGCCCGATATGGTCTTGAACAACGTGCTCTTGCCCGCGCCATTGGGACCGACGATGGAGATGAACTCGCCTTCGCCGACCGTGACCGATACCTCGTTGAGCACCGGCAGCGCGGTATAGCCGGCCACGAGTTGCCTGATCTCAAGCATGCTTGGCGCTCCATTTCTTGCCCAGGTAAGCCTCCACCACGCGCGCGTCGCGCGTGATCGACTGCGGATCACCCACCGCCAGGACTTCTCCGTGGTCCAACACCACGAATTCGTCGACCAGCTTGACCATGGCCTGCATGGTGTGCTCGATGATGACGATGGTGATGCCCGAGGCGGAAAGCGAGCGGATCACCGACACCACATCATCCACCTCGCCATGGCCCAGGCCCGCCAGGGTTTCATCCAGCAGAAGCAGCTCGGGCTGCCCGGCGACGGCGCGCGCCAGCTCCATCAGGCGCAGTTCGCGCGTGGTCAGCACCGACGCGACCTTGTCGGCGCAGTCGCCCAGGCCCACGCGCGCGATCGCGTCGGCGGCGAGCTGATCGGCGTGCGCCTCGCTACGCGCCTTGACGTAGGCGCCGACCTTGACGTTCTGCGCCACGGTCAGGCGCATGAACGGCCGCATGATCTGGAAAGTCCGACCTACCCCTGCCGCACACAGTTCGTGCGGCTTGCGTCCGGCCATGTCCACACCGTTGAGCAGGATCTGGCCGGCATCCGGCTTCAGGAACCCGTTGAGCAGGTTGAACAGCGTGGTCTTGCCCGCCCCGTTCGGGCCGATGATGCCCAGAATCATCCCTTTGCGGACCTGGAAGCTGACGTTCTGCACGGCCTTCAACCCGCCGAAGCTGCGCGAGACCGACCGCACGTCCAGGATGACCTCGCCGGTGCAAGGTTGGGCCGGAATCGGTTGCGCGGCGGCTACATCCGAATCAGGGTCGCGGGCAGGTGCGGCGGCAGCGGGTGCGCTCCCATCGGTTACCGTCGGCGCCGCGGTGCTGCGCGCGGCCGGCGCAGCAGGCCCGGCGCCTTCGCCCCGCCGACGCAGGAAGTCGCGGACCTTCCAATAAACGCCTTCGGGCGCGGCCAGGATCACCGCGATGATGGCGATGCCCAAAATCACGCCCTGGATGCCGGGGTAGGCCGCACCCAGTTCGGCGTGCAGGATTTCGCCAAGCGGCACCAGGATGGCCGCGCCGATGATCGGGCCCCAAACGGTGCCCACGCCGCCAAACATGGAAACCGTCAACGCCTGGGCCGACACCAGCATGCCAAACACCGACACCGGCGTGACCACCAACAGCACCACGGCATAAAAGGCGCCTGTCGCCCCGGCAATGGCGCCGCTGAGCGCAATGGCGCGCAGCTTCCAGCGCAGGGTGTCGATGCCGGCTGCCTCGGCGGCCGCTTCGTTTTGCTTGATGGCGATCAACGCCATGCCGAACCGGGTGCGCTCGACGTAGCGCGTCAGCTGCACGAAGATGAGCAGCAGCGCCATGGCCACCAGCGTGTACAGGCGCGGCTCCTCGAACTGCATATAGCGCGCGGGGTTTTCGCGCATCATGGGAAACGTCACCTCCTGCAAACCCAGCCACTCGAACACGTAGAGCAGCGCCAGCGGGTAGGCGAGCATGGACAGCGCGAAGTAGTGCCCGCGCAACCGGAACGTCGGCAAGCCGACCAGCAAGCCGGCCACTGCACCCAGCACGGCCGACAAGGGGATCATCAGCCAGGGCGAAATGCCCAGATGAATCTGGCCAAGCACGCAGGCATAGGCGCCAAGTCCGAAAAATGCGGCGTGGCCGAATGAAACCAGGCCCGTGTACCCGCTGAGCATGTTCCAGGACAGCCCGAAGCAGGCCCAGACCAGCACCAGGGTGAAGATCAGCTGGTGATAGGCGTTGTCCACCAGCAGCGTCGCGCCCAGATAGGCCGCGGCCACGGCGATCAGGACGAGCGTAGTAGGCAGGCGCTTCATCAGGTTCTCTCCGCGGAACGGCCGAACATCCCTTGCGGCCGCAGAGTCACGAGCAGCAGGAAGAAGACGAAAATGGCCGCGTTCTGCAGCTGGGTCGGCAGCACCAGCGCAGACAGCTGCTGCACCAGGCCGATGACCATGCCGCCCCAGAAGGCGCCGAGGATGCTGCCTATGCCGCCCAGCACCACGCCCGCATACATGATGATGACGAACTCCAGCCCGACGAAGGGGTGGAACGGATAGTTGGTCGCCAGCAGTCCCCCGGCCAGGGCGGTGATGCAAGTGCCCAGCGCGAAGGCGATGCGGTACGCGCGGTTGACGTCGATGCCCATGTAGTACGCGGCCACGGGGTTGTCGGCGGCCGCGCGCAGCGACTTGCCCAATCGGCTGCGGTTGACCAACAACCCAAGCGCGACGATGGCGATGACCGAGATCAGCGCGGCGATGCCGCGGCCCTTATTGACGAACACGCTGACGAAGTCGCCCCAAAGCGGGCCGATCTCCCATGCGCTACTCGACAGCGGTGTGCGTAGCGACAGCAGCTGTGGGCCGAACACCATCATGCCGCCGTTCTGCAGGATCAGCGCGATGCCCAGGGTCAGGATCAACTGCGCATAGTGGCCCTCGCCTTCCAGCGATGCAGTGCGCCGGCCAGTTACGCGCGAGATCAGCATCAGGTGCGCGGCATAGCCCACGGCGAACATCACCGGCATCATCAGCAGGATGGACAGGTACGCCCCCAATGCCGAACCCGCCAGCCAGTTCGCCCCAAACATCACGAAGAAAAAGTACGTGACGTACATGCCCAGCATCATCAGGTCGCCCTGGGCGAAATTGATCACCCGCATGATCCCGAAGATCATGGCCAGGCCCACGCACATCAGCCCGTATATGCCGCCGACCAGCACGCCGGCGGCCAGCGCCTGCAAGAATGCCTCCAGATGGATCTGTAGATCGGTCATCGTCTCCCCCGCATGAGCGCTTCTAAGTGTCGGCTGGGCGCGCGCACAGTCGCGCCAGCTCACCGGCGTCGGCGGCCCGCTCGTAACCGTCGACCGTTTCCTCGATGCGCCGCGCGCGCCCGGCGTCCAGGACGGCACGAGCCGCCTGCCTGAAGCGCTCGCGGATCGTCGCCTCGTCGGCGGCCACCACATCGTCGAGCTCGCCGCTGACCGTGGCGCCATCGTCCAGTGTCAACACGACGCGCGCGCCCTGGCGCGCCGGGAACGCCGCGGTGTACTCGGCGTCCTCGACAAGCGTGGTCGCCGCCATCAGCCTGGCAACCTCGGCATCGTCCAGGCGCGCATAGTTGCTTTCGGCGATGACACCATTGGCCAGGGTCGCGGCCACGCCGAAGGGAATGCTCATCTTGGCCTGCAAGGCGCGGCGGAACGGTCCTTTGGCGTCACAGCCCGGATAAGCCACCGCCGCCCGCGTGGTTTCGATGCGTACGGCGGCGATGCGACGGCTGCCTCCGGCCACGCGCCGCACGGCCTGCAAGGCAGCCTGGCAAGGCGTTTGCGCGAAGTTGCAGGCCGGCGCCGGCTTGTTGAACACCGCGTCGATTTCGGCTCGGCCGTCGGCAAACAGGTCGATCGGCGCCACCAGCGGCGCGCGCGCATACGCCTTGAAAATGCCCGCTTCGCCTTCCAGGATGGACGCCGAGCCTTCGGCGCCGCGCGCCGCCAGCGCCAGGCAGGTCATCGCATTGCGTACGACGAAGCCAGGGTGGAAATACATCTCGCTGCCGCCGGTGTGCCCCCATTCGTTCAACCCGGCGCAGCAGTTCCCGGCTAGCGCAAAAGCGTTCAGCGCCCGCTGCGCATCCAGGCCGATCAGCCGGGCCCCGGCCATCACCGCAGCAAACGGCCCCACCAGGCCTGTCGGCCGAAACAGCCGCGCCAGCTCGGGATTCATCAATGCACGACCGATGCGTGCGCCCGTTTCATACCCGACAATGGCCGCCGCGAGCACTTGCTCGCCAGAGACCGGATGCCGTTCGGCCAACGCCAGCACCGTTGGCCAGACGACTACGCCCAAGTGCGCCACGCTAGCCGCGTGCATGTCCTCGCGCACCAGCCCGTGGCCGGCCACCGCATTGGCAAAGGCGGCATCGGCCGGGGCGTACATGCCGGCCCGGCCGGCGATGTGGGCGCCGGCTTCGGCCACGGACGTGGCCAGCGTCGCGGCCTGCTCGCTCCAAGGCAGGTCGCGCGCCTCGAAAACGCACGACAGATAGTCCAGCAGGCAGCGCCGCGCCGCACGCCAAGTGCCGGCAGAAAAGCCGCCGGCCGCCATGGCTTGCACGACGATCCGATGCGCCGAGCTTTCCCGCCTACCGATGCTGTCCATCCATGGCTCCATGCATGCAGCGTGGCCGACGGTTCAATAACCGACCACTGTCAGGCCACCATCTATCTTGAGCGTCACACCGGCGATGCGCGCGCCTTCGTCGCTGGCCAGGAACACCGCGGCCGCGGCGATATCCGCCCCTTCGGCAAGCTTGCCGGTCGGCGTCTTGCGGCGCCGCTCTTCCCACCCTTGCTCGGAAATCACCGAGCTGGCACCTGGGGTGACCACCGGTCCGGGCGCCAGGGCATTGACGCGGATGCCGTGCGCGCCCAGCTCCACCGCCTGCTGCCGGGTCAGCGCATCGAGCGCCCCCTTGATCGAGCTATAGACGGCCGCCGTCTTGATGGCCACCGACACGGCCACCGAGGACAGGTTGATGACCGAGCCGCCGCCGCGGGCGATCAGGTGCGGCGTAGCGGCCTGCAAAGACCACAATGCGCCCTTGAAGCCGACGTCGATCATTTTGTCGACCTCGTGCTCGGGCATGTCGACCAAAGGGGCGTAATAAAAGTAGGCGGCGTTATTGACCAAGATATCCAGGCCGCCGGCCTGCGCGGCGAACCCGTCTATGGCCTGGCGCACGGCCGCGCGGTCGGCGACGTCGCAGGGCAGCGGCGTAGCGCCGGGAATATCCGCCTGCGCCTGCGCGAGCAGGTCGCGGTTGTTGTCCAACAAGCCGACGCGCGCCCCTTCCTTGGCGAAAGCCAATGAAATCGCCTTGCCTATGCCGCCGGCCGCGCCCGTGACGACCGCCACTTTTCCTGCCAGTCTCGCCATTGCTCCTCCTTGTCGCGCTTCCTGCCCGCCGGGCGCAAGCGCCTGATTTTTTTTTGCACCACGCATGGCGCCATCGCCTGCGCGGGTGATGAGTCCGGCACGACACCGGAAAACCGCGCGTTGTGCCATTACAGTAGTATAAGCAGATTGTAGTATTGAATGCTCAAAGTTTCGATATCTGGGACCACTCGACGTTTGGCACGCCGGCCCCCTGCTTTGCAGCCGGGTTGCTTTGCGTGCCAGGGCCTGGCAGGCAAAATAGGCGCTCTTCCCCTAGCCAGTACGAGCCAGACGACGATGCCTGCAGACATGCACTTTTATGAGCCCTCGCAGGGCCACGGCTTGCGCCACAACCCGCTCAACGCCATCGTGGCGCCCCGCCCCATCGGCTGGATTTCCTCGCGCAATGCCGCTGGCACGCTCAACCTGGCCCCCTACAGCTTTTTCAACGCCTTCAACTACGTCCCGCCCATCATCGGCTTTTCCAGCACGAGCTATAAGGACACCGTGCGCAACATCGAGGCCACCGGCGAGTTCTGCTGGAACCTGGTGACGGTCGAACTTGCGCAGGCGATGAACGCCACCAGTGCCGCGGTCGCGCCGGATGTAGACGAATTCGCGCTGGCAGGACTGACGCCCGCGCCATCGCGCATCGTGTCGGTGCCGCGGGTGGCGGAAAGCCCCGTGTCCTTCGAATGCCGCGTCAGCCAGGTCGTGCGGCTGCGCGGCGCCGATGGCGCCGAGGTGGACGCCTGGCTGACACTCGGCGAGGTAGTGGGCGTGCACATCGACAAGCGCCTGATCCGCGACGGCGTCTACGACACGGCCGCGGCAGCGCCCATCATGCGGGGCGGCGGACCTGCGGATTACTTCGCCGTCGAGGCAACCGCCCTATTCAAGATGTACCGGCCGGATTGACGCAGGGCAAGCAGCACGACACCGTATCCGCGGCCAGCCACAGGCGGG
>Ga0207865_100759_pt1 | contig 30535 bp, 22 predicted proteins | sample HigsolmetaAR204D_FD_184836 | JGI IMG/M metagenome (GOLD analysis project Ga0207865, IMG submission 184836) | Ionic liquid and high solid enriched microbial communities from the Joint BioEnergy Institute, USA - AR20-4-D (SPAdes) (version 2) ...
TCGTTCTGCGGCAGCGCCCGCCACAGGGCGCGGCTGTACGGATGGCGCAGCGCCTCGCCCTGGCCCGCGAAATCCGCCGCCCGCGCCGTCTCGACGACGGTGCCGGCATACAGCACGGCGACCTTGTCCGCCACCGCCAGCGCGGCGGCGATGTCATGCGTAATCAGCATGACCGCGCAGCCGTCGTCCGCCAGCTCGCGCAGCCGGCCGAGCGCTTCCCGGACAGACGCATCGTCGAGACCGGGCGTCGGCTCGTCGGCGACGACGAGCCGCGGGCCGCCGACTGTCGCCGTCGCGACAAGCGCCCTTCTGGCCATGCCGCCGGACAGCTGGAACGGAAACAGCTTTTCGACGAACGGCGCGAGCCCGTAGCGCTCGAAAATGCTGCGCTGCTCCCGCACCGGATCGCCCTGCCTCACGGCAGTTCTGACCTGCTTGCCGACCCGCATGAGCGGGTCCAAATAATCGACCGACTGCGGCACGAGCGCGATCTCCCTTCCCCGCAGCTTCTCCAGCAGGGAAGGCGTCAGCTCCCGCCCCTCATAGCGGATGCTGCCGGACACCGCGGCGTTATCCGGAAGAATGCCCAGAATCGCGTGTGCGAGCAAGCTTTTGCCCGAGCCGCTGGCGCCGAGGACCGCGACCAGTTCGCCAGCTTCCATCGACAGGCTCAAATCCCGGACGGCGGTTATCCGCTTCTGCCGCAGCCCGCGTTCGTATTGAGTAAAAGCGATCGTCAGCTCGGTCACCTCAAGAATCGGCACCGCCATCGCCTCCTTCCGCTGTAGTTTTTTTAAGCGTACCAGCCTTTCCCGGGGCGGCTCCCGCGCGGGCCGCTATTCCTGCGCGCTGCGGGGATCGGACAGCGCCTTCAGATGATCTCCGAGCACGTCGAAGGCGCGGACGACGATCAGCAGGCACAGCCCGGGAAAAACGGCGAGCCACCACAGCCCTGTCGACAAGTACCGCATCGATTCGGACAAAATGATCCCGATCGCCGGCTCATGCGGCGACAGGCCCAGGCCGAGGAACGTAATGGACGCCTCGTGCAGCACGGCATGGGGAAAAATCAGCAGCAGCCCGACGAGAAGCTGCGGCGCCAAATGCGGCAGCAGATGCCGCGATGCCACCCAGGCGCGGGACTTGCCGAGCTTGCGCGAAATTTGCACATACTCGGCGGATTTCAGATAGAGCGCCTCGGCGCGGATCACCCGGGTCAAATGAGGCCAATGGGTCAGCGCCACGCCGACGATGACGCCCTTCGCTCCGCCGCCCAGCACGAAGGAAATGAGAATGAGCGTCACCAGATGCGGCACGCTCAGAAACAGATCGATCAACCAGGTCACCGCCCGGTCCGCCGCCCTCCCCATCGTCGCCGCCGCCAGGCCGAGCGCCGCGGCGATGACGACGCTGACGGCGGCGGCGGTCAAGCCGACGCGGATGCTGAGGCCGAGCCCCTTGATCGTGCGGGCGAACATATCTCTGCCGAGCCAGTCCGTGCCGAACGGATGCGACCAGGACGGCGGCAGATTGCGCAGCTCAAGCCGCGACGCGAAGCTGTCCGCGTCGAACAAGTACCCGCCGCCCCAGACGGCGGCCAGCAGCGCGGCAGCGCCAGCCGACCAGAGCAAAGCCCGCTTCCTGCGGTTCAGCGCCCGGCCGCGCTCTGCTTCTAAAGCGGAGGAAACCGCTGCCGTTCGGCTCATACCGCCTTCCCCTCCTTCATGCGCGGGTCAAGCATCCGGTATATCGCATCGGCCGCCAGATTGCCGGCAAAGACGAACACGGCGCTGAACAGCACGATGCCGAGCAGGAGCGGCACGTCACCCCGCAGCCCCGCTTCCACCGTCGCCTGACCTAGCCCGGGATACGAAAACACCTGCTCGGCCAATACAGCCCCGCCGAACAGCTCGCTGAAGGAAGCAAACTGCAGCGTGACGGCCGGCAAAGCGACGTTGCGCAGCCCGTGCCGGAGGAACAGCGTCAGGCCCTGCTCCCCCCGCGCCCGGGCGAACAGCACGTAATCGCTGCCCAGCACGTCGACGAGCTTCTGCCGGGTGTGCAGCGCGATATTGGCGACGCCGACGATGCTCAGCGTCAGCGCCGGCAAGATCATATGCTGCAGGCGGTCGCCCGCCGTCACCTCCCCGGCCAGCACGCCGGCCGGCACACCGAGGCCGACCGGGAACAAGCCGAGCCAGACGGCAAAGACGGTAAGCAGCAGCAGCCCCATCCAAAACGTCGGCGTGGACGCCAACGTGTAGCAGTACCAGCGGATGGCGCGATCGATCCACGTCCCCCGCTTCATCGCTGCTACGACGCCAGCGGCGAAGCCGATGATACCGGACAGCGTCCAGGCCGCGCCCATCAGCCAGATCGAGGCAGCGAACCGCTCCCCGATCACCTCAAGCACGGGGCGGCGGTAGATCATCGATGTGCCGAAATCGCCGCGCAGGACAGCCGACAGCCACTGTCCGAACCGCTCCAGCGGCGGCCGGTCAAGCCCCCAGTAGGCGGTGATCGCCTGCCGCTGCTCGGGCCCTACCCGCATCATATCGGCGCCGATGTATGCTTGCACCGGATCGATCGGCGACAGGCTGACCAGCGTGAACGATACGGCGCATACCGCAAACAGCAGCGCCGCCAGCTTTATGCTGTTGTAAACAATCCATTTGCCGAAGTCCCGCAGCATTTTGGCTCAATCCTGTCCTTTTATCTTGAAAAATTCGACGAAGTCCTTCGGCAAATTTTCAGGCACCGAAGGTGACGACCGATGACGTAAGGAATTGCTCGTCACAGGCGTTTATCTTGAAAATAGTGCCGGTCCTGCTGCCCATTTTCATCTTCTGATGTGACGAACAAGCGGCATGAGGGCCTAGTTTGAAAATTTGGCGATAAGAGCCGCGGGCCAAAATTTCAACCCCGCAAGCGACGACCGTTGACAAAAGGAATCGCGCGTCGCAGGCGTCTACTGCGTATTTTCGATGCGGCGCCACTGTTCGATATTGTCCGTCACCGGCCAGCCGTGGCCGTGCGGATGGATCTTCTGCTTGCCGATGCTGAGATCCTCCTTGACCAGGTACAGATGGTCGATGTTGACCAGCCACGCCCACGGAGCGTCGCCGCGGGCGCTGAAGCCGGTGCTGCCGTCCCACTGCGCTTTCTTCCAGTATTCGTTGGCTTCCGCCTCGCTCGTCGCCTTCAGCGCCTTGTCCATATATTCATCGACGGTCGGGTTGCTGTAGAATCCGGCGTTAAAATAGTCTACTCCCCGATATTTGCTGCTGTAGAGATTGTACATCTCCAGCGGGTCGTGGCTGCCCCAACCGAACAGCACGGCGTCGGAATGAATCGTCTTTTCGATCTCGTCCCAGCTTTTGCCCTCCACGCGAATGCGGATGCCGAGCGGCTCCAGCATGTCGGCGACGGCAATCGAAAGCGATTGGCGGGTAACGTCTCCGGCCGCGTACATCAGGGTAAATTCGGCTTTCAGCGCCCCTTTCTCCAGCACGCCGTCCCCGTCCGCATCCTGCCAGCCGTTGTCCGCGAGCAGTTTCCGCGCCCCTTCCATATCCGCGTCGGCGACCGCCGTATCCGGATTCCACCACGGCATTCCGTCGCTGACGGAATAGGCGGGAGTGCCGTGTCCTTCCAGCACGCCCTGCACGAGCGCCTTCCGGTCGAGGGCGATATTGATCGCCTTGCGGATCGCCGGGTCTGCGGTCACATCGTTGCCAATCGGCTTGCCGTCCTCCGTCTTCCCGCCGGACGGAACGTACGGGAACATGATGCCGCGGTTATCCACGGTACGGACTGCCTCCAGCCGCATGCCCGGCACCTGCTGCTTGCTGAAGGCGGCCGGAATGTAGGCGACGTCCACCTTGCCGGCTTTGGCCGCCGCGAACGCTGCGTCCTCGCCGAGGAACAGGAACGTGATCTTCTTGAAGTAAGGCTTCGGCCCGTAATATTCGGGATTCGCCTCGACGATCAGCTGCTGCCCCTTGTCCCATTGAAGCAGCTTGTACGGCCCGGAGCCGATCGGGCTTGCCGCATAGTCCTTACCGTGGGCGTGCTTCGGAACGATGCCGGTAGTAGCCAAAATATGGACGAAGGTCGACTGCGGCTCCTTAAGCGTAAATACGACGGTATGCTCGCCGCTTGCCTCTACCTTCTGCAGGTTGCTCAAATCGACGACCGTGCCGTTCCTGGCGGCTGTCTCGAACGTATACTGCACGTCGGCCGCCGTAACCGGCACGCCGTCGGAAAATTTCGCGTCGTCGCGCAGCTTGACCGTCCACGCCTTGCCGTCTTCGCTGACCTCGTACCCCGTTGCCAGATCGTTCGCGATCGCCAGCTCGCTGTCGCGCTTCAGCAGCGTGCTTTGGAACAGTGGCGAGCCGTAGCGGCCCCAGCCGAGCGTAGGATCGAAGCCGGTATCCGGCTCGGCGCCGACGGCGAGAATCAGTTCGTCTTGGCCTGCCGCCTTTTCCTTGGGCGGTGCCTGCGTGCACGCCGTTATCGTCAAAAGAAGGGCCAATCCCGCCAGCATGACGGGCAGCCAGCGTCGTAAATTTGTCAACTTCGCTCACTCCGATTCAACATAATTTAACATGGTATGTAACAAAAACAAACAGTAGCACGATCAATGATAATTGTAACACAAAAATCCGGAGCGAGTCACTATGTTTTCTGAATCTTTTGGTCTATGGCCCAATATCTTAATAGACGCCTGTGACACTCGTGCGGCACCATCAGAAGATGAAAATGAGCTGCGGGCCCGGCGCTATTTTGAAGAGAGCCCGCAAATGTTGTATTTTGTACAACAAAAACGGGGCAATCAACCCTATTTGCAGTTCAAAGTTGTACTTTGTGCAACATTTTGGGCGATATTTCCGGGTTTGAAGCCGAACTCCCCCAAATTGTTGCACAAAATGCAACATTCCCCTTTCTCTTGTGCAAAGGGGGCGGAAAAAGTTGCATTTTTTGCAGGATTTGTCGCTTCATGCGCCTGGGGTGTGCCTGGGGAGGGGCCGCGCTAACGCGGAGTTCGAATGCTGACATGGAGCGTCTTTTCATGCTCGTTAGCCCAGGGTGCTGTTTTGCCGGGCTAACGCTAGCCAGAGAGCTTATTTCGCTCGAAACGATCGATTTGACATTCTAACGCAAGTGAGCAGCCTTACTTCGGCATTTTGGGCTACCCGATTCAGCGTTTCTGGCCAAATAGCGTTACGACGTTTCGTTACATTTTAAAAAAGGTACGATTCAGCAAAATAGCGTTTGTCACGAGCGTTAGAAATTCCGAAGCTTCGGCAGGAGCGCAGGAAGGGGCAGCGAGCCCCGGCGCTATTTTCAAGACAGACATCTATATTCCGAGTGCAAGCCGGCCTTTTAAACCGTTACGGTTTTAGGCCGGTTTGTGTTATACTGAGAACTGATACAATGACCCGGTTACCACGATGTTGCCGGACGGAACACGGAGGTGCCCGACTCATGGAGAAACAACAAACGGTCTCGTCGAAAACGAACGGAAAGGTCATTCCTGTGACGATGGATGCCACCTTTTTCTTTGAAAAAGCCGTTCAGTCCTTGGACCGGTTCCATTATGATAAGGCATTGAAATATTTTCGCCGTGCCGCCGAATTCGAGCCGGACAATCCGGTGAACCACTGCAACCTGGCGGGCCTTCTGTCCGAGATGGGCAACTACGAGGAATCGAACCGCATTTTGCAGCATGTTCTGGAGCAGATCGATCCGAGCATGACGGAATGTTATTTTTATATGGCTAATAATTTCGCCAATATGGAAAACTACGAATCGGCCGAAAAAGCGATTGTGGATTATCTCGAGAACGACCCGGACGGCCAATTTCTCGAGGAATCCGAGGAAATGATGGAATTTCTCAGCTATGAGCTCGACCGAACGCCCAAGCTGACGACGATCAAAAGCCGGGAGGCGATGTTCCAGCACGATAAGGCGCGGGCGCTGCTGGAGGAAGGGAAATTTTCGGAAGCGGCGCGGCTGATGGAGGGAATCGTCCAGAGCCATCCGGATTTTATGGCGGCGCGCAACAATTTGGCGCTGGCCTATTACTATATGGGGCAGTTCGACAAGTCGGTGAGCATGATCCGCCAGGTGCTGGAGCTTGAGCCTGGCAACCTGCACGCCCTGTGCAATCTGGCCATATTCCTGCAGCATTTCGGCGACCGGGAGGCGCTCGAGCGTCTGATCGCCTTGCTGAACAAGACGTATCCTTTCCACCAGGACCACGCCTTCAAGCTGGCGACGACGATGGGGATTCTCGGCGAACACGAGAAGGCTTACCGATTGTTCCGCCGCTTGCTGAGGACGAGGGAAGCGGGGCAAGATCCGTGCCTGCATCACTACTCCGCGGTCGCGGCGTATAATACCGGCAGATACGAGGAGGCCGAACGGGCCTGGCAGCAGGCGGAGAAGCTGGACCCGGGATCGGAGATTCCCCGGTTTTATTTGAGCTTGCTGGACAATATCCGCCACGAGCAGACGAAGCCGCCGATCGGCTATCATTATCACCTGCCCTTCGAGGAGCAGATTCGCGGTTGGGATCGCAGCGGCGAAGGGATTCCCGAGCACTTGAAGAAGGACCCGCTGGTGCGCTCTTCTTTCTTCTGGGCGCTGCGCCATGGCGACACGGAGACGAAGCTGCAGGTGCTGCAAGCTTTCGGCCTGATCGGGGATAATGAAGTGAAGGAAACGCTGCTCTCGTTTGTGCAGGAGCCGGATGAAGACGACGATATGAAAAAGATGGCGATCTTCGTGCTGCGCAGCATCGGCGTCAAGGAGCCGCTAAGCGCCGTGCTGGACGGCAAGCAGGTGACGGTGGCGGCGTCGCCCTTCTCGCCGAACCTGCCGTTCTGGGACCGCCGCTGGCAGGCGGTGATGGAGACGGCGCTGCGGATGATGGCGCGGCGATACGATATGGTGCAGCAATTCGATCTGCAGACGCTGTGGGTGGAGTATTTGACCCGGGTCTTTCCCGACGTCCCCAAGATTACGAAGGTCGAGGGCTGGGCGGCCGCGCTCGAATATTTGACCGCGAAGATGCACCGGCGGCCGATCACGTACCAGGAAGCCGCGGAGCGATACCGCGTCTCGATCGGCACGGTGAGCCGCAACGTCAAGCTGATTGACGAGGCATGCGGGCTGAAGGAAAAGATGAGCGCGATATTTTCGAAATGGACGGGACTTGAAAATCGTCAATAAAACTGTAAAATAGAAAATAACAGTTACTTTAAATGTAACAGTTAAAGGAGGAGACCGTATGTACAAAACCATCGTTATCGGAACCGGCCCGGCCGGACTGACGGCAGCTATTTATTTGGCCCGCGCCAACTTAAACCCGCTCGTCATTGAAGGTCCGGAGCCTGGCGGGCAATTGACGACGACGACCGAGGTCGAGAACTTCCCCGGCTTCCCGGAAGGCATCATGGGCCCGGAGCTGATGGACAATATGCGCAAGCAGGCGGAACGCTTCGGCGCCCAATTCAAGACCGGCTGGGTGAACAGCGTCGATCTGTCGAAGCGCCCGTTCAAGCTGACTGTCGAAGGAATGGGCGAGCTGGAGGCGGAGTCCTTGATCATCTCTACCGGCGCGTCCGCCAAGCTGCTCGGCATTGAGAACGAGCGCGAGAACATCGGCCGCGGCGTCAGCACGTGCGCGACCTGCGACGGCTTCTTCTTCCGCGGCAAAAAAATCATCGTCGTCGGCGGCGGCGATTCGGCGATGGAAGAAGCGAATTTCTTGACGCGTTTCGCCACTGAGGTGCGTCTGGTGCACCGGCGCAACGAGCTTCGCGCGTCGAAAATCATGCAGGACCGGGCTCGCAGCAACGAGAAAATCACGTGGAGCCTGAACAAGACGCCGATCGCCGTGGTGGCCGGAGAGAAGGGCGTCACCGCCCTTAAGGTGCGGGACAACGAGACCGGAGCGGAAGAGCTGCTGGAGACCGACGGCATTTTCGTAGCGATCGGACACAAGCCGAATACCGATTTCCTGGGCGGGCAGATCGAGCTGGACGAGCACGGTTACATCAAAGTGAAACCGGGCAGCTCTTTGACCAACGTCGAAGGCGTCTTCGCCTGCGGCGATGTGCAGGACAACAAATACCGCCAGGCGATTACCGCAGCGGGCAGCGGTTGTATGGCTGCGCTCGATTGCGAGAAGTTCCTGGAAGGTCATATGGTGCACGATTGGAGCCAGTCGCTCTAAGGAGCCGCTGGTGAATGCAGGCGCGGGACTTACCTCAAAGTCCCGCGTTTTTGCGTCATCGGCGCGGGGGGGCCATTATTGGCGCAAGCTGCAGGTGGTTGTTACAGCACTTTAAATTCTGGATAAATTACCCAAGTTGTGGCGACCGCAGCAGGTACGGTCGGATGCAGCGAGCCGCTCGGCTGCCGGATAAGAGGGGCGCAGCGCTTGGGGGGCGGCGTCGCCGCTTCATCTTGACCTTAGGTATAGGTTGGCTTATAGTTGAAGCAGAGAGCTTAACGCGAATTTATGTACGAGGTGAGCATTCCGGATGGAAGATCAAGTGTATGTTGGCGTCGATTTGGGCGGCACGACGATCAAGGTCGGTCTTTGCGATCATCAGGGCAAGCTGCTGAATACTTACGAAGGGCCGACGGGCACGGAGCATGGCTCCGATGTCGTGCTGGACAATATTGCGCAGTATGTGCGGAAGCTCGTTGATGACTCGCCTTACGAATGGGAACAGGTTGCCGGCATCGGAGCGGGCTTTGCCGGCTTCATGAACATCCCTGAAGGAATCGTCAAGCTGGCCCCGAATCTCGGTTGGCGCAACGTGCCTGTCAAGCAGATCCTGGAAGCGAAGCTCGGCAAAACGGTAAAGATCGACAACGACGCCAACGTCGCCGCTCTCGGCGAAGCCTGGAGCGGAGCGGGGGCCGGAATCGCCAACTGCGTTTGCTATACGCTTGGAACCGGCGTCGGAGGCGGCATTATTATCAACGGACGGATCTATCAAGGGTATAACGGAACGGCCGGCGAGCTTGGCCATATGAACGTCATTCCCGATCTGGAATCGATCGACTGCGGCTGCGGCAAGAGAGGGTGCCTGGAGACGGTTTCTTCGGCGACAGGCATTATTCGCATGGCCAAAGAAGCGGTCGAGCGCGGGGAGCACACTTCGCTGGCGCTGGTGCCCAACATTACAGCCAAGGATGTATTCGATGCGGCCAAAACCGGGGATGAGGTGGCGCTTCGCATCGTGAACCGGGCGGCTATGTACATCGGCAAGTCGATGGCGCTGATTTCCGTTATATTGAATCCGCAGCGGTTCATCGTGGGCGGAGGCGTATCGAAAGCGGGAGACATTCTGTTCGATGCGATCCGCAAGCATTATCATGCCTGCGCGCAGGAAACCGCCCGGGAGGGCGTCGATATCGTGCCGGCCGTGCTTGGCAACGATGCCGGCATCGTAGGCGCGGCAGGCCTCAATCTGCGCGGGTAAATGAAATAACGGAGCTTATCCTTACGAAGTAGCTTTGCCTTGCAAAGCTAAGCCTACGCTTACGAAGCGGGCTTTCCTACGGAAAGCCCAAGCTTATCCTTACGAAGCAGCTTTGCTTCCAGCAAAGCTTGGAGGAGGTTAACCCCATGGAGGAGACGCATTTCCTCGGCAAGCTGGTCATCATCACCGGCATGTCTGGAGCCGGCAAGACGATCGCGGTCCAGAGCTTGGAGGACCTGGGCTTTTTTTGCGTGGATAATCTTCCTCCGATTCTGATCCCGAAGTTCGCGGAGCTGATCGAGCAGTCCAAAGGACGCATCGGGAAGGTGGCGCTGGTGATCGATCTGCGCGGCCGCGAGTTTTTCACTTCATTGTCCGAGTCGCTGCGGTACTTGAAGGAAAGCAATGCGTTAACTTACGAAATTTTGTTCCTGGATGCGACCGATTCGGTGCTCGTTCAGCGCTATAAGGAAAGCCGCCGCAAGCATCCGCTCAATCCCGGCGGTCCGCCGCTCGAAGGGATTCAGCAGGAGCGCAGGCTGCTGGAGGAGCTGAAAGGGCTGGCGACCCAGGTGATCGACACGAGTAACCTGAAGCCGGCCAAGCTGAAGGAAAACCTGATATCCCGGTTCACCAATATCGAATCGGCGGGCATCTCCATCAACGTCATATCATTCGGGTTCAAGTACGGGGTTCCGATCGATGCTGACTTGATCTTTGACGTGCGCTTTTTGCCCAACCCGCATTGGGTGGAATCGCTGCGCCCGCACACAGGGCAAGATTCCGACGTATATGAATATGTGATGAAGTGGTCTGAGACGCAGGAGTTTTTGAACAAGCTGCTCGATATGCTTCATTTTCTTATGCCGCAGTACAAGAAGGAAGGGAAGAGCCAGGTCGTCGTCGGCATCGGATGTACCGGAGGAAAGCATCGGTCTGTGGCGATTGCCGAATATTTGGGCAAAACGCTCGGCAATAGCGAAACCGAAATGGTGCGGGTCAGCCATCGGGATGTCGACAGGGACCGGGTCGAGGTGAAAAAATGACGGGCTCTGCCAAAGCGGCCGAATACAGGCCGCGGATTGTCGTCATTGGCGGAGGCACGGGGCTATCCGTGATGCTGCGCGGTCTCAAGGAAAAGCCGGTCGATATAACGGCGATCGTGACCGTAGCGGACGACGGCGGCAGCTCGGGGCGCCTGCGCTCGGAGCTGTCCATGGTTCCCCCCGGCGATATTCGCAACGTGCTGACTGCGCTTGCCGATACCGAGCCGCTGCTCGGGAAAATGCTGGAATACCGCTTTAAGCGCGGCCGCGGATTAGCCGGTCACAGTTTGGGCAACCTGATTTTAGCGGCAATGCAGGAAATTACGGGCGACTTTGTGACCGGAGTGAGGGAACTGAGCCGCGTGCTCGCGGTGCGCGGACGCGTGCTGCCGGCGTCAGGCACGGCCATCGTGCTGCGGGCGGAGATGGAGGACGGCACCGTCGTGGTGGGCGAGTCCAAAATTCCGCTGGCCGGGGGCAAAATTCGCCGCGTATCCATCGAGCCGGCTGATGTCGCGCCGCTCCCCGACGCGCTTGAAGCGATCCGTATGGCCGACGCCATACTGATCGGACCGGGCAGCCTGTATACCAGCATTTTGCCCAACCTGCTTGTGCCTGGAATTACGAAGGCAATCGCCGAATCCGACGCGCTCAAAATTTTCATTTGCAACGTCATGACGCAGCCCGGCGAAACCGATAATTATACGGTAAGCGATCATTTGGACGCGGTTAAGGAGCACGTCGGCCAGGATTTGTTCGATTACGTCATCGTCAATAACGGCGAAATTCCGGAGCAGGTACAGAGCAAATATGCGGAGAAGGGCGCCAAGGCGGTCCATCTCGACCTGGATGAAGTAACGCGCAAAGGGTATAAGGTGATTGCCGACAGGCTGGTATTGTTTCGCACCTATTTGCGGCACGACGCCCGGAAGCTGAGTCAGCATATTTATCAGCTGGTGGAGAGCTGGATGTTCAAAAAGAGGTGATGTTCCATGTCCTTCGCCGCACAAACCAAGAAAGAACTAACGATGATCGAAGGGGATGCCTGCTGCGAGAAGGCCGAGCTATCGGCGCTCATTCGCATGAACGGCACCGTGCAAATTACGAATCAACGCATCGTGCTTGACATCTCCACGGAAAATGCGGCGATCGCTCGCCGGATCTACAGCCTGCTGAAAAAGATGTTTCAGGTGCATACGGAGCTGCTGGTGCGCAAAAAGATGCGGCTTAAGAAGAACAACGTATATATCGTGCGGGTCCCGAGTCAGGTGCAGGACATCTTGTCCGAGCTGCATATCGTATCCGAAGGCTTTCAATTCACGCCGGGCATCGAGAAGACCATCATCCGCAAGCTGTGCTGCAAACGCGCTTATTTGCGCGGCGCTTTCCTGGCCGGAGGGTCGGTGAACAATCCGGAAGGCTCCTCGTATCATCTGGAGATCGCTTCGATGTACGAAGAGCATTGCCAGGCGCTGTGCCGGCTGGCGGGTGAATTTGATTTGAACGCCAGGTGTATTGAAAGGAAAAAAGGCTTCATATTCTATATTAAGGAGGGCGAGAAGATTATCGAGTTCCTCAACCTGATTGGGGCCCATCAAGCGCTGCTCCGCTTTGAGGATGTGCGCATCATGAAGGATATGCGCAACTCGGTCAATCGTCTCGTCAATTGCGAAACCGCTAATTTGAACAAGACGATCGGCGCTGCCGTGCGGCAGATCGACAACATCCGGCTGCTCGAGAAGAAGGTCGGCCTCGACAATTTGCCGGAGAAGCTGCGCGAGGTGGCGGAGGTTCGGCTCAAGTATCCGGATTTGAACCTGAAGGAAGTCGGCGATATGCTGAAAGGAAATGTCAGTAAGTCAGGCGTCAACCACCGGCTGCGAAAGATCGACGAAATGGCTCAAAAGCTTCGCAATTCGTAGGGATCGCTGTAAATATAGATTTTTTGTGTAATTTATCAATATTTCTAGTGCAAATTGCCGAAAAATGATATAATAGTGGAAAAATCGCTTTTACGGGCAATTACGCCCTTCCAAATTTTGCAATCTTATGATCGTAGGGGGTATACAGTGCATGTCGAGACGCCCAGTAGTCGTGAAATTGAAAACCGGCCTTCATGCCAGACCGGCCGCACTTTTCGTGCAGGAAGCCAACAAGTTTTCTTCCGAGATTTTCGTGGAGAAGGATGAGAAGAAAGTCAACGCCAAGAGCATTATGGGTATCATGAGTTTGGCGATCAGCACCGGGACCGAAGTTTACATTAGTGCTGAAGGATCGGACGCCGAACAGGCTGTAAACGCTTTAGTCACATTGGTCAGCAAAGAGGAATTGGAGAACCAGTAACCTCGCATACGGCTTCCTTCGGGGAAGCTTTTTCATTTTTTCTGGCGCCGTGAACGCAACCTTTTGCAGGGGGATGCGTCTATTTAGACGTGTTTTATCCCTTTGTAAAGGTTTTTTGTTCATGTCCTCATAAATGGGGGAACAAGACAACAAGATAAAATACACAAGAAGCAATGAGGAGTCGGAGAAATGAATATGTTCAAGAAAGAGTTGTCCATGCTGCTGATCGTTTGTTTGCTGGCAGCGCTGCCCGCCGTCCCCGCGGCGATGGCCGCCGATACGGAGACGAGTGTATCGTCGCGGACGACGCATGTACTGCTGTATCTGGATAAAGCGGAAGCTTTTCTGAACGGGGAACAGGTGACGCTGGATACGCCGGCCACCATCATCAAGGACAAAACATTCGTACCTGCCAAGTTTCTCGGCGACGCCATGGGGCTTAAGGTCGAGTGGAACGAGGAAACGCGGCAGATCCTGATGGAGACGCCGGGCTACAGCATCATCCTCGACAGCGATCACAAGTCCGTCTGGATTAACGGCATGCTTGAAAATTTCGACGATGTCGCGGCGATCGTCAACGGCCGGCTGCTGATCAAGCTTACCTGGCTCGCGGATTATATGGGTGCCAGGTACACTTATGACGGCGAGCTGAGACGGGTCGAAGTGCTTCATGTGCGAAGCCCGATCGGCATCTATAATCCGAATACGAACAACTCGAGCCCCGTAGCCAAGTTTACTTTCGCCAAGCCGACGTACCGGATCGGCGAGCCGATCGATTATGTCGACCTCAGCTACGACCCCGATGCGGAAGGGATTGTCAAGTATGAATGGAGCGGACGGCAGGAGGCCTTCTTCCAGCCCGGGACGTATCCGATTTCGCTTACCGTATTCGATAAGCACGGCAACAAGAGCAATACGTATACGCGCAATTTGATCATTGAGAACGATGTCTATTTGAGCGAATTGGAGTATCCGATCTACAAGAAGCCGGTCGGCGGCTTCATCAAGACGGATTGGCGCACGCTGTGGGGGCATTTTTGGGAGCTGCCCCAGCTCAGCAAGCTGAGCGTGACAGAGGACAAATCCCGCAAGCTGCTCGTCAGCGACAGCCCGGAGGAGTTCAAAACGACGGGAATTCTGTATCAGGACAGCATTGAAGGCAAGGGCAGGCTGTACGCCGATCATATTAACGGGACGAACGAAAAGGTGTCCTTCGCCATTCTGGCGACGAACATGAGCGACAAGCCGGTCACGATCAAAACGACGAATAAAGGCGAGGTATGGCCGTCGGTGTACGCCAACCTGATCGGCAATGAAGCGACGGTCGATTTTCTGATGAACGACCCGCTGGACGAGAAGATGACGATTCCGCCGCATCGCACGTTCATTTACTCCCAATTCCCCGATTTTTATCCGGGTCAAGGTGTGAACCTGTTCTACGATGTCGAGACGGACGGCAAGGTTGAATTCACGTTCGTGGCGGACCATCAAATATCGCAAAACTCGCTGACGCTGCCCAAGCTGGCTTTCGACGGCCATGTCCGCGGTTCCTTCCCGGTGTCAGAGGTGCAGTGGACGATCGATGCGAGCTCGTTCACGGTGCCGTCGCGGCTCGTGATCGGCGATAATGTCACCGATCCGTTCCAGCCTGGCTACGACACGATTCGCAAGCAGGAAGTGAAGAACGACGGCAATTACGGCGTCGTGTATAAGATTCATGCCGACAAGCCGCGGAAGATGGCGATCATGCTGCTGGCCAAGGGCGGCGTGTTCAAAGGCCCGATCAAAATCAACGGCGAAATTCGCCTTGTGCCGGAATCCGGCGTCCTGACCGCCTTCGACGGCATGCAGATCGTTGCCAGAACGACCGGCAAGGAAGAAGCGCTCGATATCGAGTTCAGCCCGCCGGCAGGCTCGGCCTTCCCGATCGATTTGATCTTCTATCCGCTGGAAGATAAATAATTGGCGCTAAGACCCCGCTGGTTCGGCTTTGGCCGTTATCGGCGGGGTTTATTTGCGGTTATCCGTACGTTTTGTTGTCGGTATCCCGTACGGTTTGCTGCCGGTATACGAAACAGCGATCTTGGCAGCGGGAGCGGCCGTCTCTTTGCCCTCCTGTAGCGCTAGCTAGCTTAGCAGCGGCTAGCTGGCTGGCGGCAGCCAGCTAAGCGGTAACCGGCCTGGCACAGCAGCTAGCCTGGCAGCAGCCAGCTAAGCGGTAACCGGCCTGGCAGCAGCTAGCCTGGCAGCAGCCAGCAGCGGCAACTGGCCTGGCCTAGCTAGGCAGCAGCCAGCGGCAGCGCCGCGGCAGCAAAAAGAACCCGGTCGCGTTAGACCGGGCTCTTGCATAGCGGAACGCTTATACTTTTTCGATGACTTTGTCGATGAGGCCGTAGGCTTGCGCTTCATGAGCAGTCATGAAATAGTCGCGATCGGTGTCCTTCTCAATGCGTTCGAGAGGTTGTCCCGTCCGCTCGGACAAAATATGATTGAGCTTGTCGCGCATTTTCAGAATGCGCTTGGCGCGAATCTCGATGTCGCTCGCCTGGCCTTCCGCGCCTCCGAGCGGCTGATGGATCATGACCTCGCTGTTCGGCAGCGCGAGGCGCTTGCCTTTGGCCCCTGCGGCCAGCAGGAACGCGCCCATGGAAGCGGCCATACCGACGCAGATCGTCGAGACGTCCGGCTTGATGAATTGCATCGTATCGAAGATGGCCATGCCGGAGGTAATGGAGCCGCCCGGGCTGTTAATGTACAGATGGATGTCTTTATCCGGATCCTGCGCGGCCAGGAAGAGCAGCTGGGCGATAACCGAATTGGCTACAACATCGTTGATCGGAGTCCCCAAAAAAATAATGCGGTCTTTCAACAGACGCGAGTAAATATCGTAAGCGCGTTCGCCTCTCGCATCCGGTTCAACTACCATAGGGATGAAACTCATGGCGTGCAGCCTCCTTTGCGGAATGTTCCGCAGGCTTCTATAGCGGCAAAGTGTTCGCGGCGTCCGCGCATCGTTCCGGCTTTCAAAGCCCGGCCATGCCCTGCGCGCCGGTCCACACGAACCGTACCATTGTATGCCTACGGTTATTTATATAACCAATATAACGAAAAATCAAACAAAGGTCAAGAAAGGTCAAACATAAAAAATAAAAAAACCAGTTCCAGGAACTGATCTTCGTTTGCTTTAATAAAGTGGCGCGCCCGCGAGGAATCGAACCTCGATCTCAGGCTCCGGAGGCCTACGTCATATCCATTGGACCACGGGCGCTTATAATTAACGCTCAGTCATTCACAGGAATGACAGCAAAACTTATTATAGGGGATACGATTCAAAAAAGCAAGTCTATCTTGAAAATTTGTCGTTGATGTCAGCAAAATTTCAACACCGCAAGTGATGAGCGATGACGTAAGGATTCGTTCGTCATAGGCGTCCGGCGCGTCAATGGGCCGGGCACAGGCCCCGGGCTGGGTTTCGTGCTTCAGGGCGGGTTCCATGCCTCGGCTGGCTCGTGCCCCTGTGCCCGAGGAGGGTTCTGCGTTCTGGCTGGTTCCTGTACCACTGTGCCCGAAGTGGGTTCCGCAGCCTTGGGCTGGTTCCCGTGCCCCTAGTTCCGCGTTCTGGCTGATTCCCGTGTGTGTCCCCTGTGCCCCGTGCACGCCAATCCGCTGCGCACTTTCGAGCCGATTTCACAGGCTCCCATCGGTGGATCGAACAGGTGCGAGCAGCGAAGGCCGACCGATCAGGCGTATGCTGCAAGAGAGCCTGCAAAGTTGTAATTTGTACAACAAAAACGGGGAAATATACCGCAGTAGCGGCTCAATGTTGTAGAAAGTGCAACATGGAGCGCGGTGTTCCTCGCTTTGAAGCTCATCCCGCCCAAATTGTTGCACAAAATGCAACGTTACCCTCCACTTGCGCGAAGAATACGGAAAATGTTGTATTTTTTGCAGGATTCGCCGCCTCATGTGCCCAGGTGTGCCCGGGAGGGCAGCGCTAACGCTAGCCACAGAGCTTATTTCCCTCGAAACGTCCGATTTGAAATTGTAACGCAAGTGAGCAGCCTTATTTCGCATGTTTGGCTACCCGATTCCGCGTTTTTGACAAAATAGCGATACGACGTTTCGTTACATTTTGCAAAGGCTGCGTTTCAGCTAAATAGCGTTTGTCACTTGCGTTAGAGAGGATATTGTGGCTCATGGCGGCACCATGGATCGCTAGTCGTCCTCGGTTTATGATTTCAAGCCAAGAAAAACACCCGCTAACCCGCGGCCGCCCATCCTCGAAAGAACTTCGATAGGCGTGTTTCTTAAAAAGTTGGCGGTGACTAGCCGAAAAACTGTTTACAGCACCGAAGGTGGCGGTCGGGCGGCCGCTTTGTGGCTTGCCGTTTCCGACAGCGATTCGGGGACATTCGGGAAAAAAGTCGTTTTTTGGACAACGGTCACTTGAAGTGTATTGATGCATAAGGTATAATTACTACAGCTAAGTTCGCTTAGTTCTTTTTTTGGCCGATGTGGGACTCAAAATGCATCACCGGGACAAAAAAAGTCCAGCGCCATCGGGAGATGAGCTATGAGGGAATTTCTTGAGATTCAGAAGCAGCTTCTGCCGGACGTTACGGAGACGATGCGCAAACGGTACACGATTCTGCACCATATTCTGGTGTCAGGATTGGTAGGCCGGCGAACGCTGGCAGCCGAGCTGAACACGACGGAGCGCATTCTCCGCGCCGAGGTCGAGTTTTTGAAGCAGCAAGGCCTGATCGAGGTGGAGTCTTCCGGCATGCGAATTAGCGAGGCGGGTCGCCAGCTGCTGGAGCGGCTGGAGCCGATGGTCAAGGATTTGTTCGGTTTGACCGACCTGGAAGAGCGCATAAGGCGGCATTTTCGTCTGAAGCAGGTCGTCGTCGTACCCGGCGATTCCGATTCGTCGCCGCTGATCAAGAAGGAGCTCGGCCGGGCAGGTGCAGCTGTGCTGCGGAAGATCGTGACGAGCGACGAGGTTGTCGCCGTAACGGGTGGCTCGACGATGGCGGAGGTCGCGCACCATTTGAGCGCATCCTCGGCGCTGAAGGGGTGCTGGTTCGTTCCGGCCCGCGGCGGGCTGGGCGAGAGCGTCGATCTGCAGGCCAATACGATCGCCTCCAACATGGCGAAGAAGACGGGGGCGCGCTACCGGCTGCTGCACGTGCCGGATCATCTTGGCGAGGAAGCGTACCAGACGCTGATGCAGGAGGGCAGCATCGCCGAGATTGTTCAGTTTATCCGCCAGGCGAATATCGTAATCCACGGCATCGGGGAAGCGATGGTCATGGCGCGCAGAAGGAAGGTCGATCAGGAACTGACGTCCGCACTTCGCGAGGACGGGGCTCTTGGGGAAGCCTTCGGGTATTATTTCGACCGGACTGGGCGAATCTTACATAAGATGCCTATGGTCGGTCTGAGATTGGAAGATATTCAAGCAATGGATTGGGTTGTCGGCATTGCCGGCGGCCGCAGCAAGGGCGAGGCGATTGCGGCGGTGCTGAACAACGGGCACGAGGATGTGCTCATTACCGACGAAGCGGCGGCCGAGGAGATTGTCCGAAGCTGCGGCATCTAGCAAGCGGAGTCCGGCAACAACCCGGCAACAAGAATGGGCGCTTGACGGACATTTGTCCGTCTTGACATATACAAATTTTTAATCATTAGGAGGCTACTCACATGGTGAAAATCGGTATTAACGGCTTTGGCCGTATCGGCCGCAACGTTTTCCGCGCAGCTCTGAACAACCCGGACGTCGAAGTTGTCGCGATCAACGACCTGACAGACGTCAAGACGCTGGCGCATCTGCTCAAATACGACACAACGCACGGCAGACTGAACGCAACGGTTGAATCGACCGAGGGTGCGCTGATCGTCAACGGCAAATCGATCAAAGTATTCGCAGAACGCGACCCTGGCGCGCTTCCTTGGGCAGCCAACGGCGTAGAGATCGTTGTTGAATCGACCGGTATTTTCACAGCGAAGGAAAAAGCGTCCCTGCACCTGAAAGGCGGCGCCAAAAAAGTCATCATCTCCGCTCCGGCGACAGACGAAGATATCACGATCGTTATGGGCGTTAACGAAGACAAGTACGATCCGACCCAGCACACGATCATCTCCAACGCATCCTGCACGACGAACTGTCTGGCTCCGTTCGCGAAAGTGCTGAACGACAAGTTCGGTATCGTGAAAGGCATGATGACGACCGTTCACTCCTACACGAACGACCAGCAAGTGCTCGACCTGCCGCATAAAGACCTGCGTCGTGCGCGCGCCGCTGCCGAGAACATCATTCCGTCCACGACGGGCGCAGCGAAAGCCGTATCCCTCGTGCTGCCGGAGCTGAAAGGCAAGCTGAACGGCATGGCCATGCGCGTGCCGACGCCGAACGTATCCGTGACTGACCTGGTAGCCGAGCTGAAAACGAACGTGACGGTCGAAGAAGTTAACGCTGCTCTGAAAGAAGCGGCTAACGGCCCGCTGAAAGGCATCCTGAACTACTCCGAAGAGCCGCTCGTATCGAGCGACTACAACGGCGATCCGGCTTCCTCCACGATCGACGCGCTGTCCACGATGGTCGTAGGCGACAACATGGTGAAAGTCGTTTCCTGGTACGACAACGAGTGGGGCTATTCGAACCGCGTTGTGGATCTGGTTAGCTATATCGCGAAAAAAGGACTGTAAGCTTTGCGTGATTGTGGCATGATCTAGTTTGACTCTCGCCGGAAGTCCGAAGCAGAGGACGGCAACCGGTTCTGTAATACAGTGATGGGACGCTACGCGCTATGGGGTACGGAACCAGCCACTGAACAAACAGAAAGCGGACGCGCATCCTTCCTGCTTCGCCGCTTCCGGCGAGGGAACGAACAAGACATACCACAATTTTTGTGTACGGACGGGCAGCAAGGAAATGAGCGAGCCAAAGGCGAAGGAGGCATACGAAGGTATGAACAAGAAAAGCGTTCGTGACATCGAAGTAAGCGGCAAAAGAGTATTTGTGCGGGTGGACTTTAACGTGCCGCTCGAGAACGGAAGCATTACCGACGATACGCGGATTCGCGAGACACTGCCGACAATCCGCTATTTGATCGAGCGCGGGGCGAAAGTGATTTTGGCAAGCCATCTCGGCCGTCCGAAAGGCGAAGTGGTGGATGAGCTGCGACTCACACCGGTCGCTGCAAGACTGTCCGAGCTGCTTGGCAAGCCTGTGCAAAAAGCGGATGAAGCGATCGGAGACGCCGTGAAGGCGAAAGTGGCGGCGCTGAACGACGGCGACGTGCTGCTGCTCGAGAACGTGCGCTTCTACCCTGGCGAGGAGAAGAACGATCCGGAGCTGGCGAAAGCTTTTGCCGAGCTGGCAGACGTGTATGTGAACGACGCATTCGGCGCCGCTCACCGCGCCCATGCGTCGACGGAAGGCATCGCTCATCATCTGCCGGCCGTATCCGGCCTCTTGATGGAGAAGGAGTTGGATGTGCTCGGCAAAGCGCTGACGAACCCGGACCGTCCGTTTACGGCCATTGTCGGCGGCGCGAAGGTGAAAGACAAAATTGCCGTGATCGACAATTTGATCAACCTGGCGGACAACATCATCATCGGCGGCGGCCTGTCCTACACTTTCTTCAAAGCCAGAGGGCTGGAGATCGGCAAATCGCTCGTCGACAACGACCGTCTGGAGCTCGTTCAGGAATTTGAGCGCAAAGCGGCCGAGAAAGGCATCAACTTCCTGCTTCCGGTGGACGTCGTCGTAGGCGACAAATTCGGTGCGGACGCCAATACGAAGGTCGTGCCGATCGATCAAATCCCGGCGGATTGGGAAGCGTTCGATATCGGTCCGGAAACCCGCAAAAAATATGCCGAAGTGATCAAAAACTCGAAGCTGGTCGTCTGGAACGGACCGATGGGCGTATTCGAGCTGGAGCCGTTCAAGAACGGCACCCAGGCAGTGGCGGAAGCCTGCGCCGAAACGCCGGCTTATACCGTCATCGGCGGCGGAGACTCGGCGGCTGCGGTCGAGAAGTTCGCTCTGGCCGACAAGATGGACCACATCTCCACGGGCGGCGGCGCTTCGCTCGAATTCATGGAAGGCAAGGCGCTTCCGGGCGTCGTTGCTCTGAACGATAAATAAGGAGGGCCAACATTTATGCGCAAACCGATCATTGCGGGCAACTGGAAAATGTTCAAAACGGTCTCCGAGGCTGTTGCATTCGTGAACGAAGTGAAGGGCAAGGCGGAGATTGACGGCGTGGACAGCGTCATTTGCGCGCCATTCACGAATCTTCCCGCTCTGGTGGAAGCCGTGAAAGGCACGAACCTGAAAGTCGGCGCCCAAAACCTGCACTGGGAAGACAGCGGTGCATTCACCGGCGAAATCAGCGGCGCTATGCTGAAAGATCTCGGCGTTGACTACGTCATCATCGGCCATTCCGAGCGCCGCGCCTACTTCGCGGAAACGGACGACACTGTGAACAAGAAGGTGCACGCCGCATTCAAGCACGGCCTGACGCCGATCGTCTGCGTCGGCGAGAAGCTGGAAGAGCGCGAAGCCGGCCAGACGAAAGACGTGTGCAAGGTGCAGACGGAAGCGGCTTTCGCCGGATTGAGCGCCGAGCAGGCAGCGCAGGTCGTCATCGCTTACGAGCCGATCTGGGCGATCGGCACAGGCAAGTCGTCGACGGCGGAGGACGCGAATGAAGTGATCGGTTACATCCGCCAGCTCATCGCCGGACTGTTCGGCCAAAGCGTAGCGGATCAAGTGCGGATTCAATACGGCGGCAGCGTGAAGCCGAACAACATCCGCGAATATATGCAGCAGTCCGACATCGACGGCGCGCTCGTCGGGGGCGCATCGCTCGAGCCGGCATCGTACATCCAATTGGTCGAGGGGGCCAAGTAAGATGAGCAGACCGAAACCGGTAGCGCTGATTATTCTCGACGGATTCGGGCTGCGCGGGGACGTTCAGGGCAATGCGGTGGCGCAGGCGAAGAAGCCGAACTTTGACCGCTATTGGTCGGAGTATCCGCATACGACGCTGACCGCTTGCGGCGAAGCGGTCGGCTTGCCGGAAGGGCAGATGGGCAACTCCGAGGTCGGACACCTGAACATCGGCGCAGGCCGCATCGTGTATCAGGATTTGACCCGCATCTCGAAGTCGATTCGCGAAGGCGAATTTTTTGACAATAAAACGATTCTCGGCGCGGTCCGCCACGCCAAAACGAACGGCAAGAAGCTGCACCTGTACGGGCTGCTTTCCGACGGCGGCGTGCACAGCCATATCGACCACCTGTTCGCGCTGCTGGAGGTTGCCAAGCGCGAGGGCTTAAGCGAGGTGTACGTGCATGCATTCCTCGACGGCCGGGACGTTGCTCCCGACAGTGCCGTGCGTTACATGGAGCAGCTGCAGAACAAGATTGCCGAGCTCGGCACAGGGCGCATCGCCACGGTGCAGGGGCGCTATTATGCGATGGACCGCGACAAGCGTTGGGAGCGCACCGAGAAGTCGTACCGCGCGATGGTATACGGCGAAGGGCCCAAGTATACCGATCCGCTGAAAGCGATCAAGGAATCGTACGAAAAATCGGTATTCGACGAATTCGTGATGCCGACGGTCATCGTGAAGGAAGACGGCTCGCCGGTCGGCCTGATCGAATCCGGCGACTCCGTCGTGTTCTTCAACTTCCGTCCGGACCGGGCGATTCAGCTGTCGCAGGTGTTCACAAACAGCGATTTCCGCGGCTTCGACCGGGGCGACAAGCTGCCGAAAAATCTGCATTATGTATGCCTCACCCTGTTCAGCGAGACGATCGACGGTTATGTCGCTTATGAGCCGAAGAGCCTCGACAACACGCTTGGCGAAGTGCTCGTGCAAAACAACCTGAAGCAACTGCGCATCGCCGAGACGGAGAAATACCCGCACGTAACCTTCTTCTTCAGCGGCGGCCGCGACGTCGAGCTGCCGGGCGAGACGCGGATTCTCATCAACTCGCCGAAGGTTGCCACGTACGACCTGAAGCCGGAGATGAGCGCTTACGAGGTGGCGGAGGCGTGCGTGAGGGAGATCGAGGCCGAGCGTCAGGACGTCATTATCCTCAACTTCGCCAACCCGGACATGGTCGGACACTCCGGTCTGCTGGAGCCGACGATCAAAGCGGTGGAAGCGACCGACGAATGTCTCGGCAAAGTGGTAGATGCCGTGCTGGCCAAGGGCGGGGTGGCCCTTATCACGGCCGACCACGGCAACGCGGACATTGTGACGAACGAGGACGGCTCGCGCAACACCGCGCATACGACGAATCCCGTGCCTTTTATTGTCACGGATAAATCTGTTACACTTAGAGATGGCGGGATTTTGGCCGATATCGCTCCAACGGTGCTGAGCCTGCTTGGCGTCAGCCAGCCGGCGGAAATGACCGGCAAAACCATCATCGCCGGACGCACCAGCTAACGGCGCGCTGACCGGCTTGCCATCCCGGCAGAACCATATCCAAAAGGAGAGTAGCAAACCAATGACGACGATCAGTAATGTATACGCACGTGAAGTTCTCGACTCCCGCGGCAATCCGACCGTTGAAGTGGAAGTGCATCTGGAATCCGGCGCCCGCGGCCGCGCCATCGTCCCGTCCGGCGCCTCGACCGGGGCTTATGAAGCCGTGGAGCTCCGCGACGGGGACAAGTCGCGTTATCTCGGCAAAGGCGTGCTGAAGGCTGTCGAGAACGTTAACGACGTCATCGCTCCGGAAATTATCGGCATGGACGCCCTTGACCAAGTAGGCATCGACAAGCGCATGATCGCGCTGGACGGCACGGAGAACAAAGGCAAGCTCGGCGCCAACGCCATCCTCGCCGTATCGATGGCCGTCGCTCGCGCGGCAGCCGAAGCGCTGGACGTTCCGCTGTACGTATACCTCGGCGGCTTCAATGCCAAGACGCTGCCGGTGCCGATGATGAACATCATCAACGGCGGCGCGCACGCAGACAACAACGTCGACGTGCAGGAATTTATGATTTTGCCTGTAGGCGCTCCTTCCTTCAAGGAAGCGCTGCGCACTGGCGCGGAAATCTTCCACGCGCTGAAAGCGGTGCTGAAGGACAAAGGCCTGAACACGGCAGTTGGCGACGAAGGCGGCTTCGCGCCGAACCTCGGCTCCAACGAAGAAGCGATTCAGACGATCATCGCCGCCATCGAGAAAGCGGGCTACAAGCCGGGCGTCGACGTATTCCTCGGCATGGACGTCGCTTCCACCGAGTTCTATAAAGACGGCAAATATCACCTCGAAGGCGAAGGCAAGTCGTTCACCTCGGCAGAGTTCGTGGACTTCCTCGCTTCCTGGGTGGAAAAATATCCGATCATTACGATTGAGGACGGCTGCTCCGAGGATGACTGGGAAGGCTGGAAGCTGCTGACCGATAAGCTCGGCGGCAAAGTGCAGCTGGTCGGCGACGACCTGTTCGTAACGAACACGAACCGCTTGTCCCAAGGCATCGAGCAAGGCATCGGCAACTCCATCCTGATCAAGGTCAACCAGATCGGCACGCTGACCGAGACGTTCGACGCGATCGAGATGGCCAAACGGGCCGGATACACCGCCGTTATCTCGCACCGCTCCGGCGAAAGCGAAGACAGCACGATCGCCGATATCGCCGTGGCGACGAACGCCGGCCAAATCAAGACAGGCGCGCCTTCCCGGACAGATCGCGTAGCCAAGTACAACCAGCTGCTGCGCATTGAGGACCAACTGAAGTCGGTGGCGCAATATGCCGGCAAAACAGCGTTTTATAACCTGAAAAACTTCAAATAATAAACGCTTCATAGAGGACAGAACGCGAAGCCTTGACTTCGTTCGTCAGCTTCGGTTGCGGATCATGGGCTGACGGCCGTCAGCCTATGATCCCGATAAAGCCATGCCAGGCAGCGATTCCGTGAATGGACCGGATATCGCTGCCTTTTTACTTTAGTCAGTCGGCACGGGGGCCAAATGCGGTTGGTGTTCCGTCAACCGGAAGCGTATAATAAGAAGATAACGCCGAAATGGTATAACCAACGGGGGCCGATTGCGTCAGCTTATCGGCGCTTGGGCCCGAAAGTTCAGGGCCGGAGCTTGCGCCGCCCCAGGATGGGAGAGAGTCAGCATGGGCAATTGGCTGATCACAATCGCATTATTGTTCGTATCTGCCTTTTTGACGCATTTGATCCCTGGATCCGGTTTCTTCCGCACGCTGGATACGATGATTCATGAATTCGGTCACGCCGCCGTCACGCTCGCTTTGTCCGGCAAGGTGATGTATATCGAGCTGTACAGCAACCACAGCGGCGTCACCTACTCGCAGGTAACGAAGCCCTGGAGCCTGATTCCGATTGCGCTTTCCGGGTACATTGGCGCTTCGCTCTTCGCGGTATTTATGTTTCATGCCAGGGCGCGGGGCAAGCAGCGGCTCGGCTTGCAAATGATGACGCTGCTGGCGCTGTTGTCGCTCGTTCTATTCGTCAGAAATGAGTATGGCGTGATCTGGCTTGTCGGTTTTATTTTGCTTAATCTGATCATGCTTGCCCTTGTCCCGAGATGGCTGAGGGATATGTATTACTTGCTGCTCGCCTTCCTCACGCTGGAGGAATCGGTGTTCGGCCCGATCTCGCTGCTAATGTACGCCTGGCAGGACCCGACACAGGCGGGAGACGCGACCAATCTGAGCCTGGTGACGCCGATGCCGGCTGTCGGCTGGGCGCTCGTGTTCGTCTTGTTCTCGCTCTGGTGCGCCAAACAGGCCATTCAATCGTTCCTTAGCGGGGGACAGCGCCGGAGGCCAGGCGGCGGAGAGTACGACTACGCGCCTTATGAAAGCAGACAGTCCCGATAAGCTTCTGCATTAGTCGTCAATGCGCTCTAACAGGCATTTCGATTTGTCATTCGGTGCATTTTATGGTACAATACTCATACTGCCTATCTTGAAAATAGCGCTTGGTGCGCCGCGGCCCATTTTCATCATCTGATGGTGCCGTGCTAGCGGCATGGGCGTCTATCTTGAAAATTCGACGAAGCCCTTCGGCGAATTTTCAACACCGAAGGTGACGACCGAAGACGAAGGGAAGTGCCAGCGCTCGTCATAGGCGGCTATTTTCGGACATGGCTTGACGACAAGCTTCGTTCAACGTTTGCCGGGAGGTGGAATTCATGGAAGTGGCTTTGAAGATCATACTGGTCATCGCATCGCTCGGGTTGATCGCGGTCGTGTTGCTGCAGAAAGGCAAGAGCGCAGGATTGTCCGGTGCCATCTCCGGGGGCGCGGAGCATTTGTTCGGCAAGCAGAAAGCCCGCGGTCTGGAGCTGTTCTTGTCTCGATTGACGATCGGACTCGCGATTGCGTTCTTTGTTTTGTCTGCGGTTGTGGCTTTCTTTGTAAAACAAACCTAATGATAAAATGACAACAGCGGGAGCAAACTACTCCTGCTGTTTTTTTATCGCTACAGAAAGTTTAACTTTGCGAAAGATTAAAGCGAAGTGCGACTTTCTGTACCAAGAAAAACAACCGCTAAAACGCGGTCGCTCATCCATGAATGGACATCGATAGACGGTTTTCTTGCCCGAAGCATTGCCAAAAAAAGCGGGTGCAAACGGAAATTCATGGATTTTTGCGAAACTTGGAATCGTATGGGGCATGGAAACAGGCGGCGGCTTGCCTGTCGCCATAGTCTTATATCGATCCTTACAGATGACGAACTAAGGCAGGTGAAGCAATGAATGGTAACTAGAGAAGAATTGCTCGAATTTATGAAGGAAACGGCGTATAAGCCGATGACGTATAACGAATTGAATCGGCATTTTCAGACGGAGAACGCAGAAGAGTTCAAGCAGTTTCTGAAGCTGCTGAACGAGCTGGAAGGGGAAGGCCTCATTCTGCGGACGCGGAATGACCGTTACGGGGTGCCGGAGCGGATGAATTTGCTGCGGGGGAAGCTGCAGGCGCATGCCAAAGGCTTCGGATTCCTCATTCCGGAGGATCGCGATCATCCGGACGTCTATATTCATGCGAACGACATGGGCACGGCGATGAACGGCGATATCGTGCTGGTTAGGATCAACTCGAAAAGCAGGGACGGCGGCCGGTTGGAGGGCGAGGTTGTGCGCGTCGTCAGTCGCGGCAATACGCAAATCGTTGGCTTGTTCCAATCGCATGAGGAATACGGCTTCGTCATTCCGGACGACAAGCGGGTGATTCGCGATATTTTCGTACCGAAGCATTCCTTCCATGGGGCGATGGACGGGCATAAGGTCGTCGTCAAAATCGTCAACTACCCGGAAGGCCGGGCGGCGGCGGAAGGCGAAGTGATCGAGATTCTCGGTCACAAGAACGATCCCGGCATCGACATCCTGTCGATTATTCGCAAGCATCAGCTGCCAGAAACGTTCCCGGACGAGGTCATGGCAGAAGCCGAAGCGGTGCCGGATACGATTGCGGAGGAAGAGCTGAAGGGACGCCGCGATTTGCGGCATAAGCGCATCGTGACGATCGACGGAGAAGATGCCAAGGACTTGGACGATGCCGTCAATGTGGAACTGCTTCCGAACGGGCATTACCTGCTTGGCGTTCATATCGCCGATGTCAGCTATTATGTCAAGGAAGGCTCGGCGCTCGATCGGGAAGCTTACAACCGCGGCTGCAGCGTCTATCTCGTCGACCGAGTCATTCCGATGCTGCCGCACCGGCTGTCGAACGGCATCTGTTCGTTGAATCCGCAGGTGGACCGCCTGACGATGTCGTGCGAAATGGAGTTCGACGAGAACGCGAACCTTGTGCGACACGATATTTTTACGAGCGTTATTCGGACTTGCGAACGGATGACTTATACGAATGTCCGCAAGCTGCTGACGGAGGAAGAGCTGGAGCCCGAGCTGCAGGCGAAGTATTCTTACTTGCTGGGCGATTTTCGCCTTATGGAAGAGCTGGCCATGAAGCTGCGCGCGAAGCGGATGCGGCGCGGGGCGATCGATTTCGACTTCCAGGAGTCGAAGGTTTTGGTGGACGAGAATGGCAAGCCGACGGATATCGTGAAGCGGGAGCGGTCGATCGCCGAAATGATCATCGAAGAATTCATGCTGGCGGCGAACGAGACGGTGGCGGAACATTTTCATTGGCTGAAGGTGCCCTTCCTGTACCGGATTCACGAGGAACCGGATGCGGAGAAGCTGCAGCATTTTCTGGAGTTTATTACGAATTTCGGATATGTCGTGCGGGGCAAGGGCAATACGGTACATCCGCGGGCGCTGCAGACGCTGTTGGAAGAGATCAAGGGGAAGAAGGAAGAAACGGTCATCAGCACAGTGATGCTGCGCTCCATGAAGCAGGCGAAGTACGATTCGCAAAGCCTCGGTCATTACGGCCTGGCGGCGGAATTTTATTCGCATTTCACCTCGCCGATCCGCCGTTATCCGGACCTGGTCATTCACCGCGTGATCCGCGAGGTGCTGGATTCCGGTGTTTTGTCGGATGAACGGCAGGACTATTTGGCTTCGCGGATGGACGATATCGCCCGGCAATCGTCGGAGCGGGAACGGGTGGCGGTCGATGCGGAGCGGGAGACGGAGTCGCTTAAGAAGGCGCAGTTCATGCTCGACAAGGTCGGAGAAGAGTTCGATGGCATTATCAGCAGCGTGACCAGCTTTGGCCTGTTCGTCGAGCTGGACAATACGGTGGAGGGGCTTATTCACCTGTCCAATTTGACGGACGACTATTACCATTTCCACGAAGCGCAGCATGCCTTGATCGGGGAGCGGACGTCGCGGATTTACCGCCTGGGCGACGAGGTCAAGGTACGCGTCTCCCGCGTCAATATGGATGAGCGCACCATCGATTTCGAGATGGTGAATATGAAGCCGCGGCCGCAGAAGGTCAGCCTTGTCGACGCGCTGAACGCGGCGGGCAAGGGCAAGCGCAGCGGCCGCAAGGGCCGCGGCGGAGCGTCCGCCGCCGCGATCACTGCGCGCGGCGGCGGACGGAAGCCGCGCAAGGGCGGAGCCGCCGTCGTGGCGATCCCGCAGCGGCCGGTTAGCCGCAAGGGCGCCGCGAAGGCGGCGGAGCCTGCCGCTTCCGGGGCGAAGCGGAAGCGGAAGCGCGCGGCGAAGCGCTAGCCGCAGCGGGGCGGCTGGCGCTTCGCCGGAGGGCGCGGCGCCGGCGGGAGCGGGCCGCGGCTCGCGCCTGTGCCGCCTATGCTGCCTGTGCTGCCTTGGCAGTCTGGCGCGGGCTCTTAGCGGCTTAAGGACTGCGGCCGGGGCATCATTGCATGCGCCCTGCATTCGGTGAGCATTCGGTGTGGCGCCCCTTGATTTCTTGCCGCGTAGTTGGTAAAATAAGCTCCATCCCTGAATGTGCACCGGTTTGTAGGCAGGGAAGGAGAGTGCAGTTCCGATGAGCAAGAAATCGACGACCGAAGGGAAGCTGCTTGCGCAGAACAAGAAAGCGTCCCACGACTATTTTATAGAGGATACGTATGAGTGCGGCCTTGTCCTGACAGGAACGGAAATCAAGTCGCTCCGGCAGGGAAAGGCCAACATCAGCGACGCTTTCGCGACGATTCGCAACGGCGAAGCGTTCATTCACAATATGCATATCAGCCCGTTCGAGCAGGGCAACCGGCACAATCCTTCGGACCCGACCCGGGCCCGCAAGCTGCTGCTGCACAAGTCGCAGATCATGAAGCTGCTCGGAACGGTCAAGCAGGAAGGCTATACGCTTGTGCCGCTCAAGGTGTACACGCGCAACGGATACGCCAAGCTGCTGCTCGGCATCGGCCGAGGCAAGAAGCAATACGACAAGCGGGAGAGCGCAGCCAAGCGCGATGCGCAGCGGGACATCCAGCGTGCGCTCCGCGAGAAGCAGAAGGTCGCCCGATAATCGGACGGCGGCTTCCCGGTGTTCCGGGTGAATGCTATGCCAATACTGGGCATAGAGACCTCAGATTCCATCACTTCGATATTCTTTTTGCTCGAAAATGTGGTATAATGAAATAGCATCGAGAGCAACAGCAGATGCTTTTCTTCATAACCTTTTTCATTATTGGCTTCCCGTCTCTTCCCAGCGGGAAGCTTCTCATGCGGGGACGTTCTTAGGATTCGACGGGGATAGTTCGAGCATGGGTTGCGGGTAGTGGGGACGCGTCCACTTCATCAACGCTAACGCCAAATTAAATGGCAAACAACAACAATCCTACGCTTTCGCAGCTTAATAACCTGTGAGCGTGCTCCTACTCTGCATCGCCCATGTGCCGGGATAGGGGCTCAACCTTAGTGGGATACGCTGTCCAGTCTCCGCCTGGGGCTGGCTGAAGAAGACAATCAGGCTGACTTGAGTGAAAGCCGGTTACGGGGCGTTCGCTCGAGTGACATCAAAACTGTGACTACACCCGTAGAAGCCTGTGTGGCGTTATCTTCGGACAGGGGTTCGACTCCCCTCGTCTCCATAATACTTGAAAAAGCACCCAAAAGGGTGCTTTTTGCAATCTATAAAAGCAGATATTAAACTGAATAACTCAACTTTCGCACCTAGAAAATCAATGTAAAACCAATTGTAGAGCGGGTTTAAGGTCTGTTGAATAGCCAGCTTGCCAAAATAGAAAAACACCG
>Ga0207865_100760_pt1 | contig 30488 bp, 25 predicted proteins | sample HigsolmetaAR204D_FD_184836 | JGI IMG/M metagenome (GOLD analysis project Ga0207865, IMG submission 184836) | Ionic liquid and high solid enriched microbial communities from the Joint BioEnergy Institute, USA - AR20-4-D (SPAdes) (version 2) ...
AGTCCCACTCCTTAGCATATGTCTCCCCTCTGAAGCTATTAACCGTATCTTCAAAGGGAGAATATTCTACAGGGGTGGGTCATTTTCTTTTCGGCGCTCCTGGGTCAATTATATTCCGGCGGTGACAAATATAGCTGATACGTATCTTGATGGGCGCTGAGTAAATAAGTCACTGCGCAAGAAGCTCCACATATAGCTTGTATAGCCGTCATGTCTTCACCGAACGCGTCGATCTTTTCCACCGACACATCTGGTAAATAGTGTTCTTCAAAGAGCGGAGCGATCTCCGTCACATTCCCTTCAGAGCTAATACCAATAAACATTTCAGCGTCCTCCGCTTCCTTGGTATACACAATAAGACCTTGCTCCATTTGTTCTTTGATTTGTACATCTGACAAGGAATAACGAACGTTTAGTGTTTGAGCAGAAAGTATTTCCGAAAAGTTCAATATTATTTTTGGGGACGGTCCTTCTGTCTGTACTTTATCTTCAGTTACATTTGATGGTTCATTGGGCAAAACATCGGCTTCATTTGTACATCCCATTATCGTTATCATACCTACCATAAGCACGCAAACCGTCCGAAAAAAAAAGAAATTCGCTTCATCAAAAATCCCCCCTAATTAAGTTGACTTTCATAGAATACAGACGTACATATCCAATCAATTGTTTCAGAAGACAATACTCTAAACGCTGATAGTGTTCCGGTAAGTCAAGCCAGAATACTCCTGTTCAAGACCCCATCTTGGAAAACATACGTTGGTATAGTCAACGTCGATCAGAATCCTTGTTTCTGTGTTCGCTTGCGTAGCTTGGCTACCGGTAATACAACCGACAAAGGTACAACCGTAGGCATTGATTCCGGTAAACTTCGAGATATCCTTGATGATGGTCTATAATGCTCCCATAGGCTGAGACACGGGAGCGTGATAAATAAGTTATAATGATGACATGGAGAAACGGAACCGATATACCGCAGAATTTAAAACAAAGGTTGTTCTTGAGGTACTCCGTGAGGCGCAGACCGTCAATGAGATTGCAGCAAAATATGAACTTAGCCCGGTCATGATTAGCCGGTGGTAAGCAGAGTTTCTAGAGCGCGCTTCAATCGTTTTTGAGAAGAAGGCGAGTGAAGCCGACAAAGTGCGAAAGGAGTACGAAGCCAAGCAAGAGCATCTTGAGAAGCTAGTCGGCCAACTTACGATTGAGGTCGACTGGCTCAAAAAAAATCTGGTCTCAAATGAATCTCTTGAAACGCGCAAAGCGATGGTGGAGCTGGACAACGCGAATATCACTGTCAAGCGTCAGGCAGAGCTGCTCAGTGTGAATCGGACTAGTGTCTACCGTCCGACCAAAGAGCAGCGTGAGAGCGAAGAGAATGTCCGACTCATGCATCGGATCGACGAGATCTACATGAAGCATCCCTACTACGGTTATCGACGCATGACGAGAATCCTTCGCGATCAAGGTTATGTAGTAAACCGCAAGCGCATACGCCGTCTGATGCAAGTCATGGGTCTCGAAGCTATTTATCCGAAGCCAAACCTGAGCAAACGCCTTCACGCCACTTACACGCGTCCCTACCTGCTTCGCGGCTTGACAATCGATCGACCAAATCAAGTTTGGGGAATCGACATTACCTATCTCCGGATGGGCAAAGGCTTTATGTACCTGTTTCTCATCATCGACTGGTACAGCCGGAAAGTGATTGAATATGAGCTATCCAGCACGCTCGAGAAGGGCTTCGTACTCAAGTGCCTCAAGCGGGCATTCAGCCGCTGTAAGCCGGAAATCATGAACAGCGACCAAGGCTTTCATTTTACAAACAGTGATTATCTTGAGCTCCTGGAGAAGGAAGGTATCAAGGTCTCCATGGACGGTAAAGGTCGGGCAACAGACAACAGCCGAACTAGGAACGCCCACACCAATCACTGGGCGAAGCACGGCCCGTGCAGTTCTACGATCATAACGTCAATCAATTCGCATCCTAAACACTGGAAGGAGGACATAACTTATTTCTCAAAAAATCGTGTCTTGACAAAGGGGAGCATTACAACTCCTTTTTTTGTGACAGGTATGAAAGGCATGCTTGTAAAATCTCATGCTTATATCATTATCTGTTTCAAACGATGCCGAATTTCTTATATGATAGAAGTAACGAGAATCATATGTTGGGACTGAAATTATGTATATAGGATACGCTCAGTTGATGTTGGAGGGGTGCAAGTCTTCATGATTCAAAATAGTCGATTCGGCGACATTTCGGATTTAACGCAATTGGAAGCCATCGAAGATGAACTCTGGGCTCAAGAAGATGAGCGTCCGTCCGAAGCAACGAAGGAAGAGTTGATTCGCTTATATCGCCGGATGTGGGAACTGCAGCCGGATGAGGTTCGGTACGAACGATCGATCGCCAAATTGCTCCTTGAACTAGGCTGGGATTTGAAGAGACATCGGGTTAACTACGAAAAAGCCCGCAAGTTCTTCGAGGAATTGATTCAATTGAAGAAGCCGGCAAGAGTGCCGATTGCCCACTACCGTCTGGGGTTCATTCATTACCACAACAAAAAATGGGATCAGGCCATTTCAAGCTTTAGGATCGCTTTAGGTGGGATGCTTCCAAGTAGGATAAATACTGTCGAGCCGTGGGCCAGATTAGATGAGTCTCAGAAGTTTAAGGCCAATGTCCGTTTGGCACTGGCTTGCAAATATAAAAGTATTGAAGTTGCCAAACGGGCCAAATCTCTTTATGCAAACTGTTCTGGTTCGGACGAAACAAACCGCATCTATATTCAAGAACTTGAGGCGGAAATTTTGATCGAAGAGCAGAACCCCTATTTATGCGTTACTGCTTCGGAAGTTAAGACGATGAATGACCGTGAGTTTCGACAGTTGAAAGAACGAGAAGACGCGGTCGTGCTCGATTATACCGATTATGCCCGAAAAGTTCTGTACGTGTCGGGAGTGTCTCGGCATATCTCCGGCCGCAATTTGGAAATTTTGAGGAAACTGCTGCTAAGTTCGCAACCAATTCCCCAATGGAAGCTGGAACAGGAGATCGGCATTAGACAGGCAAGCGTCTACATGAATCGGCTGCGGGCATTTTTGTGGGAATGCGGTCTGGAATCGGAAGTCATTGTTGCCGACAATGGCTACAAGTGGATTCATCCTCATTCCTATTTGGTCTATCGCAGCGACGATCCGGATTATATGTTCTGAACCGTCTGATCGGAGCCTCAAAGGAGGCTCTCTTTTTTTGGTCTTATAGAAAGTATAACTTCCCATACATTCTCGTAAGACATAAGAAATACTAAGCTGCCACCTGCGTCCTAAAGGACTTGGCGCCAGCCAAGTATTTCTTTATCCAATTTCGACCATACAAACTCGTGTAACCCTTGCCAGATAGACTAAAACCATCCGAAATGAAAAGGAGATGGTGCTATGGATCGTTTGAAAAACACGCTGTTGGAATTGTTGGCCTTACCGGGACCGAGCGGCGCGGAAGGACAGGTAGCGGCCTATGTGATGGGCAAGCTGGAAGAATTGCAGATGAAGGCGAAGCGGGACGATTTTGGAAATGTGCTGGCGCAGGCGGCGCTTGGAGATGGACCGACGGTGCTGCTCTCGGCGCACATGGATACGGCAGATGATATTGAGCCCGGCAGAAGGATCGTTTGGCATGGACAGACGATCCGCAGTTCCGCCGGCATCCTCGGAGCGGATGACCGCGCAGGCATCGCGATCTTATTGGAGACGCTGCACAGGGTTCGGCGTGCCGAACTTTGCGGGACGATCAAGGTGGCCTTTACCTGCGCCGAAGAGATCGGCAGAGTCGGTTCGCAGCATATCGCGCCCGAGTGGCTCGATGGCATAGACATGGCCGTTGTCGCCGATCGGAGAAACCGCCGGGATATTGTGACCTCCTGCTGGAGAATGCCGTTTTGTCCGGCGAACACCGGAACGTTCTGGGAGGAGACGGCCCGGCTCATCGGCCAGTCCGGTTGGACAACCTGCCAAGGCGGGATCAGTGATGCGTTGACTTATGCGGAATACGGCATTCCGAGCGTCAATCTGTCGTGCGGGTACCAGCACGAACATACGGCGGATGAGGAACTTTATTGGCCGTCCGTTGTGGATACGACCCGTTTAATCACGGCAGGGCTTCGGCGCTGCATGGGGGTTACAAGTCCTGTAAGGCACGTACTGTACACTTGAAATCAAGGAGGAGATGCACATGAACATGAACACTTTGATTCACGATGTCCATCGCATTCGAGAGGCATTGGTTATCCGGGGATTTTCCGTCCGGGCACTGCACAACCGTTTGATCCCCGAGCCCGGAGTGGCGTGGTACGAATGGGAAGATCTGCAGTCGGTTCTGGATCGGGCTGGCGTCGTATCCCGCGCGGCTGCATGTTCGCTGGCGATTCTGAAAGCGGGAGACCTGGAGGAAGCGGCCAGGGCGATCCAATTCCACAAGCCGGTACGCGTCATGCAGGAGCCGCAATGGTACGAGTCGAACTGGAAGAGCTTTACGCGGCGAAAATTCAGCAGAAAAAGCAGTGCAATGGATCTTTCTCCCGGTGTCGCGTATCTGGTGAAAAGTATGGGAAGAGCGGGCATCCTGACTGCTTTCAGCAGCGACGGGCGGGGAAAAGGCAGACCGTACATCGAGTTCGCCGGCCCTTGGAACGGGGTTTGGTTCGAATACTTGTTCACCTATCATATGCATTTGAGCGACCTTCATTATGCTTGGTCGGTCAAGCCGTACAAATATGGAAACGTTCGGCTGTCTCCCTACATGTCGGCCGGAAGGCAGCAGTGGGATATAACCAAAATCCAGCAGGATTCGGTTCGCATGGGGCGGTGGTTGAATCGCTTTGCAGAGGATATTCGCGAAATGAAGCGGACGTGCTTCAAATACCGCAGCATGAGACTGGAGGCCGAAGTGCGCGTCGAAGATTATGAAGGGTTAAAGCGCTGGATGTACGAGAAAATCGCTGAGAAATACGGTTGCAGTAATCAACATAAGGGGGTAATGAAGAATGCATAAGTTGTTTGTTTACGGTGCACTTAGGAGGGGAGTAACCCATCACGGATTGCTCGGAGCGCCGAACTGCGTATCCTTGCTTGCTCAGGTTTCGGGTTCCATGGTGGATACCGGCTTTGGTTATCCGGCAATGATGGAGGGATCGGGCAAGGTATGCGGAGAAATATACGAGATCGATGAGGAAATGCTGCTGCGTATCGATGCTCTGGAAGAATATTATGGACCCGGTGATCCACGCAACCTCTATGAGCGGGTGGAGACTACCGCATATACGGATCAAGGCGAGGTTAAAGTCCTGACATATGTATCGAACCGAATCCGCTTTGATTCTACCATTCCTTATGGAGATTGGAAACTGTATCAAATGACCAAGTTACAAAATGTGCTTTATTATGCCTATGGTAGTTGCATGGACGACGCGAGATTTAAAGAGAATGGTGTGTCGGAATGGTTTTGTGATGTGATCGGGCGAGGTATGGTATTCGGATGTAACTTGCAATTTACCCGACATGCCCATAATGGTGGTCGGGCCGACCTGGTGGAGACGGGAGGAGTGACGGAAGGAAAACTGTATCGCATCCCCGTTGCGGTTTTGGAAGGGTATTTGTACGGACGGGAAGGGGTGCAATCAGAAGTCTACCGACCGGTTGTCATTCCGGTTACTTTGGACAATCATCGTGTTGTGGATGCGGTTACGTTTGTCGTCGTGGATAAGAAAACGGAATTGGCACCGCCTCAGGAATATATGGAGGAAATGCTGCGCGGCGCAAAGCCGATCGTATCGAGTTCGTATTACGAAGCGCTGCTGGATCGGTTTATTTCGGTTTTTGGCTATAGGGAGAAAAAGGATTAAAGGCAGCTTTTGTCGAATATTTCATAACAATCAAATGCGAAATGCGTTCCACCTGTTTGAAGAACAAGGGAACATACATTTGGTGACAGTTAGTTGTCATTCGAATGGTGTAACTTAATGATTGACTTACTTTTTAATTGTAATCGTGTTTTGGAGGTTGGCCTTATGCTGCAAACGATCACAGACCGTGGGGGTTTCTACCAAACTTTTTTGAACAAAAACAATTACGACGAAAAAATGCAGGATTGCATCAAGAAGACGGTTGCGAATTTGCTCGACCGCACGACGACATTTGATCGTCCTGGAATGTTGCTTGGCAAAATCCAATCAGGTAAAACCCGTACCTTTTTGGGTGTGATGGGATTAGCGTTTGATAATGGCTATGAGGTAACAGTTGTTTTGACCAAAGGCACCAAGGCGTTGGCTCGGCAGACACTTGAACGGCTCAAAAAAGAATATGCCGAGTTTATGGAAGCGGACAAAATCCAAATCTTCGATATCATGCATTTTCCGAAAAACCTGACTGGTTTCGAGTTGGAACAGAAGTTGGTCCTCGTGGTCAAAAAAGAGATTCAAAACATAAATCGTCTCCATGAGGCGTTTTTCCAGATTTACCCGTCACTAAAAGAAAAGAAAATCTTGATCGTCGATGATGAAGCGGATTTCGCAAGCATCGGTTTTAACAAGACGCGTCGGGAAGGTACCGAAATCAAAAAAATCGCGGGAAGCATCGACGAGTTTCGAAAAAAGGTGACAAGGAGCAGTTACCTTCAAGTTACGGCAACGCCATATTCGCTTTATCTGCAGCCTGAAGATTTGGTTCTGGATTCACGAAATCTTGTTTTCAAGCCGATCAAGCCTTCATTTACAGTGCTTGTACCCGTGCATGATAAATATATTGGCGGCGATTACTACTTCGGCCAAAGTGAAGACGAAAACTCCATGGCCTACCATCTGTACGAGCCGGTTGACGAGGATGAGCTTCGTATACTAAAAAAGCAGGATCGCCGTTCCTTCAAGCTGGAAGAAAGCTTGACCAGCCAGAAAGTGAAATCCTTAAGGCATTCCATCGTCAATTTCATCGTGGGAGGATGCATCCGCCGTCTCCAGGACCGAAAACAGGGGTTGAACGAGAAGAAATTCAGTTTCATCATCCATACCGAACAAAACAAAGCGGCTCATAATTGGCAGGAAAACATCATCTTCTCCATAAAAGAGCAACTCGCGGAAGCCGCAGCACAGAACAACGCTTTGTTTGACCAATTGCTCCGGGAATCTTACAACAACTTGCACAAATCGATGGTTTTGCACCGCGGCTTAGAGATTCCGGAATATGAAACGGTAAAAAATGAGGTTCGCCATACGCTGCAAAAAGACTACATCATGATTACCGTGGTCAATTCGGAAAAAGATGTCAACGAGTTGCTGGATGATTCCGGGCAATTGAAACTGCGGACGCCGCTCAACATTTTCATCGGTGGGCAAATTTTGGATCGCGGCATCACGATCGGCAATTTGATTGGGTTTTATTACGGCCGCAGGCCGCAAACCTTTCAGCAGGATACGGTGCTGCAGCATTCCCGCATGTATGGGGCTCGTCCGATTGAAGATTTGGCCGTCACGCGTTTTTATACGACACCGGACATCTACGACGTCATGAAGCGAATTCATGAATTTGATACAGCGCTGCGTGAAGCGTTTGAAAAAGGGGATCATGACAGCGGGGTTGTTTTTATTCAGAAGGATACGCAAAACAGGATTATTCCCTGTTCGCCCAACAAGATCCTGCTTTCGAGCACGACAACGCTGAAACCATCCATCCGGATGCTGCCTACCGGATTCAAGGTAAAAGCCAAAACACATCTGAAGAAACCGGTGTCCGACATCGATCGCCTAATCGAGGCATACGCACCGGGTGACGCCTCCAAAGCGTTCCTGATGCCCGTGAACGATGCCATGAAGTTGATCGAGTCGGTTGCGGACACATTTGAAGAAGGTCATGGCTGGGATGTTCGTGCATATTTGGCCAGTCTGGAGTATCTTTGTAACCAAACCACAAACGAAGAATTGAAAGGAAAGGTCTGGGTGCTTGTCCGCAAGGGACGTGAAGCAAAGCGCTTGAAACAAGACGGACGGTTCGAGAACTCACCGGATTCCTATCAGGAAAAAGGCCAAGCGCGCGAATTGGCCCAAGAGATTCCGGCTTTGATCATGCTTCGTCAAAATGGCGAGGAAGCAAACGGATGGACTGGTCATCCGTTCTGGTGGCCAGTTCTGGTGACGCCGCGCAACACCAAGACGGTAGTATTCACCAGCGAACAAGTTGGCGTCGAAGAATAAACCGATTCATTTTGAGAAAAAGAGGAAAAAGGGATTATTAATGCTATTGTCGAAATCATAAAATGCTAACCACGATTGAAATGAAGCCTTTAGAGAATATATAGTGATGACTAAAGCGAGGAGGAGCTGTCTTGCAATCGATACTCGACACATGCATACCCAGGCCGGAGATTTTGGCGGGCACTTTTAACCCTGAAGTATTTACGGCTTCATTAAGTCCGATCATTGAATATTATCGCAACGGACGTACATCGATAGACACCATTTATACGAACGCGGATCTATTCTTCAAGGAGGCAACCTATCCGACGCAAGGCTTGCGTCAGATCTTGACAGAGATATTCGCCAGAATCAACGGCGACATGACCGTTCCAGCCACACACCGGTTGGAGACCGCTTTCGGGGGCGGCAAAACGCATACGCTCATTGCATGTACCCATCTCGCATATCGCGGAATTCAACTGAAGGATGCGGTCCCAGATATCATCGATCCTGTCATCCTCCCGGAACCGGGAACGGTGGCTGTTGTCGGTATCGCCGGCGATGAGATTCCGGTTCACAAGCCGAAGGGAAGCGAGCTGATTCCATACACACTCTGGGGAGAAATCGCTTATCAGATCGGCGGAGAGGCGCTGTATCGGGAAGTGGAGGAGGATGCCAATTCCTACGCGGCGCCGGGAAAACCCTATTTCGAAAAAGTGTTCAAGGGCAAAAAAGTGCTCATCATGCTGGACGAGCTGGCCCAATATGCCGCACGTCTTGAAGCGGCCCGCGCCGATGGGGCAGGACAGCTTGCTGCGTTTCTCATGACACTGCATGGTTATGCCCGCAACAACCCTGGAATTGCCATCGTGTTGACATTGGCCAGCGCATCGGATGCGTTCGCCAAGCAAACGAAACAACTTGCGCAGTTGATCAGCAAAGTTCGCGGCGAAACAGTCAGCGAAGACGATGCGCTGAGCATCGGCGAGCAAGCTGTGAAAGGCGTGGCCAGCGTCGTCGCGCGGGATGCGGTGCAAATAACGCCGGTGCAGGCGGCTGAGATCTCTTCCGTATTCGCGAAACGGTTGTTTGTGTCCGTGGACCGGGAAGCGGCCGAAACCGTCGCCGAGGAATACGTGCAAATGTATCGCCGGAACTCCAGCATGCTCCCTGATGAAGCGGTCAGCGAGAACGTTCGTCAACGCATGATTGCCAATTATCCGTTTCATCCGACTTTGGTAGACTTTTTGAACCAAAAACTCGCCAGCGCGGAAAACTTTCAGGGAACGCGCGGCGTCCTCCGGGTATTGTCTCTGGCGGTGCGGAGCCTGTGGCAAAAAAAACAAGCCGTCCCGATGATACATACATGCCACCTGGATATGCGTTCAGACCGGGTTGTCAATGAGATTCTCGGGCGAACTGGCGGCTCTGATTTGATGTACGTCTTAAATACGGATGTCGGAAGCGTCGATACAGGAACGTTGGAAGGCGGCCGCAGCAATGCGGAGCTGGCCGACCAACGGAATCCGCATCCTGAGGGATATCCACTCTATGAGTACACATGGAAAACCGTGTTTTTAAACAGTCTGGTCGGACGGGAAGAAGGGCTGAATTCCAAAATCTTCGGGATCACGGAAGCCGACGCGCTGTTCGCTGTCGCTTTCCCGGGCATGACGCCTCCTCAGGTGCGAACGGCATTGGAGGAAATTGCGGAAAGCGCCTTTTATCTGCGCCATGAACAAGGGCGATATTTTGCCAGCGATGAGCCGACCATCAACAGCGTGTTGGCACGGATCAGGCGTACGCTCGGTTCTAGCCAAGTTCAACAACTGATCGAAGCAACGGCCCGCAAGATCATTTCGACGCATTCGGAGATGTTCCATGTCGAACATGATGTTTCGCTTCCCGAACATTTGCCGGATGGCAAAGGCAAACCGATCTTGGGTGTCGTGTCACCGGTAGTTGAGAACATCCATATTGAGGCGATGATTACAACAAAAGGGGAAAACAAACCGAGGGAAGAGCAGAACCTGATCTTCGTTCTGGTTCCGGAAACCGTAATGGTGGAAGGGATGCCGGAACAGTTGGATCTGTTCCACGCCCAATCGTCCAAAGCGCTGGCCGCCAAACAGCGGGTTGAAATCATCGCCCGGCAAGTATTGGCCATGCGCATGCTGGCGGATAAACCGCAAAATTTCGGAGTTCATCCCCGTCGGTTGGAAGAAACGGATTTCAAAGTTCGCAAGAGTGAGCGTGAACAGGCGCTCGTTACGGCGGTTTCAGAAATATATAACGGTCTGTATTATCCGTCTACAAACGGATACATTGTCCGCAAAGAGATCAAAACCGCCGGCGGAGAGGGTGGCGTATCGTTTATCCAGCAGATCCGAGAGGTGCTGCTCAACGATGGAGAACTGATCACGAGCAGCCACACCACACAAGCAGACTTGGTGAATCTGAGCCAGTTGTTTTTCGGCATTGGCGACCCGATTGCGTTGGACAAATTGCGCCGGAATTTCCGCTGTGTTCGCAAATGGCCGGTATTAGAGAACCCGGATGTATTTGATCTGGTGATTCGGGCCGGCGTCCAGAAAGGGACATGGTGCGTATTCCGCTTGACGGAAGACAGCACGAATCCGTCCGAATTTTATGATCGTGAACAAGATATCCCGATGAGTACGAATCTCTCCGGTAACGGATATTACCTGATCACTGTGCAGGGAGCCAACCAAAGAGGGTGGGCAAGTCAAAGCAAAGTGGACGTTCAGCAACTTCGCCAGGCTGTGCTGGAGGCGGTGGTACCCAAAGGCACGATCACATTCGAAACCATTACAGGAGAGCTCAAGGAAAAATACGGGGAGTTCCCTGAGCAAACCGTTAAAGATGCAGTGGCTACTTTGGTGCGGGAAGGGAAATTGCTTGCTTATCATGGTACAACTGCCCAACAAGAGCGACCGGATCTGATTCAAGGATACCAAGCAGCATTGTATATGCCTCACACGAAAGACGTGTTGGTCACACCTGCCGAAGCGCAGCAGAAAGGATGGTTGACGGAACGGCCGAGCGGACTCCGGTTGGGCGGAAAAGAAGGAGCGGAACGGTTGTTGCCAATGCTTCGTCGCCTTGGCAGCTTGTACAACAAAGGCGCGCGAACTCCGATCAGTTATCTCGAGTTTGTCGATTTGCAACTGCCGGATGGCGGGACACTCACGCTGCGATTAAATGATGTGCCTCCGGGTTCCATGAAGGCGCTCGGTGAATTGTTCGAGATCCTGGACGGGATCGTCAAACCAGGAGAGAACACCGAAGCCTATCTGGAAGTCGACCAGCCGGATGAGAGCTGTCCGTTTATTCAGGAATTGAAAAAAGAGTAGAATGGGGCGTTCGCATGGCAAAACAAAAACAGCAATCGGTTTTACACACGGAGGCGGATTACCGGAATCGGATTCTTCCTCTCGTAGCTGGCGCCCCGTGGGTGCTTCGGGTGACGGAACATCATGACAAACCGGGTCCCGTCCTGATTGTGAAGGAACGTTATTTTCCAAAGGAAGATGCTGAAGCTACACATACTGCACCAAAAGGAAAGCAGTTGCGCGATCGCGGCGTGTTCTACGGTCAGGCGCTAAGGCGCTGCTTGCCGATTATTCGCCAGATCGTTTCCGGCGTTTGCGATGAGGCGGGCGTTCCATTGGATTTGCAGCGATATTTCAGCAACGGGCAGCTCACTTTTCGTGGAAATCTTCCTTTAAACAGAGAGGCGGGCCCGAAATTGTCGCTCATCTTCAAGTTATCCGAGCGCGTATTGGACATGGACCGGGTGGAATTGATCGCCTGGCGGGTAGAACGGTTCAGCACCGAGGAGGCCGTGTATTGGCTCACGAGAGCGACGCAATACGGAGAAGCGGCCAGCCGTTGGGCCCAGGCGGGCATGCGCATTATGCTCGGCGGCCAGCCGGGTGACAAGGCGATTCAGAGCATGCTGGAAAAGTTACGCAAATGAAAGATCAGGAGGATCGAGACATGCAGGAAATACGTATTCGAACGGATCGCCGGCTCATCGAAGCCGGTTTTCCATGCCATCAGGTCGGAGCGGAAACGCAGCGGGAACGCGATACAGGCAAAGCTCCGCCAACTCATCGTTTGCACGTATGGTGGGCGCGTCGTCCGTTAACGCCAAGCCGTGCGGCGATTCTCGGTTCACTGCTGCCGGCGGATACGGATCCGGAGTGGTTTCTGCGCCAACTTGGGATCGAGAAATTGCAGGCCATCGTCAATGGGGAACCGTGGACGCTGACGGGACGTATTCTTGAGCATGTGGAATACGGAGGAGATGATCAGATCTGGTTAACTGTGGATGATAGGGTACTGCGATTAATGGAAGCGGAACAAGAACGGAGAAAGAAAAACCGTAGTGTCATTCAGCAATTGTGTACAGCAGACCCGGCATTACAACATCATCCGGTTATTATCCGATGGAAACAGGAATCTGAACCGTTGCCGATGCCTTTGCCGAAGATCGGGGAAATCATTCATATTCAACGAGTTGCGGCTGATCCGGCTCATGTCAATGAACGAATTGAGTTTGCCAAGTCAGATCGTGTCAAGACGATCCTGGGAGCAGAAATCAAATGGGATCAGGAAGATCTGTATGGGTACGGACGGGCTTATATGCATCATCCGGTTATGGCTGATAAACCATTGGTTGTACTCGATCCAACTGCTGGTGGCGGTTCGATCCCATTTGAAGCTTTGCGACTTGGTCACAAGGTCATTGCCAATGACTTGAATCCAGTAGCCAATGTGATTCTTCATGCGACTCTTGAGTATCCGGCAAGGTATGGATTGAATTTGCTGAAGGACATTCAAAAGTGGGGTCAGCATCTTGTGGAACATGTAGGGCAACAGATGGCTGATGTAACCCCATTTTCGCCACTTCCAAAAGAAGAGTTGGATAGGTTAAAAAAACATTGCGCAAAATGTCCTGAAGTAATTTCCATGTTCGATGGTCCTGAATACGATCAAACGGGACTGTTGTACGCCCGCCAAGTTACTTGCCCGCATTGCGGCGGGGAAGCGCCGCTGCTCAACACTTGCTGGTTGTCCAAAGAAGGAGACAAGTGGGGCGTTCGGATCGTGACCGATGGCCGAAAGCAGGGCGGCACGGTTCGCTTTGAGACGTATCGGGTGAAAGGAAATCGGGGGCCGAACGGGGAAGATCCGAACTTTGCGACGGTGAACAATGGCGTCGGGCTGTGCGTTCACTGCCGTCAGGCGATTCCGGCGGATGAGATCAAGGCCCAGGCCAGGGGCGAGTCGCCTCACGGAACATGGAAAGATCGACTCTATTGTGTCGTTGCCGTGCGTTATCAGCCGAAGCTTGATAGGAATGGCAAACCGGAGCGATATACAAGCGGCGAACGAGCCGGGGAGATCAAAACCGAAAAAATCCGGTTTTTCCGTCCGCCCAATGAACAAGACTTGCTGGCTTTGGCTGAGGCGGAAAAACGTCTGCAGCAGCATTGGCCGGAGTGGGAGAAGCAGGGGCTGATTCCCACTGAAAGTATTCCGGAAGGTCATAAGACGATGGAACCTCTTCGAGTCGGGATGACTCGCTGGTGCGATATGTTCACGCCCCGGCAACTCCTGGGGCATCTGATTCTCGTAGAAGAATTGAATCGAATCAAACCGGATATTCTGCAAGAATTGGGCGAGGAACGCGGTCGTGCGGTGATCACTTACCTACAATTCATGATTGATAAAGGGCTTGATTACAACAGTAAGCAGACAAGGTGGATTCCCCAACGGGCTATTGTATCCGGAACGTTTGGAAGGCACGATTTTTCGTTTAAATGGACTTTTGGCGAGATGATTTTTTCCGGACCAAATTCAGGAGCAGCTTGGGGGCTATCACAAGTATTGGATGCTTACGAAGGTATTGCGGAGTTAGTAAAGCCTTTATGTGGAAAACCCGATGGTTCGTCGCCTTCAGTTACTATTCTTCATGGCACTGCGGCCAATACAGGATTGCAGGAACGTTCGGTCGATTTAATATGCGTCGATCCGCCTTATTACAACAATGTACAGTATGCGGAACTTTCCGATTATTTTTATGTCTGGCAGCGTAGAACATTGACTGATATCTACCCAGAAGTCTTTCGCCGTCGGTTGACGAACAAAAATGACGAAGCTGTCGCCAATCCGGCAAGGGACGGATCTGCTAAAAAAGCTGCCAAGGAATACGAGCGATTAATGGGGGAAATATTCAACGAATGTAGACGTGTTCTCAAAGATGATGGGATACTGACAATTATGTTTACTCACAAAACGCCTGAAGCTTGGGAAGCATTAACCCGTTCGTTGATCGAGCGTGGATGGACGATTTCATCAGCAATGCCGGTGGAGTCAGAGTTTACCAATTCCCAGCATATAGCAGGGAATGCTGCGGCCTCAAGTTCTATATTCCTATCTTGCCGCAAACGTCCCGAGGCAAATAACGTCCCAGCGGTTTGGTCCGGCTTTGGCGGAACAGGAGTAGCGCAACGGGTGCGCGAAGCCGTCCGCGAAGGATTGAAAGAATTCGCTCCGTTAAAATTAAACCCTGTGGATGAGATGGTAGCCAGCTACGGTCGCGCACTGCAAGTGTTGTCGGAGAACTGGCCGGTTCTCGACGGGAATGAGCTGGTCAGTCCGATTCGGGCCATGAACGAGGCGAGCGCCGTTGTCGCGCAGTATCAGGTGTCCCGGATCACGAACGAACGATTGAAAGTGGACGACCTGAATGCGGAGGCGGCGGTTGCCCTGACGCTTTACGGAATTTTCGGCTTGTCCGAGTTCCCGTATGACGAAGCGTTGAGTCTCTCCCGTTCCCTCAATGTGAGTCTGGAAGCGAAAGCAGCCGGATATAACGTGAGCGGCCGGATGATCGGGATCAACAACGAAACGCAAGGCCGACGGGCGAGACAAACGGATGCCGAGCAAATCGGATATCATGCTCCGTTACTGCGCCGCGGGTCCAAACTGCGACTGGCCCGCCCGGAAGAACGGAATTCGCAACGGCTCGAGCATCCGCAGACGGAATGGGATATTCTCCATGGTCTCATCATGAAATACCGGGAAGGAGATGTGCCGGTCGCCCGCGCTTATCTGTCGCAGCATGCGGGCGGTAAAGAGCAGGTCATCCTGGATTTGCTGGCAGTTTGGGCGGCAGAAATGTCGGATGAAGGGTTGCGGAAAGAAGCCGAAGCGATGTTGTACGGACTCAAAGGATAGAACGCGATTTCAGGCAGGTGAGGCGGTCAAATGTCCAGTATGCCAGACAGTCACAATGAAAAAAAAGGGTTGCGGTCTCGTTCCTGGCGGTTGTCGTACCGGACTTCTTCTACCATCATCGACGGTCGTCCGGTCGACATGCTCCATGATTTCTATATCCCCGCGCTCCAACTTGCGGTGCGGTATGATCGGGTGGCCGGATATTTCCGTTCCACTTCGCTGGCCGCTGCATCTCAAGGGTTCTCGTCCTTCGTGGCGCGGAAAGGCAAGATGCGGCTGATTGTCGGGGCGGATCTGGAACCGGATGACGTTATAGCCATACTGCGCGGCGATGCACAGAGGCTGGAATCCCGGCTGAATGATGAACTGCAACAACCCGATACATGGCCTGAACGGGTCCGAAACGGAGTAACGCTGCTGGCATGGATGGTCGCAAACGGTTATTTGGAAGTGCGGGTAGGATTCCGGCTGCATAAAGTGACTGGTGAACCAATTGCTTTCGACGATGTAGATGATGGGTATGTGCATGAGAAATGGTTCATCATGTACGACGAGTTCGGAAATCGGATGTACGGTTCCGGCACCTTGAACGAGTCGAAAACTGCGCTCGTGCTGAATGCGGAAAATCTCGATGTCCATTGCGACTGGAAGGGAGAAACCGATCGGGAGCGGGTTGAGGAAGCGATTCAAAGCTTTGAAAAATTGTGGAACGGGGAGGTTCCTCACCTTCCGGTCCTGACGCTTCCGGAGGCGGTTCATCGGAGGCTCGTTCAATTCGCGGAAGGTGTGGTCCAGCCTGTTGAGGTGGACGGCACGTCGGCGGCGCCGATGCCGTCCGTTGTGCCTCCCTCGGCAATGGAACGATTGAAATTTGCCGTGCTTCGCGATGGTCCGCGGATGCCCGGAGGCCGCTATGTCGGCATGGAGACGGCTCCCGTCGATCCGTGGCCCCACCAGAAGGTAGTCGTACGCCGCCTGGTCGAAACCTGGCCATACTCTTACTTATTGTGCGATGAAGTCGGTCTCGGCAAAACGATCGAAGCGGGACTTGCTTTTCGGTCATTATATTTGTCCGGGTTGGCCAAACGGATTCTAATTGCGGCTCCAGCCGGATTGACGCCCCAGTGGCAACGGCAAATGGCTTCCAAAATGCTGATGTCGTTCGGACGGGTATGCACGGCACCTGGCATTTCCCATGATTATGTGTTTCCATACACGGAGCAGCGTCCGGCAGATTCGATGTATGAACCGGATCTGACCATCATCTCCACCGGCCTGTTATCCCGACAGGAACGTGTGTCGGACTTAAGAAGGGCTGAATCATTCGATATCGTTCTGGTAGATGAAGCGCATGCGGCGCGCAGAAGCAACCCGACCAAAGGGACAGGAGCGCTTCCGGAGTACGGGCAACTGTACAAAACGTTACAAAATGAACTTCGGCCGAAGGCCAAAAGTCTCTGGTTGGCGACAGCTACTCCCATGCAAATCCATCCGGTGGAAGTGTACGATTTGCTGGCGCTATCCAACCGTGTGGGAATCTTTCAATTCGATCCGACATTGACACACGAATTTTATAGCGTTATAGACAAACTTGTGCGTGAACGGGAACCGAATGCCGAAGAGTGGACGTTTCTCCGGCGCGCTGTCTCGGCGATTAGGGATCAGGATCCGATGCTGTGGCGTTTCTTTGAACAAAACGTCATCGACGGACGAATTCGCACCACTGTCAACCGCTGGCTAGAGTTTGGTCAGGCGCCGCGCGGCAAGGACCGTGAGCGGATGCTTCGTCTCATCTTCAGCGCGGCGCCTTTGTCGCGTGTCATGATGCGACATACGCGCAAATTGCTGGAAGTGTATCGGACAAACGGCCAACTTCAGCAAAATCTGGCCAAGCGGCATGTTCAGCCTTTGCGTCCTATCTCTTTCAATTCGCTGGAGCGCCGCATATATGATCAACTGGAGGAATATTGCAAAGGATTAACCGCCCAGATTCAACAACATGGGGATCGGCAACATCGGATGATGAGCTTTTTGCTCAGTTTTCTCCGGTTGCGGTTTGCCTCCAGCTTGTATGCTTTTCAAGAAACAATGAAGAGGCGTTTACAGAAAGTGGAGGCAACGCTCCGTCATCAGCGCGGTGAGTCGGTCAGAGGGGCCGAGGAGGAAAGATCCTTGGTCGATCTGATTCAGGAGTACGAGGAAGATGATGATGCTGTAGCGGTTGAGTCGTTACTGCATGGGCGCAGCACGGCGGATCTGGAATGGGAACAGTCCCGGATTCAAGAGATGCTGCGGGATATGGAACATTTGAACGGTGATTCGTCAAAGATGAGAGAGTTGCTTGCCACGCTTGATCAGCGCAGAATCGGGTCGACCAGCCGCTTTAAGCAGACCGTCATTTTCACTCGTTTCTACGACACGCTAACGGATATTGTCCGCCGTTTGCAACATTCCCGCCCGGATATGCGGCTTGGTACGTACTCGGGGCAAGGAGCGACATGGTTCAATCCCGACAGCAACCGGATGATGAATGTGGACAGGGAAGAGGTGAAGGAGCGCTTCCTTCGTGGAGAAATCGACATTCTAGTCTGCACCGATGCCGCGGCGGAGGGATTGAACCTGCAAACGGCAGATATGCTCATTAACTTCGATCTGGGCTGGAACCCGATGAAAATTGAACAGCGGATCGGACGAATCGACCGGATCGGCCAGAAATATGAGCATATCTTTGTGGTGAATCTGTGTTATGAAGGAAGCGAGGAAGAAGTCGTTTACGGACGACTGTTAAACCGGTTGATGCAGGCTAACTTGATCGTCGGTACGCAGCAGATTTCGCTGCTTCCTGTTGAGCCTGACGAGTTCCGGCAATTGGCCGAAGGTACGTTGACGCCAGAAGAGCTGGAACAGCGGTCGATTGAGCGGCTTGCTCAGCAAAAACAACAAACGGCAAGGATGGAAATTCCGCCGGAAGAGTTGTTTGATATTTATAGACGGTTGACGGAGACGTCCAGCAAGTCTGCGGTTCCGGTGAACCTGGAGGCGATATGGGACACGCTCGCAGGTTCAGTAACGCTGCAATCGGCCGGGTGTGTCGTAAAGAGAACTATTGACGAGACATATATGGAAGTGAACGGAATCGACGGCATTCCGGACGGTACGGTACTGACGATTTCCCGCAGGCTTTATGAGGAAGGTTTGGCTGAAAGCGGACGGCGTGTTCATTTTGCATCATATGGCGATCCTCTCTTTGAATCCCTGTTGACTTATATGGGGCAATGGGAACTCCCGGCATGCATCCGGAAAATTTCCGTCGCAGTCGAGGGGTTCGAGGGTGTGGAGGTTGTCGGATATGCCGTTGTCTGTCGAGGGGCTGGAGGTATCCGTGAAATCCGGTTGATCCGTTCATGGAGAGAACTTCAAGGGATTACGCTGTTGGAGGAAGAAGCAATAAGCGATCATGAAACCGAAGTATTACGGGAACAGTTAACCACTCTTGCTCGAGAGGAATTCGAACCTTATCTCGCGGCGGAACGCATCGAGCGGGAGAACCGCAGGGCGGCAAGGGTGCAGGAATTGTTGAACTGTTGGATTGTGCGTGATCTGCTACAGGTCAAAGCGGGATCGGACGTGGACGGGGCGCCATTTTGGCCTACATTGCGTGAGGCGGAAAACATGGCAGAGGAGCGCGATCGCGTGCTGATCAGCGAGATGCCATTGGATATTTTGCGTACCTATCAGCAGCATTTGGCGTATGATTGTACCTTGCCCAGCATGGGGGACAAAGCACCTGTCCATGTACCGCGTTTTGCCCTCAAAGCGGCAGTGGATGCGGCCAAACGCGCAGCCGAGGCGATGAAGAGCAAGAGAAGCGAATTGCTTGTAGGCCGCGTGATCGCACGCTTGGAGCGAGACGCAGCAGAGCTGAGAAGGCTGATTGCGTCAAATGCGCCTTGATAGTTGAAAGATCGAGGGCAAACTTGGATTTTAACTCATTCACCTCAATTCTCTTTGGGTATTGTGTTCCGACAAACACCATTATACCAAGGATTGGAGCACTTTTTTCTATTGCTATGAAGATTTACTTTCGAAATTCAGGTTGAAAATCTATATAAGAAGAAGTTGATGAGCATTACACATGGCATGAACGAAAATTAAGTAGAAGTCAAGCTCGGATTCAGATTTGGTGAGAATGTGTGATTGCCGCAAGTCCAGTTGTGTGGCATTATTCGGACAGGGGGTCAAAGCCCTTCGCCTCCATCATGGTGCTGCAATTCCATACTTAACCGGATCATATCCCTGCACAGGATGCCGTTTTCGTAAATCTCTTCTTCGTACTCCCGTGTAAAATAATCACGATCTATACCCGTAATCCGTAAACCGCATTTTTGATAAAGCAAGAGCTGATGAATGCTTGAATTGCCGGTTCCAATCTCCAGCGTCTTCGCATGTTGATCTTTAGCTGTATGAATGGCGTATTGGAGAAGCTTCTTTCCGATTCCCTTGCCTTGGAAGTCTTCCCGCACCGCGATGTTAACAATCTCGATTGTGTCCGGATGAGTGGCTTTCAGGACGATAACTCCGATTGTTTCATCATTGTACTTGGCAATATAACATTGTCCAGAATCGGCATATTCGCGGATTTTACTCAGTGAAGGGTCAGCGAGAAGCATAAGTTCAATTGGCCGTTCTTCACCATCTTCTAATGACCTGATTTCGATCTCCATAGAGCACATGTGAATCCCACCATTCTGTCATCTGCCGTTGAAGTGGCTGGCAGTAGTTTGATGTTTCATTATTATACCATGGGAGGTTTCATCCAGTTCACCGACGGCTGCGACGATGAAAGAAATCTGCTATGATTAGAAATAACAGGAACTGTCCTAAAGAACATGAGCGAGTTCATGTTCGAGAACATTAACCTATTGCTATGGGAGGGTCAATAGATGTCAAACGAAAACAAGGTCATCATCAAAGTAAATGACAACGGATCGCTGCGGGTGACGGGGCCGGTCGAACTGGTGGACGCGGAGGGCAATCCGTTCGAACACAAAGAGTCGTTCTCGCTGTGCCGGTGTGGAGCGTCGAATAATAAGCCATTCTGCGACGGTACGCACAAGTCGATCGGATTCACCAGCGCTCCTAGGGCGAACAAGAACTGAATGATGCATCCATTCGAAGCATAAGCCTCGACCGAAGGGTTGGGGTTTTTGTTTGAATGGACTTGCACAGATGTCGAGCTAAACCGATTATTTCTAACTATTGATGAACACCCTGCACAAAACCGTATTTTCACAAACGCTGACGAATGTAGAATGGGCACATACAACCTTGGTAAAGACCGACATCATCGAATCCATCAAGCTTCGCAAGCAAGAGTCAGGGAAACCTCTGGTGATATTAGGAAGCGGTATGCTCGTTAAGGAGTTGACCAAGCATAGGTTGATCGACGAATACCAGTTGATGGTGAATCCTGTGTTGCTTGGTTCTGGCAATCATTTATTTGATGAGCGATCAGGCAAGCTCCAGCTGAAGTTGGTCGAATCCAGACCGTTCTCATCAGGAAATATCTTATTGCGCTACCAGCTCGATGATGAGAGATGATATGCATTTCTGCTGATCAAATATGTGATGCACACCAAAAAAGAACTCACTCCTTCGTCAAGAAGGCAGTGAGTTCTGCTGTGCTTAAGGCAGGATAACCAGATTGGTCGTGACCCGTCTCTCCGAGCCGCCTGAAGGTTTGTTGAGCACCTTGCCGTTGTAATAGAAGGTGCTGGAACCGCCGCCGTCGAGATTGTAGGCGTCCGTAACGTTGAATTCCAGGAGTTTATCCTGCGCCTCTTCCAGCGTGACGCCGACGCTCCCCTTCTGCCGGCCGTCGATGACGATGAACAGGATATCGCCATTGGAGAAGTGCCCGATGAGTGTGCGCGGCTCCCGCTTGTTTGCCCAGTCCTTGGGGATCGGCTACTTCTTGCCATCCTCGAGCAGTGTCGGCAGGAAGCTAGCGCCGTGAAGGACTTCCATCTCTTCTAATTGCTCGCGTGATGAGATGTTGCCGCCGACGAGCCGGCCTTGCTTGTTAAAGCCGATGAAACGCAGGTTTGCGTTATCTGAATAGGTCACGATCTTGCCGTCGATGACGGTGATGCCCAGCGGTGCAATCTGGCCGCCGCCGACACTCATGAAGCCTCCGGCATTGATCGCCAGCACGGCTCCGGTCCGCTCCGCCGCTTCACTCGTGGTTTCTCCCCGGCTTCGAATCTCATCATGAGCCAACACCATCTTCAGCGCGGCCGGATCATGCAGCTTCACCTTGGCCATATAACCGCGGTAACCTGACTCTTGCAGGGAGTAGACCTTGACTGTAGCACGTTTGCCGAAGGTCTGGCCGATCGGCTCTCCCAGCTTCTTCGACAGGATCTCGCCGAGCACGTCTTCGGTCTGTTCGATCTGCTCATGACTGGAGGCGATCAGATCGGAGATCCGAGCGCCGGTTTCTTCGTAGCCTGCCTTCTCCGCTTCCATCACTTCATAGATTCCCATCAAGGTTTGAGAGATACGGTCAAGTGATGGGGCTGTGTCAGCTAAACGTTGCTGGAAATCGAGCAAGTGCTCCTTGGTTTCCGCTGTCTGTGAGAGCAGTAGTTGACTGTCAAGCTGCAGCTCAGGTTCATAGGTTTGAAAGGCTGCCCAGTAGCCGACCGCAGGCGCCGCCAACATCAAGAAGAACAGATTCAGTTTAATAAACACGCGCCGCATTTTCCAGTTTCTCCAGTGATTTTCTGAGTACATCCAACTGCTTGTCCAGCGCGCTGATCTGAGCCTGCAGGGCAAGCTTCGTATCATCGCTGCCAGAGATCGAATCGCTCGTTAGCTGCAGCTCTTCTCGAATCGATTCCAGCCTCTTGGAGACGTCCTCCAGCATAGCCGTCAGCTCAGTCAGTTCACCGTTCAACTCATCCATATGAGCACGGTTCTCCTCCTGTACTTCTTCGATCTTCGTCATCAAGGTCGCTTCGATCCCGGCTTGATGTTCCTGTAAACGGTTCATATGATTCTCTGCTAACGTATATCCGCCGTAGGCCAATCCGACCCAGATGATGATCGTTAACAGGATGAAGGATGCTGTCCGCCAGATGGTTCCAGGGCTCGAACGTCGTTCGGTTCTTGTCTTGCGCCTGGAAGAGACCTCTTCGATGTTCGTAGATGTGAGGATATCGTTCATGGGAAGTTCTCTCCAGTTCATGTCCTATTTCGACAATGTCGAATCTATATTATCTACTATTGTAGACGATTCGGCTACTCAAAAGTTGCAAATTAGAGAAATGGAAGAATGTTATGTATACCAGTAAAACTTTACAGATTTGAGCCTGGATTCGTTCATGCCTTCATGGAAGAGGCGAACTCCATGCTTCTGGCAGGAGTTCGCCTCGATCATTACGGCCTTGGCGGGAAAACGCCTTGGAGTGCGATGATGAAATTCAGACCCAGGTATGGCTGCATGTTATTGTGCGGTTGCCCGCCGCCTGCAGAGCTCAGGCTGGCAGGATGAAGCGTTGTATCGGGTGAGTCGGCATAGATCTGTCTGATGGTGGGTCTTCCTGGGCCTGATGCCCAGATATGTTCCACCGGGCTTTGCGAAGTGCCTGCTGTTTGACAATTCGCCACGTGATTGTGGGCGGGGAGCTGCGCGACCGTCAACGTGACGCTCTCGGAGCCGCCTGTACTTGCAAGCTCGCGATACGTGAGTCCTGGGCCAACTCCTGCATGCATGGGAACCCGTCCGCGAAGGTCCGGCAACGCGAAGTTGTTCTTACCGTCGCCGCTGTACCGGGTTCCGATGATGCTGTACAGTGCCATATTATTGATTATGGGAAGAAGTGAACCATCACAAAATGCCCAACCATCGCAGAACAGTGACTACGATGTTCGATTCATCTATATTCGACCGGAAGAATGGTACCTGTCTATCTATGCTATCCAGAAAGTCCGTTTACGAGGGAAACAAAAACTCTGTGGAATGAAAACCCAAGAATTACAGCATTCTTGGGTTTTACATTCTAGTTGTCGGACTGGGATGCCACTTTATAGGCATCAATTAGGTACATGGTGCGACTCGTTTGGAAGACTGGTTTTTGATAAAAATCGTTTACAGGGGGATATTCGCAGCAATTGGGCTGATGTATAATTTAGGAAGGAAACGAATTTTACATTTTTTACATTCTTCAAATGGTAGAGGTGGTAGAAATGAGCGAGGAAACGTCTATCTTGCCAATTCAAACCTGCTACTCGCTCGATGATCGTACCGTTGCGGCGACGGTACTGTGCAGAGAACCGCTGATCATGAAGTTCGAAGGAGTGCTTACGGATGAAGAATGTCAACAACTGATCGAGACTGCCGCTCCCCGTCTCAAGGAATCGAAGCTCGTCAACAAGGTGGTCAGCGAGATTCGCACGAGCCGCGGCATGTTCTTCGAAGATGAGGAGAGTCCATTCATCCGCCGCATCGAACAGCGGATCGCACAGCTCATGAATGTGCCAATCGAGCATGCGGAAGGACTGCAGGTGCTCCATTATGGTCCTGGTCAGGAATATAGGGCACACTATGACTTCTTCGGCCAGAACAGTCCCTCGGCACGGAACAATCGGATCAGCACGCTGGTCATCTATTTGAATGATGTGGAAGAAGGGGGAGAGACCGTTTTCCCATTGTTGGAACTGGCGGTGAAGCCGAAGCGCGGGTCTGCGGTGTACTTCGAATATTTCTACCGCAATCAGGAGCTCAACAACCTGACTCTGCACAGCAGCATTCCCGTTGTTCACGGTGAGAAATGGGTCGCCACCCAATGGATGCGCAGACAGCGTATTCGTGACTATGGTTCGATACCAAGCTGATCTGGATAATCTTAAAATTTACTTAATATTTCGAGAAATGGTCGAATAATCGTGATATGATGATTGATACAGGATAATTTTGGATCAAATTTGCGGCAGCTGGTTATCAATGCATCACAAAGTTCTTATGAGAGGAGGGATAGAAGATGCTGTCATTATCTTCGACGAACATGTACAACTGGGTCAGTCCCATCAACAAAATGCCATCCTGGTATCACCTGTCTGCCTATAGCCGGCATATGACCTCGACCTCACTCATCAATCCCCTTGCCCGGAGCGCACCTTATGAGCCATATATCAGGTCTGCGGCGACCGGAATTGCCAACTTCCTGAAATCATCGCAGAAGATGCAACATGCTGCGCAAGCCCTTACGCAGACGGACAGTTCAGCTCTCCAAGCCAGGACGACGGAATCTTCGGACAGTAAGAAGGTAACAGCAAGCGCTTCAGGCGGAGCAGCTATTCAAATCTACAAGGTGAAAGTAGATTCGATCGCGACCTCGCAAGTCAACAGCGGAACCTACTTGTCGAAGGCAAGCCCGTCCGTTGTTGATGCAGGTGTTAACGAGTTCAATATCACGATCGGCGGCAAGACGACGAAGGTGTCGGCGGCTATCGCGGCAGGCGATACGAACGAGCAAGCACTGATTAAGCTGAGAGATGCGATCAACAAGGCGAATACCGGTGTGAAGGCATCGATCATCACAGATGAGCAGTCAGGGCAGAAAAAGAAGCTCGAGCTCATGAGCGATAAGACCGGAACGGATCATGCCTTCGAGGTGGAGGATGTGACCGGCAATGCGATGTCCGCCACAGGTGTTACGAATGCGACAGAACAAGCGTCCAATGCATCCTACAGCATAAACGGCGCTGACACCCAAACGTCACAGTCCAATTCGATCGTGCTGGAGAAGGGGAAAGTGACGGCCACCTTGGCCGCTCCAACAACGGAAGAAGTCACCATCGAGGTGAAACCCGACTCAGACAAGATCATCTCGCAGGTTAAAGGTTTGGTTGAGAGCTACAATACGATGTATAGTCGATTGAAAGAAGCGGGCGGAGTCATGGACCCCTCAGTCCGCAGAGGTCTGGATTCGGTATTCAGCTCATCGGCTTACGAGCGATTCGGCATTACCCGCAATACGGATGGCACGTTGAAGCTCCATGAGGAACAGCTGCGGCATAGCCTGAGCGCCAACTTCGAGCAGACTTCGAGGGCGATCGGCGGCAGATATGGCCTGGCTGAACGATTGTCTGCTGCAGCGGATAGATTCAACCAAGTTCCGGCGATCAGTCTCTTGAACCAGCAAGCCCGGCAGGTGCAACAACTCGCGATCTACCAGCAGTCGATGCAACTGGCGCTGGCGACACCTGCGACCGGCTGGTTCTTGAATATGCTGTACTAAGATGCGATGAATGGAAGACAGTCAGGCACTTAAGCTTGACGATCTTCGTTCATGAAATTGGGATTCGTTGCATATCTCCGTCCTTGAGTGTCCACAATAAGCAACGATTGTTGGTCATTGTTGGTCATGCAAAGGAGGATAGACGGATGGATGCAGACAAGAATCTGCAGAACGAGGTTAAAGATCTGGAGCAGACACCTGTAAACGCACATGAGGCGCAACAGGTGAATCAAGATCGGAACGACCGCCGCAAGCGGGCCATGGACGGCAAGACAGACCATCAGGAAAATGAAAATTCGTACCAATAAGGAAAGACATCCAGTCATCCAGGCCTCTGGAAAGCGGAAATAAGGGTCCCTAAGCGGGCCCTTTTGGTTTATGTGATCCAACCCCCCGTCATGATGGAAATCCATTGTAAGTTCTGCATCGCCTATATCGAGGCGAACCGATCTCTGCTCTCTGGCCGTTCTGATATCTGTCTCGAGTCGATTGATGGGGTCCCGTTCGAACGCCGTATACCAATACGATGGGAAGGATGTGGGGTTCATCGCGCTTCATGTCTCAGGAGGAGTTTACCCTGGGAGTGGCCATCGATGAGATCACGAATGTGTATCCGATGGGGGCGGTAGCGTTTGCGCTGTTCGGAGGAGAGAGTAGTATTGCCTTAGAGGTTAAAATCTTGGTAAAATGTTCCGACGGTATATTTGTGCCAACATTCTACATAATGTGTCGAAACTCCTCGAATAAGGACGATTCTCGGTCGCATGATTCGGCACTTGATATCTCTTTCCGAAAGAACGGTGAAGAAATGAGCCTGGCTGCCTCTGTTGCGCCGTTGTTGACCCATCTCGCTCCCATCGTCTATTTTATCTACTTGCTGTCAGATATGTTGTCCCGCAACCGCAGGAGGACCGAGTATCTGTTGGTCAGCGGCATCGTTGTCTGCTGTCTGTCGCTATTTCTGGAGGAATTCGTTCGCCACTATCTGCCCATCGAATACAGCCCGATCATAACGGCATCGTGGTTCGATGTCGCGGGGATAACGATCGTCGGGCTCGGGTTGCACCTGTTCATCCGGTTAACGAATATGGAACACAGATTCCCGAGATTCGTATACCCTTATCTGTTCTATCTGCCGACCGTGCTGGTGATCCTCAATCTGTTCTTCAATGACCAGATGGTTTCGGGGAATGTCTTCTATCAGACGGATCTCTGGAAGATGCCTGTTTACAACTCGACCTACTATATTGCCATTTTAGGCAGCAATTTGATTAATGTCGTTTATATTCTCATCCTGTGGAAAGGGATCGTCAACACTGGTCAGCGGGAGCTTCGCGCCATCTATAGGCAGTTGATCTATGGTGTGCTCATCACCATGTTCTTCAATCTTACGATCGGTGTCATTGATTTTAAAGGCCATCTGCCTCCTTATCCTTATATCTATGGCACTTTGGTCTGGTGCGTCCTCCTGCGCGTAACGATGAGAAAGTATGCGGGACTGGAAGGCGACTATATCGTCGACAACCCCGCGTCCTCCTGCGCGTAACGATGAGAAAGTATGAGTTCCTGAATCATGAGGAGGTTCATTTCTCGAAGCTGTTTAACATGAGTCCCGTCGCCATCGTGCTCACCGATCTGGAGGGCAAGGTGCGTGCGGCGAATCCTGCAGCCCGCAAGTTGTTCGAGGCGATGAATATCCATCATCGAAGTGTCGCCGATCTGATGCAGGGTGAGCTGCTGGACCGGATTCGGAATCGAATGCCCATACAGCATGTGGCGATGACGATGACGAGAGGAGACAGCAAGACCGAGCTGGTCATCGATGGAGACTACGTATCGATCGAATACAGGCCGCATCTGATCTTGATCCTGCGCGATGTGACTGCCCAGATGGCGAAAGAGCAGGAGCTCTGGTTCATGGCTTATCATGATATGCTCACGAAGCTGCCGAACCGGAAATATTACTTCGATCGGTTCGACAAGGCGTTAGCGGAAGCAAAGGATGCCGGTGAGCGCCTGGCGGTGCTCATGTTCGATCTCGACCGGTTCAAGGAGATCAATGACCGATACGGGCATCTGGTCGGCGACCAAGCCTTGATGCAGGTGGCTGATTCGATCCGGGCGATCCTGACGGAGGACGACTTCGCAGCGCGTCTCGGCGGTGATGAGTTCATCATCTTCTGCCGGGATGCTTCGAAGGGGCAAGTGACAGAGAAGATTGAGCAACTTCAGACCCATCTGGCGGACCATCCGCTTATCGTTGGTGAGAACCGCCATCCGCTTCAGATCAGCATCGGCGTGAGCTTCTATCCGGAGCACGGACTGGACAGCGACACCCTCATCAACCATGCGGACAAGGCGATGTATCAGGTGAAGCGGAGCGGCAGAGGGAATTATTCGTTTGCGCGGGATGAGGAATAGCGGTTGAATAAGAGTCAGAACGTTGACGTCATGGGCGATGACCGTGAACGATGTGTACTCCGCAGGTGAACCTGCTTCCGTTCAGAGCGTATTAGCCTGGAGCAAAGCCATTCGAGAGCAATTCAGAAACTCCCCGTAACGGTGATGGCGGGGAGTTTTGTTTCTATCGTTAGTCCGCCGATCCCTGCACCGACGACGATTGCCTTTTTTCTCGCCATGTATGTACTCCTCTCAAACGATCACAATGAATATTCTTGTATCCGCTTACTCTACTATATTATATATTAATTGGATAAATGAACCGCGCTCTATCTTCATCGCGCTGGAATGGATGTGCAAATCTATGAGTCTGTTAAGACTCTCAAGGAACTGGGTGTAGGGATCAATCTGCTGCCTCATTCCGTGAGAATCTTATGGGACTTGGGATTGCAAGAAGCACTGGATCAGAACGCGATCCGAACGAAAGAGCTGGCTTACTACAACAAGTTCGGCCAGTTGATCTGGCAGGAGCCTCGCGGCATCGATGCGGGTTATCATTGGCCGCAGTACTCCATACATAGAGGAAGGCTGCAAGGCATCTTACTTAGGGATTGCTGAATAATAAATTTTCTCAGATTTAACAAGGTTTTCATGGCTTTCGGGTCGAATTAATATGCAAGGAAAATGTACGTTTTCCTTCATAATTCGTGCACTTGGAGCGTATGCCATGTATCGTAGAACCGAAAGCCAACCTCAACTATTCGAAGATTTCTTCTTGCCATTCGGCGGAAAATTGAATAAGGACAATCGATGGGTCCAACTCGCAGCCATGATCCCCTGGTGGCGCGCAGAAGAAAAGTACGCGAAGTCTTTCAAGCAATCAATGCGTGGCCAAGTTCCTCTATCTGTTCGCATGGCTTTGGGTGCTCTGTACATTCAGGAGCGTATGCAGCTCGATGATCGGGAAACCGTACAACAGATCACTGAAAATCCGTATTATCAATACTTTCTCGGTTTGCCCCAGTTTCAGGACGAGCCGCCGTTCCACCATTCGCTTATGACGCATTTCCGCAAACGATTGGGCGCAGATGTTATCCAGCAAGTCAACGACTGGATCTTGGAAGAAGAAGCTGACAACAAGCAGAATCAGGATGACGATGGTTCGAACCGGCCAACGGGAGGCCGGAATGGCGATGACAGAACCGGCCAGCCAGACAACGAACAATCGAAAAACAACGGCACACTCATGCTCGATGCCACATGCGCCCCGGCAGATATTTCGTATCCAACGGATTTGAAATTGCTGAACGAAGCGCGAGAGAAACTTGAGGAGATCATCGATGTACTGCATGAACCCTTTGTTGGTGAAGCGCAGAAACCAAGAACGTACCGGAACACTGCCCGCAAACGGTATCTCGAGATCGCCAAGAAACGCAGGGCAGGTGCAAAACAGATTCGCAAAGCAATCGGCCAGCAGCTTCGTTATGTCTCTCGTAACCTTCGAATCATCGATATGCTTGCCGAAAAAAGCGGCCTGGAGCGTCTGAATGCCAAGCAATACCGGCAGCTACTTGTAATTGCTGAATTGTATCGCCAACAGCAGCTGATGTACGTCAATCGAACTCATACGGTTGAAGATCGCATTGTCAGCCTGTCTCAGCCACATGTCCGTCCGATCGTGCGCGGCAAAGTGAACGCGCCGGTCGAATTCGGAGCAAAACTGGCAATCAGTTTGGTCGATGGCTACGCACGAATGGAACAGCTGTCTTGGGACAACTTCAATGAGAGCATCACCTTGAAATCAGCTGTCGAAACGTACGTCGAACGTCACGGTTGTTATCCGGAGGCGATTCTGGCCGATCAAATCTACCGAAATCGGGAGAACCTTCGGTATTGCAAGGAACATGGCATCAGGCTCAGCGGTCCGAGCTTGGGTCGTCCGAAGAAAGAGGATGATCGTGACCAGACCTTGGCCAAGAAGGACGCATCATGTCGAAATGCAATTGAAGGAAAATTTGGAGAAGCCAAACGCTCCTATGGTCTGGGGCGTATACGAGCACGTCTTCGTGAGACCAGCGAAACGGTGATTGCCCTTCAACTTCTGGTGATGAACCTCGAACGTAAGCTGCGGGTTCTCTTTTTGCCGTTTTTCAGGTTGTTATTAACCTGAATTTCGAAAGTAAAACTCTTTTAAAAACATAAAAAGGGCTCCTGTTCTTTGGTAGAATGGTGTTTGACGAAAAAAACTCCAACCAAAGAAAGGAGCACCTTTAAGGTGAAGTCTACCACA
>Ga0207865_100768_pt1 | contig 30192 bp, 23 predicted proteins | sample HigsolmetaAR204D_FD_184836 | JGI IMG/M metagenome (GOLD analysis project Ga0207865, IMG submission 184836) | Ionic liquid and high solid enriched microbial communities from the Joint BioEnergy Institute, USA - AR20-4-D (SPAdes) (version 2) ...
CCAGATAAGCCAAGACGGCATACATAAAACCGGCGTTCATTGCAAAATCCCTTCTTCTGTATGAAATGTCTGCTTCGATGGATTATATCACAAATGGTCTGAATCGTCTGCCATTCGTCCTCCATTACCGCGGCTTACTCGTTCAACAAACAAAAAAAGCCTCCTAAACGGAAGTTTGGAGGCTTGCGCACTGTTCGAGCCAACGGGTTCGCGTCCGGGAAGCGGCCTTATTCGCTGGCTGAATCATCTACGGATTTTCACCTTATTCACGTACTTTTGCTTTAATCGCGTAACTTTACCTCATTCACGCACTTTTGCCTTGATCGCGTAACTTTATCTCATTCACGCACTTTTGCCTTGATCGCGGGCTTTTATCTTGATCCGGCTGCCATCGCAATCTTCGGCTCTTCCTCCGATTTGCCGACAGCGCCTCCCTCTCCTGGGCCTGCTTCGCCCCGTTTGTATGGCGACGCGCTGTACGGCTGGCCAGCGAGCTCGAACGGAAGGCAGAGCGGAACGCCGGTGCGCGGGTCAGGCACGATATCTGCTTCGATCCCGAATACTTCGCGCAGCACGTCGGGCGTAACGACCTCCGCAGGGCTTCCTTCGCTGACGACTGTCCCGCGCTTGATTGCGACGACATGATGCGCATAACGGGTCGCATGGTTCAGATCGTGAACGACCATCACGATGGACCGGCCCTCCTCGCGGTTCAGCCGCTCGAGCAGCTTCAGCACCTCCAGCTGATGGGCCATATCGAGGAACGTCGTCGGCTCGTCAAGGAACAAAATATCGGTCCCCTGCGCAAGCGCCATCGCAATCCAGGCCCGCTGCCGCTGTCCCCCCGACAGCCGATCGACCGGCCGGTCGGCAAATTCCATCATCCCCGTAACGGTTAGCGCGAAGCGGATATGCTCCTTGTCCTCGGCCGACATAGTGCCGAAGCCCCTCTGATGCGGAAAGCGGCCGAAGGAGACAAGCTCCGATACGGTGAGCCCGTCGGGCGCCGTCGGGTTTTGCGGCAAAATCGCCAGCTGTTTGGCGACATCCTTGGTGGATTGTTGCGCGATCGACTTGCCGTCCAAAAAGACGCTGCCGCTCTTCGGCTTCATAATCCGCGCCATCGTCTTCAGGATCGTCGATTTGCCCGAGCCGTTCGCCCCGACGAGCGCCGTAATTTTACCGTCGGGAATGCTCAAATTCAGACCGCTGACGATAAGGCTGTCTCCGTAAGCGATATCCAATTGCTTCGTATATAATCGAGGCATTGATGTTCCCCTTCCCTGCCGATTAATATATGGTTATTGACAAGCAAGATAATGATAATCATTTTCACCTTGTTTTCATGATAATGATTATCACTTCAGTTGTCAATCCATAAATTGGGCGCTTCTGGCGAAAGACGGCCTCGTTATCGGTCGTCGTCTAAGCAAGAAAGACCTTGTTTTCGGCGAAAGCCTTCTTCATTGTGCAAGCCTCTACTTCGCTGCAGCTGAGGATGCTCGGCCTGCGGTCCCTGAACTCCGCGTTAGCGGTCCAATTTCCCGTTAGCGTTGAAAGTCCGTGTTGAGGCTCGAACTCCGTGTTGGATCGAAGCCCGCGTGTGCATTCGGGCCTCACATCAGCCCTCGAAGCCCGCGTGAGTCTTCGGCCCCCACGTCAGCACAGCCCCACCCCGGGCACATGAGCGGCGAATCCTGCAAAAAATGCAACTTTTTCCGTATTCCTCGTGCATTAGGAAGGAGAATGTTGTATTTTGTGCAACAATTTAGGAGAGATCGGCTTCAAATCGAAGCTCATCGCCCGAAATGTTGCATATTCTACAACATTGTGCCGTAAATCGGGTTTATGCCCCCGTTTTTGTTGTACAAAATACAACATTTGCGGACTTTCTTGAAAATTGCCTGGGGTGCGCGGTCCATTTTCACCATCTGATGGTGCCGCGCCAGCTCCTGGGACGCGGAGCCAGCCCTATTTCGCGCTGGACGCCTATCCGGGCATCTATAGGGAACGAATACCGCTCATCAGTCAGCCTTTGTGCTTCAATTACATTCCCGAGGAAGCTTCTGGACCACCATCTCATCTCTAACGCTTGTGACAAACGCTATTTTGCTGAATCGTACCTTGTTTAAAATGTAACGCAACTGGGTAACGCTATTTTGTCAAAAACGCTGAATCTGATAGCCAAAATTGCCGAATAAGGCTGCTCACTTGCGTTACAATTTCAATTCGATCATTTCGAGGCAAATAAGCTCTGTAGCTTGCGTTAGAGCTAAAGCCTCACATTAAACGCAGGCTATCGAAGCGAGCGACCCGCCTTTGCCGCGGTACGGAAGCGAGCAATCCATTCCCGGCAGCTCGGGTCCACCGATCGCAAGTGCCGACGACGATTGTTTGCACCGATCCAGAAGCGAGCCGCAGGTTATGGCATTCTTCCATGGCCTCCCGCGCAGACAATCAGGCCATTATTCCGTGCGCCGTTCTCCGCTCTCCGCATCCCCGGAATGCTGCAGTTTCCTTGATCCCGCTCAGACCTGGCTCCTTTTCGTCCTTGGCCGCAGACCGCTCACCATGTTCATGATGCTCCAGGGCTGATTTGTTTCACCAAGCCCAGAAAGCCCTATGTAAATAAAGAGACTTCTTTGCCGGCAGGTACCTGAAAACTCCCCGCCACTGTAGCTCCAGCCTCGCGCGAATTTCTTTCCGCCATATCGCCATATGCACTCGGACGCAAGACATCCCGAAGCGTGCGGGCCGCAGCAGCGGCGATGCGCAGCGTGATTCGGCAGAGGAGGCAATGTTCGCTGGCGACGGAGATCACTTGCCTCTGTCTTCATACCAGCCGAAAAATAGCAGAATCACCCCGGCAACGACGAACAGCGGAGCGAACGGATTGTCGAAAAAACCGGCCGGCTCCGGCACGGGCACCTGACCGGTTCTCCCGCCCGCCCAAAAGCCGGCAACCTCCAAATTGCCGGAAATCACGCTCGCCGCCCGCTCGATCGCATAGATGAGGCCCGCCAGCATGATAAACAGAAGGCCCATTACATACTTTGCGTTCATTCCAACATCACCGCCTGCAAAATAAGCTGGCAAGATCAGTAAGACCTTACCAGCTTATTATATATCTTCATGGCCCTTGCTGCCATGCCGCCCGCGAGTCGCAAGCCGGACGACCGTTCACGCCGGGATAGGCGGATGGCGCGAAAGGGGGTCGGCCGCCCGCAGACGCTCCATCACGCAAACCGTGCGCAGACGCGACTCCCTCACGCGGACCGGTACGTAGACGGGACTGCCTCCCGCAAACCGTGCGCAGACACGACTCCCTCACGCAAACCGTACGCAGATGGGACTGCCTCCCGCAAACCGTGCGCAGACGCGACTCCCTCACGCGGACCGTACGCAGACACGACTCCCTCACGCAAACCGTGCGCAGACGGGACTTCCGCCAAGCGCAGAGTTAGAGGATGCGGACGGGCATGGCTCCGCGAATCGAGCGGCAATCTCCGCTTCGGGCTTCTACGCGCCGTAAAACCGGATGCAGGCCGACTCCGGCACGGCGCACCGGTTGCCCGTGAACTGCGGCACGCCGTCAGCGTCCAGGCGGAAGACGGCGATATCGCCCGTCGTCTGGTTGGCGGCGAGCAGATAGCCCCCATCGGGCGACAAGGCAAAATTGCGCGGTGTGCGGCCTTCCGTCGGAACGCGGGCGACGAATGACAGCGTCCCGGTCTCCGGGGCTGTCCGGTATACCGCGATGCAGTCGAGCCCCCGATTCGAAGCGTACACATAGCGCCCGTCCCGGGACACGTGGATATCGGCCGCCGTATTGTCCGGAGCTCCTTCCTCGGGCAGCATGGAGACGGTCTGCACGACGGCGAGCGCGCCGGCCTCCGCATCGTAAGCGAGCGTCGATACGGTCGAGTCGAGTTCGCCCGCGACATAAGCGACGGGCAGCTGCGGATGAAAGACCAGGTGGCGCGGACCGGAGCCCGGCCGCTTTCGGCATGTCCCGACCCTCTCCCACGCTCCGCCCGGCTGCCCGGTTCCGTAGATGACGATCTCGTCGATGCCAAGATCAGGGACGAACAGATGCTTCTCCCCGGGCCCGGTCAAGATCGCATGAGGATGGGACTCCTGCTGGCGGGCGGCCAGCGGTCCGCTGCCGGCATGCTCCAGCAGCTGCACGAGCTGGCCGAGCGAGCCGTCCGCCTGCAGCGCGAAGACGGCGGCGTTCGCTCCGGAATAATTCGCCACATAAAGCAGCCGTCGCGAGGAATCGAGACTGACGTAGCAGGGGTGCGCGCCCTGCGTCGCCATCCGGTTCAGCTCGCGGAGCCGAGCGGTTTCCGGGTCCAGCTCGCAGGCGGCGACATAGCCGGTGCGCCGCCCGCCTGCCCCCTCGGCCGTTTCGCTGACGGCATAAATGCGGCGATTCCCCGGATCGCACGCCAGGTACGACGCTTGGGGGAGCGTATCGAACTCCCGCAAAACGGCGAGCGATCCGTCCTGCGGATCGAACGAGCATACCCGAATGCCGATGCGGGATTCGTTCGTATAAGAGCTTATCAAGACAAGCGACGGTTCGTGCGGCATGGGCGTCGACACCTCTTTTCGTTAAAATGACTTACGCAGAACCGGCGGCAGCGGCAGCCCTCCTCTCCTCGAGCACCTTCTCCCACACCTGGAACGCGTTCATGACGCGGGGAACGCCGATTTGCGGAATGCAGTTCACCAGCACCTCGGTAATCTCCGTCTCCGTGAGCCCCACGTGGAGACCCGTTCTCAGGTGAAATTCCAGCTGGTGGCCTGCATCGCCCAGCGTCGTCAGCGTGGCGATCGTGGCGATCTCCCGCTGCTTCAGATCGAGCCCCGGTCTGGCATAAACATCGGCAAACCCGAATTCGACGACGAACGGAGCCAGCTCCGGATACTTCCGGCGCACGTTCTCCACGGCGTTCATGCCGAATTCGCCGTTCATCAATTCCACCTGGGCCAAGCCCTTGCTCATTTTATCCATCCCATCTCGCTCCTTAATCTATTGATGTTTATCCATATGTTTATCCAGATGTTTATCCATACGTTTATCCAGATGTTTATCCATACGTTTATCCAGAGTTTATCCGGATGTTCAACCAGATGTTTACCTAGATGTTTACCCATTACGTTTACCCGCGCGCCATGGTCGGCGGAATTTCCTCCGGATCGACCAGCACCTCGATGACCGCGGTGACCGATTCGGCCAGCGCCTGACGGAGCGCGTCCTCAAACTCCGCGCCGGTGCGGCAGCTGTAGGCCGCCGCCCCCATCGCCTCGGCATATTTGCGCGCGTCCATCGGAATGTCGAAGACGGTGCCGTCGGTACGGCCGAGATTGTATTTCATGCCTTTATTGACCATGTCCAGCCGGCCGTTGTTCAGTATGACGAATATGACAGCCGCCCCCTGATTGACCGCTGTGGATATTTCGGATCCGTGCATGAACGTGCAGCCGTCGCCCGTCAGGCAAATGACCGGCTTCTGCGGCGCAGCGATCTTCGCTCCGACAGAGTAGCCGATCGCGTGCCCCATGCAGGCAAACACGTCGTCGAAGAGGAAGCTGCCCGGCCGCCGAATCTCGAGATGAAGCAGGGCGTGATAGCTGTGGCTGCCGTCGTCGCCGAAGACGATCGCGTCATCCGGCAAGGTGCGCCCGAGCACCTCCATCACTTCCTTGGCCGTGATCTGCTCGCCCCCGCCGTTATGGGCGCCGTCCTGCCCGATCGCCGGGTTCAAGAGCTCTTCACTGTCGATTTCCTTGGCCTCGGATGCGGCGGCAATTTCCAGGTAGGAGGGCCGCTCCTCCCCCGCTCCCGCAAGCGCCATCAGCTTCCTCAGGTTAGCCTTGGCGTCTCCCTGGATGAACAGCGTCGGCACCGGCAGCGACTTGCCGATGAAGGTCGGGTCCACATCCAGATGGATGACGTTCTTCGGATACTGCTCCGGCTTCAGCACGGGGACGGACATGTCGCTCAGCTTCGTCCCGACGACCACCATGAGATCGATGCCCGATGTCATGTATTCGCCAGCTTCCGGCGTTCCGCCGAGGCCGTACGCGCCAAGGGAGAGCGGATGGCGGGACGGGAAGGAGCCTTTGCCTCCCGGCGTCGTCATGACCGGCAAATCCCACCGTTCGGCGAGCCAGCCGACCTCCTCGTAAGCTCGCGACAAGTGCACGCCTTTGCCGAGAAACAGCACCGGCCGCTTCGCTTCGTTCAGCAGCGGAAGCATTTCTTGCACCCGGTCCGATACCATATGCGGCGTCGGGTCGGGAAGCTCGAGCTCGAACGGCTCGATCTCCTCGAGCATCACGTCGCGGGGAATGAGCAGATGCACCGGTCCGCGGACGCCGGTCATCGCTTTTTCGACCGCATGAGCCAAATACGTTCTGAGCATGTCCCCCCGCTCCAGCCGGGCGCTGAACAGCGTGACCGAACGGAACATTTCGACAAGGTCAGCGCCGAAGAAGGTGGAGTCTTGCCCGAGTCCCTTGCCCGTCTCCCGCATCGAAGCGTGTCCGGTAATGATGAGCAGCGGCACGTGATACACCTTGGCCTGTCCGGCCGCCGTAATCAGATTCGTCCCTCCCGGGCCTGACGTTCCGAGCGCCACGCCGAGCGACCGTTTCATATAAGCATAGCCTCCTGCGGAGAATCCGGCTCCCGCTTCATGCCGGCTGAGCACATACTTCACGCCGTGGTTGCCCAGTTCGAGAATCAATGGAACGATTGCCTTGCCGGGAACGCCGAACACATGATCGACTCCCCACCGTTTCAACTGCTGCGCCAGAACAGATGCCACGCTTGGTTTCATACGGATCCCTCCACAGGTTTTATTTATGATTTCACGGTCATCGGCAGCAAAATGTCGAAGGTCGTTCCGACCCCTTTCTGCGATGATACCGCGATATCCCCTTTATGGTTCTCGATAATCCGGTAACTGACCGACAGCCCGAGTCCGAGTCCGTTCTCCTTGGTCGTGAAGAACGGGTTCAGGATTTGCTTCATCTCCTGGTCGGACATCCCGGTCCCTTCGTCGCTGATGCTGATCTTGAGCTTCTGTCTCTCCTCGCACAGCTTCATGTCTATGCGGACGATACCGCCCTTGGGCATGGCATCGATGGCATTCTGAATGAGATTGACAAGCACCTGCTTCATTTGCGCAGGGTCGATAAACAGCTCCACGGCTTCCGGCATAAGCTGAGGCAGAATAATCGTGTTGTTCAAAATCGCCTGGCTTTCCATAAACTGAACCGTATCGAGAATAAGCTGCTGAATGACGCATTGCTTGCGGTCCGGCGAGCTCGGCTTGGCCATGAGCACAAAATCGGAGACCAGCTTGTTGACATGGAGCAGCTCCTGATAAATCAAGTCGATGTACCGGTACTCGTGCTCCTGATGGACAAGGCGCTGCTTGAGCAGTTGAATAAAGCCTGTGATGGAGGTTAACGGATTGCGGATTTCGTGAGCCAGGCCTGCCGCCATCCTCCCGATGGCCGAGAACTTCTCCGACGTGATGATCTGCTTCTCCAGCTCGTAGCGGTCGGTAATGTCGCGAAACTGGGCATAGGCGCCGACGAGATCTTCATGTTCGTCGAAAATCGGAATAGCGTCGAACAGGCATACAATGCGGTGATCCAGCGAACTGGTGAAGGTCAATTCCACATCCTCGAAGCTGGCGCCGTTCTTCAGCACATCGTAGATCAGATTGCCGAACTGCTCGAACGAGAAGATCGTGCCTCCGATGACTTCCTCTCTCGTCCGATTCGTAATTTTCTCCGCAAAATGGTTGAACTGCGTAATATTCCCGAATTTATCGGTTAAGATGACGCCGTTTTTCACGGTGCTGATCATGATGGAATTGAGCAAATGCTGCGTCTTGTTCGTTCGCCGGAGCAGCAGCTCGCGGAAAGCGGAATCGACCATGTTGGCCAGGATCGCTAATTGAAACATGCTGTGATGCTCCTTGGAAGTCATAATGGCGACGGAGCCCGACAAATTGCTGATTTCCGGAAAATGAAACGGGACGCAATAGCAGGCCGAGCCGTGCAAAAATTCGTGGAAATGCTCTTCCCCGACCGTCTGAACCGGACTTTGCTGCTGTAAAGCGAGGGCAACGGCGTTAGTCCCCATGCTTTCTTCGTTCAGACGAATGCCCTCCAAAATGCCGAGCCGCTCGATGATCTCCTTCATGGTCTCGTCACCGAACATTTCAAGCACATTCGCCTCGTCATCGGTAAACAATATCAACAGAGGGACGCCTTCCAGCAGCTGCAAAATCTTTTCTCCGAAAAAGCGGATAACAGACAGCACTTCGCTGTACTTGATCCGTCGCTGAGCCAGCTTGATCCCCGTCAAGGCGATTCCCGGCGCAGGGAGCGAATAGGGTACAAGGCCGCGCTCGATACAACGAATCTTAGATTTCGTCACAAATTCCGGTTCCACGACAATCTTGACCTCCAACTCCTTTGGTTCTTTCTTTTTCACTAAAATCTTCTACATAAGCTTCAGAATTCCTTCCCTATTTGGCACATTCGACAAAACTTCCCATTAAATTACATGTTTCTCGGGTAAAACGAAATGTTTGCGCTTGCAAAAACAAAAAAAGCCTCCCCCTTTCTCGGTGCGGGGAGGCGTTATTGCAACGCGCAACGATATGAAATTGGATAGACGCACGCCTGCGATCCGCCAGAGCAGCCGCCGAACGAGGTCGAAATTTGTCGCGGCAGAACTAACCGATAATCAGATCCTCTTTCGGATAATGATATTTGTCCTTCAGCGTCTTCCTGCGGAAGATGAACAGCAGCACCGGCAGGCCGACCCGCCCGATAAACATGAGCAGCACCAGAATGCCTTTGCCCGGGCCGCTCAGATAAGGGGTAATCCCTGTCGAGAATCCGGCCGTTCCGAATGCCGAGCATACCTCGAAAATGATCTTGTTCAGCGCAAAATGCTGGCGCTCCACGGCGTCGAGCAGCATAATCGAGCCGATGACCAGAATGACGCCCGCCGAAAACACGACAAAACTCTTCATCACGTCTTCCGGCTTCACGGTTCTCCGAAACACGCGCACATCGTTTCTGCCGATAGAGTAAGCGACCAGCGTCAGTATAATGACGGCGAAAGTGGTCGTGCGAATCCCTCCGCCTACGCTGGACGGGCTGGCGCCGATAAACATCAGAATCGACAGCAGAAACTGGGTCGGCGTCGTAAATTGCGCCACATCCATCGTCGAAATCCCGCCGCTGCGCGTCGAGACCGAATTGAACAGCGAATAGAACAGCTGCTGGTGCCACGGCATCTCTTCAAAATAAACCGAGCTCTCCACAATCCAGATGCCGGCCGTTCCCACCGCCAGCAGAATCAGGTACATGCTGACCGTCAGCTTCGTAAATAATGAAAACCGGAAATTTTTGTCCTTGCGGACGAGGTATTCCCGAACCTCGATCAGCACGGGAAAGCCGATGGCTCCCAGAAACAGCAAAATCATCGTCACTGTCTGCACGAAGTAATCGCCCGAAAACGAGTGCAGCGAATTGCCGAACAGATCGAAGCCGGCGTTCGTATACGAAGATACGGCATGAAACAGGGCATGATAATACGCTTCGAAGACATTCGTATAATATCCTGCCGCCAAAAAGTAGGTTCCGATCACCAGCGCGCCGCTCGCCTCGAACAATAGCGAAAGCACCAGAATGTTGCGCATCAGCTGCACCAGTCCGGACAAATTGCGCCGATTCTGGTCGATCATGATCAGCCTGCGGTACGTGAGCGTAATATTTTGGCCGAACAGCATCCACAGGAACGTGCCGAGCGCCATCACGCCGATGCCGCCGAACTGCATCATCACCATCAGCAGCACAGAGCCGAAGAAGCTGTACGTTTCGGAAATGTTGACGACCGTCAGTCCGGTCACGCTGACGGCGCTCGCCGCCGTGAACAGGGCATCCATTGCAGACAGCCCGACGCCCGGCTTGCGGCTGGCCGGCAGCATCAGCAACAGCGTCGAAACGATAATCGCCGCCATATAACATACGAATATAAACTGCGTCGGGGTCATACCCTTAAACCATTGTATACCTTTGCGCAAACAGTAACCCTCCGCCAGCAAGAAGGCCGAACGAATCCGGCCCCCGCCTTTCTCCAAGATGCCAATGATTCACTTATCTTATCATAAGACGGGGGCTTTTGCATCTGCTTTTGAAGCTGCCTTGGCAGCGCGAGCAGCCGGCTTGCGGCATTGGCGCGGCGGGCCGGCTGCCTCTTAGGCCGCGCTGCTCTCCAACGATTCCTCGACGTCGTTGTTGAATTCCTCGCGGTTGAACTCGCCCTCCGAAGCGGCGACGACCAGGGAAACGACGGTCGTTCCCGTCGCATTGACCGCCGTCCGGCCCATATCCACCACCGCATCGATCGCCAGCACGAGGCCGAGCCCTTCGACCGGCAGCCCGAGCGCCGTCAGCACGACCGTCGTGGAGATCGACGCCGGACCCGGCACGCCCGCCACGCCGACGGAAGCGATGACAGCCGCAAGCACCAGCAGCGCATACTCGGGCAGGCCGAGCGGAATATCGTACACGCGGGCGACGAACACCGCGACGACGGCGGGCCATACGCCGCCGCAGCCGTTCATGTTGATCGTCGCGCCGAGCGGAGCGATGAAGCTGGCGATGCTCTGCGAGACGCGCAGCCGCTTCGTAATGACCTCCAGATTGACCGGGAGGGTCGCATAGCTGCTGCGGGTCGTGAACGCCACCGCTATGGTCGGGTACGCCTTGCGGAAAAACTTCAGCGGATTCACCCTGGCGGCAAATGTTACGAGTCCTCCGAAGGTGAGTATAAAATGAAGCAGCAGCGCGGCATAAGTCGCGGCGATGACCTTAACGAGCGGCAGCAGCGTGTCGAGCCCGTACCTCGCCGCCATGGACGCGAGCAATGCGTAGACGCCGTAAGGCGTCAGCCGGATGACATATTTCGTCACCTGGAACATGATTTGCGTGATCGAATCGATGAACTGCTTGACCGGCCGCACCGTTTCCGGCTTTCTGGAGCCGAGCTGGACGATCGCCACCGCCACGAAGATCGCGAACACGATGACAGGCACTACTTTGCCGCCGGCCATTTCGTTCACCGGATTGGACGGCACGAGGTCGAGTATAACTTGGGAAAAGGTCGGCACCTCGCGCTGCTTGTAATCTTTGGGCGGCTCCTGCGCGATGCCTGCTCCGGGATCGACGGCCAGCGCCACCAGCATGCCGATCAGCGCGGCGACTGCCGTCGTGATCAGGAACAGCGAGATCGTCTTGAGGCCGGTTTTGCGCAGCTGCCCCAGATTGGATACCGACGTGATGCTGGAAATAATGGCCGCAACGACGAGCGGAATGACGAGCATCTTGATCAGATTCACATAGATGGTGCCGATCGTGCTCGCGCTGGCCGCGTCGAACTGGTAGCGGTTGAACACGATGCCCGCCGCCAGACCGAGCCCCATGGCGATCAGCACACGGTAGCCGAAAGCGACCCTTTTTCTCGCCAGCGCGACCAGCAAGCCGATGACGACCGCCGACACCGCAAGGCTGACCGCATTGGACTGCAACGCCTGCACCAAATTGTTGTTCATCGGACATCCTTCCCCTCTTAATATCATAGTTATTTCATGGATTTAATCGGATTTAGTGTAAACCTAAATCTACCGGACGTCAATCCTCGGATTTTCGCTGCCGCTGCCGCCCCATCGATCTTCGGGTCGCCTTCCTGTCAGGCATCGATGATTGTAAGCTTCGCATAGGCCTTTAACGACTGGCGGCTTTGGATCTTTATTAAATGATTAACTTGAACGAAGGGGACCGGGTTGCCTTCATTCAACGGGCGACAAGCAGTCGACAGCTGTCACCCGAGTGAGATATAATGACGGCAATGCAACTGCGAAGAAGGAGGGCTTGTCATGCTGCAGGAAACCGGAAGCGTGTGGGAAATATCCCAACTGGACCTGATGGTCCGAATGATATTGGCTGCGGTGCTGGGCGGCCTGATCGGCTTCGAGCGCGAATGGAGCAATCACGCGGCCGGCTTTCGGACTCATATCCTGGTCTGCCTCGGCTCGGCTACCATTATGCTGATGTCCATTTACGGCTTTTCCGAGTTCGTCGACGAAATGAATGTGCGGGTCGACCCCGCCCGGCTTGCAGCCCAGGTCATCAGCGGCATCGGCTTCCTCGGAGCCGGCGCGATACTGAGGAACGGCAACGTAATCAAAGGGCTGACGACAGCCGCCTCCATCTGGGCCGTTGCGGCGATCGGGCTGTGCGTAGGAGCGGGATTTTTCACCGGCGCCTTCATGTGCACCTTTCTCGTGCTGGTCAGCTTGTACCTGCTGAACAAAGGCGAAAAATACATGATGCGCCACCGCCGCTATCACGATCTCGAGATTACGATCTTCGACTCCCCCGGGGCGCTCGGAAAAATTGTTTCGATCTTCGGCGAACTGAACATTCATATTTCCAATCTGAAAATGAATCCCGTGGAGGAAGATATCAGCTTTCCGCAGGCGGCGCCGAAGATGAAGCTGGCCGTCAGCCTGAAGAGCGCCAAGCCGGAGAAGCTGCTCGCAGCGCTCGAAGCGATTTACGCTTTGGATATGGTCGTGCATGTCGAATCGGGCGGGTTCGACGGCAGTCGGTCGGACAGCCGCGGCTCTGCCGGCTGATCGACCCCGCTGCGCCCGCCAAGCGCAAAGAACGCTATGTCATACCGCTTGAATGCGGCAGGCATAGCGTTCTTTATACACGTTTATGAAGCCCGCTTTCGCTTATAAAATTGAAACGAAGCTAACGGTTCAACCGTTTGATCGATTTATCTGCCGCATCGGCGAACAGAATGGCGTCTCCCGCGCGTGGTAATTTTTGCATACCAAGACCGCTTTGCCGGGGGATATTCCTCGCTGCTGCAAAACCTCCAAGGAAAAGCGCGCATTCCCAAACGTATTCGTCGCCCGATCTTCTTCCAAAATCACTTCCGAAGAGACGCCTAACGCCACTCCGATGTTCGACGGGTAAGGAAGCTGCTCCAACATTGGCCTTGCGTCACTAAACCCAATGTAATCCATATCATCCTCCTCGGGCGCCCATGACTTCCCAATGATTGCGGTCACCGCAAGCTCTCTCCATTATATATATATATACCAAAACCGGCCCGCATAAGCGGACCGGCTGTTTACCTGGCGATATTATTTGCCGAGCAAATCGAGGTGTTTGCCGATATGCTTCTTCAGAGACGCCTCGTACGCTTCTTCCTGCTCGCTGAGCGTGCGGTAGAACTCGTCCTTGAAGAGCGAGTTGCCTTGCGCATCCTTGGCCTGCAGCAGGATGCCGTACGTGATATGAATGAGCTGGCGGGCGTTGTCTTCGTTCATGTATTCCGGCAGCTCGGCATCGGACACTTGATCCAGCGGCTTGATTTTGCCGAGATCGGCCGACACGTGGTAATAAGCGGTCGCTTCCTCGAAATGCTCCAGCGCATACTGGTGCATGCGGCGGTACAAGGACGGATTGACCTGGGCTACCGTGCGCACGGCTTCGAGCCAGTTCGTGCCGGCCGTCTTCACGTGGAAGCGCCCTTTCGTATATTTGCCGATCAGCTCAAATACGCTGAACTTGTCGCTGCCGGAGTGGATGCTGAGCTTGTAGCCGAAATCGTCGGCGATGCCGGCATGAATGACAAGCTCCTTCTCGAACTGGGCGATGTCGCCGATATAGTCGATGCCCTTCTGGAACTCGCCGCAGAAGCGCGGCGCCATGCTGTAGATCGTAAGACCGCGGGCATACAGCTCCTTGGCGACGAAGAAATGCGATTCCGGAGCGGTCGGCGTCAGCGTCTCGTCGATGGAAATCTCGAAATCGATCTCGCGGCCCGCATTCACAATGTAGGTATTATAAATATGCTCCATAAAATCGATCGCCGCGCCGTAAATGAGCACATTCTTGATCAGCGTCTCGCGGTCGAACGTAATCGAATTGCCGGCGACAGTGAACGTCTGATTCAAATAGCGGGATTCGTAATGCTCGCGGACGGAGGCGGGCAGCGCGGCGTATTTCGCCTCCTGCTCGGCGCTCGATGTGCCTTCCACCGTGTTGTCGATCTTCTCGGAGCAGTCGAGCGTCAGCATCGTGAAGCCGAGGCCGAGCGCCATCTCGATGTCCGCTTCCACCTTCAGGTGGTCGCCGTCGGCGCCGAAGCCGTCCTTGTAGCCTTCCTGGAAGACGGCGTAGCATGCGGCGTCAACAACCTGCTTGTAGTCGCGGCCGGTCAAGTTCAGCTCGCGGATGCTCTGCTGTGCGAGAATCGGACGGACATCGCGGCCCTTCACCGTCTTGATGTGGCCCGGGGAAGCGATGCCGAGACGGTCGCCGAGACCGATCGTCGCGATTTGCGTGCCGAACGCGCGCGGCACCGTGTAGTCGAAGAAGCGGTTTAGCACAAGGCGGTTTTCATGCGTCAACGGGCACAGCTTGGCGCCGTCCTCCACCTGTCCTTGCAGGGCGTCGTACAGCTCGCCTTCGCCTGCGGCCGCAATATATTTCGTATGGTTGTCCTTCACCATGACCAGCTTCGTGTTGCCGTGCTCCGCCAGCGATTGCGGATAAACTTTGACTTCTCCTTCGGAAGCGTTAACACTGCCCTGCGCAAGCGCTTGCGCCAATGCGGCGTATTTGCCCATGTTTGGAGTCCTCCTCATCCATGTCAAGAAAATGATCTTTCGATTATTCTCCCATTATCATAACGCAAAAAATGATCATATTCTCCGCGTATTTTGCTGCAATAAACAATATCTATGCATTTCTTGCTGTGCAGCCCGCGCAAATTTTGCTACAATGATTAGCAACCGAGATTAGCAACCGAATTGCGGCGAGATACACTTATTCTTTCGCCGCGGCAAAGGAGGAGCCGCCTTGAGCGAAACCGTTACGCTCCATTACGGCGCCGAAGAAGGCGATTTTCATATGCAGCACGTCAAGCGGACCGAGCCGTTCGAGCGCACCAATCACTATCATTCGACGTATGAGATTTATTTTTTGCTGGCCGGACAGCGGACTTATTTCATTAAAGACCGGACTTATTTCATTTCGCCGGGAGATCTCGTGTTTATCAACAAGCTCGAGGTGCACAAAACGTCCGACATCGGCGAGCCCGGCCACGAGCGCATCGTCATCAATTTCAGCGAGCGGTTTATCGGTGCCGAGCATCCATACTTCGACCCGGCGCTGCTCGGCGCTTTCCAGCATCCGTCGCATGTTTTCAGCCTGAAGCTGCAGGAGCAAATATTCGTGCAGACGCTGATGAACAAGCTGTCGCAGGAGCTGAAGGAGAGGCCGACCGGCTACGAAACGTATGTCAAGCTGCTGCTGGCCGAGCTGCTGCTGTTTGCCAGCCGGATGGCGGAGCGCAGGGAGGCGCCGGCCGCCCCGCACGCAAGCCCCCTGCACCGCAAAATATCGGAGATCGTCCGCTACATCAACGATCATTTTCACGAAACGATGACGCTGCCCAGCATCTCAGAGCGTTTCTATATGAGCCCGTATTACTTGAGCCGCGCCTTCAAGGAAGTGACCGGCTTCACCTTCGTCGAATATGTCAACACGACCCGCATCAAGGAAGCGCAGCGGCTGCTGAAGGAGACAGAGCTGAAAATTATCGAGATCGCCGAGAAGGTCGGCTTCGACAATATCGCCCATTTCGGCCGCATGTTCAAAAAGCTCACCCGGCTCACGCCGCTCGAATACCGCAAGCTGAACCGCTGAGCCGACATGCGGTTTCGGCGTTTTTTCCGGCGCCTACAGGTTCGAACAGGAGTCTTCCAGCCGCATTGTCCGATGGTTGGACGCTTGTGACGTACGAATTGTTCGTCATCGGTCGTCACCTTCGGTGCTGAAAATTCGCCGATAAGCTTCGTCGAATTTTCAAGATAGTTTGCTATTTTTCGACGGTGTGATATCATGAAATACAGCAACTGCCAAATACAGACAAGCTTCGATACGTTCGCTCACGGAGGGATTATGATTACATACTTTGCTGCCTTCGCGATGTCGTCCATTATCGTTCTGCTGCTCATTCCGCCGCTTCGCCGGCTGGCGTTCCGCATCGATTTCGTGGACAAGCCGAAGCCGGACGTGGAGCGTAAGCTGCACCGGGAACCGATTCCGCTGACGGCGGGAGCCGCGATTTTCATCGGCTTCGTCGCCACCTACCTGCTGTTTATCGGAGACTGGTCGCTCAAGACGGCCGGCATCCTGGGCGGAGGACTCATCATTCTGATCATCGGCATGGTCGACGACTGGTACAAGACGCACGGCAAGGAGTTCCCCGCGCTGCCCAAAATGCTCGTGCAGCTGCTGGCCGCCGTCCTCGTCTATTATTCCGGCGTCGTTTTCTACGGCTTCAACAACCCGTTCACGGGCGAGGACATCATCCTGTGGAGCTGGCTGCAGTTCATCCTGACGATCTTATGGATCTTCGGCGTGACGACCGTCATCAACTTTTCCGACGGCATGGACGGCCTGGCGGGCGGGCTTTCGGCTATCTCGGCGGCCACGCTCTTCGTCGTCGCGCTCGCCAAGAACCAATCCGACTCCGCGATCATGGCCATCATCCTCGTCGGCACGGCGCTTGCGTACCTGCGCTACAACAAGCCGCCGGCCAAGGTGTTCATGGGCGACGCCGGCGCGACGTTCCTCGGCTTCATGCTCGGCGTGATCGCGCTCGACGGCGCGTTCAAGCAGGCGACGCTGCTGTCGCTGTTCGTGCCGGTGCTGGCGCTCGGCGTGCCGATCTTCGACAACCTGTTCGTCGTGTTCAAGCGCATGCTAAGCGGCAATCCGATCTACCAGGCGGATGCCTCCCAGGCCCATTACCGCTTGCTGCGCAGCGGCCTTAACCCGAAGCAGGTCGTCCTGTTCCTATGCCTGCTCAACATGTGCTTCAGTCTCAGCTCGATCATTCTTCTGCTGCTGCAGGTTTAGTGTAGGGGCGACGGACGCCCCCCTTCTCTGCGAGTGCATACATAACGCTTGCATAAACGCGAAATTCCACCTTATGCCCGGCAACGTTTAAGAATCGGCCAGGATAAGGTGGAATTTCTTATTTGCTTAAAATGTATTGTTGACACGTTTGACGCGGCTTCGGCATGGTGCCTCCCGGTCGAATATTCCCTTACCGACTAGGGCCGGGAGCTGATGCCGATTATGCAGCTGATGTTCGGATCGAGGCCGGCCAGGCGCAGCTCAGGCCTTTTCACGCTTTCCCCTGGAGGGGAAGCGCGCTGCGGACCGAAAGGCGCTACTGCCGGGAAGCACGCTACTGACCGGAAACGCGCTGCGGACCGAAGTGTGCTACTGCCTGGTAGCGCGCTACTGGCCGGAGTGCTGACCGAAAGCACGCTACTGGCCGGAAAGCGTCTGCCGCCCGCAGAACATCCAGCGAAGCGCATAAGGGACGAGGAACAGAATGAAGAGAATCCGGAACATCTGGAACGCAACGACCATTGACACGTCGGCTCCTACGGCGCCGGCCGTGACTCCCATCTCCGTCATTCCTCCGGGAGACACGCTCAGGAAGCCGGTGGCGATGCTGACCGGCTGCGCCAGGCTCATGATCCAGGCGATGCCCAAGGAGCAGGCGATCAATGCGGCAGAGCTGACGATCGCGTAAGGCAGCAGCCGGCGCCAGCCAGACAGCGCGTTCAGCCGGATGCCAAGGCCGAGATGGATGCCGAGGCTCCACTGCGCCGCCAGGATCAGCTCGTTCGGCGGATGCGGCGGCTCCGCGCCGCCGGCGGTCAGCGCGGCCGCGACGATGATCGGGCCGAGAAACCACGGCGTCGGCAGCTTGAGCCGGACGGCGGCCCAAGCCGCCAGCAGCGCGAGAGCCAGCACCCCGGCGGCCATGACCGGCTGCGGCAGCCCGGCAGCCCAAGCGAGCGGCCCCGCTGCTTCCGCCGGCGCCACCGGAAGCGCTGCGGCCCCTTGCCGGACGCCGTCCGACAAGCCGTGCACGGCAAAGAACGGCACGACGAAGATGACGGTCAGCAGCCGGATCGTCTGCAGGAACGTCACGACGCCCGGGTCGGCATCCGGGATCTCCTCGGCCAGCACGACCATCTGCGACAGCCCGCCGGGAATATTGCCGACGGCGCTCGTCGGGAAGCTGATGCCCGTGCCCCTGGACAACGCGAAGGCGAAGATCAGGCTGAACGCGATCGTCAGCGCAGTGGCGCCCAGCATGAACGGCAGCTGCGAGCCGATCTGTCTGGCGCTGTCGACGGTGAAGGAGAGCCCGAGGCCATAGCCAAGGGCGACGAGACCCGCATTGCGCAGCGAAGCCGGCCAATACAGAGGCCGGCGAACGAAGGCTGTCCAGAGCAGCGCCGCAGTCAGCGGGCCGAGCATCCAGGCGAGCGGCACGTGCAGCCAGGCGAACAGCGCGCCGCCGACGCCCGTCACGACGATGGTCTCAAGCAGTTTGAGCATGGTGCGATCCCTCTTTTCCCCTGAAGCCCCTTTTGATGAAGCCTAGGCAAGGCGCTTCAAATAACGCGCATAAGTCTGTTATTCCATTATAGACGTCTATGACGAACAAATCTATCGTCATCGATCGTCGCCTGCAGTGTTGAAAATTCGGGCCGTGCATGCCGCCAAATTTTCAAGTTTGACGTCTATGACGAACAAATCTATCGACATCGATCGTCGCCTGCAGTGTTGAAAATTCGGGCCGTGCATGCCGCAGCGGGGCCGACAACGAAGCCGGCCGGCTTGGCGCCCCGTGCAAGGAGCGGCAAACCGGCCGGCTGCAGCAATTAAAAACGGACGAGCTCGGATACGTTCACCGGAAGACCCGTGCGGATCGAACGGTTGCCGGCGATGCCCGTGAGGATCGACATCGCCCCGTCCACATGGGAGGCGGCCCGGTTGAAGCGGTCAGGCTCCGGCGTGCCGAACAGATCGTTCAGCAGCACAGGGTCGCCGCCGCCGTGTCCGCCTTTCTTCTCTTCGACATGCACCTCGTAAGGCGCTTCGAAAATCGGGTGGACCAAAATCTTCTTCCCTTTGACCGCTCCTTCGAGCGCCTGATCGCCGCCGGAGTTCACATAGGAAGACTCGACGACGTCCATCTCGATGCGGCCCTTCGTGCCGTTGAACGCGACGCGGAAGCCTTCCCACGGAGCGTAGGCATAGAGCGAATACGTCAGCATGGCGTTCGTGTCGTAGCGAACGGTCACCGCCATCGTGTCCTCGATGCTGATGCCGTCGCCGAATACGCTCTGATCGCGGTAGTAGCCGTCTTCATGCTCGGCGTCCAGGTACATCGCCTTCAGCTTCTCGTTCTGGTCGAGATGCAGGGCGAAATGATCGCCCTTGGCGTTCTCGCTGCCGAAGGCGCGGGAATAAAACTTCGTTTCGCCGCGCTTCTCGGCGTTCTCGCGGCCGTAGAACATCAGGTCGCCGAATGCGAACACCGTCTTCGGTTTCGCGCCGAGCCAGAAGTTGACGAGATCGAAGTGGTGCGTCGACTTGTGGACGAGCAGCCCTCCGCTGTTGCGCTTGTCGCGGTGCCAGCGGCGGAAATAGTCTGCGCCGTGCTTCGTGTTCAGCAGCCATTCGAAGTGCACGGAATGCACGTCGCCGATGACGCCGTCCATAATCAGCTCGCGAATCTTCGTGTTGTGCGGCGAATAGCGATAGTTGAAGGCGACGCGCAGGTTGCGGCCCGTCGCTTTGACCGCGTCGAGAATCGCCTGGCATTTCTCCTCGTCGACGGTCATCGGCTTCTCGGTAATGACGTCGCAGCCGAGCTCCATCGCGCGGATAATATATTTATGGTGCGTGCGGTCCACCGACGTGACGATGACGGTGTCCGGCTTCACTTCTTCGATCATGCGGTCGAAATCTTCCGCTTTATAGGTCGGGACAGGCTTCGCCCCGTGCTCCTCGAGAAGCTTGTTGGCGTAGTTCATGCGCGTCTGGTTGACATCGCAGAATGCGACCATCTCCGAAGTTTCCTTGAAATCGCGGGCAACAGCCAAATAAAAAAACTGGGCCCGGCCGCCGGTGCCGACAAGGGCGTACGTTTTGCGCTTAGTCAAAGGGGTTCCTCCTCTTTCGCTATATGTGATATATTAGGAGTATAGCGCAATAAACCGATGAAAACAGCACTTTTATTGCTTACATTCTATTTTATCAACAGATATTGCGATCGATTCGGAAGGAGGCGCACAGTATGAGTACAGGCATGACCGACGCTCCATTTCAGTTCGAGACGGTTTCCCGCTCGGGCACGTTCAACATGTCGCATAATCACTCGCATAACACCTACGAAATCTATTACATGCGCTCCGGCGAGCGGTTCTATTTTATTAAAGACCGTTCTTACCACGTGCGGCCGGGCGATCTGGTGCTGATCGAGCCGAACGTGCTGCACAAGACGACCGAGGCGTATACCGTCAGCCACGAGCGGGTGCTGATCAACTTCGCCCCGGACTGCTTGAGCGCGCACATGGCGGACATCGGCCTCGACCTGTTGGCCCCGTTCGGCGATTACCCGCTGATCCGGCTGAGCGAAGCGGACAAGGATTATGTGGAGGGGCTGCTGGAGAGAATGCGGCAGGAGCAGGAAAAACAAGAGCCCGGCGCCGCAGGCTGCATGAAGCTGCTGCTGGCCGAGCTGCTGGTGTGGGTGTACCGGTATTCCGCCAAAACCGCCCCGGCGGAATCGGAGCGCGCCGAACATCCGACGACGCTTCACCGCAAGGTGTCCGATATCGTCCAGTACATTAACGATACGTATATGGAGCCGCTCAGCCTGAAGAGCGTGGCCGAGCGGTTTCATATCAGTCCTTATTACCTGTGCCATATTTTCAAAGAGGCGACCGGCTTCACGCTGCTGGAATACGTGCACCGGATGCGCGTTCGGGAAGCGCAGAAGCTGCTGATGGCGACGCGCCTGCCGATGACCGCGGTGGCCGAGCGCGTCGGCTTCGAGAGCGGGACGCATTTCGGCCGCGTGTTCAAGTCGGTCTGCGGCCTCTCGCCGCTGCAGTACCGCAAGTCGGCCGCCGCGCCGAACGGCTCGCCCGGCCGCGCGCCCGGGCCGTGAGCTACATCAGGTTCTCCGGATTCAGCTGCTCAAGCTCCGGCACGACGAAGCGCCCGTCCTTGCGGATCAGCCGCCCGTCGAAGTAGATCTCGCCGCCGCCGTATTCCGGCCGCTGAATGAGCACCATGTCCCAATGGACGGAGGAACGGTTGCCGTTGTCCGCATCCTCGTAGGCGTTGCCCGGGGTGAAATGGATGCTGCCGTCGATCTTCTCATCGAACAAAATGTCCTTCATCGGCTTCCGGATGTGCGGATTGACGCCGATGGCGAACTCTCCGATGTATCTCGCGCCTTCGTCCGTATCGAGAATTTCGTTCAGCTTCCTGGTATCGCTCCCCGTCGCTTCGACGATCTTGCCGTTCTCGAAGCGCAGCGTCACGTTCTCGAAGGAAGCCCCTGTATACACCGTCGGCGTATTATAGGCAATGACGCCGCTGACCGATGTTTTCACCGGCGCCGTGAACACTTCGCCGTCCGGGATATTGTTTTTGCCGGCGCAGGCGATAGCCGGAATGCCCTTGATCGAGAAGGTCAGATCCGTGCCCGGACCGGTGATCCGCACCTGGTCTGTCCGCTGCATCAACTCGACGAGCGGCTGCATCGCGTCGTACATCTTGCTGTAGTCCAGCAGGCATACTTTGAAGTAGAAGTCCTCGAACGCTTCCGTGCTCGTATTGGCAAGCTGGGCCATGGAAGGGTTCGGATAGCGCATGATACACCATTTGGTATGATTGACGCGCTGGTTCAAGACCGGCCGCTGGTAGTGCTGGATGTACAGCCGCATCTTGTCCTCGGGTACGTCGGACGTCTCGGTGATATTGTCCCCGCTGCGCACGGCGATGTAAGCGTGCATCTGCTTCATCCGGTGCAGCTCGATGTCGGCCATCGAGCGGTACAGCGCTTCGCTGCCCCCCAGCATCAGGCTGCGGGTAACCGCCGGGTCGCGCAGCTCCAGGAACGGATGCCCGCCGGCCGCATACGCCTCTTCGACCAGGCAGCGGGTCAGCTCCTGGTCCTTCAGGCCGATCATCTCGATCAAAATGTTTTCGCCCGGCTGCAGGTCCACCGAATACCGGATCAGGTTGCGGGCAAATTGCTTCAATCTCGGATCTCTCATCAGCTTATCCCCTTTAGCCGCTGCATGCGGCAGTATAGAATGGATACACTTTCCACTGTACCGAAAATCGGGCCAAACTTCAAACCCTTCCGCCGCGCAGCAGGCAGCGCCGCATTTGCGTTTTAAGGATCAAGGGAGAGCTCGCACGATGAAACCGAACCATTTTGCGCGACAAAGCCGGGCACGCTCCAAAGCAGGCACGCTCCCTAGGATCTTTTTATGCCACTTGCAAGGACAACAAAGAAGCCCTCTTCCCCATTCAGGGAAGAAGGCATGGACCAGGGAGCAAGGAGCCGTATTCTCTTAAGCCTTGCTCAAGACGGCTGCAGGCGGTTAGCGCACTCTGCGGATGGAGACCCGGATGCGCAGGACGGCGATGACCCGCCCGTTACGGATAAAGCTGACTTCAACCGTACGGCGGTCAATCCGGCGAACGACGACGCGAAGACCGCGAGTCAGACGATCGAACAAATTGCGGATGCGGCCGATCTGGCCGGTCACGATCAGCCGGGCCAGCAGGCGGACGAGATTCAGACGGACGATGCGGCGAACGAGACGGCGCAGGAAGTTAAGGTCGCCTCTGCCCGAGAACGTTACGCATACCCGCAGCAGTCTCGGAACGATCCGCGTCAGAAAGCAGATTTGCGCGATGCGTTGGAAGTTCATGTGCTCACCTCCCTTGCTCGGAGCATAGTACAAGTTATGATGCGGTGAAGTCGGCAGCCGCGGCGATTCTCCCGGTGAATTGGCACAAAGTTCGATAGATTCATAGAAACCGGTGCCGTCCGCTCTTATTGCCCGGAGAAAGCCGCACCGATCGAGACGGGGACAAAGCGCTGCTTTTCCCTTCATCCGCGCGGCATCTTAAAATCGGATAGCTCATCTTAACAACGGATTGCGGCCGATCTTAACCCCGGATTACCGGTCTGAAAACTAAACGGTTCCTATCCGGCGTATCCTTTGTACAATGGAGAAGCAGCGAATTTGAAGAAAGCGCTCTCGCTTTCCGGCGCCGGGCCTGCTTAAGGCTCGTTCGCAAGGTTGCGGAAGGCGCCGCCATTTTCGCTGAAACCGCAGCTTCAATCGAAGGAGGTACAAGAGGTATGAACAACGTCAAGCGGAAGAGATGGATCGCCGCGGGCACGTCGGCGCTATTATCCGTCTCGCTCGTCGCATGCAGCACTGCAAGTCCAGGGGGGCAAGGGACAGAGAAGCCGGGGGATGAGGCAGCGCCAGAATTGAAATCGCTTACGTATTGGGTCGGCCTGGCCAGCAACGTCGCCGCCACGCTCAAAAGCTTCGGCGACATGACCGTTTATAAGGAGCTGGAGAAGCGGACCGGCGTCAAGGTCGAATTCCAGCATCCTCCGGTCGGTCAGGAGAAGGATCAATTCAACCTGCTAATCACCGGAAAGAAGCTGCCGGACGTCATCGAGTACGGCTGGACCGGGTATCCCGGCGGGCCGGAAAAAGCGATCAAGGACGGCAAAATTATTAAGCTGAACGATATTATCGAGAAGCACGCGCCGAACTTGCAAAAAATATTGAACGAACATCCGGAATGGCGCAAGCAGGTCGTGACCGACGAAGGCAGCATTTACGGCTTCCCGTTCCTGCGCGGCGACGATTATTTGCTCGTCAGCAACGGCATTGCGCTGCGCAAGGATTGGCTCGAGAAGCTGAACATGAAGATGCCGGAGACGATCGACGATTGGCACGCCGTGCTGACCGCCGTCAAGAACAGCGACCTGAACGGCAACGGCAAGGCCGACGAAATTCCGCTGCTGATCAGCAAGAACGATATGGGAGGATCGGTCGCGTTCCTCGGCTCGTTCGGCGTCAACTACGATTTCTACCATGTCGACGGCAAGGTGAACTACGGGCCGATCCAGCCGGAATACAAGCAATTTTTGACCGTGATGAATCAGTGGTATAAGGAAGGGCTGCTCGATCCGGATTTCGCCGTCACCGACAGCAAGCTGAAGGACGCCAAAATAACAGGTAACCAGCTGTTCGCCACCGTGATGAGCACAGGCTCGGGAATCGGCAACTACACGTCGCTCGTCAAGGACAAAATTCCCGGCTTCAAGCTGGCCGCCGCCCCGTTCCCGGTCGTAAACAAAGGCGACAAGAAGCTGTGGAGCGCCAAGACGTACAATTTCTCCGGCGGCGTCGCCGCGGCGATCTCGACCTCGAACCCGAACCCGGAGGCGACGGCGGAATGGCTCGACTACGCCTACAGCGAAGAAGGCAAGATGCTGTTCAACTTCGGGCTGGAGGGCGTCTCCTACAATATGGTAAACGGCAATCCGGTCTATACGGACGAGGTGCTGAAGCCGAAGGACATGTCGGTCGCGCATGCGATGGCCCGTCACGTCCGCGCCAATTTCAACGGGCCGTTCGTCCAGGACAAACGCTATATGGAGCAGTACGCCTCCCTGCCGGAGCAGAAGGAATCGATCGAGATCTGGTCGGAGCCGACGAACGAACGAAAGCTTCCTCCCGTAACGCCGACCTCGGACGAGAGCAGCAAGTTCGCCTCGATCATGAACGACGTGAATACGTTCAAGGATGAGATGTTCAACAAGTTCATCATGGGCGCGGAGCCGCTGGACAACTTCGACAAATATGTCCAAACGATCGAAAGCATGGGCATTCAGGAAGCGATCAAGATTCAGCAGGCCGCATTGGAGAGGTACAACAAGCGGTAGATGGCGGCGGGAATCGTTCATATGCCAGGGAGATGATCCGCTCATCTCCCTGTCCTTTTCATGAAGCAAAGGAGGATATTATGAATTCGGTCAAACATACCGCTGCCGGAACGGCCAGGACGGCCCGCGCCTCGCAAAGCGTCTTGGTCACGATCGGCCGCGATCTGAGACGCAACAAGCTGCTCTATCTGATGGTGCTGCCGGTCATCGCCTATTACCTTATTTTCGATTACGGGCCGATGTACGGCCTGCAAATCGCCTTCAAGGATTACAGCCCCGGAGCCGGCATTTGGGCCAGCCCCTGGGTCGGCTTCGACCATTTCATCGAGTTTTTCAACAGCTATTATTTTTGGCGGCTGATCCGCAACACGCTGCTGATCAACATCTACGAGCTGCTGTTCGGCTTTCCCGCGCCGATCATTTTGGCCCTGCTGCTGAACGAGCTGCGCCGGCAATGGTTCAAGCGGATCGTCCAGACGATCACTTACCTGCCGCATTTCATCTCGATCGTCGTCATCGTCGGCATGCTGGTCGATTTTCTCGCCAGGGACGGCATCGTCAATCAGCTGCTCGCCGTGTTCGGCGTCGAATCCAAGTCGTATTTGTCCGAGCCGGGCTGGTTTCGCTTTATTTATATTTCCTCCGGCATTTGGCAGCAGGTCGGCTGGGGCTCGATCATTTATTTGGCGGCGCTCTCAAGCATCGACCCGACCTTGTATGAAGCGGCCAAAGTCGACGGGGCGGGCCGCTGGAAGCAGATGGTGCATATCACGATTCCGGGGATTATGCCCACGATCATTATTTTGCTTATTCTGCGAATGGGCTCGATGATGTCCGTCGGCAGCGAAAAAATACTGCTCATGTACAACCCGCTCACCTACGATACAGCCGATGTCATCTCCACCTTCGTCTACCGCAAGGGGATTTTGGAGGCCAGCTACAGCTACACGACGGCCGTCGGCCTGTTCAACGCCGTCATCGCCTTCTCCCTGCTCGTCATCTCCAACAGCATCAGCAAGCGGGTCAGCGAGACGAAACTATGGTAATGAAGGAGGAGCTGTGCAATGGAAAAACCGACGATCGGCGAACGGGCATTTGACGCGCTCAATGCGGCCTTCATGGTCGCGCTCTGCTTCCTGACGCTGTATCCTTTTCTGTATGTCGCCTTTTCCTCGCTCAGCGATCCGGGCCTGCTGTCGCAGCACCGCGGCCTGCTGTGGAAGCCGTACGGCCTTAGCCTGGACGCGTACCGGTCCGTGTTCGCCAACCCGAACATTATTAGCGGATACCGGAATACACTGTTTTATGTGACCGTCGGCACGTGCATCAATTTGTTCATGACGGCGCTTGGCGCGTATTTTTTGTCGCGGAGGAACGTATTTTTTAAGAACGCGGTCATGTTCATGATCGTCGTCACGATGTTTTTCCAGGGCGGGCTCATCCCCACCTTCCTGCTCGTCAGCAATCTCGGGCTCGTCGATACGCCGTGGGCGATCATCATTCCCGGCGCGATCAACACCTGGAATCTGATCATCATGCGCACTTCGTTCCAGGCCGTGCCGGTCAGCCTCGAGGAATCGGCGAAGATCGACGGGGCGAACGAATGGACGATCATGTGGCGCATCATCCTGCCCTTGTCGATCCCGGTCATGGCCGTCATGCTCCTGTTCTACGCCGTCGGCCATTGGAATTCATGGTTCAGCGCGATGATTTATTTGCGCGACCGCGAGCTGTATCCGCTGCAGCTGATTTTGCGTGAAATTCTCATTACGAACAGCACGGATAGCATGATGACGGACGCCTCCGGCGTCGATAAAATGCCGATCGGGGAAACGATCAAGTACGCGACGATTATGGTCGCCACCATCCCCATTCTCGTGCTGTATCCGTTCCTGCAAAAATATTTCGTCAAGGGGGTCATGATCGGGGCGCTGAAAGAATAAAGGGTGATGAGCAGGAAAAACAGCAATGCTTTCGGAAATAATATAGCATCGACACTGTTTGAGAGAGGCGGTATTATTGTGCGGATACAATTCGGAAGCGCTTTCACCACGCTCTTGCTGTCCTATTTAGCCGTTTTCCTGCTCCCTCTCGCCCTCGGCTCCGTGCTGTATACGAAAACGAAAACGATCATGACGGAGCATGCCAGCCGCGCCAACTACGCGATGCTGGAACAGCTGCGCGATGTGATGGATGGCAAGCTGCGCAACGTCGAGCGGATGTCCGAGCAGCTCGCCTTCAACTCCCGGCTGCAGTGGCTGATGAGCAACCCCGACATCGCCGGGACGCCGGAAGCGTACAAATTCGTCGAGTTCATGGCCGATCACTTGGCGCGCTTCCAGAACATGAGCGATCTGGTGCGCGACTATTACGTCTATATCAAGGAGAACGATACGGTGCTGCTGCCGAAGGCCAAGACGACGGCGGACGTGCTGTACCATCGCTTGTATCGTCCGCTGCACGTCTCTTTCGGCGACTGGCGCCGCGAATTGACCGCATCCCCGCACTACAAGGATTATGCGCCCGCCAGCTACGAGACGCCGACCGGCACGGTCGATACGATCACCTACGTTCAGACGCTGCCTGTGGGCGAACTGAGCGAGATTCGCGGCGCGCTTGTCCTGATGCTCGATATGGGCCACATTCGCAGCATGCTGGAGAACATCGAAGCGGCTTACGACAGCTCCGTCCTGATCCTCGATCATCAGGACCGGCTCATTGCCGGGGACCGCGAGCTGGCGCTGCCCTGGGACCGCATCCGCGGCGGCGCGCCGACGCAGGGCATGCCTTACGAGTATGAGGATGAGGGCGAACAGCGAATGCTGACATATACCGTATCGGAGCAGAACGGATGGAAATATATTTTGGTGATGCCCAAGCAGGTGTACTTCGCAAAGGTCCGCACGCTGGAGCAAACGACGCTGTCCCTGCTTCTGATCGGCCTCTTCGGCGGTGCCGCCGCGATCGGCTTCTGGCTGCACCGCAATTACGCCCCGCTGCGCGATACGGTGCGCGCGCTGCAGCGGGCCAAGCCGGCGGCGGAAGCGCGGACGGCCAACGAATACGAGTTTATCCGCGAAACGATCCGGATGACGATGCGCGAAGAACGGGAGCTGCGGACGACGCTGTCCCTCCAGACGCCGGTCATCCAGGCGAACTTCCTGTCGCGCTTCATCCGCGGACACGTCGATCCTGGCCGGATCACTGACGATTCGCTGCAGTTTATGAATATTCGCCTTATCTCGGAGCACTTCGCCGTCGTCCTGATCGACATCGCCGATTTCAGCCGCTTCAGCAGCGATCCTTCGGAACGGCAGCGGACCTTGATCCGCTTTATCGTGTCCAATGTCGGCAGCGATCTGCTTCGCGAGCGGCATTGGGGCTATGCGGTCGAGCTGGACCAAAGCCGCGTCGCCCTGCTGGTCAACTTCGACGCAGGACGGCTGCCGGAGGCGCTGCGCGATCTGGACGAGATCGCTGTACGGCTCAAGCAGGTGATCGAGGGGCGGTTCAAGACGGTGATCGCCATCGCGATCGGCGACGTGCATGAAGGAGCGAGCGGCGCTTACGAGTCGTATATCGAGGCGCTCGGCGCCCTGGACTACAAAATGTACCGGGGCCAGGACGCGATCATCCGCTTCGCGGAAATCGCCGACGCGGACCGCCACTACTACTACCCGATCGAAACGGAAATTCAACTGATCAATTTCACCAAAAGCGGCGACGTGGACCACGTCGATCAGTTGATCGGCAGCATCTTTCACGCGCATTTCGAGCAGCGGCGCATCACGCCCGAGCTCGGCCGCAGCCTGTTTCACAACATGGTCAGCACGCTGTGGAAAATCATCAACCCGATGGACCCGCTGTACCGCGAGGTGTTCGGCGAGCGGTTCGACCCGATCGGGAGCTTGTCCGCCTGCGCGACGGTGGAGAACATGAAGATCCTCGTCCGCGAATGGTTCCTGACCTTGTGCAATTACTTGAATGCGAGCCGCAGCCCACACAGCCGGCAGCTGTCTGAGCGCATCGCGCATTTCATCCGGCAGCACTACGGCGACGACCGGCTCAGCCTGACGATGATCGCCGAGCACTTTCAACTGACGCCGCAATATTTGTCTGCGTTCTTCAAGAAGCAGACGGGAATGAATTTGTCCGACTACATTGCAAAGGTCCGCATCGAGCAGGCCAAGCGGCTGATGAAGGACAAGACGCTGACGTTCGCGCAGATCGCGAGCAAGGTCGGATACGCCAGCGATATCGGGTTCATTCGCGTATTCAAGAAATACGAAGGAACGACGCCCGGCAAGTACCGGGAATCGCTGTAGGTAATTACATGTTCCTAAGTTGCATAAAATCGACTGTCGTTTCTTTCAAAAATTGAAACCGTTCCTGCTCGATCTCGCGGGCAGGATACTTGAATTCCAGCGATTTCGTGTTTTCCGGTATTTGGTATACGAGCTTCCCTGTAACCGTTTCTCCGGGTTCAATCTTTGATTTCTCGAAGTTGCCTTCGCTCTTCAATTGGATTTGTGCGTCATAATCCAGGACATAAACATCAAATTTTCGGTAAAGGACGTAATCCGTGAGCCGGTATGCTGCCGATTGATCCCCTATGTTCTGAATGGATACGTCAAAAATGGCAAAGACAAACCCCGGCTGAGCCGACAATCCTTCATATTCCTTGAACAACGAGACCCCCTGAACCGTCGTTGCCAGATCGCCGGTGGGCACAGGCTCGCCCATGGCGTAAAGCTTGGTTTCCGGATGAATCACGAAATGCTTGTTCACTTCGTAAAGCCGATATCCATAGAGGGCGGCGGCTGCGATGAGGCACCCGGCAATGATCCAAATACGGCTTTTCATTATGCAGTCCCACCCCTCATTGCGAAGAATCGATCACGAGAATTCGCTTCTTGGTATCGGCATTGTCTCCTTCAAATTCCTGAATCGGGATTTCAAGGTACACCTTTTTATCGTTTTTGTTGACACGAAAAGCCAGTGTCGCTGCCCAGTGCTTTCCTGGTTCCAGAGAAATGATTGTTTTCTGTTTTTTATTACTCAACTTTCGCAGCATGAAATCGGCAAACAAGCCTTGATGTAGCTGGGCAAAGCAGCAATCCATTGCTGGAGTTGACGTTGAATCAGAGTCGAAAGCTTTTTTCCTGCTTTCGTTGCGATTTCGT
>Ga0207865_100774_pt1 | contig 30077 bp, 30 predicted proteins | sample HigsolmetaAR204D_FD_184836 | JGI IMG/M metagenome (GOLD analysis project Ga0207865, IMG submission 184836) | Ionic liquid and high solid enriched microbial communities from the Joint BioEnergy Institute, USA - AR20-4-D (SPAdes) (version 2) ...
AATAACCGAGGTAAAAAATCGATTGTTTGGAGATGCGTCAGTAGACTTGAGAATACAGGGTTAACTTGTCATTCCCGAACCGTGCTGGAGGATATGATAGGTATTGCTACGGTGGAGGCAATTAATAAACTAATAGGGCAAAAGGATGGCTTTTTAACTATCTTAAAGGAAAATATAGAAACAGTGATAAGTGAAACGGACAATAATATTGTTTCCAATATAGATAAAAAGCTAGAGGAATTACAAAAAGACCTTTTGAAACTGGCCAATTCCAAAGAAGATTATAACGATATAGCCGATGAGATTTACAGGCTCAGAGAGGAAAGGCATAAGGCTTTAGCAGAAGAAGCTGGCAAAAAAGGCTCCAAGCAAAGACTAGAAGATATGGAAAAGTTCCTAAATGAACAATCCACCCTCCTTGAGGAGTATGATGAGCAACTAGTAAGGCGACTTATTGAAAAGGTAACGGTCTATGATGATAAACTAACTATTGAATTTAAATCTGGTGTAGAAGTAGATGTATAAAAATAACCTTCATGAATGACCACCATTCAGGAGATATATTCTCTTGCTTGGTGGTTTTCTTCTTATTGACTGGAATTGGTAAAAGGTATATAATCTTATTAACAATGTTGTTGATATTGTTATTGATAAGGAGATGACAACATGAGTGATGTTAATGAGCTACTAGAAGAAGCTATTAAGGAAACTGAAAACTTGAATGAAGGTGAAGTCTTTCTTGTTAAAGACCTGTTCAAGGGTTATGTATGGAATAGAATACCCAGAAAAGATCGACTTCTGCTTGGGACTTTATTTTTAAACTACGTAAATAAAATAGAAGGTAATATAAAGGAAATTGAAAAGACCTCATCTAACCAACAGAGGTATCAGAAGGTTTGAGGATATAGCAAAACTATTATGAAGGGCAATAAAAAACTATAAATTATATTAGGGTGTATGGGGTGGAGGCTTTGCTTAATTTAATGCAATTAGTAGATGACTTTTTCTTGTTTGTTCAGTCTAAGAGTATTGAAATTTATAATGAGTTTAGCCTCCAGCATGAGCTGGGGATATTCCTACGTGAAAAGCTTCCGGACTATCGTATTCAATTTGAAAGAAATGTATCATACTTTACACCAGACAATAAAACTATAAAAAAAGAAGTAGATATTACTATTTTTAATGAAGATAAATCAGAGAAATATGCAATTGAACTTAAGTGCCCATTAAATGGCCAGTATCCAGAACAGATGTATTCGTTCGTGAAGGATATTAAATTTATGGAGGAGCTTAAGAACCGAGGATTTACTAAAACAGCTGCTGTTGCTCTTGTTTCAGATAGACCTTTTTATGAAGGGCGCAACAATGAAGGTATATATAGGTTTTTTAGAGAAGAATATTCTGTTTACGGTTGTATTTTTAAGCCAACAGGTGTAGGAAAAAATAAAGATAGCATTGCATTGACAAGCAGATATGATTTTATCTGGCAGGATTTAAGTGACGGTCGTAAATATTACATAATCGAGATTTGAGTAGTCAGGGGGGGGACTTGCAGGTGGCTTTGCTTCAAGATGAATTAAAAATAAGAAAGATTCATGAATTACTTCATATGAAATTGGCTTTACCACCATATCAGCGCCCGTATAGTTGGAGTGTGAAGTCTGCAAATACGCTTTTTCAAGATACTTATAATGCATACCATGAAGGTTTACAAGAATATAGAGTTGGTTCAGTAATTTTACATAAAGAAAACGGAAAGTATAACATTGTCGATGGCCAACAACGACTGACAACTATTTCGATTCTTCTATACTGTTTAGGTGAGAAGGATCTGGGGTTATTACAAGAAAAATACAATCAACTGTCTAACGATGTGATTGTAACTAATTATGAAATTTTATCTAAGAGAATAAGTGAGCTACCGAAAGATGAGCAAAACAAGTACAAAAATTATTTATTCGAACGTTGTAGTGTAGTTCAAATTGTTACAGACAGTGAGCAAGAGGCTTTTCAATTCTTCGATTCACAAAATTCGCGCGGTAAGGAGTTAGCCCCACATGATTTATTAAAGTCATATCATTTACGCGAGATGAATGATGAAGAGGAAAACCAAAAAATAAGGATTATCAACCAATGGGAAAATGTAAACCAAGATGATTTGAATGACCTATTTAAAATCTATCTTTACCCATTGACCCAATGGTATAAAGGAAAGAGTGGTTTGGGCTATTCATCTAGTAAAATAGATGTGTTCAAAGGGATTAAAACCACAAATGTATTTAATTATGCGATTTATCATAAAGCAAGTAATCTTTTTGTAGAACAGTTTAATGCAAATGGAAGCAATGAATTACTTGCATCTAGAGCATTAAATCAATTTCAATTAACACAGCCTCTTATGGCAGGAAAGCGATTTTTTTATTACACTCTACATTATAGAAATCTACTTGAGCAAGTACAAAGATTAGTGAGTAAAGTTCATACAGAGGAACAAGTTCCGAGTAGACGCACTGGAGATCTTTACATTAAACAATTATATGAATGTGCGCTATTATTTTTTGCTGATCGCTTTGGAATTGAAAACCTATCTAAAGCTGTGATGCAGCAATTATATACTTGGAGTTATTCTTTGCGGCTGGTTATGGAAGCTGTCTATCTACAGACAATTAATAAATATGTGCGAGGAGAACATGAACGCGTAAACTATGGATTAGGTATGTTTTCAGAAATCAGTGAAATGAAAAACGGAGAAGAATTAAAACTCATTTCTTTAGAGCAACCTAAAATTGAGAATAAAAACAAAGAGAAGTACAGGGATGTGTATGATTTACTTTGTGAATGGAATAGGTGGTAGATGATGGATAAAAATATAAGAATCATACCGGTATCAAAAATTTTTACTAATGTTCATTATATAGTTCCTATATATCAACGCAACTATGCTTGGGGAGTATCGGAGATAGAACAATTGATAGAAGATATTGATAGCTCTATTGGCGACTCTAATAAAAATTACTTTCTTGGAAACCTAATTGTTAATCAAAGGGATGATAATGTTTATGAAGTAATAGACGGGCAACAGAGGTTGACAACACTATTTCTATTAGAAAGTTATCTTGGTATGAATTTTGCTAAAGATGGGTTGAGATTTGAAGCACGGGAAAAATCAAACCGTACCCTTAACATGCTAAGCAAAGGAAACAAGAATGAGCTAATAGAGGAATTAGCATCTGTTGAAATCTTAAAGGGATATCAAATAATTGATAGCTATTTTAAATCTAATAATATAGATAAAAATGATTTAACTAAAAAACTGGAAAGTGTTTTTATTGTTCGTGTACAAGTTCCACAAGGTATAGATTTAAATCATTATTTTGAAATCATGAATACTCGTGGCGAGCAACTTGAACTTCATGAAATAGCAAAAGCAAAATTTTTAGAAGTATTGGATACAGAACAAGATAAAAAAACGGCAGCATTGATTTGGGAAAAATGCTCTAACATGGACTCGTATATACAAATGAATTTTGATCCCAGTGTTAGAAAGTATCTTTTTACAAATGATTGGTCTAGTATCAGGGATAATATTAACGATTTTGATACAATTAAGGAATTTATTCATAGTGAAGATGAAGACAATAATTTAGTTCCTTTGATTGAGATTCTAAAAAACAAGAAACTCTTTAATAATGAAATAAGTAAGGATGAAGTTGAGAATGAACGTTTTGAATCGATTATTTCGTTCCCAAATTTTTTACTTCAGATAAATGCTGTACTTAATAATTTAGAAGAGGAAGATTCAACCCTTGATGATAAACATTTCTTAAATAATTTATCATGGGCCTGGGGGGACGCTGATAAAGCAAAGAACTTTTTATTTCATATGTTAAAATGCCGTGTACTGTTTGATAAATATATATTGAAACGTGAATATGCTAGAGATTATAAAGAAACTGGGAAATGGTCGTTACAACGTTTAGAAAGGTATAATGATGGGAAAGGTGATAAACCCAAATATGTAGGAACATTTGGTGAGGACAATAGTCAGAATAATAAACAACTAAGAACTCTGCAATCCTGCTTGCGTATAACCTACACATCACCTAAAACTATGCATTGGATTTCATTAATATTAACAAGCTTATTAGAAAATGAATCATGTGACATTATTGAAATACTTGAAGATTACTGCAAAACAAAAGTTTTCGAATCAAAGTTTGAGAATTCTAGTGGATTTGGTTTTGAAAGAATCGTATTTACTTACCTTGATTATCTTTTATATAAGAATGGTTATTCTTACTTGGGCAAGGAAATTATTCCTCCATTATATGATGAGTGGCAGTTCCAATTTAGAAGTTCCATTGAACACTTTCAACCCCAAAATCCCGTTGAAGGTGAAAGCTGGGAAGCAGATGACCTTGATGGCTTTGGCAACCTCGCATTAATTACAGTGTCAGGAAACTCGAAGTTTTCTAATTTACCACCAGAGGGAAAAATCACCTCATATCCAAGTATTATAGAACAAAGTTTGAAACTCAAGATTATGAAAGAGTTGGTGAACTTCGATGATGAAAAATGGACGGAAGAAAAAGCAAGAAAGCATAAAGAAGAAATGTTTAGAGTTTTGAAAGGGTAGTTATTATATATGTCGATATGTTCCCGCCTACCGATAGTGCAAAAAGTGGCGATGACGTGTTTCCGACTACCGACAATGTAAAAGACATCAATCCACCCCGCTCGTTGCATGTGGAGTCGGTAATCTTGATGGCGAGAAAAGGAGCATAAAGGAAACATTCATATGAATCGTCTTTTTCTGATTGGCGGTACAATGGGTGTCGGAAAAACGGCAACTTGCCAGGTGATGAAGAAAAAGTTAAACAACAGCGTTTTTCTTGATGGCGACTGGTGCTGGGATATGCATCCGTTTCAAGTGACGGAAGAAACCAAAGAGATGGTCCTGCAAAATATTTGCTGCTTGTTGAACAACTTTATCAAGTGTTCCGTCATTGAAAATATTGTGTTTTGCTGGGTCATGCATCAGCAAGAGATTATTGACCAGATTCTCTCGCGTCTGGATACGCAAGGTTGCAAGGTGCATCTCATCTCTTTGATATGCAGTCCAGACGCGTTGAGAGAACGATTGGCCAAGGATATCCATGCAGGGATTCGTACGGAAGATGTACTGAAAAGAAGCCTGGAACGCATTCCCCTGTACGAGAAACTCAATACAACGAAAGTGGATGTCTCGAATATCACAGCAGAAGAAGCTGCAGAATATATTATTCGGCAGTTCCCAGACTCCAACTAGCTGGTGCAGTGCCAGATCAATGTGTTTGCAACTGACATACAAGCCATGTAGAGTGCTGTTCCCTGTTGGTACGGAAGGACAATTAAATCGGGAGATGTATTGTCAGAAATAGTATGAGGGGGCTTCCCCCCTCTTTTTATAAACAATCGCTTGAATATTGATCGGCATGTTCTTAGTGATCGAGTTCATGTAACCTGGTCCGGCATGTTACAAAAATGCCTGTTATCTCTTTTCTACAGAAATAGAGCTTTTCCTTTAGCAAGGCGAAAAATGCCGCGGCCGCGACGCAAGAGCAGCTTCTGCTCGCCGGGGACATCGCCCGTTCCGCCGGTCAACTGCGCGGCGTTGTCGGCAGCTTGAACAAGGCGGATGGATACTGCAAAGTTTAACAGCCGAAGCAAACAAAAGCGAAAGCGGGGGCCAGCACCTGCCACCTTACGCTTTCGCTTTTTCCACTAATATATCGCTATCGGGCCATACGGGCCTTCGATAATATCGATTTTCGTTTCGAAAATGTCCGTTAAAATGTCCGGCTTCATAATCTCCTGGACGTCTCCGAACGCGGCAATTTGTCCGCCCTTCATCGCGCAGATGCGATCGGAATATTTGGCCGCGAAGTTGATGTCGTGCATGACCATAAGAATCGTTCTGCCGAAATCGTTCGCTGCTTTTCTCAGATGCTCCATCATCTGTACCGCCCGGGCAATATCAAGATTGTTTAAGGGTTCATCCAGAAGCACATACTCGGTTTCTTGGCATAGCACCATTGCCACGTAAGCTCGTTGTCTCTGTCCGCCGGAAAGCTCGTCCAGAAACCGATGCTCGAGATCCGTTAATTCAAGAAAATCGATATACTTCGAGATGATCGTTTCATCTTCCTGGGTCAATCTCCCCTTGGAATAGGGAAATCTGCCAAACCCAACGAGTTGCCTGACGGTAAGTCTTGTCACAAAATGGTTTTCTTGCCGTAGGATAGTCAATATTTTCGCCAGATCATCGGACTTCGAGGTGGTGACGTCCATATTGGCGACCGAGATTTGACCTTCATCCATGTTTAACAATCTGCCAATCATGAGGAGAGTTGTTGATTTTCCGGCGCCGTTCGGTCCAATTAATGAAGTAATCCCCGCTTTCGGAATTTCGATATTCAAAGGGCCAATGTTGACCTCGTCTCCGTACCATTTCCTAGCGTTCCGAATAGTTATCATAGCGACCTCTTCCTTAAGATTACAATAAGAAATAGGATTCCACCGAACAGTTCGATCACGACTGATACGACGGTTTGAGCTTGCAAGACGTGATACAGCAGAAAGTACGCCGATGTCAGGATACTGAATCCGACCGCGAAAGCCATCGGAAAGACGTACCTGTGATCATACGTTGGCGCTGCCTGGTAGCTCAGTATAGCAACTAAAAAGCCAAAAAAGGTAAGCGGGCCAAGCAATGAAGTGGAAACCGACATCAAGACCGCGATTAAGACAAGGGTAAAGATTATACTTGCCTGGTATTTCACTCCAAAAGAAGTTGCGACATCTTTCCCGAGAGACAGCACATTTAACTTCTTAGAGAAGAAGAACAGGCATAGAACAGTGATGATGACAAGCGGAATGGCGATCGGGAAATACTCGGCATTGGCATTAGTTACGGAACCGATCAGCCTGGATTGCAGCAGGTCGAACTCCGAGGGAGCAAGCAATCGTCTCATAAAGCCCGAAACGGAATTCAGACCCGCTCCAATGATAATTCCGATGAGCAGCATCAGATGCAAATTCCCATATTTCCCTGACAGCAGCCATCCATACAAGATCAAGCTCATGACGATCATCAAGGCGACTTGAAGGACGAAAGATCCAATGCCAGTAAAACGGACCAGCGCACCAGCACCGAAAAAGAACAGCGTGCTGGTATGTATCGCTGAATAAAGCGCTTCATAACCAAGAAGAGATGGAGTAATAATCCGGTTATTCGTTACCGAATGAAACGCGACGGTCGCGAAGCTGTGACATAACGCAGCAATAAGCATGGCAATAATCGCCACCAGCCTTCTCTCCACAACGGGGATGAAGGAAGGCGAATCGACCGGAACGGGATTGTTATAAAGCAACAATCCGAGAGAAGCGAGCAGCCCCAGACCGAGGAGTGCCGATAATAAAAGCCAATAGCGTTTCTCCTCTTTCCTGGAACGGAAAGCACGGGTAGCTCGAGTGCGAAGGCGTGCATGGAAGTCACCATTGGTATGAAGTTGAGAATCTAATGCGCTCATCGCAGCCTCCTGCTTTTTCGTTGTCTTAGCAAAATGAGGATGAAGACGACTGCCCCTATTGTTCCAAGGATTAATGAAACCGGCACTTCAAAAGGCATAATAATGACTCGAGAGAGGATATCACATAGCGTGATCGTCCCCATCCCCATCACACATACCCAAGGAAGATTGCTTCTAAGATCATCTCCGCGAAGCATGGATACGATGTTAGGGACAATTAATCCCAGGAAAGGGATGTTACCGATGACTGCCGCTACAACGCCGACGGCTACGGCAACCAGTGCGTTAGCGAGCAGAATAAGCCGGTTGTAATTGACGCCTAAGGTCGTAGCTATATCTTCCCCCAGCCCCGCTAGTGTCAGGCGATTGGCATACATAAAAATAAGGATAGTGACAATGACGATAATCCACAAATATTCATATCTTCCGATTTGAACAGCCGCGAAAGAACCGACAAACCAGCTTTCCACAACTTGAGACATGTTAAAGAAAAGAGCCGTAAATGTGGAAAAGGCCGAGATTACCGCCCCAAGCATGAGCCCTATGATGGGAACGATGAGAGACGAGCGAAGCTTAACCCTCCGCAAGAAGAAAAAGAAGATCATCGTCCCTGCGAAGGAAAACAGGATGGCGCCGGTCATACGCAACACTAAAGTGGGTCCGGGAAACAGCAGGTACACCGCAAGCAGCCCCAAGCCCGCCCACTCTGTTGTGCCGATGGTCGTCGGCTCCACCATTTTATTTTGGGACATCAGCTGCATGATCAGGCCTGTCATAGCCATAGCGGCGCCAGTAAGCATTAAGGCTACGGTTCTGGGAACACGGGTGATAAAGAACATGTTCCAACCATCCTCTTGCCCCCGGATGTCATATACGCCCGTAAACAGAGAGATTATACCGAGAATAACAACGCTAAGTATAGCGAGTATAAATGGAATCGTCCATATCTTCTGATGTTTAGAAAATTGAGGTTGAGAAGGACTCTCAACCTCAGCGATAGCACTTTTGGACACCATATTGTACTCCTTTATTTTACTTCTTCAAGGCCTTGGCAATCTCTTCGAAGATCTCGATGAAGGTTTGAATCGATTCATTCGTGTATGTGTCCGCAGGTGCGTATACAATCTGGCCTTTCGTTACGGCTGTCGTATTTTGCAGTGCAGGAGAATTGCCAATGACATCTTGGGCCGGCGTTTTCTTCTCCGTACTTGAAATGGCGGCATCGCGGTCCAGAACGAGCAACCAATCGGGATTGCTTTGCGCAATCGCTTCTACAGATATTTCATCGCCTTGATGGTCGGTAGTAGTTTTCTCGACTTTCAGCGAAGGAGTCCAACCGAAGATATCGTACAGCGGCCCCCAGACGCGGCCATTATGCGGAGCGGAGTAGCCGATGTTCCCCCCCGAAACAATGACGCTCATTACCGTATCTGTTCCGTTGTATGCGGCTTTGGCGGCGGCAATCGATTGATCGAATCGTTCGTTCAATTTTTTGGCCTCTTCATTTTTGTCGAAGATTTGTCCAAGCTTCGTCGTTACATCTTTGAAGCCGTTAACTAATTGGTCGCCTGCAGTGCCGTCGCTCGCGGATACATCAAAATTGAGATCAATGACCGCTGCATTCGGAACAAGCTTTTTAATATCTTCATAATACTTGGCGAAGCGTTGACCAACAATAACAAGATCCGGGTTGACAGCAGCGATGACTTCAAGCTTAGGCTCGCCGTGGTTGCCGATATCTTGTACGGAATCGTCGGCAACATAGATGGAATCAGCAGGCATTACCTTTTTCGGCGCGGCAGCGAGCTTAATCCCCCATTCCGCGAGCGTTTCGAAGGTTCTGTTATCTAGTGCAACGACATTCTTCGGATTGATCGGAACCGTAACCGTGCCATGACTATCCGTGATTTCCACGGTCGCCGGCTTCGCAGGTTCTGCCGTATCGCCAGGCGTATTGGAGGCCGTGCCCGCGTTCGAATTGGCGTTATTGGTACTTGCCCCGCATGCTGCTAATACCATTACCAGGATGGCCATCATGAGCGTGAAAGTCATTTTTTTCATCTTGTCTCTTTCTCCTTCTTTGTACATTTTAATATTGCGCAACAACATGGGTTACAGAATAAACATTTTCAGCTGATGACAGGATGCATGAATCCCCTTCTTTCATAACGAGCCCCCAGACTGATAATGAATATCATTACCACTTACGGTATATGATTTTAGCAAATCGCCCCATAAATATCAATATACAAACTCCAACAAATGTTGGTCGTCTGTCATCACGGTTTGGAGAGCATTTAAGGTAACATTTGAGCTCCTTTTTCTGTAATCGTTATACGACAACGGCAAAGAGGGGCGGCGAACCCCTCTTTTTTGTGACTTCAGATCGTGCAGCAAGTTTAGTCTAACGTGCTTACTTTTTGGGCAATCATGGTCGTCATGGCATGTTGGTGAGGAATCCCTGAAGAATTGCAGTCGAAAACCACTTCCGAACTCTCCTTAATGAGCCAGTCATGATAATAGGCGAGCAGCTCGCCAGAGTACCATTTGAAGGCGTTGGGCTCTTTTTCGGGCGGCGGCGCAATAAACGGCTTATTGACGAACACATTGAAGACATGTATGCCGTTTTCATTGGTAAATTGCTTATAATTATCGAATATTTCTTTGCGATATTCCGGCTTGATGTAGTGCAGCACGCCGCTGGAAAAAATGATGTCATAATGAGTGTCCAAACGAAAATCCAAAATGTCCGCCTTGAAGACGTGAACATGAACACCGATCTTGTCCGCAAGGCTTCTTGTTTTCTCAATACCTGCGTCCGAAATATCGAATGCGCTGACCTCATATCCATTACGCGCAAAGAATACTGCGTCTTTCCCTTCGCCACATCCAACATCCAGCAATTTCAGGGGCTTTGTAGGCGGCATAAGCTGCAATACCCGATAACAGGCTTGATTAGGCTCGGTCCCCCAATAATACTCTGGCGTTTTATAGGCTTCCTCATATATCGTAATCCGTTTGTCCTGCGCCGCATAGCCAAAAAGCTTATCGATGCTGACTCCCAAGGTTCTTGATAGCTGAGGTAAAAGCGATATATCAGGCATAGTCTGGGCATTCTCCCACTTGGATATCGCTTGAGAAGAAATTCCGAGTATTTGCGCAAGTCTTTCCTGGGTGAGCCCCTTCTCTTTGCGGTATATGCCGATGTTTCTGGCTAATAGATCTCTCATCTGATTTCACGCTCCTTCAAGTCAAACCCATTTTATTGAAACGGCGCGGAATGAACAATAACTTCTGATTTTTTATAATACTCAACCGCCAGTTGAACCAAGATAAAATAAGTGCCGCGGGCATTTGAACGATTTATCCCGCCGCGAAATCTGCTGGAGAAGGGAGCGTTCGACAATGAATTTGGAAATGGTGATGCAGGAGCTCGAGGCTCTCGGCAAAGAACGGCTCAAGAAGATGTACATGGCCAACGGCGCGCGCGAACCGCTGTTTGGCGTGGCGACAGGCGAGATGAAGCCTCTTGTCAAGAAAATAAAAATCAATCAACCTCTGGCCGAGCAGCTGTACGCGACAGGGAACTACGACGCTATGTACTTTGCCGGCATTATTGCCGACCCTCATGCGATGACGGAAGCCGATTATGACCGTTGGATGGATGCGGCTTATTTTTACATGCTGTCCGATTTTGTCGTTGCCGTCACCTTGGCGGAATCGAATATTGCCCAGAAGGTGGCCGACAAATGGATTGCAAGCGGCGAAGAGTTGAGAATGTCGGCAGGCTGGAGCTGTTACTGCTGGCTGCTCGGGAGTCGGCCGGACGGTGAATTCCCCGCAAACAAACTGGCCGGCATGCTCGATCTGGTGAAGCGCACGATTCACGATGCTCCCGCACGAGCGAAATATGCGATGAACCAGTTTATGTACACGGTGGCTGTATCTTATTTGCCGCTCCATGATCAGGCGGTCGAGACCGCTAAGGCGGTAGGACCGGTCGAAGTCAAGCGGGATAAGGGCAAGAGCAAGCTCTTGCATGCCTCCGAAAATATCCAGAAGGCCGTAAACAAAGGGCAGCTCGGTTTCAAGCGCAAGCATGTAAGGTGTTAGGCTGTCATGGGCTGCATCAGCCTTTACGCGATCGGGTGACGGGGATGTCAGCTCTTCGGCGCTCCCCGCTTCCTGCAGGGCGAACGGTTCCTTGCTCCCGTCTGCTAGCTCGTTACGAGATATTTACTTTATCTTAGACCTGTTATATATTATCAAAAGGTCCATTGATTTACTCAAGCGACCATTCAACACGATTTCGGAGGTCAGGAACAATTATGAGCAAGCCCGTAATGAACGTCGCCTTGGTCTGCGGACCCGACTGTGGGTTAGAGACGCAAGCCGTGCGTTCTGCGCTAGAATGTCTCGGGGCCCGCGTAATCACTTATTGGATCGGCCGGCCCAACGACTTTATCGACATATTATCCGGCGAGGACTTATATCCCGGCACAGATATGATCGTGCTTGATTTTCACGGAGACGAAGGGGAATTCCTCATGCCGGAATTGGGCGAAGACGTGTATGAGGAGAATGAGCCGAAGGGCAATTTCGGCCCGAACGAGATTCGACGATTTGCCAAGCTGGACGGCAAAATCGTCATCGGCAACGGCTGCTCGCTAGGAGCCCCCGAGCTCGCCGAAGCTTTCCTGCATGGCGGCTGCCGCGTCTACATCGGACCGGACGATTATCCGGACGGCGACGACGCGCTGATGTTCGTCCTGCGGTTCTTCTACGAGACGATCCGGCACGGCAAGAGCGTGAAGGAAGCTTATGAATTGGCCAGAGCTATGGGCGACGGGTTGACCATGTACCGATTGTACGAGCGCGCCTAAAGGCAGTTAGCGATGAGAGGCGTCTGCATTGCCGGACGCCCAGCTCATCGCCTTCCTCAATATCTCGCGGCAAAAGGAAGCTTTCCCTTCCTGATACTCATGCACCTGATCCGGAAACTGCTTGGCCAGCCGCAGCTTCAATTCGCCGTACGCTTTCGCTTCCTCGGGATGATGCAGCAAATACGCCTTGAAGTTCAGATGGTACGCGATATTGGGATTTCCGACCTCGTAGATATGCACGTGGTGAGTCCTCTGATCCCCACCTTTGGCAAAATAACGCCGACCGGCAATGCCCTGTTCCCCTCGCGGCTCGTAACCCAGACGCATCATCGCCTCATTATACTCGTCCACCTTGGCAATGCTCTTGACGACGACCAACATATCGATAATCGGCTTGGCGTAACCGATGTGCGAAACAGAAGTGCTGCCGATATGATGAATGTCCACCCGCTCCTCCTTCGGGAAAACAGCTTTCAGCAGCGCCTCTTCCTCGCGGTACCGCTCAAGCCAATGTTCCGTCCAGGGAGCAACGACAGTTTTTCTCAAATGTAATCAGCCTCCATGTTCTCCAATGCTAGTGGTTCATTATATCATTTTTGCGTTTGCGTTCTCCCAAGCTGTTCCTGTCCGACTTCACTCTCGGCTGTCACGCAATCGGAGCAGTCCCCTGTCCAACAGCCTGCTACTGTAAAGATGGTTACCGCGCTGCCGGACGGGGTCCCTTACGGTATCGCCGCCGTCCGACGTGAACACGCTGATCGTCCGCGATGCCGACGCCGTATTAAGCGGCGAGCATACGCTGGATTGGGAAGCCGGCGGCGTCTTGCCCAGCCTGACGGCCAGGGACGTGTCCCGGGAAGAGCTTATCAAGATCGCCGAATCCATCCGAATGATCCCAAAATATAGATCTGTCCAACAAAAAAGCCCCTGCCCTATGTCCGCAAGCACATGGGCAGGGAGCCGTTCTTTCCGTTCTTCTGTCAGCTACCGCAGGGCTGCGAGATCGAACTGCGGCACCAGGCCTTCCTTCGCTGCCCGGCCGAGCAGCCCGGCGACGGCCGCATAGCCGGCCTCGCCCAAATTCGCCGTAAACTCGTTCACGTACAGGTCGATATGCGCCTGGGCAACGGCGGGGTCCATCTCCTGGGCATGGCTCAGCACGTAGTCCCGCGATGCTTCCGGGTGTGCCCAGGCATATTCTACGGAAGCTCGAATCCAGCCGGCCAGTGCGTCCCGGTCCAGCGACCGGCGGGCGATGATCGCGCCGAGCGGAATCGGCAGGCCGGTATCGGCTTCCCACCAGCTGCCGAGGTCCACAAGGAGCGACAACCCGTACGACGGATACGTGAAGCGCGCCTCATGGATGACCAGCCCGGCATCGATCTTTCCGCTCTGCACCGCCGGCATGATCTCGTGAAACGGCATGACGACGATCTCGCCGACGCCGCCCGGCACATGCTTCGCCGCCCACAGGCGGAACAGCAAATAGGCGGTCGAGCGGTCGCTAGGCACCGCCACCCGGCGGCCGGACAGTGCGGCGGCGGCATCTTCCGAGCCGCTCGCGCCGCCCCGGGTCAAGACGAGCGGCCCGCATCCTCTGCCGAGCGCTCCGCCGCATGGCAGCAGCGCATAGTCGTTCAGCACCCATGGCAGCGCCGCATACGATATTTTGAGCACCTCCGGCCCGCTGCCCTCCGCAGCCAGACGGTTCGTAATATCGATATCCGCGTAAGTGACCTCGAACGAAGGGGCTCCGGGGACGAGCCCGTGGACCAAGGCATGAAAGACGAACGTGTCGTTGGGACAAGGCGAAAAAGCGATTTTCATAAGCATACCTCCAATAATACCGAACTGGCCGCCTCCAGCGCCTCCAGCGCTTCCTTCATGCGCCAGGCCGCTTTGTCGCGCGGGCCGACCGCATTCGAGACAGTGCGGATTTCCAGGACGGGCACGCCGCTGGCTACGGCCGCCGCCGCGACGCCGAAGCCCTCCATCGCCTCCGCGGCTGCTCCGGGCACTCGCCTCGCCAGCTCCGCAGCCGTGGCCGCCGTCCCTGTCACGGTCGATACCGTGAGCACAGGGCCGACAACCGTCGGCAGCCCGGCGGCGCGCAGCGCGGCGGCGATGCGGCCGGCAAGCGGCGCAGCCGTCCCGCAGCGGCTCGTGCCGAAGCCGAGCTCGTCCAAGGTGCGGAAGCCTTCCGGCGTCTCCGCACCCAGATCGGCGGCGACGATCTCACTCGCTACGACGACGGAGCCGATGGCCGCGCGCTCGGCAAAGCCGCCGGCGATGCCGGCGCTGACGGCCAGGCGGTACCCGCCGCAGGCCAAGGCCCGCGCCGCCGCGGCGGCTGCGGCCGCCGGCCCGGCGCCGCCGGCGACGACCTCGAAGGCGGCCGAGCCGCGCAGCCCCCGCAAGACGGCGTCCCGCTCGGCCGCGACGGCGGTGACGATCAAGATGCGGCCCGCCCCGGGGCCGGTTAACGGAGACGCGCCGCTCGCGCCGCGCGTCAGGTCAGCTGCATCCATATATCCAATCTCCTCTAGGCAAACGGTGATATGGTGATATCTCGTAAGCTATATCTTCTATTGTATCACAGAAGTCGCCGGGAGGCGCGGCGGGGCGGGGCCGCCTGAGTCGAAAAGCTCGATATGCCTGGCGATGCGATAGAAACTGCGCTCCTCCGATAGACTCAAATTCCCTGCGATGTCTTGACGCCCTGCGGAAATCCGTGTATAGTTCAGTAAAAATTTAGGAAATGCAGAGAGGAGCCGCCAGACATGTTCTACCACCGCGTGGACGACGAAATTCGGCTGAAGCTGCTGGAGCATCGGGATGCCGAGCCCCTGTTCCGGTTAACGGACCAAAACCGCGACTACTTGCGGCAATGGATGCCGTGGATCGACGGAACCCGGACCCCGGACGATACGCGGCATTTTATTGAGGAAGCGCGCCGCAAACTGGCCCATAACGAGGGCATGACCGTCGGTATTTTGTACGAGGGGAAGCTGTGTGGAGTCATCGATTATCACGCCATGAATCATGCGAACAAGCGGACGGCCATCGGCTATTGGCTGGCTGAGAACATGCAGGGACGGGGCATCATGACCCGGGTATGCCGGGCGTTCACTGGCTACGCCTTCTCCGCTCTGGAGATGAACCGCGTGGAGATTATGGCCGGAACGGAGAACTTCAAAAGCCGCGCCATTCCCGAACGTCTCGGCTTCGTTTACGAGGGGACAGCCCGCCAAGCGATGCGCCTGCATGACCGGTACATCGATCTGGCCATGTACAGCATGCTGGCCGAGGATTGGAGCGGGTGAGGCGGGGGAGCTGCCTGATCGCCAGAAATTGGCTTCGCGTCATTTCCTAAACGTTAACTATTCAGGTGCCACCACGCCCTTTCAACCCTAGGGGATCGCAAATTGGGTCGCGCGTTACGAGAGGCGCTTTCATTGTTATGCGAATGTCATCTTCCCTTTGACAATAACCAGGCAGAGCGAGACGTAAGGATGATGAAAGTCCAGCAAAAGATCGCCGGTACCTTCCGCAGTAAGCAGGGAGCTAGGACCTTGTGCCGTATTCGCGGTTTGATCTCCTTTTTATATGTGATCCGATTGTTGCAAGAAATTGGAGAATTGCCGGCAAGACGATCATAACGAACGTAACTGAAAAAAAATCACCCGGACAGACCTTGATCTGCCCGGGTTCGGGTATTCCGCCGCTACAACCGGCTTACCAGAAGCCTCCGAATGGGCCGAAACCGCCAAAGCCTCCGAACGGGCCAAAGCCCGCGCCGGGGAACCCCCCGAAGCCAAAAGGACCGCCGAAAGCGAACGGCGACGTGCCGATGGCCAGCAGATCGAACAGCACGAGCGGGAGCACCGCCGAAGTGCGGACCTTTTTCCCCTTCGGGGAAACGATCAGCGTGTTGCCGCTGATGCGCACAAGCTTGCCGTGAACGACGGAACCGTCCTTCCGCATCGCGTAGATTTCTTTGCCGACCAGCTTTTGAACATCTTGTTTGCGGATCTTCGCAGCCATGAGCGTACACCTCCATTACATGGGGGAAACCCAAGAATAGGTGGAACGCTATATTGTACGGCTGCATCGGACAATCCGACTGTACAGCTGTCCGTGACCTGCGGAAGTTGTGTTCCTATCTTGAAAAGCGAAATTTTCAATACCGCGGGGGACGACCGATGACGAAGGAATCGCTCGTCATTGACGTCTATCCTGCGAAGCGTTGCCCAGGGCCGCAATCAGCCCTTGCGTAGCCGGCCAAGCTCCGTCGTGATCGCTTCGATCTCGCTGATGCTGAATTGCTGCTTGCCCGCTACCATGACATAAATATCGTGCAAATCCTCATACTGTCCGTCGGTCAGCGCGGAAGCCTTCAATGCGGCGCCGCTGGCCATGCGCAGCTTCTTTTTAATCTCTTCGATCATAAATTCGGTATTCTCGAGCGTATTGCGCGTCAAATCCACAGTTGCCCCTCCTCTCGGCCCAAAGTTCAGCTTGCCCTATTGTATCATGTTTGGCGCGAACATGCTCTTTATAATATAATGAGCTTGCGTATCCAAATATGTGCTATCTTGAAAATTCGACGAAGCTTATCGGCGAATTTTCAACACCGAAGGTGACGACCGATAACGATGGGAATCGTTCGTCATAGGCGTCCATCTTGAAAATTTGGCGGTAATCCGCCGACAAAATTTCAATACCGCAGGGGACAACCGATGATGAAGAAATTGTTCGTCATAGGCGACCCATCCTCTAAAAAGAAAGGGGCAGAACATTGATCCATACGTTTCATTTGCAGACGCGCCGCCGGGACGAAATGATCGACATAACCGACTATGCGACAGAGCTGGTGCGGCGTGAGCATATCGAGGAGGGCATCGCGATCGTCTATTGCCCGCATACGACGGCCGGCATCGCCATCAACGAAAATGCCGATCCGGACGTGCGCCACGACGTGCTGCTGCGGCTCGATGAAGTGTACCCGTGGGAGCATCCGCAATACCGCCATGCGGAAGGCAATACGGCCGCTCACCTGAAGGCGATGACCGTCGGCACGTCGCAAACGGTGCTGATCGACGGGGGCAGGCTCATGCTCGGCCGGTGGCAGGGCATTTATTTTTGCGAATTCGACGGTCCGCGGCATCGCACCTTTTGGATCAAGCTGATCAAAGGCTGATGGCAGGTAACCGCCCTCGCCGGGCATATAAAGCGGACAAGCTTCAAAGCGTTATCGTAGTAAAGCATCAAGATGCACTAATTCCCTCCAGGCTAGAACAAAGGTAACGGACATGCCACTCGGCTAATTTTTTTACGTCGTTGAACGATTGGTTGTTCTGAATGTTGTACGAAATGAATCCGTGAAGCGACATGAACAGGCTCCAGGGAAGGCTGTAGAGCTTCTTGTCGCTTTCGGGATGGCGGGCGATGAGCGGACGGACTACGGTCGCGAACAAGTCCATACACTGGGCTTGTTCCGTCCGTGAGTAGCGGCTAAGCTCGGGATCTTTGATCATGAACATCATCTCATAATGATTCGGATGCTCCAGACCGAAGCGGATAAATTCCAGCATCAGCTTCTCCAGCTGACCGACTTCGCCCAGTCTCGACCTGCTGAGCATCTCCCGAAGCTGGCTCAGCAGCATCTTAAAATCATCGGCAACCAGCGCGTGGAAGAGCTCGGCTTTTTCCTTGAAATGATAATAAAGCGCCCCATGACTATAGCCCATCGACTTGGCGATGCTGCGCATCGTTAAAGCGTGGTAGCCATGTTCGGCGAAGAGCTGCCGCGCCTCCTCCAATATTCGCTCTCGACTCAGCTCCTGTGCGACTGCTTTTCTTGCCAACGCATTCCACTCCCCATGATGAAATGTAAGACCTGTCTGGCGCAAAGCCGCATCGCTTGCAGCCTGCGCCAAACGCTGTTATAACGGATTGAAAGTGCGCCGGGCTTCCTATCGTTCCGGCGTGCCCGGAAGCTCGTCATGCTCGATATAACGGACTTCTCCCGGCTCGATCGTTGCTTGTCCCTGCGTGACATCGGTCATCCAGGCGATGAATCGCTCCGCCTCCTCGGCGAGCGGCAGGCAGCGCACCGTCACCCGGTCGGTAAAATCCGTCCCCTCTGTCAGCATGCCGCGGTTTCTCAGCTCATTCTCCACTTTGCCGTGCCACGTGTAATCGACGGTGAGCTTCACCTCTCGGTGCAGCACCTTGTACACAGGCTCGGCGGCGCTCAGCCCGGCTACCGCACCGTCGGTATAGGCGCGAATCAGACCGCCGGCCCCAAGCATAATGCCTCCAAAATAGCGGGTGACGACTACGACGACATTTTTGAGTCCCTGGTTTTTGATCACCTCGAGGATCGGCCTGCCGGCCGTGCCGCTTGGCTCCCCGTCGTCCGATGCCTTCTGAATCTCGTCCCGCTCCCCGATCATATAAGCGGAGCAGTTGTGCGTTGCCGACCAATGCTCCTTCTTGATGCGTTCAATGAATTCCACTGCTTCCTGCTCCGTGGACACCGGGAGAGCCTGCCCGATAAAGCGCGATTTTTTGATGACGATTTCCTGAATACCGTGCCGCCTCACCGTCTTATATTGTGCTAACATCGATGTCTGCAGCCTCCCCGATCGTTGTCCTCTTCGCTTTGCAAAAAAAGCAGCCACCCGCAGGTGAACCGCTTTAGATTATATTCGTCTTGGTCCGAATCGATTACTTGGAAAGCCTTGCCTCGAGCTCCGCCTTCTCTTTCTCGAAGCCCGGCTTGCCGAGCAGAGCGAACATGTTCTTCTTGTAAGCCTCGACCCCCGGTTGATCGAACGGATTTACGCCCAGGAGATAACCGCTGATGCCGCATGCTTTCTCGAAGAAATAGACCATGTAACCGAACGTATACGGCGTCATGTCGGGCAGCGTCACGATCAGATTGGGCACGCCGCCGTCCGTATGGGCCAGCATCGTTCCTTCGAATGCTTTTTTGTTGACAAAATCCATCGTTTGACCGCTCAGGAAGTTCAGTCCGTCGAGATCCTGCGGGTCGTGCCCGATCGTAATCTGCTCCGGCACCCGATCGACCTGGAGGACGGTCTCGAACATGATGCGCGACCCTTCCTGGATGAATTGCCCCATCGAATGCAGATCTGTCGAGAAATCAACGGAGGCCGGGTAAATGCCCTTGTTGTCCTTGCCTTCGCTCTCGCCGAAGAGCTGCTTCCACCACTCCGATACATAATGGAGGGAAGGCTCGTAGTTGACGAGAATTTCCGTCGTCTTGCCTTTGCGATACAGCGCGTTGCGCACGGCCGCATATTGGTAAGCCTCATTCTCGTGCAGATTCGGATTGCTGTAGGCTTCGCGGGCGTCGGCTGCGCCGCGCATCATCTCTTCGATGTCAATGCCGGCTACCGCGATCGGCAGCAGGCCTACCGCCGTAAGCACAGAATAACGGCCGCCGACGTCGTCCGGAATGACGAACGTTTCGTAGCCTTCTTCGTCGGAAAGCTTCTTGAGCGCTCCTCTGGCCCGGTCGGTCGTCGCGTAAATGCGCTTGCGCGCTCCTTCCTTGCCGTACTTCTTCTCCAGCAGCTCGCGGAAAATGCGGAAAGCGATAGCCGGCTCGGTCGTGGTGCCCGACTTGGAGATGACATTCACCGAGATGTCCTTGCCTTCGAGCAGATGGAGCAGGTGCGCCACATATGTAGAACTGATGTTCTGTCCGACGAAATATACTTCCGGCGTCTTCCTGGCGCTCTTCGGCAGCAGGTTATAGAAGCTGTGGGACAGCATCTCGATCGCCGCTCTGGCTCCCAGGTACGAGCCTCCGATACCGATGACGACAAGCGCGTCGGAATCTTCCTGAATTCGCTTCGCCGCAGCTTGAATGCGGGCAAACTCCTCTTTGTCGTAATTGACCGGAAGGTCAATCCAACCCAGAAAATCGTTGCCCGCTGCCGTCTTCTGATGCAGCTGCTCATGCGCCAAACGTACAGGCTCGGCCAAATAATCGACCTCATGCTGCTGCACAAAGCCTAACGCTTTACTGTAATCAAAACGAAGTTTATCGCTCATTCGGCAAGCTCCTCCTTCATCTCTATGCAACGGTTGCTATGATAGCTTAGCAATAGCATACGTATTTTCCACCCGGAAAGCAAGGGCTGCCGATATAAGCGTTTTTTATATTAGATATAAGAAAAACGTCCATTGACGCAATTCACAGTAGCCAGACCACTTTTAGCGGTTGTTTTTCTTGCGATGCAAGGATGCTTCAGCTTCGCTGAAAACTTTTTCATCCTTTCATCTAAAAGAAAAACGTCCATTGACGCAATTCACAGTAGCCAGACCGCGTTTTAGCGGTTGTTTTTCTTGCGATGAAAGGATGCTTCAGCTTCGCTGAAAACTTCGCACGGCTCATTCTAGCCGGCGGGGCTGCGGGCCGTTATTCCGCCATATAGGAACAAATATAGTCGGTGACGGTCAGCACGTCCAGCTTGAATTTGGCCTTCGCCGGAACCGTGAAGTTGCCTTCCCCGGAGATATGCAGCCATTCGGAAGCGCCCGGCAGCAGCACCTTCAGCTCCCCGGCCTGAATCTCCATAAGCTCTTTGGCGTCCGTGCCGAACTCGTACTGGCCCGGCAGCATGATGCCCAGCGTCTTCTTCGTGCCGTCCGGAAACAGCACGGTGCGGCTCGTTACTTTGCCGTCAAAATAAATGTTGGCTTTCGTCACAACGGATACCTGATTGAATTGGGACATCGTTGATGGTCGCTCCTTCGCTCTCGCTCATGATATGAAACCGCCCGGAAGCATCTTCTTCCGGGCGGCAATGTTGTCGCATCAGGCTCCGCTTATTACTTGCCGAGCAGCTTCTTCACGCGGCTGACCACGTTCTCCGGCGTGAAGCCGTACTCGCGAATAACGACCGGCCCCGGTGCCGAAGCTCCGAATTGGTCGATGCCGAGTACGTCGCCCTGATCGCCGACATAACGTTCCCAACCGTGGGTTGCGCCCATCTCTACAGCAAGGCGAGCTTTCACCTGCGGCAGCAGCACGGAATCCTTGTAGTCCTGCGGCTGCTTATCGAACAGCTCCCAGCTCGGCATGCTGACGACGCGCACCTGGATGCCTTCGCCCGCAAGCTGCTGCTGAGCGGCAACCGCGTACTGCACTTCCGTGCCCGTCGCGATGATGATCGCTTCCGGCTGGCCGCTTGCGGCGTCGGACAGGACGTATGCGCCGCGCTCGACGGCGCCGTTCTCGGTGCCGGCCAGCTTCGGAGCGGCCTGGCGGGAGAACACGAGCGCAACCGGGCCGCGCTTGTTCGACACGGCGTATTTCCACGCCGCCGCCGTCTCGTCGCCGTCCGCCGGACGGATGACCGTCACGTTCGGCATGACGCGCAGCGCCGCCAGCTGCTCGATCGGCTCGTGCGTCGGGCCGTCTTCGCCGACGCCGATGCTGTCGTGCGTAAACACGTAGATGGCCGGCACGTCCATAATCGCCGCAAGGCGGATCGCCGGGCGGAGGTAATCAGAGAACACGAAGAACGTTCCGCAGTACACCTTCAGCCCGCCGTGCAGCAGCATGCCGTTGGCCGCTGCGCCCATGCCGAATTCGCGCACGCCGAAATAAATGTTGCGGCCGCTGTAATCCTTCGGATGCATGACGCCCAGATCTTTCATATGCGTCATGGTGGACGATTCGAGGTCGGCCGATCCGCCCACCAGCGCCGGCACGTTCTTCGCGATCGCGTTCAGCACAATGCCCGAAGCGGTCCGCGTTCCTTTCTCCGCGGAGACGCCGGACGGCACGTCCTTGTCCCAGCCTTCCGGCAGCTCGCCGCTTACCGCGATCTCGAACTGCTTCGCCAGCTCCGGATACGCCTTGGCATACTCGGCAAATTGCTGCTTCCACGCTTCGTACGCTTTAACGCCTTTCTCCTTCACGGCGGCAAAATGCTCGCGAACGCTGTCCGGCACATGGAAATGCTGCGTGTCATCCCAGCCGTAGGCTTTCTTCGTCAAGGCGACTTCTTCCGCGCCAAGCGGGGAGCCGTGAGGGCCAGCGTGGCCGCCCTTGCCGGCTTTGTTCGGGCTGCCGTAGCCGATGATCGTCTTCACTTCGATCAGAGACGGACGGTAGTCGGCCTGCGCCGCCAGCACTGCCTGATGGATTGCATTCAGGTCGTTGCCGTCCTCGACGCGCTGGTAATGCCAGCCGTAGCCTTCGAAGCGCTCTTTCACATTTTCCGAGAACGACAGATTGAGCTCCCCGTCCAGAGAGATATCGTTCGAATCGTACAGAACGATCAGCTTGCCGAGCTTCTGATGGCCCGCCAGGGAAGCGGACTCCGAAGAGATGCCTTCCATCAGGTCGCCGTCGCCGCAAATGACGTACGTATAGTGATCGATAATGTTGAACGGGTCGCGGTTGTACACAGCCGCAAGATGAGCTTCCGCCATCGCCATGCCGACTGCCATCCCGAAGCCTTGGCCGAGCGGTCCCGTCGTTGCGTCAACGCCCGGAGTATGGCCGACTTCCGGGTGACCCGGTGTCTTGCTGCCCCATTGACGGAAATTTTTGAGCTCGTCCATCGGCAGATCGTAGCCGCACAGGTGCAGCAGGCTGTACAGCAGCATCGAGCCGTGGCCCGCGGACAACACGAATCGGTCGCGATTGATCCAGCCCGGTTCGTTCGGGTTGTGCTTCATCAGCTTGGCGAACAGCTCGTACCCCATCGGAGCGGCGCCCATCGGCATGCCGGGGTGGCCGGATTTCGCTTTCTCTACTGCGTCAATGGCTAGCGTCCGGATCGTATCCACGGACAATTGTTCGATCGCCTTGTTCGTTACCGTCATAAGTACCTCCTACAAGTAATGGATTGGACTGACAGGAGCGCCGCGGCTGCATGGCCGCCTCGCCTTCGCTTGATGGCAAGCATGCGAAAAGACGCGCCGGGCATCGGTTCCGCACGCCACCGCGCCGCAAGCTGTTCACGTGTGCATGAAAGCCTGTCACTTTTTTTGCTTTTTGCCTATTGTATCATTCTCTCGAGCGGTTTGCCACATCATTCCTTGCAGCGGATGAACATAGCTTGCCAAAAGAAACGGCGGGAGCATTCGGTCCACCGTCTGCCCCCGCCGCTTATGCCGAGAAATGTTTGTCAATTAAACACGACCGTCTTGTTCTGGTGCACGATGACGCGGTCTTCCACGTGCCAGTGAATAGCCCGCGCCAGGACGGTCCGTTCGATATAACGGCCGATCCGCTTCAAATCCTCGACATTGTCGCGGTGGCTGACCCGCTGCACGTCCTGCTCGATGATCGGCCCGCCGTCCAGCTCCTCCGTCACGTAGTGGGCCGTGGCTCCGATGATTTTCACGCCGCGGTTGTAAGCCTGCTGGTACGGCTTCCCTCCGACGAAGGCCGGCAGGAAGGAATGATGAATGTTAATAATCCGGTTCGGGTAGTGCTCGATAAAACGCGGCGAGATGATCTGCATGTACCGCGCCAGCACGACGACATCGACGCCGGCAGCCTGCAGCAGCTCCAGATGGCGGCGCTCCGCCTCCGCCTTCGTGTCCGGGGTCACCGGCACATAATGGTACGGAATGCCGAGCGGCTCGACAACGCCTCTCAGATCATCGTGGTTGGCGACGACCATGACAATCTCGGCGTCCAGATCGCCCGACTGCCACTGCCACAGCAGCTCCAGCAGACAGTGATCTTCTTTGGAAGCGAACAGCGCGAGCCGTTTCTTCCTGCTGGCGAGATTAATGTTCCACTCCATCCCGAATTCGCTGGCGACCAGCGAGAAATCGGCCGACAACTGCGCCAGGCGGCTCTCCAGCTCCGGCAGATCGAACTCGATGCGGATGAAGAACAGTCCGCCCTCCGGGTCCATCGTATATTGATCGGATTGAATGATGTTGGCGCCGTGCTCGTGCAAAAATCGCGACACCGCCGCCACGATGCCCGGCCGGTCAGGGCAGGACACCAGCATGCGAGCGCGATTGCGCAGCTCGGCGCGTTTATTCTTGGATGGTGCTTTCGGCATCATGATTGCGTCTACTCCTTCATTGCGTTCAAAAAAAATTCGCTTGCGGCGGCATTCATACCGTCGCCAGCACATGCTCTCCCGCGAACCAGGCGGTCAATCGGTGGTTCACTTGCTCCTCGCTCATCTCCGGGAACACGCCGCCTTCCACGATCATATCGTAGAGGCGCTCCATCGGCTCGCGGCCGTCCGCTTTCTTCGCTTTCGGGTCGGACTTCAGCACATCCCATACGCCAAGCACGTAATCGCGGCTCGACACGCCTTGTCCCTTGAAGAAATGGGTGAGCTTCTCGATATCGGCCACAAATTCGTCTCCGAAACGTTCCTTTACATTGTCGGAGAGCAGCGCGATCTCCGCTTCGTACATCGGCCGCTGGGTGCTGTCATCCTTGCCGATCCACGGCGTCTCGAGAATGAACGGAAGATGCGTCAGCTTCTCGTGGTGCACCACGTCGTACATCGCCTTGAAGCCGATCCAGCCCGAGCCTACCGGGGCGTGGCGGTCCTTGGCGGCGCCGCGCGGATTTTTGCTGTCGTTCAGATGGACGACCGCGATCCGCCCCAGCCCGACCGTCTTGTCGAACTGCTCCAGCACGCCGTCCAGGTCGTTAATGATGTCGTATCCGGCATCGTGCACGTGGCATGTATCGAAGCATACGGTGAGTCTGTCGTTGTCTTCGACCTTCTCGATAATTTGCGCCAGCTCTTCGAAGGTCCGGCCGATTTCCGTGCCTTTGCCGGCCATGGTCTCCAGGGCGATGCACACGTCGTTATCCTTCACTCCGGCCAGCACCTCGTTCAGGCCTTGAGCGATCCGGTTAATCCCGTACTCCGCGTCCTTGTCGGTATAAGCCCCGGGGTGCAGCACGATCTGCTTCACGCCGATATAAGCCGTGCGGCGAATCTCCTCCTGCAGGAAGCGAACGGCCAGCTCGTACGTGTCTTCTTTGTATGAGCCGAGATTGATAATATACGGAGCGTGCACGATAATTTCGCCGATGCCGTGCTTGTCCATCAGCGCCTTGCCTTCTTCGATGTATTGATTCTCGATCGGCTTGCGGCGGGTATTCTGCGGTGCCCCCGTGTATATCATAAACGTGGAGGAGCCGTAGGATACGGCCTCCTGTGCCGCATTGAGCAGCCCTTTATCCGAAAACGAAACGTGCGAACCGATTTTGACCACGATTGACTCACTTCCTTTTCCTATTCGCTTTCTCCTATTTTACTAGGATTGCCCCAATAAATCTAGAAAAAGGGGCAGGCTGGGGCGAAATGGAACGAATTGCTTTTTGTTCGCTATCAACGGTTGAAACGCATCACCCGGTCGGAAGCATTGTAAAATGTCAACATCGACCTGCAATCTGACGTTTGCCAGGAATAACCTGCTTATGGTAAGATAACAATGAGAAAAGGGACCGTGCGGTAACACGATCCCTTTTGCACAACACCGCTCGAAAGGCGGCCGGCTAACCCCGGAGTATCAGTCAAAAGAGATAGACCGCAATCCCCCGGGAAAAGGAGTGGGCGGTCTATTTCTTTTGGTGGAAGGAAAGTATCAGGACCACCAATGCTGCGAATTGGATCATCAACATAAGCGTATCTTGTACTTCGACCACAGGCATCACCTCCCCTTCCGGGGAGATTTAGTCGACCGCCCTATTAACCGATGTGTGCCAGAAGATTATACCAGTCAATATAAAGTTCTTCCAATTATCTTTCCTTGAACGTAGGGTGAAGCGGATTCGTCGACCGCTTCTTTTTTTTCGCGCCTGCTGACGGTATAATCGTAGGTGAGGTGACACGTTCCATGGACAACTCCTGGTTTATGTGGTTCATTTTTTTCTGGGTGTTTGTGCTGCTGTTCTTCATGTCGGTCGGCGGCTATTTTATGTTCCGCAAATTTTTCAAGGTGCTGCCGCGAGCGGACGGCAAATCGAAGCTGGATTGGCAAAATTATTACGTCGACAGCTCCCGGCATCTGTGGACCGAGGAGTCCAAGGCGTTTCTCGATATGCTCGTCGCCCCGGTGCCGAAGGCGTTCCGCGACATTGCCAAGCATTCGATCGCGGCGCGGATCGGCCAGGTCGCGCTGGAAGCCGGAGCCAAGCAGATTACGAAGGAGCACTGCATCGAGGGCTACATCTTGGCCACGCCCCGGCGCGACTACCGCAGCCTGACATCATATCTTGACAAGCAAAATATCGATTACAGCGCATACAAGCATTTGCTGCAATAAAGCGAATCCCCCTCGCCATAGGCAAAGGGGGATTTTTGTCATTCCCGACGAGCCGTCGAAGGTGACGGCCGGTTACGAAGGAATGTTCGTCAGCGACGCCTACTTCTTCTTGCCTTTGGCCGGAGGCGTATTCGTCAGCTTCACGCTTAAGGTCGCTTTCATTTCGCCCTTCTTGTAAGCGTCCCGCTCCATCCATTGCGTGCGGAAGCCGACAAGGGAAACGCTGCTGACCGGAATCGTCATTGGCAACTCCCGCTGCGTGACGTACGCGATCTGTCCGTCCAGGATGACGTATAGATTCACCTTCTCATCGGCTTTCAGATCGATCGTCAAATATTTCTCTCCGCGGATTTCCACCCCTGCCTGGATCTCGCCGGTCTGCAGATCCTTCTCGATGACGCCGTTCTCGTCAAAATAGTCCTGGATGGTGACGTTCGGCCCGATCGGCTCAAGTCCGAGGCTTGCATCGCCGTTATAGCCCCAATCATCCGCTCCCGGGCCGGGCAGCGAAGCTCCCGGACCGGCCAGCGAGCTTCCCGGATTGTTCTTGAACCCGCCTCCGCTGCCGTCAGACGGCTTGTTTACCGCTCCCGGCCCGGCGCCTCCAATTTGGTAACCGGCTTCCAAATCGATGGAGGTATAATCGTACAGCCATTGTTTTCGCTTCAAGTAATTGTAGATACGGTGCAGGATCGTTACCGCTTCGGCCCGCGTCACGCGGTCGAGGGGGCGAAAATAACCGGCCTCGTTCGGAGTCATAATGCCGGCCGTCTGCAGGCTCGCCAGCGATTTGGCCATGACATTGGCCAGCGGGTCCGTACCCAGCGTGCAGTTCGTGCCGTCCTGGCCCATCGCCGCGATCGCATACAGATCGTTCGTCTCCATGCTCATAAGTGTGCCCGACTCGTAACGGCCGTCCGACTGGACGAACGCGTCGTACGAGAATGAATCCGAGAAATATTTCACCGGCACATCCTTGAGCGACGAGACTACCGCGCACACATCCTTCTCCGACAGCCCGCGGTCGATCAGGCGGTTATCGAAAAACGAATAGAGCATGATGGCCAGCTGCATCCGGTTCATCTGCATCTCCGGCCGGAAGGCAAGCTCTCCGTTGCGGTCGAGGCCATACCCCCCGATGCTGAACGAAGCGTTATAAATATCGCTGATCGGCCCGTAAGCCCAATGCAGCTCGGGCACGTCGGCAAAACCGGTCACCTTCTGCACGCCGCTGGCATACAGATTCGGCCGGTATTTGTTAAAAAGCCGGTGAACCATAGCCGTCCACTCCGCCTTGCTGACGGTCTGCTCCGGAAGGAATGTGCCGTCCGGATAGCCTGTCAGCACCTGCTGCCGGGCCATCGCATGAATGGCGTCCATCGCCCAGCCATACCTGTCAGGCGGAACATCGACGAATACCGACTGCTGGCGAACATCCGCCGCGGACACAGGCAGCGCGATCGCCGCGCAAAGCGTCACAATGGTCATGATCCGCAAGCAACGAATCAACGCATTTTTCATCACTCGGACCTCCTTGTCTTCTCAATATTTTATCGGCCGAAGACAAAGAAATTGTTAGCTTATGGCAAATATTCGCCAGCTTCGCGCTATCGGAACCCGCAGCGGCTTCGCCTATGCTCCCCTCTCAGGGCAGCGCCCGCAGCCGGCCGGGGTAATCGGTGATGATGCCGCTGACCCCGGCTTCCCAAGCGGCAAGCAGCGACCGCTCGTCGTTCACCGTATATACGTAAACCTGCAAGCCGTGCGCCGTGGAATCCGCCACATCCTCCGGGCCGATCAGCCTCCAGGACGGATGAAGCGAATCTACGTTCATGCCGGACAGTTCAGCCAGCTTGCGGTGCGGGAAAGCTACGTCGGCGCTGTACAGCAGGCCGACGCGAAGCTTCGGCTCAGCCGCCTGCAGCTGCCTAAGAATCCGGTGGCCGAACGACGACAGCACGGCCGTCTCCAGCCGGCTGTATTCGCGCAAGGAGCCCCAGCAGCCGCTCCTCAAGTCTCACGCTGTACGGACATTTAATTTCGACATGGATCATGATATTGTCCGGCACAAGCCGGAACACTTCCTCCAGCAGCGGCAGCCGCTCCCCGGCAAACCGCTCGTGAAACCACCGCCCCGCATCCAGCTGCCGGAGTTCGGCGGTCGACATTGTACTGATCGCTCCCTGGCCGTCGGTCGTCCGGTTCACTGTCGCGTCGTGACAGACGATGATTTCCCCGTCCGCCGACATATGAACGTCCAGCTCCACAGCGTCCGCTCGCTCCAGCGCCAGACGGAACGACGCCAGCGTATTCTCCGGCGCCTCGCCCGCCGCTCCCCGGTGGCCGATCACGAGCGGCTTCTTGGCCGCATTCTGTTGCGCCATCTTTTATTTAACCACCCTAACAAACTCGCATTTAGAAAAAAAAATGAGACGACAAAGCTTCCGAAGGCCGCAAATGCTGCCGACGATGCCAGTCCAAAGCTACTCTTCAAGTTCAGCGGACCTGAAGCTAACTATGGGTCGTCGCCAGCCGTTCATTCGGCATCCGGATTTTCTCGTCGTCTCCATCCATAAACCGATATTCGGTTTAAGTTATCCGCGGGGGACGCGGACCAATGAGCTGATTCCAACAATCATTATCGCTCGAAATGGGAGGTGAAACAATACATAAACGGTTAACGGATTGTAAAAATTGTGTAAATATCAACTTCACTTTCCGGTAATTGTAAGAAAGCGGCTCAATGACTTGCTTGGTCAAAGTCGCATTGACCTCTTCTAATGCAGCAGTGCGCTTTTTCACAAAACTCCCATCGGAAGCATGGCCTGGGCAACATCAACCGCTGACTGGCAAAAGGCGGGCCTTCCGGATCACAATATCCTTCTAAAAAAAGCTCTATTTGGCGGTATCCCGCCGTTCTCGTCATAGGCGTCAATCTTGAAAAATTGGACGGAATCATCCGGCCAATTTTCAGGCACCGCAGGTGACGACCGATGACGAAGGAAGCGATCGTTATAGGCGTCGCATTTTGAAAATAGCTCAGGGTTCGCAGCTCATTCTCATCTTCGGATGGTGCCGCGCTATCTTGAAAATTTGGCGATATACGCCGACAAAATTTCAACGCCGCAGGTGACGACCGATGACGTAAGGAAGCGCTCGTCATAGGCGTCTATCTTGAAAATAGTCCCCAGGGCGGGCGGCCCATTTTCACCATCTGATGGTGCTGCGCGAGCGGCATGGGCGTCTATCTTGAAAATAGCGCCGGACCCGCGGCACATTTTCATCCTTCTGATGGTGCTGCGCGAGCGGCATG